>Ga0082212_10000053_pt1 | contig 163573 bp, 151 predicted proteins | sample TergutNt197P3_FD_71548 | JGI IMG/M metagenome (GOLD analysis project Ga0082212, IMG submission 71548) | Neocapritermes taracua P3 segment gut microbial communities from Petit-Saut dam, French Guiana - Nt197 P3 | ecosystem: Host-associated > Arthropoda: Insects > Digestive system > Gut ... | reverse complement strand
AATAGCCGCAAAGAACATGCAGGCCAGAACGGAGATGATGCCGAGGCCGCCGTAGATATTCCCCACCAGGCTGGTGGCGAAATCGATCAGCCGCCGGGAGATGCCGCCGCGTTCCATGAGCGTGCCGGCCACCATGAACAAAGGGATGGCCAGGAGCGGAAACGCGTCCATGCCCGTGAACATGCGCTGGGCCACAAGAAACAGGGGTACCTTGCCCACATAGGCGATGGAGGCTGCTGTGCCGAGGCCGATGCTGATGGCGATGGGCACGTTGATCAGCACCATGATGCCCATGACCAGAAAGAGAATGTCTCCCATGCCCATGATCACGCCCCCGCCTTGGCTTCGCGCTTTTCCTGGCGCTCTTCCCTGAAGGCCGCGACCTTGATCAGGTAATGCACGGTCATCAGAACGCCCCCGATGGGAATGGCCAGATAGGCATAGGCAATGGGGAATTCGATGGTGGGCGTCAACTGCATGGTGCGCAGCAGCCGGCCGAAGTATTGAAAACCCACATAGCTCAGGCAGATGGTGAATACGCAGCACAAAATGTAGCCGATAAACTCCAAGGGGCGCTGCAAGCGCTCCGGCAGCATGTTCACGAATGCTTCCACGCCGATGTGCGCGCCTCGGGCCACACACAGGCCGGCGGCGATCATCATGGTCCAAATGCACAGGTAACGGGCTAATTCGTCCGGCCAGCCCGATCCCATTTTGAGAATATACCGTTCAACCACGCTCCAACTCACGGTGCAGACCAGGGCGAACATGGAAACGGCGCAAACGAATTGTTCGATCTGCACCATGGTATTGCGGAGGCGGATTGCCCAATGCATAAATACATTCCTCGGAAGCTAAAAAGTCAACACATGCCCGGCTTACAGGCCGAGTTGCATGCAAACCGGCGTTCTGCCGGTTAGCATGCAATCCTGGGGCTGTTGGCAAAAGCGTCTTTTCGCCTTTGGCGGCAACCTTGCCGTTAGTTTTTGCGCGTGTCGGCGATGGCCTTTTTCACAGCCTCCAGATACTCGTCCACGGTCTTGTCGCCGAAACGATCGCGGGCCAGCTTGTGGGTGGGCAGGGTGGCTTCCTGGAACTGCTGCATGTCTTCCGCCGTGGGTTCGTACACCACGATGCCGTATTCGCGCATCATCTTGAGGCCGATTGCGCTCTGGCTCTGGTTGAATTCGCGCTCTTCGGTCGAGAACACCTTGCCGCCTTCGTCCAGCACATGGCGCAATTCGGGCGACAGGCCCATGTACACATCGTTGTTCATCATGAGAACGTGGGGATTGTACACATGGTTGTCCAGGGTGAGGTGCTTCTGCACTTCATAGAAACGCATGGAGGTGATAAGGGAAATGGGATTTTCCTGTCCGTCCACCACGCCCTGGGCCAGAGCGGTGTATAGCTCGCCGAAAGGTATGGTGGCCGGAATGGCGCCCATGGCCTTGACCATGGCCTGGTGCATCGGATTTTCCATCAACCGGAACTTGATGCCCCGAAAATCGGCCGGCCCTTTCAAGGCCTTATTGCCTGTAAAGCAGCGAAAGCCGTTTTCTCCCCAACCCAGAATGCGCACGCCGGACTTTTTGACCATGTCCTCACGCAGCTTGTCGCCGTAAGGACCGTCAAGCAGGGCGTAAGCCGCTTCCCGATCCGGGAAGATATAGGGCAAATCCAGCAGCATGATTTCCGGGAACAGGCCGGGCATGGGACCGGTGCTGAGGGCGCACAGTTCGATGGTGCCCATCTGCGTGCCTTCAAGGGCTTCGCGCTCCTGGCCGAGCTGGCTGGCCGGATAGCTGGTGACCTTGAGCGCGCCCTTGCTCTGCTCTTCCACAAAGGCTTTGAATTTCTGACTGGCGTACTCAAGTTTGTCCTCAATCGTGGCGGGCGAAGAGTGGGCCAGCTTGAGTTCGACGGCGGCAAAAGCCGAAGCCGCGTGCAACAGGCTTACGATCGCAGCCGCAAACAAAATGCGCTTCACCATAAACAATCTCCATTCTGCCGGTGGGTGCCGGGTTATGAAACATCGCGCCGGACTGTCGGCGAATCCGTAAGACATTATGGCATACCGTGACGTGTATAACGAAATTGAACCTGCCGTGTCAATAAACGGCACGCAAGGGCAGTGCCGCAGTTTTCCTACAACGCAGCCAGGCAGCGCCGCAATGTTTCGTCGTTGCCGAAGGCTCCGGCCTTGGTGATTACGGCCAGGCCGGGGCAGACTCCCCCCTGCAGGCGAACGAGCGGCACGCCCGATTCCACTTCGCGCTCAATACGGGCCGTGCGGCACTCCAGGGCGACCAGCACGCGCACGGCCATGTCGCCGCCGGTTACAAACAGGCCGCGCACGGGCACTGCCGTGAGGAGCTTGCGCGCAACGCGGGCAACCAAGAGGGCCACGGCTTCGCTGCTGCCCAGGCGGATATCGTCCTCGGAGCGCGCGGTGGCAAGCAATACGCTACGCCCCGAGGCCAGAAGCTCAGAACACGCGCAGAGCAGGCGGGACGATTCGGCCTCGGGATCGGCGAGAAAAGCCTGCATGTCCAGAAAAACCGGAGCGGCCTCACCGGCGCTGAGCACACGCCGGGCCTGTTCGCGATTTTTTGGCTGCACGGAACCGAGAACGAGCAGGACCGGGGCGGCGGACGAGGCTCCAGGCGGCGCGGGCAACGGCACGGTCGACTCGCCGCCGGCCGTGAGCAGGGCGCCGGCCAGACCGGCCGATCCAACCCACAGCACCTCCCGGGCCGGCCGAATCGCAAGCATGCCCCGAACCAGCGCCAGCAGATCGGCATCGCTTTCTGCATCGCAGCAAACGCAGCCTTCCCCGGCCAAAGCCGCGGCCAGAGCCTGGGGGTCGCGCAGGGCGGGCAGAAGCAGCGACCTGGCGTCAGGATAGGCCTCGGCCATGATCCGCGTGAGCGACGAGGTGCGCACGGGCTTGAACGGATCACGGGCCATGGCGGTCTCGGTCACGGGCACATCCTCGACATACAGCACATCGCCGCGCACGACGCGGCCGTTGCGGGGAAAGGCGGACGTGAACACAACAGTGCGCAGCCCAAGGGCATCCGCCAGAGCCTGGACTTCGGCCGCCAGGTTGCCGCGCAGGGTGGAATCGACTTTTTTGTAGAACACGGACTGCCCGGCGAAACGGATCAGGCCGCCGGCCAGATCGGCGACGCGCCGGGCCGCGTCCTGTGCCGGAATATTGCGTGATTCGGTGTCGAACACCAGGGCTTGAGCGCCGGTTTGCACGACGATCTCCGATAAGGCGGAAGACGCGCCGTCCTCAATGCTCACGCTTGCGGCCAGACCGTGATTGAGCAGTTGCACGCCCGTATCGTTCGCGCCCGTAAGGTCGTCGGCTACCAGAATGTAGCGGGGAGAAGCCGCACGGCGGCCGGCGATCAGGCGATAAGCCGCATCGATGGCGGCGAGCAGGCTGCCGTGATCGGCCCTGCCGGTCCCGGCCCGGCCAAAGGCCGTGCCGTGATCAACCGAGGTCCGGATGATGGGCAGACCCACGGTGATGTTCACCCCGCCCATGAAGTCGATCAGCTTGAGCGGAATGTGCCCCTGGTCGTGGTACATGGCCACCACCATGTCAAATTCCCCTTTGAGCATGCGCATGAAAACCGTATCCGGAGAAATCGGGCCGGTCACGCTGAAACCCTCTGCCTGGGCCGCCTGTATGGCCGGAATGATTTCGCGTTCTTCCTCCCAACCGAACAGGCCTCCCTCGCTGTTGTGCGGATTGAGGCCGGCCACGACCAGGCGGGGATTGGGCGTGCCGGCCAAGGCTTTGGCTGTTTCGTGCCCGAGGCGGATGGTGCGCAGAATGCGGTCCTTGGTGGCCCGGTCACAGGCCTGGCGCAGCGAAACGTGCGTGGACACATGGATGACGCGCAGACCCTTGCCGTCCAGAACCATGGCCTGGTCCGGCGCACCCGTCAGTTCGCCGAGAATTTCCGTGTGCCCGGCGTAGTGCAGCCCGGCCAGGTTCAAGGCCGCCTTGTTCAGCGGGCAGGTGACGACCGCTGCAATGCGCCCGGCCATGGCGTCACGGACGGCCCGCTCCAGGTAATCGAACGCGGCCTTGCCGCACGCGGCCTGCACCCGGCCGAAGTCATAATCGCCGGGCAACGACTCGATGTTCACGCAATTGATGGCGCCGGCTTGATACTCGTCCGGCCCGCTCAGGCAACGCAAGGGGCGATCGTCGCCCAGCACGGCCATGATCGCGCGCAGGGCGCGTTCTTCTCCGTACAGGACGGCGCGGCAGGCTCCGCCGAGTTCGCGTGTGGCCTTAAGCGCGATTTCCGGGCCGATGCCGGCGGGATCGCCGAGCGTGATGCCAAGAAGGGGAAGGGACATGCCGGCTCCTTGCATGGAGTAAGGTAGGGAGTACATACCATTTCACGAACAGGCAGGCATTTCAACCGGAAAAACCTTGCCCGGCGGCCGTCGTAAAATTGCATGCCGCACGGCGCTGCCATAAAGATGATTGCACAATAAATTTTTACTCCCCACAAAAAAATGCTATCGATCGACTTGCAGCTTGTTGTATTTGATGCTATCACACTTTCAACTAGATTTTTTCACGAGGAGGAACGACATGGAAAACACCGGCATCCGTGCGGGATGCAAAATCTTCCTGGCGGGACTCGTGATTGGTGTGGTGGTACTGGCGGGGTCCGCATATGTAAGCGGCGTAACGGACCAACGCCCCTTTTGCGGGCAATGCCACAGCATGAAGCCCCAGGCAATCACGCAAAAGTTGTCAACCCACACCGATCTGAGCTGTAACGAGTGTCATCTGCCACAGGATTCCCTAATCAGCAAATTCACCTCTAAAGCCTCTATCGGACTCTCCGACATTTCCGCGGAAAATTTTGGGAATGTGCGCTACCCCATTGCCGCTTCCCAGGGCATGAAGGGCATCATCAATGCCAACTGCAAGTCTTGTCACGCCGCGACAAACTTGGATGTAGCCAGTATGGAATCCAAGCGCTACTGCACGGATTGCCACCGCAACGTTCCGCATCAGCGGACTCAGCCTGTCAGCACAAGGATGGTTGCTTATGAATAAATACCTGTACATGCTCCTTGCCGGCTTGCTGGCCCTGCCTCTCTGCGGTTGCAATAGTGATGTCAAAACCTCATTGCAAACGCCCGCCTACAAGACCGGCCTGGCGGAAAAAGAAATCCGCAACTCGGCGTTCAAAAGCGTGTTTCCCGCACAGTACGCCACGTTTCTCCGCAACAACGAAAGCGAGGTCATGACCGAGTACAAAGGCTCGGTGCCGTTTATGAAAAACGACAACGTGCACCCGCTGCCCGATGGCTACAAAAACACCCAACCCTATCTCAAGAATCTCTGGCTGGGTTACCCCTTCATGTTCGAATACCGTGAAGCGCGTGGCCACACCCATGCCCTGAAAGACTTCGTGCATATCGACCGCATCAACCGCTACGCCGAAAAAGGCGGCCTGCCGGCTACCTGCTGGAACTGCAAGACCGCCAAGATGATGGAATGGGTCGGAGAGTACGGCGACAAGTTCTGGGCCATGGACGTCAACGAATTCCGCGAAAAGATCGATGTGGACGACAACACCATCGGCTGCGCCAACTGCCACAATCCTACCGACATGTCGTTGCGGCTCTATAGCGAACCGCTCAAGGACTGGATCGTGCGCTCCGGCGGCAAAGTCGAAAGCATCTCCCGCAACGATATGCGGTCTCTGGTCTGCGCCCAATGCCATGTGGAATACTATTTCACCGAACCCAACAAGGGCGCGAGCAAAAAGCCGGTCTTCCCCTGGGACAAAGGCTTCAATCCTGAAGACATGTACCAGTACTACAAGGGCCACGGCGACGGCAAGGTGCCCGGCTTTGAAGGCCAGTTCTTCGACTGGATCCATCCTGTCTCCAAGACGCCGCTCATCAAGGTGCAGCATCCGGAATACGAAACCTGGATCAGCGGCCCCCACGGCGCGGCCGGCGTGGCCTGCGCCGACTGCCACATGCCTTACCAGCGGGAACAGGGCAAGAAGATGTCCAGCCACTGGTGGACATCGCCGCTCAAAGATCCGGAACTGCGCGCCTGCCGCCAGTGCCATTCGGACAAGACGCCGGAATTCTTGCGTGAACGCGTGCTGTATACGCAAGAAAAATCCTTCACGCGCCTGCTCGCGGCCCAGGAAGTCTCTGTGCGCGCCCACGAAGCCGTGCGCATGGCCGATGCCTGGAAGGGCGACAAGCACCCCGATTTCGACAAGCTGATGATCGAGGCCCGCGACATGATCCGTAAGGGTCAATTGTTCTGGGACTACGTGTCGGCGGAAAACAGCGTGGGCTTCCACAACCCGGCTCTGGCTCTGGATACCCTGTACGGTTCCAGCGAGGCCAGCAACAAGGCCATACAACTCGCCATAAAGGCCACAAACTACGGTATTGCCGCGGATCTTGAAGGCGACATCGCCAAGCTCGTGCCGCCTATCCTGACCATGAGCCGCAAATTGCAGCAAGACCCGGAATACCTGAAGACCCATCCCTGGCTCAATCACCTCAAACCCTTCCCGGCGGCCGATTTGTTCTGGGACGGCACAAAGCGCGTATCGGCGAAATAACCTCCGTATAACAAAAGCTCCCGGCAATCGCCGGGAGCCGTGATCGCTGCCAAAGTCGCACAACGGACTTTGGCAGCGCTTTTTTGGCATGATGATTTCCGTAGCACTCCATACCGCTGATGGCCGATCCTCAATCAACGCCAAAGCGCGTTTGATTCAGAATTGACGTTATTTGCCGATGCAGAATGCGGCAAAAATCCGGTTGAGCACCTCGTCGGGCGTGGAGATTCCGGTGACATCCCCCAGCATAGCGGCCACGCTGTCCAGGCGCACGGCGCACAAATCCCAGGGCACGGCATCGCTGACGTCAGCGCGCAAGGCTTCCAGTTCGGCCGCGGCCCGGCGCAACGCCTCGGTTTGGCGCAAATTGGGCACCAGGGCGTTTTCGGCCTCGGCGGTCGTGTTTTGGGCATGCACCAGGCTGCGGACGGCATGTTCCAACGCTTCCAATCCTTGACCGCGCGTGGCGCAGAGCGCCACACGCGGCGCCAGGGCAAAAGGCGGCGCATCCAGCCAGGCGGCGGGAGGGTTCAAGTCCAGCTTGTTCCAGGCCAGGACGACACGATGCGAACCCAGTTCAGTCAAAAGAGTCGCGCAGAGTTCCGGGTCCGGCTGGCCGCCGTCGATGAGCAGCACAATGAGATCGGCCTGATCCATAACGCGGCGGCCCAGGCGGATGCCTTCGGCTTCCAGGTGGTCGGCGGCGTCTGATGCGCCGGGGCGCAGGCCGGCCGTGTCCACCAGGCGCATGGGCAAACCGGCGAAGCGGATGCTTTCTTCCAGATAGTCACGGGTGGTGCCGGGCGTGGCGCTGACCAATGCGCGCTCGCGGCCGAGCAACACATTGAACAGGCTGGATTTTCCGGAATTGACCGGTCCGGCCAGGGCTAGGATCATGCCTTCCCGCCAGGGGCGGGTCCGCTCGTGGGCTGCGATCAATTCCCGGATTGCCGCCAGAATGCCGTCAGACAGGGCGAGAAATCCCTGAGGCGTAAGATCCGCGTCCACTTCGTCGTCCGGAAAATCCACAGCCAGACAGATTTGAGCGCGCAGGCAATCTATGTGCTCGCGCAGGTCACGGATGCACCGGCTGAAATGTCCTTCCAGGCGGGCATTCGCCCAGCGGGCGGCCTCCGGGCCGGGGGCGGCGATGAGTTCGGCCACGGCCTCGGCCTGGGTCAGATCCATGCGCCCGTTGAGGAAGGCCCGGCGAGTGAATTCGCCGCGCTCCGCCAGCCTGGCTCCGGCCGCGCAGAGATTTTCCAGCACCAGGGCCAACAGGGCCGGGCTTCCGTGACAATGCAATTCGGCCACATCCTCGCCGGTAAAGCTGCGTGGTCCGGGCATGAACACAACCAAGGCCTCATCCAGAATTTCTCCGGACAAGGCCAGAATGCGCCCCCGGTGCAGAGTCCAGGGACGCAAACCGGCAAAACGCGGCGACAAAGGTTGGAAGACGCGTTCAAGAAGCGTGCGGGAGCCGGACCCGCTCAGCCGGATGATGCCGATACCGCCCTGCCCCGCAGCCGTAGCTGTGGCCGCAATGGTATCGAGCGCCGGAGGCATTGCCTGTCTCAGTCCGCGCGGGCGCGCTGGATCACTACCCGCTTGAGCGGGCCTTCACCCGCGCTGCGGGTCAGCACAAAGGAATCGTCCTGCAGGGTCATATGCACGATACGGCGCTGGTACGAACTGAGCGGCCGGGTGGTGCAGGCCCGTCCCGTGATTTTGACGCGCTCGGCCAGCATCAGGGCCAGACCGCGCAGTTTGCCGTCCTGGCGCTCGCGGTAGTCGCCGGCATCAAGTTGGATCCGCACCAAAGCGCCGAGTTTGCGCGCCACGATGCGGGCGGCCAAATACTGGATGCTGGCCAGAGTTTGCCCTTCGCGGCCGATCAGCAGGCCGAGATCTTCGTCCGAGTCAATCTGCACGGCCACGCGGCTGCCGCCTATTTCCACTCCCAACTTCGCGTCGGGCACAATGGGCCGGATCAGGCGGCAGGCTGTGTCGTACACGACCGAGCGGAGCGTATCCTGGTCCAACGATTCAAGCGATACAGGCGATTTGTCCAGATCATGCTCGCCGCCATCGTCGCCCTCGTCTGCCTGGTTTGAGGCGGCGGATAGCACGCCGGAAAGCACGGGCGGCGTTTCAGGCTCCCGGCGGGGCCGACGGTCTGCTTCGTTGCCGATCTGCGGCTTGGGCGACTGCTCGCGTTCGGCCTTGCCCCGTCCCCGGCGACGATCCCCGGCAGGCGGGCTTTCTTCGGCATTGCCGGCAGACGCGGCGCCTGCTTCATACGCCGTTTCTTCGTCAACCAACAAGGAGTACGGCGCATTGTGTTCAGTCGCCTGCCTGGTTTCGCGCAGAGGGGCGCCGAGGATGTCGCCCACTCTGGCGGACACCTGGGCCTGCCTGGCCCGGACTACGGCTTTGCGCGTGCCCACCAGGCCGAAAATGCCGGATTTGGCATCGCTGACGATATCGATTTCAAGTTTTTCCCGGGGCAGATCAAAATGATCGCAGGCCTTGCGGATCGCTTCGTCAAGCGTTTTGCCTGCAAATTCTTTGGCATTGTCCATAAAAGTATCCTCGTTGCATCCGGCAACGTACGGCGTGCCTCAGGCCGGGCGTTTACGCATGATCAACCACTGCTGGGCGATGGACAGCAGGTTGTTGAAAAACCAGTAAACGACAAGCCCGGACGGAAAGTTCAGGAACATGACTGTAAAGACGATGGGCAGGGCCAGCATGATTTTTTGCTGGAGAGGCTCGCCGGCTGGCGGTGACATTTTTTGCTGCAAAAACATGGTGCCGCCCATCAGAAGCGGTGAAACATAGATGGGATCGGCGGCCGAGAGGTCGGCCAGCCAGGGGATGTCGGTGAACGGCACATAAGGAATGAAAACCGCATGGCGCAACTCAAGCGAATTGAGCAGAGCCTGATACAGACCAAAAAATACCGGCAACTGCACCAGGATCGGCAGGCAGCCGCTGGCCGGATTGGCGCCGTAAGTCTTGTACAACTGCACAACTTCACGGTTGAGCTTGTCCTTATCGTCGCCGTATTTTTCGCGCAGCTTGGTGATCATGGGCTGGAGCGTCTTCATCTTTTCCATGGACTTGTAGCTCTTCTGCGACAGGGGGAAAAAGGCGATGCGCACCAGGCAGGTCAAGAGGATGATGGCCACGCCCCAATTGCCCACATAGCTGTGGAAGAAGACCAGCAGGTTGAGCAGAGGCCGGGCGATGACGCTGAACATGCCCAGGTAGACGGCCGCGTGCAGGTTGGAAGGGGCGTTGGTCAAAAGGTCGCGCTCCTTGGCGCCATACCACCAGAAGGCGTCGACCGTGGCCTCACCGCCGGCCGGAACCATGATATCGCCCTGTTCGACGATCGCGCCCCAGAACGTGTCCTGAATACGGGCCTTCAGGGTGATGGCCTGATTGTCAACCGGCGCAACCACTGTCATGAAATAATTGTTCATGACGCCGCCCCAATTGAAGGCTCCTTGAGCCTGTACGCCTTCGCTGAGCAATTTTTTGCTGTCGCTTTCTTCCTTGATGGAATTATTTTCATCCCAGGCTACACGAGGCAGATCGTAGTTGCTGGCTCCTCCCAGGCTGGCGCTGCCGGTCTTGAAGCCGAGCCGCACGCTGCGGACCGCGTCCACGCCGCCGAGGCGGACCTTTTCCGCAATGAGAAAGGTCGAAGCGGAAAATGTCAGCTCACGCGTGATGCGGATGCCGTCAACCAGACCGGTGAAGGTCAAGGAGGCGCTTTCATCCGCGCCGAGTTTGAGATCGGCGCCCTCAAAAGCCCACTCGCCGGCGGACCAGGAGGGCAGGCTGTTCAGGGTCAGGCCCATGGGCGCAAGGGGTGAGCTGTATTCATCGACCAGGCGTTTCAGGGGTGAGCCGGGTTTGATGCCCTCGCGGTAATACTTGAGTTCGAACGACTTGAGCACGCCGCCGCCGGAATGGAAAATCGCCGTGTACAGGGGCGTGTCCACTTTGACCTCGCGCCCGGCCGTGGGCACGAAGACGGTGACGCCCGGCGTCAGAGCCTGAACCGGCGTCTGAGGCACGGGACGGATCGTTTGGCCGGACATGCTCTCCGCCGGCTGCTCCGCCACCACCGGGGCCAGGGTGTTGCGTGGGGGCGTCCACCCCATGTATTCGGTGAAGTGCGTCCAGCCGATCAGCACAGCCAAACTCAAAACCACAGCCAGTATTGCGCGTTTATTTTCCATGGCGGCCCGGATGCTCCTGCAGGCTGTGAGGAGAATGAACAGACGGCGGAACCGGATCAAATCCGCCCGCCGACCAGGGGTGACAACGAACAATGCGTTTGAACGCCAACCAGCCGCCGCGCCATACGCCATGCATGAGTACGGCCTCGGTCGCATAGGCCGAACAGGTAGGATAGTGCCGGCAGTTGGAGCCAAGCACCGGAGACAGCATCATCTGATACAGCCTGATGGGCCACACGGCAACTTGCCGCAGCCGGCCCGGATGCGCCGCCAAAGTCACGGCAAGCTCCGGCATCCGGGTTTCGCGCCCCGTTTCGGCGCCGGGCGGACAGCATGGCGCACGGTTTCCAAAAACGGCAGGAGTTCGTTCGTCACCGGAGCGAGCGCCACCTCTTTCGCGTGCAAATGTTTTTTAGGAACCACAACGAGATCCGTCTGGAGAGGCAATAAAGCTTGGTGCTGGCGGAAAAATTCCCGCAATACCCGTTTGACGCGATTCCGGACACTGGCGGGTCCGGTTTTTTTGCTCACAGCCAAACCCACCCTCCATTCGGGCGGGCCATCCTGCCTGTCGTGCACAAACAGGACAAAGCATCGTGAATTCAGGCGGCGTCCCCGGTCATAACAGGCCAGATAATCGCTCCGGCGCAACAGCCTGTGCCGGCGGGGCCAGGTCAGACCGTTAATTTTTTCCGCCCCTTGGCCCGGCGGCGGCGCAGCACGGCACGCCCGGCCGCGGTCTTCATGCGCTCACGAAAGCCATGTGTACGCTTCTTTTTGATCGTGCTCGGTTGGTATGTTCTTTTCATGACAAAACTCCTCGGGATGCTTCCGGCGGCCGGGGTTTTGCCCCTGGCCCAACTGGCAAAGGCCGGAAATTGTAATGTGCGATATCCTCGAAATGCGGCGTGGTTTCTTGAGGATACGGCGCTGAAAGCCGGAACGAAGTTTTATAGTCCAGATGAGATGAAGCGTCAAGTACGGAAAATCTGGCGTCCTTGTCTGACGACGCGCTGTACCGCTCCCTGCGTTGTTCACACTGGCCTACCCGTTTGCCGGGTGGAGGCGGCGGGCCAGAAGGCCGATGATGCCGAGCGCGAGCAACATGGTGGTCAGGGTGTGGGTAAGGAAGTGCTCGCCCCTGGCCATTTGGTAGAGTCCCATCAACCAACCCAGGGCGAAACCCGCCGTGGTCAGGGCGATCTGGATTCCGGGTCGTAGCGGCAGGTAATACAGGGCCATGAGCGCGAAACCGCCGCTGGCGTGTCCGGCGGGAAAGCTGCGTCCCGTGTCCGTACGGCCGTAAAGCCAGACATGCTCAAGCACGCCGATGTGCGCATGCTTGCCGCCGTAGGGCAGCAAATCCGAAGGGCCGTATACCCCGGTGGCGGCCTTCAGCGCGCTCACGGCCAAGGGAGTGAGACAGATGCTCAAAAAGATCACCAGGCAGGGTACGCGCCAGCGGGCATAACGATCCCGCCGGCGGGGCAGGTGGCCGAGCACGACTACCGCCAGGGCGGCTATGGCCACGGCCCCGACCAAGAGCTTGGGAACGGTGTAGAGCGTCATATCGTGGGCACGGTGAAAGGCTTTGCTGATCAGCCAACCGTTGTCACGAAAAAATACGGACTGGGCCGCCTGGTCAAGGGCGATCCAGCTTTCGGCGATGATGCAGAGCAGGGCCGCAAACAGGCACGCCCACGGCCGGGACAGGATGTGCTCAATGAAAGAAAGAGAGGCGGAAATGGGCCGCATGCAGCGCTCGTTTGGTTTCTGGTGTGCTATCACGGATTCTTCTCAAGGGCAATTTCGTTCATAGCCGGGGATTGTCCGGCAAAGCCTTTCGGGCTATGTTGTCCTGCTTGCGAGAGTGGCGGAACGGTATACGCACCAGACTTAGAATCTGGCGCCGCAAGGATTGAGGGTTCAAGTCCCTCCTCTCGCACCAAAAAGTATTCCAAGAAAATCCCACAAAGCATAAAAAGCCTTGTGGGACTTAGCTTTTTAAGAAGTTATAGTCCCATGAGTTCCCGCATAGTCTATGGACTACCACACTTTTTTGTGGTAAATCCTGTGGTGTGGCTCCGATTTTCCCCAACATTGAAAAAAATATACCACACCGAGATGAGGCATGGGCAGCGTAAACAAGCAGACGGACACATATTTGAGAGGCATCAAGCCCGGCAATCCACAGAAAATCGGCTTTGGTGGCAGGCTGTATCTGGATATCTCCGCTACAGGCTCACCAACCACGGGCGGGATGTCTTGGCGGATGAACTATGTTTCCCCGACCAGTGGCAAACAGCAAACGCTTACACTCGGCAAATATCCCACCATTGGCATAGCAGAAGCACGTCGTTTGCGTGATGAGGCAAAGGGATTGCTCGCCAAGGGCAAAGACCCCGGAGAGCAGAAGAAAGAAGCCAAGGCGGAACGCTACACCTTCGAGGCAGCAGGAAAGCGTTGGTATGAGCATCACGCGACAGAAATTGAACCCTCAACGCAAAAAACAGTCCGCATGTACCTTGACGCGCTCAATAAAAGAGTCGGAGGACGGGCATTGCCCGAACTTGACCGAAAAACTCTTGTAGCCACGGTTCAAGCCATACAGGACGACATCAGCATCTATTTTGCTCATCGGGCAGCGGGTGTCCTCAAGAATGTTCTGGAGCACGCCTACAACGAAGGCAGAGCTACAGAATGCCATGCCTACGAACTCGCAAAGACCCTGAAGGCTCACAAGCCAAAGAACCGTGCAGCCTTGATAAAGCCCTCAGATTTTGGTGAGCTATTGCGAAAAATTTGGAGCTACGGGGGTGAGGGCTACTCTGTGTCCTACTGCCTAAGAATCCTGCCGTACCTTGCCCTTCGCAGTACAGAAATACGAGGCGCACGTTGGTCGGAGCTTGACCTTGACAATGCAATCTGGACTGTCCCGGCTAAACGGCATGAGCACGGCGGAGGCATGAAGATGAGAATTGAGCATACCGTTCCCCTCGCTCATCAGGTCGTAAGCCTGTTTCGTGAATTGAAGGACAAGCAGGCGGCAACACTCGGAGAGTGCGAACTGTGCTTCCCAAGCCCACGAGCGAAATCCAGACAAATCACGAGCGAAAGCCTGATATGTGCCCTGAAGGTGCTTCACGGCAATCCGGACATTTCCGTTCATGGCTTCAGGTCGTCATTTTCAACACTGGCGAGAGAAAAGGGCTTCAACCCTGACCATGTTGAAAAACAACTTGCCCATCAACTGAAAGATGCCGTGGTAGCTGCATACAATCGGGCCGAATATCTGGAGCCACGCCGGAAGATGATGCAGACATGGGCCGACTATCTCGACGGGCTGAAAGCATAGTAGAAAACTATATGTTTTCGGATCTAAAATCGTTTGAAATGGTTGACCCATACCTTACCCCATCTTTTCAATTTAAAGCGATTCTAGACGGCTAAACCCTATTCAATTACTGGTGCTTGAAACACGTCTGATACATCGTTTTACTCACTGAGATGGTCGAAGCCAGGGGAAAGGTCGTCAAAAGTCTTTCATCGGCTGGAAGGCCGAATTTGAGGCTTCCACAGACAAAAACAGGGAATACGTTATCCACACCGTCAACAGGTCAGGCTGGATTCCCAGGCTTCGATTTTTCCGCTTCATTCCGAGCAGCGAGCACAGTAAGCCTTGCCTCCAGACGAGCCAATAATTCCACGCTGGGGATACCTAAGGCATGGGAAATGATGAGAAAAGTCTTCAGGCTGGGCAAATGGTCGCGTGTTTCCAAGAAAGAAATGAATGAGCGGGCACAACCAATCTCATCGGCCAACGCCTTCTGGGAAAGGCGGGCTTGTCCTCTAGCTTCCTGCAAAATCTGAGCAAGTGCTTCCGCCAAATAGGGTATTTCCTTCATTTACTGGCTAATAGCAGTGCCTTGACAATAAGGCATTCTCTGCCTAGTAAATAAGGCATCGAAGCCGGGAACTATCCCCAGAATCTCGCATGTTTTCGTGTCAAATCGCTATAAGCTCTACCTGTATTCAAAATAGCGTTTACCCCCTACCTTGCAAACAGGTGTCTTGCTGTTGCGTCGAAATTCTTTAGCTGGTGCGAGTTGAACGGACACCGGGACATGAAAAGCAATCCCTGCTACGGCGTCACTAAGTATATGGAATACAAGCGCCAAGAGTTTATGGGGGCGACAGAGCTTGCCATTTTGGGCGATACCTTGGAGCGCATGGAAAAGACTTGGCGCGAACGGAAGGCAACCAATACACGGCGTACTGCTGACATTGCGGACACAGACACGATCACGCCACATGCGGCGGCTATCATCCGCCTGCTTATGCTGACCGGAGCGCGGGTAGGTGAAATTTTGTCGCTGAAATGGAGCTACATTGACTCAGAGCAAGGTATTGCTCGCCTGCCGGACAGCAAAACCGGCTTCAAGGTGTTACAGCTTCCCGCGCCCGCCGTGGCTGTGCTGGAAGGACTGCCGCGCATGGCGGAATATGTTTTCCCTGCCGAATCCGCAACCGGGCACATGGTTAATGTCAAAGACGCATGGGCGGACGTGCTGAAACAGTCCGGCTTGACCGGATGGCGGCTCCATGACTTGCGGCATGCTTTTGCATCCATGATGGTGAACAGTGGTGCAAGCCTGCCTATCGTCGGCAAAATCCTGGGACACACGCAGGCCAGCACGACACAACGATACGCGCACCTTGAGGAAAATCCGGCCCGCAAAGCGGCGGAGGAAGCGGCGGCCAAAATAGCCAAAGCCATGCAGACACCGCCGAAACGTGGGAAGGTAGTCACATTCCATAAAGCGCAGGCGTAGCTCCTTGACTTGATACTAAAAAGAGATACTATATGAATAACAAGCACAGGAAGACCCTGCAAGCTGTATTCAGCACTCCGGTACCCAAGGGGATGCCGTGGGTGGAACTGGAATCTCTGCTGATTGCCGCAGGGACCACCGTGACAGAGGGCGACGGCTCTCGCGTCAAGTTCGATATGGACGGTATAACGGTGGCCTTCCACAGGCCGCACAAGCCAAAAACGGCGCGGGCCTATCAAGTGACTCTGGCGCGGGAATTTCTTGAAAGCATTGGAGTAAAATCATGAAAAACGCCATGACCTATAAGGGCTATGTCGGCACGGTGGAATACAGTGAGGAAGACAACTGCCTGTTCGGGCGCATCGCTGGTATCCGCGACATCATTTCCTACGAAGGCGAAAGCGTGGCGGAAATCCGCACAGCTTTTGAGGAAGCCGTGGACGATTACCTAGAGCATTGCACAGCTACAGGTAAGGAACCCAACAAGCCGTATCAGGCAGGCCGCATTGACGGGCGGCATCCAGAAGCCTGGAATGTGCCAGCCCTTCGTCAAGTTCACCGCCGCCGACAAGCGTACCAAGAGAAAAAGATGCCTCGTTCAACGTGTTGTTGCGTGTCCCTTGCTGCGCTGCCGCAACCTTGGCGCATTCTTCGTCAATAGCCTTCTGAACATAGGGGGCTACGATGGAAAGCCCTGCCATGATTGTTGGCGGCGCTCCAAAGGCAGGCGAGTTGGTATTTTTCGAGGGGACTTTCAGGGGTTGCCGCACAAGCTTGAGAAGCCATTCGGGAGCATGGACAGGCGGGGCCTGATTGAGAAAGCTGTACGCTTTCCCCTCACCGTTGATACTCGGAGCAATGACGATATAGCCACCATCACCGCGCACATCTATTTTGGGTGCAACCCCGCCCACACTATTCGGAATGCCTGCACCATCTTGAGGATACAGAAAAATATAGTGGGTACCTCCGCCCGGAGTTTGTTGCATCAGGGTCAGGGGAAGCTCTCCATGTACAGCGATCAGGAGTTGCAGAGATGCACGACCATCGGCATCCCCTGCGATTTTGGGGGTATCAACATCCAACGCCCACAAGCCGGAGACTTTACCCATAGGCAGGCCAATCATGGCATCAGGCCATGCTATCCACCATGCGCGGATTTGCTGCTCATCGGTTGTGGCAGCTTTGAATCCGCCCTTTACATAAGGCGTCTTGTCCGGCTTGCAGGGGAAAACAGGAATGCCTTGCTTGGCATAGGTCAACACAGTCTGGAGGTTGCTACTCATGGCACGCCCCCTCTGCCAGCGTAGTCTTGCTGGCTTCGAGAAATGCGTCCAAGTCAGCAATATCATAGCGGATATGACGCCCAAGGCGGGCGAAAGGGATATTGTGCAGGCGGGTCAGCCTGTCTTTGGAAAGGAAGCCCTTGGAACTTCCAAGATGCTCCGCTGCCTGTTCTTCAGAAAGCCAGCGGCGCTGCCGATGGGTTAGTGGGGTGTGCTGATGAGTCTGTGACATAATTCAACGTCCTTTGCTTAAAAGGGTTCATGTTGAATTATGTCATCTTGTGCGAAGCACGGACGGTACAATACGGAAAAATACGGAAAAAGGTACGGAAAGTACGGAAAAGTACGGACAGTTTTTCCGTACTTCTATTTTTTATCTGATGGGAACTCCGCAAGCAGCGCCCGGTATGCTGCTTCAGGAGTTGGCCTATCGCTATACACGAGACAGGCTTTTACCTTCTTCCCACCACTCATCAAAGGCAGTATATCAGCGTTCGTAAGCCCTTCTTCCCTAAGTCGCTGAACGGTTTTATACGCCTCAATATTTTCATTGATTGTATTTATTAACTGGTCGTTGTTTTTTCCGTCTTTACTACTGGCTACAGCTTTTTTTACATTGATACCAGCATAGCTCACAGAGCTTTTTTTGATTGTCAGTTCGTCATATTGATTTTGTATCCCCTGTACTGCCATTTGCTGTTCTTGTCCGCATGGTATGCTGTCTTTTGATTGCGCAACATACCAATCTTTCATTTCTTTCGGGACAGATAACAATTCTTCTGACATAATCCATTCAATAAATTTAACAGGAGTAATGCGCTCAGGATAGTTGTCAGTTTCAAAGCCAAATTGCGACCATCTTTCTGATTTATATAAATTAAAAGCTTTATAAATATCACTTGTAATGTCATTTATTTCTTTATAGAAACATGCATATAAATCATCTGGATAGAATTCACCATTTCTGAAGCTATTTTCAAAGTCCCATACGCATTCGGTAATGCCTGGACACGGTTTCGGCTCACATATCGCTAGCCGTATTGCCTCCCGATAATCCCAAAGACCTTTTGCTAACCAGAGTTTCCATCTATCCCTCTTGGTTTGTTCCAGATATTCTTCGCCGCTACCGAAACTACCAGACGGGAATCCTGTGTCTGCGTCATTATTTCCCATATAGTCTCTCCCCATAAGGCCACCCCCACGTCCAAAGACCGCCTGGCGGGGGGGGCACAGGCTCACGACCATAACAGCTACCAGTCGGCACTCAACACCCTTGGGGGAGCTTGCCGAAATGCAGTTATCTTTTCAAGCTTCCCCTTTAGCCAAAATCCAGCTATGCTTATCGCATGCAAACGAGTAATGGAATTTCCCCAAATTGTTGGTAGTGGGTCAGTTTGAAATATGAAAAACTTAATATCTCTTGAATCATTCCTCATTGTCGGACTTGGGTTCGTTTTTTGGCATTTTTTCGGACAACCACTTACAAAATTTATTGATTTTTTGCGCATATCGCTCATAGAAAAAATTAAGCGAATATCGCAAAAGGATAACGCCAAAAGCGATTGCTAAAGAATCAATAATGCTTCCTAGCGCGTAATAAAATAGACCTATTGCAAAAAGGGCAATCAGGATAGAGATCAATAATTCTCTGTGCTTACTTTTTTGTGCAATCATACAAATAAACATCCCAACAAAAAGATACACAATATCACTAAGTTCAATCATTTTTTATCCTCTTCTTATACGGCCCGCGCTTCTTGGGTGCTTCGACCTGAGCAAGCGCGGCTATTTCTTCGAGTGACCAAACATGCCTAGCCATTCCAGCTTCCATCGCCGGGGTGACGCGCAATGTCTTATGAACCCTTCCGAAATTGTAATACATGAAATGCAGCGCGACGGCGGCTTCAAGGTTTTCGACTTTTTTAGAAAAAGCGTTTGTTAAGCGCGTGAAACGCCTCATGCTCATACGCATGGTCAGGTTTTGACGCTCAACAAAACTTGTCGAAATATGCTTCGTATCTGGCTTTCCAGAAATAACCTTGGTAATCGTTCCCGAACAATCAGCAGGGCTATATCTATGAGCGCCGCCTTTCGCTTCGCCGAATAGCTTCACAAGCATGGCAAAGTCAACTTCTGACGCGAAAGCACCTTCTACAGCCTCAAGATAAGCCTTATGGCCGTCAGAGGTAAGCTGTACGCGATTATTCAAGCGTGATTCAAGGTCAGCAATAAATATCTTTGCGTATTCAGCATCACGCCTGCCGACGAGCCAGGACGGTACGATCTTGGTATCCGCGCAAAGAGCTGTCCAGGTGTAAACATCGCCAATGCCATATTCGCCCTTGCGCTCTGCGGGTACATTTTTCTCTTTGCAGCCGCAAAATGACCAAATCTCATCAACCTGAATGCGTTTGCAATTCAGGCCGTGCAAAGTCTCATCTTGATACGCAGAGCAAGCAGCGCCTACATCAACAAGCAATTTTGAGACGGTATTTCTTGCGATACCAGTCATGCGCGATGTCGCGTGAAGCGAGTTGCCTTCGACAAGGCAGCCTATGATTTGAGCGCGCTTTTCGATGTTGAGTGTGTTCATAGGTTGAAAGTAACCGCTCATGCTTAAGCTGTCAAGCATAAAATTCATTTTGAAAAATATATTGACAATGCCAGCATATAGCATTATATAAATGGCGGTAGCGGTGGGGATCGAACCCACAAAACCTTGCGGAGGTTTCCGGTCTCTAAGGCCGGTGTGTTACCGATTACACTACGCTACCGTGATTACTTCGGGGTAAGAGAAGCGTCGAGCCTGCAAGCAAAGACCGCTTCTCTTACTTTTTCATTTTTGTCAGCGCCGCCCGAAAATTTCGGCGCTTGGCCGGTAGTGGCATCATGGCGTCACCTCACTGTTAGATGTTCCAGGCTTGCAAAATTTCCCACGGCTAATTTGTTCCAGCCTCCCCTGCCTTACAAGCCTCATGATAATAGCTGAAATATTAACCCGTACTTTCAAGTATTCAATATCACTACGCCCCATAGCCTCGAATACACCTTTGCAATCAAAAGCCTGTCTTGTCGGGAACGTATCCAGTGCGGCATGAATAAAGCTCGCAACGCCTTGCTGCGCAGGGACGTCAACACTAGGAACTCGTTGAGGCGCATTGCCTTGCCCAGATTTCTGACAGAGGGCAAGCATTTGTCTGACCCTATCAAGTTCATCCACAAGCGAAGCTTCCTTTTTTTGTAACATCACCCTCACATCGCTGAGTGTAGTTTCCATATTTTGCCTTCCTTGTTGAAAGGCATATAATCACCCACCGAAAATATGTCAATGCCTTGAATAAGAAATGGCGTAGTATTTTGCTACGCCATCAAAAGAGCTATCAAAAATTTCCTCTTAATTGCTATCATCTACCTCCTTATTTTCTACCGGCTGTTCCGTGCCTAGCTCACCGGCCATTTTTTTCAAAATTCTTATTATTTCGGAACTCTGTTCATTTTGGCGGATAAGAATATCTTTCTGCCATTCCGTAAAATACTCAATTTTTTCCAAACTGGATTGATAGACTCCCAACATCCAAAAAACAGCACCTGAGATAAATAGAGTAACCGCGATATAAATTCCTGCACCTGATAGTAAAGCCACAATTGCAAGTATAAAACATACTCCGCCGATGATTTTACCAAGCATAAACTACTCCTTCTCGCTGATACATGCTTTAATTAACAATGGTATGTTTTTAATCAATTTTCAAGAAATCTTCGACAAAATCAGTCATACACTTAATTCCGATTTTATCTATCCCATCTAATGACTGGCTGCCGCCCTTGGCTTTTCCTTTTACGATATCCAATCCTCTTTTCATGCCCTGGATATATGCATCTCTATAGCAGACAGCTTGAAGGTATATCATAAACGTTTGCGCCGCATCGCCTCCATCAATAACCGTTTTCAGTGCCTGCTCACGTTGTTCTTTGGTCATTTCTTTTTTGATTTGCTCCCTCATTACTTCATTGATTACTTCGGCATTTGCAGCCGGAGTAAACGCCACGCACATCATCACAGCCATCAAAATCAACTTCCTTGTTCGCATAGTTAACCTCCATTGGTTTGTTTGAAGTGTCGGACTATAAGACGACATTCAAGCCGAGGTCAACGTAGTATTGTACGACATTTCCTCAAAGAGGTGTCGTATGATTACAAGCAATGTCAGGAAAATGATGGAAAATAAGAGGATTAGCGTAAGATCGATGGTCGTTGGGGCTGGTTTATCGGATAAAACCATCCTGCGGGCAAGGTGTTCACGAATAAACGAATGCCGCGTTTACACGCTTGAAGCGATTGCTGAGTACCTTGGTTGTAAGGTCAAGGACTTGTTTGAGGAGGATTAGATTTCCACCGCGCATTTGCGGCCTTTTGCGCGATTTCTTTCCGCTGTTCGGGCGTCAACTTCTCTGCCCTAGCCTTGCCGCCCTTTTTTCCACCTAGATGCCCGAGCGCAACGGCAGCAGGATTCTTGCCATCATATTCGCTAGGAGCATCAGGTTCAATATCGCCAGTGGTCTCGGCTACGATTTGAGCGGCTAGTCGGTTGATGTCGGCGGGACGTTTTTTCTTTGGGGTGTCAGTACTCATGGCGTCATAATACATGAACGCTCAAGCACGGGCAAGATGCTGACGAAAAATCTGATTTCAAACTGAGCCACTACCAAATTGTTTCTGGTGGGTGACTGGTGGGTGACAGAGGCGTTCAGAAAAGAAAAAAGCCTTCCGATTTTCTCGCAAAGGCTTGATATTCTTGGTGGGCCATCGGTGACTTGAACACCGAACCAACTGATTAAGAGTCAGCTGCTCTACCAATTGAGCTAATGGCCCTCGGGTGCATTGAGGGGGTTTATTATGCTCATTCATCTTGCCGGTCAAGTCGTTTTTGCGGCCATGCGGCCGGGCAAACAATTCTCCCCACCGCGCAACTTGGGCTGAATCGCAAAGGCGTCCTACGGCAACACGGACAAGGGCACGCGGTACACCCAGTCGCCGGAGTTGGGGGAACCGAAGCTTTCCCAGTGAGTACGATCCTTGTCATACTCCTCGTAGCGGGCAATGCGCGACTTCAGGCGGTTGATGAACTGGGCCTGCTCGCCCACACTTTTATTATACCAGTCGTTCTCGGTCATGCCAAGCACATCGCTCTTGTAGGGCAACCCTTCCAGAAATTCGCCGAGCACTCCGGCCTGGGCCAGATTCTGGCCTGGCTGATGGCTGAAACGCGAGGGATCGCGGGTGAGTTGGGCGGCCATGGAAATAAGGCTCTGGAAAAAATCCGTGCCGCCCAAACGTTGGGAGCGTGTGGCTTCATCAATGATCAGCTTGAGTTGGGCCGTGAGATCGCTCAGTTGGTTCTTGGTCAGGAGCACGGCCGGTTCGACGGCGATGATCGGCAGCGAATTGGGGTTTTTGGCCAGTTGTTCCAAGTCGGCGTCCACAATCCAGGCCCGCACGACATTGGGCGCCTTGTTCTGCCGGGTGGTTCCGAAAAATTCCAGTTGCATGGCGTAGCCGCTGATAGCGGCCAACTGGCGGGCGCGCTCTTCGGGATCGGCAGCCAAAGGGGCATTGCTCGGCTTGACCAGCATCTTGCCGGCGGCTGTCGCTTCCACCAGCTCGCTGTAACTGTCGGCCAGGGCTTTGCCGGTTTTATCGAAGGCGGCGGCGCCGCTTTGCGGGGACGCGGCATCAAGGGGAATGTAGCTGGCCGATCCGTTGGACATCTTGGCCAATTCGCGGTAGGCCTGCTCGGCCGAGGCGTGGTTTTTCCTGCCCGTGGGCGAAAGCACATGCAGAGCGGTCAACCAGATGTTGTGGGTGCGCAGGTAGTCGGCCATTTCGCCGGGGTCCATACGGGTGGAGGAGTATTCATCGTTGCCGCGTATAGGACCGGCGTCACTGACGAGAAGCATGACGCGCGAGGCGAACTTGTCCCAGGACAATTTGTCGACAGCGGTCTTGACCCCGCCGAGAGAGTCTTCGTCAAAAGAGTGGCTCGACGCGGTAGCCTCGCGCACAGCGGCCAGGGCGTTTTCCAGAGACTTGCGATCCGTGACGGTTTTAAAATCACTGATGACCGTAGAGTCGTACTCCAGGCCGGGGGTGGCTCTCACGCTGCTACGGAAGGCGACCACGGCGAAGGCCACCTTGTCGCCGTTGGGACTTTTTTCCAGTTCATCGTAAATGCCGCGCACGACTTTGAGCGTCTGATCGATATACGGCCCCATGGAAATGGTGGTGTCAATGACAAAGGCGATGCCGGTGCGCATTGCCGCAGGCGGTTCGGCGGCTCCGGGATCTCCGGATTTCGCGGCGCCGGCGCCCGGATCGATGGAGGCCACTTCCACCAGCTTGGTGACTGCAAACTGGTTGTCCATGTTGAGCACGGGCATGAGATAGAAACGCCCGCGCGCGACCGCGCCTTCCTTATCCGGAGGCTCCATGGCGATCACAGGCAGATCCGGACTGACGGGTCGGCCGGCCCTGGCCGCTTCGACCGTGTCCAGATAGGCCTTGATACGGCTGTCCAGGTTATCGTCCGTGCAGGTCTGCACCAGGGAATCGTGATCGCGGAAAAAAAGCACCGGCATGCGCGCAGCGCGCTCCGTGAACAACATGGTAATAGCCTGGGGCCATGCGGTGGCATGATCCGCGTCGATCCAGCCGTCGGCGGCGGTAGTGGCCACCCCGACCTGAATGCGCGCGCCTTCGCGGGCATAAACGTAAAAGACCGTGAACGTTTTGACCGTATCCGCCACCACCTTGTCCGTGGCTGTGGGACCGGCGTACAACTTGGCGCCGGGGTGCGAGACCAGACGCTGAAACAGGGTTTTCTTGCCTTCCTGCAAAAGGGGCTGGGCCGCACGAACATCGACGGGCCGGGTCAAAACGATCAGGCCGAGCAGCAGGCTCAGGGCTAGGCCGATCGTGTATCTCGTTGCATGCATACGCTATCCTTGGCGCTTATTTGATTCGGGACAAAATACCCCTGGCCGCTGTTGATCCCTTGCCAGCCTCGCCTTCAAGCCAGGCGCGCAAGGCTCCCTTGCGGCCGGTCGCGGCAGCCTGTCCGGCCTTTTCCGCTTTGCCGTACCATTCCCAGGCCTGTTCCGCATCCGGCAGAATGCTGCCCTTGGCCGTGGCATCGAGCGGATCGTAAAAAGCAGCCAGCTCCAGCATGGCTTCGGGATCTCCCTGCTCGGCGGCGGACTCCAGCAACAGGTAGGCTGCGTCGCGGCCTTCCGGGGTCTGGGGCAGCGTGCGGCTCAGAGCCAGGCCGGCGGCAGCGGCATGGTCGCCGCGCAGAAACTGCCGGGCCTGTTCCAGAGGCGGCACAGGAGGCGGCACGAACGCTGGAACGGCAGGTGGTTCGGGCTGGGACGAAACGGACGCAGCCGGTTCCGGCTCTTTCTGCTCGGCGGCTTGAGACGATTCGGGAGCCGGTTCCGCTACGGTTTCAGCTGCGGGAACCTCCGCCGGTTTGTCCCGCACCATGAACCAGACGCCGGCCCCGGCCAGAAGCGCGAGCAGCGCAATCAGCATCAGCCACACCACAAGCGATTTTTTGCCCGAAACGGGCGGCGGTTCCGGCGTCAGCTCACGCTCCGGCTCCGGTTCCGGCGCGGGAGGCGGAGGCGGCGGCGCGGGGGCAGGTTTGGCCTCCTCAGACGCGCTCACACGACCACTGCCGTCTTCAAGCGGGTAGATGACGCCCGAAAGTTCCAGCGGCGCTTTCAGCGGGCCGCCGGCCGGAGGAAACAGCACAAAACGGTAGGTATTCAACTCGTCAAGCTGGCGCACGATGCCGGGACCAATGGCCAGGCACAGGCCGTTGCCCCGCACGGTCACGCCGTCGGGAACCAGGCGACACTCCGTGTCTTCCCAGTTTTCAGGGTGCAGCGTCTTGTGATCGCTGGAACGGATGAAGGCAAAACGCACATCCGTATTCGCCGTATCGACATCTTCCACATACAAAAGGCCATAGCCCGGCCCCCGGATCGGATCGTTTTCATAGCGCGCTCTCACGCTCCAACTCCTTGATCAAATACCTTGATGATGTCGCCGAGCAACCGGTTTTGTTCCACGTTGACGATCTGTTGGCCGTCAAAGTCCACGTTGGCCGCAATGCAGGCGGTCACGGCCCGCATCCAGTCCGTTTTCCAGGGACTGGCCGTGCCTGCCCTGGTTGCGGCAAGAAGAGGATAGTCACCCACGGGATCGGCTGGCGTGAACAACACGATGGGCTTGTCCCGCCCCTGGATGGTGCGCCCGGCTTCGCCGACAACGCGCGGATTGTAGCCGAGAAAATCGACGTAGGCGTTGATCATGGCTGCGGCCTGGCTGGCCTGCTTCCAAACCCGGCGCTCAATGTCGATGTCCGCATAGGCTGCCGCCTGGCGCAGAGCTTCTTCCATGTTTTGCCGCAGACCCAGGCGGACGCTGCCCAAAGACAGTTCGCTGACAAAGGCGGAAAAATCCGCAGCCGGAAAACCGTAACGCTGCTGCAAGGCCGGATTGTCCGCCAACTGGTGCAAGCCGGCCAGCCAGTGCCCCTCAATGACCGAGGCGAAGTAGGCCGCTTCATCCTTGAAACGGACCACCCCGGCCGCCTGTTTGTCCGGCGTTTCGTCCGGAGTCTTCGCTGCCGGAGGCGGCGTGGTCACGTCGTCGCCGAACAGGTCGCCAAGCAAATTGTCCATATCCACATCGCCGCCCATGATCGGCTCGGTCGTCCGTTCGTCTTCCTGCGCGCGGGCCATGGCCGCGCGCACGTCAAAATACAAATCGTACAGATCCTGATCGGCCACGCGCAAACTGTTGGCCAGTTCGCCGAGATACGAAGGCTCGGCCATCCGGCCCAGAATGTCGCGCAAGAGGTGGACTGCGAACAATGTTTTCTGCTTGCGCTTTTCTTCTTTGTCGTCCGTCTGCCAGAACGGTTTGAGCCGGGCGGTCAGCCGCTCCAGATTCTCGCGCAGACTGGTTTCGATCTGGCCGCGCTTGATGTCCGGGCTGCACAAGGGACGCAGTTTCTCGCGAATAAGCCCGATGCCGCCGTCGTTGAGGAGCATGGCCGCATCCCAGCTTTTCCTGGGATGTGAAAAATGTTCGGCCACAAGCTTGCTGCCAAGAAAGGCCTTCTCCAAATCCGCGACATTGGCCGCCTGTTCCGGCCGGACGCCTCGCTCCATTCCTTCCGGCGTGATGTCCAGCACCGCGTCAAAGCGGAAATTGGGATTGCGCAGCAAAAACATGTTGTTGAAACCACGACTCCCGTCCCAATTGCGCGGCCAGTCATACTGCTTGCCGAAAAAATCGAGCATGGAGGCGTGCAGACGGTTGTCCCAGCGGCTTTCGACCGAGGGCGCGCCCTTTTTCTGCTCGAATTCCATGTCGAACTTGCTCAGCACGAAAAACAGGGCCACGGGCTTATCCCGGCGGCTTTCCGGTTTTTCGCCGTGAGTCAGGTTGATCCAATTGTTGATCACACCGGGCAGATCCTGCACTTCCTGGTTGCTCGGCCCGATGCACAGGAGCATGCTCGTCAGTTCGCGCTCCGCGCTGTAGCGCTGAAAGAGATAGGCCACCTTGCCGCGCAGAAACAACTCTTTCAGCATGTCGGGCTTGCGCAGTTCCTTGCGTAGATCGTCGAACTTGTACCGGGATCGGTAACCGGGAAAATCCAGCAAATCCGTGTGCTCAAAATAATCGTCCGGCTTCTTCTGCATGACGATGGTCAGTTCGGCGGTCAGGGCCGTGACCACAGATCGCGGCAAGACGGCCCGCTTGCCGTCGGCTGTGACGATTTCCAGCGGCGTCGCGCCGCCGTTCGCGCCCAAACCCTCAAGCATGGCCACGTCAATGATGCTGCCCATGCGCGGAATGAGCGCCGCAATGGGCGCAAACGCCATGTCCGGGTGCCCGAGCTGTTCCAAGGCGCCCACCAAAAGGCGCAAGAGATCCGTAAATTCCTCCACTTCGTCCCAAATCAGGCTGTACAGGCGGACACGGCCCTCGACATCCAGTTTCGTGCCCATGTCCAGAGCACGCGCCCAAAACGATCGGTTCAATTCCTGCACTCTGGGCTTGGCCTGGAAATCGCGCTTCAAGTATTCCTGCAATTCTTCCAAATCATCCAGGCTCGCCCCACCGCCCTTGCCCATCCGGCCCTGCAGGGCGTCGAGAGCGGCGCTGATGGCCTTGCCGTCCGGCGCTTCCCGATGCTCGCAGTCCGCGTAATAGGTGTTGGTCAGCACCTTGACCAGATCCAGTTCGGTCAAAAGCCGGATCTGCACCGGAAAGCCTTCCGGCAGCGCAGCCGGCCTGGTCATGGTAAAACGCGTTACCAGGCCCGTGGATTCCTTGCCGCCTTCCGGATTGATCTCGCCGATAAAATCGTGCGCCGCGCCGCCGAAATCGGCCCACAACGATCCGCTGGCGTCCCTGGCCAGGGCGGAGATCAAATACGACTTGCCGGCCTGGCTCGGGCCGAACACGCCCGCGCACATCTTGCGCTCTGCCGCCGTGCGGCAACGCCGAAAAAACCTGCCGGCCCGGCGCAGTTCGGCATGCAATCCATCGTACTCGCCCTGCACCATGCCCCGGTTGGTCGTAATCCACCCTTTCGCCTTCTCCACCTGGGCGTCGAACCGTGCGCACTGTTCAGCCAGTTGCATGTCATCCATGAACAAACGCCTCCAAAAATCTTCTTCACACCGCCCGGTACACAATGCCGGTATCCAGCCAGTAGCCTTCGTCCTGGGGCAAGGTTTGCAGGCGCACCTCGATATCACTCCGGTTGACGGCCGTATCAAAGCGATCCGTGATGTCGGCGATGCTGAGTGTTCCCTCGTCCCGGCTCTCTTCGTCGGGGCGGGAATCGTCCGCGCTTTCGCTGACCGTAAAGCGCAGATCGAGCTTGTACGGCGTACGGCCCGAGGCTTTGCGCCGCGCCTCTTCGTTCGCGAAATCAATGTAATAGAAGCGCGTGGTCGGCCAGCGCTCCACGGCAAGCTGGCGGAAACCCACCGCCGTGGGGCCGTTGAACATAACCGCGGCCGCAAGTTCCTGCTCTTTGGAATTGCCGATGTCCACCGGGAACCAGACCGAAGAATCCTTGAGTTGTCCGGCGATGTCCATTTCACCAATGAAGCGGGCCGTGGACTTGGGCAGCAGGCGACTGGCGTCGAAGGAAAATCCTTCAAGATGTGCCTCGGCCAGAGCGCAGAGAATGGCGCCCACGACCACAGTGGTCTTGGGATCGGTGATGGCGCCGAGCGTATCGGCAAAGGGGTACCAACTGCCTACCCGGTAGCGGCTCATGGGAATGATGCGCGAAGGCGGCACAGGCAGGGCTGCGAGCACGGCGGCAATGATGCCCGCCCAACGGCTCGGCCGGCCGGTCAGGAGCAGGATGTCGCAGTCGTAGTGCTGCACCACCTCGCACAAGTCCTGAAGAATTTCACGCAAGGAGGCGTTCAGGGTCTTGTCGATCTGGCGCGGCCGGATGCGCAGTTGCACGTCCATAAGATCAAAGGAATCGCGCGATGCGGCCTGGCGCACGGCTTCTTTGGCATGCTGCAACACGGACTGGCCGGGATAGGGATGCCGCTGCACGGCAAAGGGCAAGACGACATCCGGGGCGGGCGTGGCGGACGCGCCGGCCGGCGGCAGAAACAGATCGCCGAACCGGCAGAGCCATTCGCCCGAGCTGCTGATCATGTCGGCCTGTTCGTAGGCGCTGAGCAGAGACAAGGCGACGGGCGCGGCCACCTGGCGCACGAACTGCGCCCGGCGGTTGCGTTTTTGCTGCGAATTGTCCATGAGGTCGCGGCCGCACAACTGGCCGAGCAGCACCCGGCCCTCGCGGGAATTTTCGCCCATGACCGCTTCGGTGATAGCCGGCAGCACGTGCTCACTGATCACGTCTTTGAGGATGTCGTCGCCGGCGATGCTGAAGCCGTCGCGAAAATCCTGGCTGGGCCGCACGCGGGCGCTCGCGCCCTCCGTGTTGTCCAGAAAGAAGGTCGTGATGCTCAAATCCGTGGTGCCGCCGCCGATGTCGATGGTGGCCACGCGCAAGGAAGGCCGGGCATCGCCGCCGCGCGGCTTGCCCATCAGCTTGAACAAATGGTGGGCGTCGCCCTGGAATTTGCGGCTCAGTTCGTTGTACAGGTACACGAGTTGGGTGCAGGTGGCCTCATCCCAATTGCACCGCACCGTGGGACTCAGCCGGAAGTCCGAGGCCTGGGTGCGCCTGCGATCCCGGCTCTCGACGTAATAATCCTGCCAATTGAGCGCGTCCCAGAGCAGACGCACGGCCCAGTCAACCCAACGGCGGTACATGCGCTGTTCGGCCACAGGCATGCCCGGCGGCACGGTAAAAATCACCTGGCGCAGGCGGCGCGGCACGTTGGGCAACTCCTGCCGGTTGCGCTGGCCGGGCGAATTGATGGTCATAAGCGCCTGGAGCAAGACTTCCACCATCATGAACATCATGAGCGAACTACGGGTGTACAGCGATTCAAAGGCCACCTCGCGATGCTGCCGGCGCAGGTGCGGGCTGCGTTTCATTTCCGGCGTGTCGAAAACGGCGAGTGGCGTGCCTTCCTGATTGACGCGCCGGGCGATGAGTCCACGGGTGACCATCGGCTCGGGGCCGCCGCCGGTATTGTAACGCCAGCTCTGCTGCCAGGCGCGCTCATCCCAGAGATAACGCTTGGGGCTGGACATGCCGGTGAAGCCTTCGGCGCAGACCGCTTGGGTGGACAAACGCACGGCCTCGGGGCCGACCCGCACGAAAGATGGCCAGGAAAAGGCCGGCGTGCGCCGCCCGGAACGACGGCTCAAGGCATCGTTGCCAAACGCGGCCTCGGCGAATTCCACGCGGGTTTCAAAGGGATCGGTGTAAAAACGGCAGGGATCGCCCAGATCGCGCAGTTGCAGCAGGTAGCTGTCGTTCAGGTTCGTGGGCTTCTGGGGCAGGGTCTCCACCAGCATGCCGGTGGTGCGCGAGTTGCCGATGTCGAGCACGAGATCGACATCCACAGGCCGGTCGCGTTCCGGGTTGATCGTCTGCACGGCGATGGACCGCACGGTCCGCTGGAACACTTCCAGCAGGGTGAGGTAGGAGGCCAGGTATTCCAGCACGTAATCGCTGTCACGACGCTTGCCGCCCGCTTCATGCCACAGGGTCCACTGGTGGAACAGCCATTCGTCCACCCAGGCGAGGTTCAAAAACCAGGCGTTGTCGCGCACATGGTGCGCCAGTTGGAAGGTCGCGTGCGCGGACACGTCGTCGGCTGACAGGGCGTGCTGGATATCGCCCTCCTCGGGCGGCTGTTCCACAATCATGTCAAAAGCGATCGTCAGATGGAGGGCTTCGGGATCATCCGGGGCGAGCATAAGACGGCAACGGGCCCAGTTGCTCGGGCCGTATTCAAAACGTTCGCCGCCGTCCGGCCACTTCTGGCCGCGCGTGCGCAAGACGGGCACGGGCACCCAGGCGTTCAGCCAGGCATCCAGAGCCTTGCGGGCGTCGATTTCATAATCGCAATCGTTGCGGCCGCCGGTGACCATGTCCACAAAATCGCCGTTCTCGTCCTGGCGCAGGCAGATGAGTCGCGTATTGCTGCGGCCTTCGGCATTGCCTCTCTCGCGCTGTTCTTCCCGAAAATGCCGGCGCAGTTTGGCAGTTTCGGACCTGTTCAGGCGAAAATCGAGCATCTGGATGCCCCCGCCCGGAATCAGGCTGATCGGATTCTTGTACTGCGGCACACTGGACATAGCTGACGATCCCCCACTAAAATTTTGCCGAAAGGGGTTATTCTCTTACAAACCTGATGGAGTAGGACTGGCGCGCGCCGCCGACGTCAGTAAAAACCCAGGTACAGGGGGTTTGTTCACCCTCGCCCTGGCAGGTCATTTCAGACCCGCCCCAGTTTTCCGGCGTATTGGTGCAGTACATTTTCTCGGACTGCATGCGCAGCACGCCGCCCTGGTTCAGGAGCGCCCGCGTCGCGCCCACACACTGGCCGGCGTGAGCCGGGTCTTCGATGAAGCGCTTGCCTATGCCGTCCTTACCGAAGCAAAACCGTTCGGTGATGATGCGTTTGGTGTGGTACTCCGGTCTCGTGCCGACCCAGCAGCCTTCCAGAAAATCAAGCTGGCCGGTTTTTTTGGCTTCTTCGGGAATTCGCAAAGGATCGCCCTTCTTGGGCGTTTCAGCTTTTTCCGGTTTCTTCTCTTTCGGTTCCGGGGAAGGTTCTTTGGGAATTTCTGGTCGCGGCGGCGCCGGTTTTTTTTCAACCTGCGCGGGTTTCTCCTCAGGCTGCGGCGCCGGTTTCCGTTCCGGTTCCGGCGTGATCAAAAGAAAGTTTTCCGGTGTGAGCGGTTTCCGTTCCGATTCCGGCTTAATCAGAAGAAAGTTTTCCGGTGTGAGCGGCACCGTGGCCTTTTTTTCCCCCTCAGGCGCTTTGGCTTCCGGAAGCTGCGGCACGATGACCACAGTGCCGGGAGGCGTCACCTGAGGCGTTTCCGGCCGCTCCGGAACCTGTGTGGGCCGCGTTTCCGGCTGTGCGGGCTGCTCCGGAGCAGCCGGGACCACAACAAGCGGCGGCGTGACCGCCTGCGGCGCATCCACTTCCGGGGTCACAACCTGGGGCCGCACAGGCTCGACCGGCACAATAACCTGAGGGGCTTGGGGAGAAGGCACGATCACCGTACCCGGCGAAGTCGGCGAGGTCGGCGTACCCGGCGAAGCAGGCGTGGGTGAAGCCGGCGTGTCCCTGCGGTTTTGCAATTCAAGCGGCTCCTCCGCCCAAACACACGGCCCGGCCAGAAGACAGGCAAGAGCCACGGCGGCAGCCATGGCGCCATGCCTCAAACGCCGCACTGACAACTGTACCATCGATGACTCCCTCCGTGTCCGGACGATCCCGGCAAATTCATCACTTCCGGTAAAAATTGGCTTCCCAGGTGGTCGTGCCGGGGATGTTGCGGCCTTCGCAGCGCGTTTGTCCACCCACGCCCGTACAGGTTACGGCCTGCCCCCGGTAGGCGGTGCCGCCGGGGCACATGATCTGTTCGTCCGTCCGGATATTCAGGACGCCGTTTTGATCGATGTCGGTGCGGGCCGCGGCGGCGCATTCGCCGCTTTCGCCCCGGATGGCGATGCGGCCCGTGCCGTCACGCCGAAAGGAATACACCACGATCACCGGCTGATTGTTGGAATCCGCCAAGCCGGTATCGCACACCCAGTCGCCTTCAAGAAAGCTGAGATCGCCGGTCCGCGGCGCTTCGGGCGGCACATTCAGTGCTTGCGGTTCGCACTGGGATCGGCGATCCGTAAGTTGCAGCCGGAGCGTTTCGATTTCAGCCCTGAGATCGTCAAGACGCTTGTGCTCCGCCGTGAGGTCGTCCGGCTGCCGTGCCGGAATGGGCACTTTCGGAGCGGGTTTCGCAAATCCCAGTCCGGTCAGCAGTTCGGGCATCTTGCCGGCGTGGATCATATACCCGAGGCCGGCGATGCCAAGAAGCAGAGCGAGAGCCAAAAGCCAGGGCAACAGGCGGCCGCCCGACGTCGTGGACACAGGCGGCGCCGGGGCGCCAGGGGCAGGAGCGCCAGGCGCGGGAGCAACGGGCGCGGGAACAATGGGCGCAAGCCCCAAACGGCTCAGATCCTGCGGCTCGACGCCGGCCTGGGCCGGACCGCAGCCCCAACAGGTGACGACCGGCTGTTCTCCAACCAGGTATAGAGCGTCCTCACCCGGATAGCGCAGGGCGAGTTCGAGAATGTCGCCGGCCAGACTGCGCCGGCTGTCGCCGACAGCCTTGAGCGGTTTGACGCAAGCCCGGATGTCGTCGGCCATGGCCACAAAACGGGAACGGGCGCGCTGCTGCGGATCAGGGGCAAGATCGGCGAGGCGCACGGGCGTACCCTGAACCGGCGTGTACCAGTCCACCACGCCGCGATCCGTGTCAAAAATCGGCTCGGCGAACAACAGCACATGCGTTTCACCCAGGCGGCTGCGGACGATGTCCGTAAGCTGCGCATGGCATTCGGGCGCCAGGATGCCCTGTACAGCCAGAGGATGAATGGAACTGCGCGGCGTGGAGGCGATGCAGGTTCCTTTCATGTCATTCGCCTCCTCTGGAATACCGGGGGCTGACCCCGTGCTGCCACAGGAACGCGGCCAAATCGCCGCTGGCCAGAGCTATGCTCGTTTGCCGGTAGGACTGTTGATCTTGGCTGATCATGGTGCTGATGCCCACGACGCAGCCGTTCGCGTTGACCAGCGGGCCGCCGCTGTTGCCGTGGGAAGTGGTCGCCGTGTGCATGATCATGGGCGGCGCGGTTTCGTACACCACATTGACCACGCCTTCGCTGTACACTTCTTCCGGCACGGCGTGCAGATCGCCGCGCATAAGCGCCTGGAACTGCGGGTCCGCACTGCTGACCGCGCCCGGAAATCCCCAACTGCCCACCTTGTCGGTTTTTTTGGCGCCGCCGCACAGGGGCAGAGGTTCGGGCAAAGGACGCGAGCCGGTCTCGATCCGGATGAGCGCGTAATCGCGTTCTTCTTCCTGGCTGAGGGCGATGACCCTGCCCTTGATCAAACCGCCGAGAGCCTTGTTGAGCAGAAGGACTTGCGGGGAACCTTCCACCACATGCCGGTTGGTAGCCACAATGCCCGGCGCGACGAAAAACCCGGTGCCGGTTCCGATCTCCGAGAGGATCAGCGTTGTGGCGGCTTCGATTTCATCGTTGCCGGCCCTGAATTTTTTGGTTTCAGCCGGCGCGGGGATGTCCGTGCTCCGGCCCGACTCGCCTGACTGCCCCGGCTGCACGGGTTGCTCCGGTTGCTCCGGTTGTGCGGGCGCGGGCGCGGCCGTCGGCTCCGGCGCAGGCGGCACAAAGGACAGGCCGTGGCTTTGTTCGGGAATGGCGCACGGATCGGCCTGCAGCAAGGCTTGCAGGCCGTGGCGCACGGCCTCAAGTTCCCGGATTGTGTTTTGCAATGCGGCCAGTTCACCGCCCTGCTCCTCAACAGGTTCTGTGCTTGCAAGGGCCGGATCGCGCGCCGCGCTCCGGGCCAGGGCCTCCGTGCCTTGCCTCCAGGCGAACCAGGCGGTCACAGTGAGCGCAATCACAAGGAGCAGGCAGATCATCCAGCCCAGACGCGAGGCCGTGCCGGAGTGGACATGGTGTGCATCAGCCGTGGGCATATGTTCCCCTTACGTGCTTCATGACTTCAGGACAGGATCGTGGCCAGCGTGCCGTCCATTTCTTCCTGCATCTTGCGTATGGACTCCTGTTCTTCAATCGCGGACTGCTTGGATTCGCCCAGGCGTTGCGTGTTCTGGGCTACAGCTTCCAGAGACGTATCGCCCCGCCGGGGGGCGGCTGTTTTCTGGATGATCGGTTTGTCCGCTTGCGCCGGCTCGGCCGATTTGCCGGCCCCGGCTTTGCCCTGAGGAGCGGCGGCGCTGCGCGCAACGGGTTTCGGATCAGAAGGCTTCGGCTGCACGGCGGCGGCAGTCTGAACGGGCGGAGCAGAACGCCCGGCGCGCTGGGCTTCCGACCGCACGGCCTCCTGATAGTCGCGCTCCTTGTCATCGGCAACGGCAATCACGCTGCCGAGAATGTTGCCGGCTTCCACGCAGCCGTTTTTGATTTCCGTGTAGCGATCGGTCAGTTCCTGGCGCGGCATCCGGCCGGCCTTGTAGTCGTCGATGGCCTGTCTGAACTGCCTGTTGTAGCAGTCGCGCGCCGTGCGGGCTGCGGCGGTGGCCCGGTCGACGCCGGAAATGTCGCCTTCCAGATCGACAAGGTAGCTGGCCATGCGCTTGTTGTCATCGGCGATCCGCTCCTGCCTGGCCTTGGCATAGCCCAGCCCCGCGCCGGCCACACCGCCGGCGGCCGCGCCGATCAACGCGCCTTCCGCCTTGCCGGTGGCCAAAAGGCCGATCAATGCGCCGCCGAGAATGCCCATGCCCGTGGATATGCCCACGGTCTTGTTGAATTCCGCGTCCGCATCGCGCAAAGCCTGAATCGGGGCATAGCATTGGGGATAGTAAGCGACTGTTGTGATCTGCTCGCCGTATTGTGAGGTGGCGCAACCCGTAGCGAGAATGCCCAGCGTAAGCAGCAGGCTGCAGAGAATACGGCGCGATTGCGTGAAAAATTTTTGCATGATTGTTCTCCGTATTACAGAATGTTATCGCCTGGAACGATCCATAAAATTTTCAGAATCAACAGGATAGGCGACGCCCGCAAGATCGCGCCCGCCTGCAAGCGCCTCCATGAAGTCGCGCAGCACCCGGCCGTGATCAAAAACCAGCGGCGGCAATTTGTCCAGAGGATAAAACGCCGCTTCGGCGGCATCGTCGCCGCCGCGCGCCTCGCCGGGGTTCTCGGCCCTGGCCGTGTAAACCGTGGACAGGGTGTGACTGCGCGGATCACGGTGCGGCGCGGAGTACACGCCGAGTAGGCCGGTCAGGCGGATGCGCAGGCCGGTTTCTTCCAGGGCTTCGCGCACTGCGGCCTGTTCCGCGCTTTCGCCGTAATCCACAAAACCGCCCGGCAGGGCGTAGCCGAAGGGTTCAGTCCCTCGCCTGACCAGCACCACGCCCCGGTCCGGCTCATAAATGACCGCATCCACCGTGGGCGCGGGGTTGCGGAAACGTTCGATCGCCTGCCCACAATGCGGGCAAGGCCGGAACGACGCAGTCACGACTCTCTCCCCGGCCGGCCAGCGGCCTGCCCAGGCTGCCCGGCCTGGCCATCCTCAAGAACGATAAAACCCGCTGCTCCCAAGGCTTGCGCGCTGATCGCGCCCGGCCGGATGATACGAATCCGGCGGGGATCACTCCCTTGCGGCTCGATCAGTGTGGACGGTTCGCCGCCGCCAGGGGCAGGGGGGCCGTCCAGCACGCCGTCCACACCCCGGATCAGTTCCGGGTCCAGATCCTTCGCCTGCGTGACCGGCGGTTTGCCGCTGATGTTCGCACTGCTGGCGGTCAGCGGTTCGTCCGCGGCAAGAGCCAGACCGCGACAGACCGGATGGGCCGTGATGCGCACGGCCACCATGCCCGTGCCGCAACTCAAAATTTCGGGCACGCGCAACCGGGCCGGGAGCACGGCTGTCAGCGGACCGGGCCAAAAGGCGCGCAACAGGGGCAACAGTTCGTCCGGAATGCGGCACACCAGTTCGAGCTGGCTTTCGTCCGCCGCGACCAGGGGCAAGGGATGCATGTTCGAACGCCGCTTGATGCGGTAGACGCGCGCGGTGGCGTCGGCATCCAGGGCACGGCCGCCCATGCCGAAAAACGTCTCCGTAGGAAAGATCACCACCCCGCCGGCCCTGATCAGATCGGCAGCCCCGTCCGGCGATATGCCGGTATTGGACGGCCCGTACATGGCGCTGCCTCCTTGCCCAAAGTTTTTTGCGCCGGCACAGTATAGCTGTTCCAAGGCAAACTGTCACCCGTAACGAGGAAGCGTCCGGCGGTTTTTCAAACCAGAGCTTCGGACCCCGGCCGCCGCCGGTTCAGGGTGTTCTCCACGGCCCGTTCCGATTGGTTGGCATAGCAGTAGACGCACAGATGCGGGCAGGTGTTGTAGGCGCCCACATCGCGGCTGGGCGCGCAGGCGCAGTTTCGGCGCTGCCCGGAATCCTTCTTGCCGGCCAGGGCTTCCAGACCCGGATCAGCGGGACACAGTCGCCGGATGAGGTTCAAATCGATACAGGCGCCGGCATCAATGCCCCGCGCATCGTCCGGCGTCACGGCGCAAGCCGTCAGACGCAGCGGTCGGGGCCAGGCGGCGTTCACGGCCGCGAGACCGGCGGCCAGGCTCTGCCTTTCCTCCGCGCCCGGAGCATGCAGGCTGGAATCATGGGCGCGCAGCCGGCCCCGGATCTTGGCGTACATGTCGAGAAAACTGAACACGAGCGTTGCCGCGTGCGGGCTGATGCGCCGGCCCAGGCGATCCAGGCGCTCAAGCAAAACCGGCGCGGACAGATCCGCGCCCAGAAGCAAGGGATCGGCCCGCCAGATCACGTGCTCACTGCCGTACGTTTCGCCGATGCGAGCCAAAGTTTCCAGGCGGACGGCCAGGGGCGGCAGGCGCGGCTCCAGGCCTTCGGCTTCGTAATCGTTGATCGTATAATGCAGGCAAAAAGCAAAGCCGCGATCCAAAATTTCCGGCAGATGCGGCACGAGTGGGCGCGGATCTTTGCTCCAGAACACGATGGCCTTGCAGCGGGCGAAGGACAGCCGGGTGACCTGGCGGTGATTGAACGGGTTGATCCGCAGGCAGAAGCCCGCCCGCAGCCTGTCCATGAACCAGGGCATGTGAAAGGCCGGAACGTCCGTGGCCCGGCTGGCCGAGACAATCAGCGGTTCAGCCGTGGCCGGGCGGCGTCCCCGGATCGGATCGCGCTCAGACATGGGGCGGGACTCGGCCCGCCTCAAGATCGAGCAGGGCGCGTTTCATGTTGAGACCGCCGCGATAGCCGGTCAGAGCGCCACCTTGGCCGATGATCCGGTGGCAGGGAATGAAGATGGGAATGGGGTTGCGGTGGTTGGCCAGACCCACGGCCCGGCAGGCTCCGGGCTTGCCCACAGCCACGGCGATATCCCGGTATGTGGCGGTTTGGCCGTAGGGCACGGAGCGCAGTTCCTGCCAGACCCGGCGCATGAAGTCCGTGCCCCTGGGCGCCAGCGGAAGATCGAAAACTTGCAGATGGCCCTGCCAATACGCTTCAAGCTGGGCAAAGGCCCGGCGCAGAAGTTCTGTTTCCCGGCCGGCGGCCGGGGTGGGATCAACGTCAAGGTACAGGCGGGTGATGGCGCCGTCCTCTTCTTCCAGGCCGATCCGGCCGAAGGGGCTGAGACAAAAAGCTGTGGCAGGCATGGAGTTCCTCACGATGTATTATGCGGACAATGCCCAGAGGTACAGCGAAGCCACGGAGCCATACGGCGCATAGCGTTTGCGGCGGCGTTCGAACTGCTCCCGGTCGAGCGAGCGCAGGGTATACAGGCGCATCATGCCCCGGCGGATGGCCAAATCGCCCCAACTCACAACATCGGGACGGCGCAGGCAGAATATCAGCAACATTTCCGCCGTCCAGACTCCGATGCCGTCCAAAGCGACCAGGCGGGCGATGACCTCCTTGTCCGGCAGACTCGCCAGGGCGGCCAAATCCAGGCCGCCGCCGTGCACGGCCTCGGCGATGCCCTTGATATATCCGGCCTTGCGCAACGACATGCCGCACTGCCGGATGTCTTCCACCGGAGTGAGCGCGAGGCCGGCCGGAGTCAGTTCACATCGTGCGTCCAGACGCGCGCGCACCGTGCTCGCGGCTTTGGATGAGATCTGCTGACCCACGATGCTGAAAAGCAAAGCCTGGAACAGATCCGGCGTGACCGTGCGGCGGATCGGGCCGATGGCGTCAATCACCGCGCCGAGCTTTTTGTCCCGCCGTTTCAGGTGCGCGATTTCGATTTCGCCGTAGGTGAAATAGTCCGCCATGTCTCCCCGTGATCCGCTCGACTTTTTGCGGCCGAATCATACGCTGTTTTAGCATATATGCCGTGTGTCCTTCAACTCCGCCTGTTGTCCCACGAGTGCAAACTGACGTCAGGCCACTTTGCGGCAAAGGCCGCGCGCAGCGTGCTCCTCTTTGAGATTTATCCCTTAATTCAATTCCGAAAGATCATGCTTTCTTGCCGAGCCGGGAACAGCTCATTGTCCTGACCGGGCTGCCGTGGTAGGAGCGTTCATGCGTTCCGACCCATGTGATGTGTCTTGTTCCGGCCCGATGTGCGCTGATGTCCGTGCGGCTTTTTCCCGGGCCGTTCTGGACTGGTTTGCCGCTTTTCGGCGTCCCCTGCCCTGGCGCGCGGACTATGATCCGTACCGCACCTGGATTGCGGAAATCATGCTGCAACAAACCCAGATGGAGCGCGGCGTCAGCTATTATACACGGTGGCTGGAGATTTTTCCCGACATAGCCAGCGTGGCGGCCGCCCCGGAAGAAAGTGTGCTGCGGGCTTGGGAGGGACTCGGCTATTATCGCCGGGCGCGCCATATCCAGGCTGCCGCGCGGATCATCATGGACCGTCACCAGGGGCGTTTTCCGGAACGCTTTGCGGATATCCTGGCCTTGCCGGGCATCGGGGCGTATTCGGCTGCGGCCATTGCCAGCACGGCCTTCGGACAGCATGTGGCCTGCGTGGACGGCAATGTGGAGCGTGTGCTGGCGCGGGTGTTCGACATTGATACGCCCGTGCGCCTGGCTCCCGCCAGGGGTTTGATCCGCAAATTGGCCCAGGATTTGCTGCCCGCGGGGCAGGCCGGGGATTTCAACCAGGCCGTGATGGAACTGGGCGCGCTCATTTGCCGCAAAAAAGCTTTGTGCCGGGATTGTCCGCTGGCCGGGCTGTGCGCCGCGCGCCGCCTGGGCATTGTGGACAAGCGTCCGGCGCCGGGCCGCAAGGCGGAACGCACGCACTCCGTGGTGGCCGCCGGCGTGCTGCGGCTTCATGAACGGGTGTTCGTGCAGCGACGCCTGCCGGATGACCGGGTCTGGGCCGGTCTCTGGGAATTTCCCGGCGGCCTGGTTGAACCGGATGAACGCCCGGTTGACGCCGTTGTGCGCGAGTTTCGGGAAGAAGTGGAGTTTGCGGTGGAAGTGGTGCGGCCGCTTGGGATCATCCGGCACAGCTATACAACGTACCGGATCACGCTGCACTGCTTTGAACTGCGCCTGGTTCAAGCGTGCGCAGTCCCGCCCGTTCCGGTATTGCATGCAGCCTGTGACTGGCGTTGGGCCAGCCCGGAAGAAGTGGGAGCCTTGCCGTTGCCCGCCGCGCACCGCAAACTGGCGGATCAGTGTGTGAAGCTGCCGGTTTGAGCACTTCAGGCAGTGCCTCGGCGCGCTTTTTGCTGCACCGCGCAGAGTACGCGCCGCGCTCCATCGGCCGCGTAGGACAGGCTGGCCTGCAAGCGCCAGTGCCGTCCGCCGCAGGGCGTTGCCCAGGCGGTTTCAGGCGGGAGTTCGTTGAGCAGGAGCACGACCGAGCCAGAAGGCTCAAGTCTTGGGCCGATAAGGGTCAAGAAATCCCGCCAGGGCATGAAGGCCCGGCTGAGGACAAGGTCAACCGGAGCCTGGCCGGCCGGGTGCCCGGCCATGAAATGTTCCAGCCGCCCCCGATACACATGGGTTCCGGGCAAGGACAGCCGGGCCAGCACGGTGGACAGAAACAGGGCGCGTTTTTCTCTGGCTTCGATCATCCAGTATTCGCCCCGGTCCCAGACGAGGCGTAGCGGAATGCCGGGCAGGCCGGCGCCGGCCCCCGGATCCCAGCACAGCGGCGCAGCGGGCAGCGGCAAGCGCGCCAGGAAAGGGCCAAGGTACAGGCTGTCGAGAACCAGACGGCGCAGCGAATCCTGCCAGGTGCGCGTGCCCACCAGGTTCACGGCCCTGTTCCGGTGCATGAGCAAATCAAGGTAGACGGCCAGTCCCGTCCGGACCGCGTCATCCAGAACAAAGCCGAGAGAGGCGGCAAGATCCGCAAGTTCGCACGGATCGACACCGCCGCCGGAGAGATGGAGCGAAGGGCCGGAGGGCACGGCTTACCCGGTGATATTGGCGGCCAGCACGGCGCGGGCCGCCTGGATGTCGTTTTTGATCTGCCGGATCAGTTCCGCGGAGGCCGTGAATGCGATCTGTTCGCGCAGGCGCTCCACGAACTCGATCCGTAATTCCTGTTTGTACAGGTCGCGCGAAAAATCCAGCACATGCGTTTCGAGAGTCAACTGTTCGCCGGCAAAGGTGGGATTGTGGCCCAGGCTGGTCACGGAAGGAAAGCGCTCAATGCCCAGCTGCGTCCAGGTCGCATACACGCCGGCCGGAGGCAGTTGCACGGAAGGCGGGATCAGGTTGGCCGTGGGAAAACCCAGCTTGTGGCCGCGCTGCCGGCCCTGGACGACAATGCCGCGCACGCCGTGCGGGCGGCCGAGCAGGGCGGCCGCGCCGGGCATGTCGCCGGCCCGGATCAAGTGCCGGATGCGGGTGGAACTGACCGGTTCTCCGCCTGCAAGCACGGGGCCGAAACGCGCGCAGGTGAAGGCGAATTTGTCGCCCAGCCTGCGCAGCACCGCGCCGGTGCCGGTGCGGTCCTTGCCCAGGGAAAAATCGTAACCGATCAGCAGATCCCGCATGTCCAGCCCCTGCAGCAGCACATTGCGGACAAAATTCTCCGGCGCCGTGGCGGCCAATTCACGGGTGAAGGCCAGGAGCAGCGCGGCATCCACGCCACAGTCCCGCAGCAGATCCAGGCGGGTGGAAGCATCGGTCAGCCGGGCCGGCGCCAGGTCGGGAGCCAGAATCTCCAGAGGATGGGGTTCGAAAGTGACAGTCACCAGGGGTTGTCCGGCGCTGTTTGCCTGCCGCCTGGCCTTGGTCAGGAGGGCGCGGTGCCCGATGTGCATGCCGTCGAAGTTGCCGATGGTCACGCAAGCGCCGGTTTCCCGAAATGCCCTCGCCCGCGGGAGAGTTTCAAGATGCGCGCGCAATTGTTCGGGTGAGGACGCGACATCCATCAGTTGTCTGCCTCCCATCCGGCGACGAGAGCGGCCTCTTCGGGCCGCAGCCAGCTTTTCCACATGGAGCGCATCCGTTCGTAATCGTTGATGCGCAGATCCTTGTAGCAGGACCGGCGCACATCCCAGGGCTTGGGACCGTGAAAATGCACGATGCGCGCCTGTTCCACGGTATTGCCCCGGTAGGGAGGGTGGTTCCAGCAGCCGTCGATTTTGGTGATGCGTTTGCCGAAAAAGTAGTTGAGCAGCGACTGATCGAGGTTGCCGATGCGCCCGGCGTTCTGGGCGCTGAAGGCCAGGAAGTTGTGGATATAGTCGCGTTTTCGCAGTTTTTCAAGATTGAAGACCACGCTGCCGCTGTTGAAGGTCCAGATGGGGAAGGGCATGCTCACGGTATAGCTGTGGCCCCGCCATATGTAGGACAGGCTTTCATGCTCGTGGAAGAACGGCGCGGTCTGTTCACGGGTCATGGCCATATAGGGGGGGCGCAGGGCGAGCAGTTCGTCCGGCGCGTGCAGAAACATGACGTCCGTATCGCAGTAGAGTACGGTTTCGCAGGCGGCCAGTTCCGGCACCAGCGCCAGTTCCAGCTTGAGAAAACAGCCGGCGGCCCGGCGGCAGGAGGGCGGCAGGGTTTCGGGATCGATCACCGGCCGGTAGCGGGCCAGGATGATGTTTTCTTCTTCCACGCCCCTGATGACGGCCGGATCATCGCCCGCGTACACGCAAACCACTTCGGGCGCGTTCGCGGCGTATTTCTGGCGCAGACTGCGCACAGCCACACGCAAGAGGATCAGGTATTCCGGTTTGTCGTCCAGGCAGAAGGCGACTGTCGGCATGGCGATTCAGCGGGAGGCGCGTTCGCGGCTGTGCTCAAGGGCCATGGCGACAGCCTGGCTGAACAGTTCGGGCGCCAGCGCCCCGCGCAGGGTCAGATTGTTGACCAGAAAATTCGGCGTGCCCTGCAGGCCAAGCAGATTGGCATCCGCCATATCTTCTTCAATGATGGATTTGATCTTTGCGGCATTGTTGCGCAGATCGGCAGCCAGCTTCTTCATGTTCAGGCCGGCTTCCTCGGCCGAGCGCTTGATCAGGGTTTCGCCCGCCTCATTCAGGCGATCCCCCTGCTGGAACAGAAGATCGTGCAGAACCCAGGCTTTTTCCGGACTCTGCAGGGTGGCGGCCACATAATATTCGGCGGCCAGATTGGCGAACTTGTGCCCGGCCAGGGGGTAATGCTTGAACACGAGCCGGATTTTGTCCCGGTTGTCGTGCATCAGGGCATTGATGGTTTGTGCGGCCTGCGCGCAGTAAGGGCAGGTGAAGTCGGAAAAAGCCACGATAGTTACCGGGGCGTTGACATCACCCCGGATCGGGCGGTTGGTCAGGTCCACGGGCTTGGGAACGTCCAGTTCCTTTTTCCATTGGGCGCTCAACACTTTCAGGCGGCGCTGGTTGGACCCTTGCTGGGCGATGTCCAGCACGATTTCACTGTGCTCACGCAGGACATCCAGAACAAGATTCGGATCTTCTCGCAAGACCTTGCGGATGAGATCTGTCAGTTGGGCGCGGCTCATCGGCGTCTCGGCGGCTGTGGCCGGCTGGCCCAGCGCGACAGCCAGGCACAGGCCGCAGAATAGCCGCAATAGGCGCGTTTTCATGCAAAACTCCTTTATGCCGGGGCGCAACGGGTTACACCTCGGCATCGTGGACATCCTCAAAAAGCGAAGGGCGCGTGTTCGGGCGTCCGGGCAGGATGATCGGCGCCAGACGGAACAGGGCAATGCCCGCGGCGACGAAATTGGCCAGCCACGCCGCCAGGAAAGGCGGCAGAACGCCTTGTTGGCCGAGAGTGTTGGCCACAGTGTAAACGGCGTAATACAGAAAGGTGGTCAAGAGAGCAAGGCCGGCGGCGATATACACATTCTCCTTCCATACGGCGATGGCCATGGCCACGAGCGACATGACGGCCAAGGAGGCCGCGTAGGCGATTTTGCCGTGCCAGGCGGTGCGCAGGGCTTCCACGTTGGAACCCGAGGCGCGCAGGGCGTCGATGGCCTGGCCGAGCTGCGCCACGGATAATTGCTGCAGATTGCTGCCCACGTTGACCAGCCGGAACGATTCCAGATCCTGACGCAGGGGCAGCGGCAGCGTATCGAAGTGTTCCCGCTTAAATTGGTCCGGATAGATGCGCAGCACCTCCGACAACTGCCAGGCGTCGGGGTTGGCGGCATAGTGCCGCGCCAGGATCAATTCCTCCACCCGCAGGGCGTCCGGGCTGAGCTTGCAGGCCTGGAGATCATTGCCGGTGTTGTCGGGATGCAGCGTGCCCAGAGACACGATCCAGGCGTTTTCCGTGAACCACACGTTGGTCAGCACGGTATGGGAAATGTTGCGTTTGCGCACCTGTTCCAGCCAGATGCGCATGGACTGTTGTTCGCCCTCCGCGCCGAGCCATTGGGAAAAACCGAACTGGACGGCGCTCCACAGCATGCCGCTGACAAACAATATGCGCAGAATGGTCAGCGGCGAAATGCCGCCGGCATACAGGGCTGTGGTTTCCCGGGAGCGCATCATCAGGCAGAGTTGAATGACCGTGGCCAGCAAAAAGACCACCGGCAGAATTTGGGAAATGATCAGCGGCAACTTGTAGACAAAATACACCAGTATCGTCTTGGCCCCAAGTTGGGCGTCAATGAAGTTGTCCAGGCGCTCAAACAGGTCGGTGAGGATATAGATGCCGGCCCCGGCCAGCAGGGCGGGCAGAAGGAGCAGCGCGTTGTTGCGGATGAGGAGACGAAACAGAAGGCGCATGAAGTCCGCCTCAGGCCAGGCCCGCCGCGTTGCGGCGGCGGTGTTGCAGCAGTTCGAACAGATGGGGCGCCCGTTCTCTCGCGGCCAGCCGGATGCCGTACAGGCCGCCGGCGAAAAACAGGGCATTGGGCAGCCACAGGCCGATGATTGGCGGAACGGCCCCTGATTCTCCGGTGCTGAATCCCAGAGACAGCAGCAGATAATACACGAAAAAGAATGCCAGCGCCAGGATCAGTCCGTACTGCCGGTGCAGGCCTTCAAACATGGAGGCCAGAGGCAGCACGAACAGAGTCAGGGCCAGGCAGGCTACCGGGTACAGCCAGCGCTTGTGCAGCTCCACTTCCACCTTGCGGGCGAAGGCCGGTTCTTTGGCCATCAATTCCCGGCGATCAAAGGCGGTGAGCATTTTCCAGGCCATTTCCCGGGGTTTGATCGGGCCGAGATCCAGGCCCCGGAACATTTTGTCCAGGGCAAGGCGCACGGCGTATTCCTCAAAACCGAGCAGGGTCGCCGTATCGCCCCGAAAATTATACAGGCTGCCGTCGCGCAGGCGGAAAACCAGATCGCCCCGGGCCGGATCGGTTTCAATGCGGCCGTTTGGCGCCAGAATGAGCACATTGGCCTCCGGCCGGGAGCGATCGTCGACCACGACCCCGCTCATGACGCCGTTGGCCGGGTCCACATTGCGGGCAAACAGCACAAGCCCCGGAAATTCCCGATTGAAGACGCCCGGCTGCACCACGATGCGCGCCCGGTTTGTGGCGATGTCCAGCACCATGGCCCGAAAATGGCCCATGCCCCAGGACAGCCAGTGCAAGGAAATCCACAGGGTCAGACCCATGCACAAAAGGCTGAATGCCACAGGCGCGGACAACATCTGGTAAAAACTGACGCCGCCGGCTTTGAGGGCGATGAATTCCCGATCCGTGTTCATGCGCAGGAGAGTGAGAAACACGCTGAGCATGCAGGCAACGGGCACGACCAGGGTCATGAAAATCGGCGTCATGTAGCCGAAGAGCATGGCGGTATCAAGCAGGCCCAGATCCAGGCCGAGAAACAGTTCCCGCATCTGCACGGAACGGCTGATCAGGATGATCGCGAGCAGAATGCAAGCGGTCAGCATGAACGAGGTGCTGATTTCACGGAACATGATCCGTTGAAACAGAGTGACGCGCGTGAAATTGCGCGATGCGGGAAGGGGCGTGAGCATGCTCAGGCTCCTCGGGCGTCGTTGCCGTGGGCGTCATGTTCCCGGAACAGGCGGGCCAGGGACCGGGCTTCGTTTGGCGACAGATTGAAGCGCATGCCGGCCTCATCCAGCAGGCGTTCTCCGTCGGGAGGCAGACCTTGGGCTTTGCGTCCGGCCAAGGCCTCCTGCAGGTATTCCAGGGCGCGGCGGATCGGATCATAGGAGCCGGGGGGCTGGGTCATGGCTGCTCCGGGGTGCTTTGGGGCCGCAGACGTGGATCAGAGCGTGACGCTTTCGCCCGGCCGCAGGAGGACAGCCCGTGTGGCCGGATGCAGGCGCTCCAGAGCGGCGGCGAAACTGTCCGGATTCTGGGCGAGAAACGGAAATGTTCCCCAGTGCATGGGAATGGCCAGGCGGGGCCGGAGCAGGGTGCAGGCGTGGGCCGCCTGCGCCGCGGTCATAGTGAATACATCGCCTATGGGCAACAGGGCCAGGTCGATGGCGTGGTACTGGCCGATGAGAGCCATGTCGCCGAACAGGGCCGTGTCGCCGGCGTGGTAGATGGTGAAGCCGTCCGGCAGGCGCACGACAAAACCGGCCGGAGCTCCGGTTTCGGAGGTATGCACGGCCGGGGTCATGGTGATCCTGACTCCGGATAATTCGGTTGATCCGCCCAGGTTGAGGCCAGGCCCCAGCAATTGTTCCGGCAGCCCCCGGCTTACCAGGGCCATGGCCGTATCGTAAATACAGCAACACAAGGCGCCGGTTTCCCGGCAAATCTGGATGGCGTCGCCCACATGATCGCCGTGGTCGTGCGTCACCAGCACCAGCTTGGGCTTGGGCAAGGCGTTCCAGGAGGTGGCGCAGGCCGGATTGCCCGAGAAAAACGGATCGATGAGCAGGCTGACATCGCCGGATGTTATGTGGAAGTTGGCGTGTCCGTGCCAAAAAATATCCGTAGCCATCGCGATCTCCCTCATGTTGCGGATTGAAGCGAAAATCCGGAGCATTGCGTCACGGGAGGCTGTCTCCCGCAGTCCGAGTGTAGCTTGGAGCGGGTTTTCGCACAAGCGGAGAAGGTGCGAAAAACAGGCCGCATCGCACACCAGGCTCCAGTCCGAATATGAAGACGCCGCGATTCTGTCCGCTTGCCTTGGCTTGTCAGGCGAGAAGCATGGAGATAGCGCATTGACAGGCCGGATCGCGGCGGTATATCTTTCACGCTACTGATCAAGCAAGAGGGCGGTATGCACGCAATACGGCGTATCCTGGTGACGGGCGGCGCGGGCTTTTTGGGTTCGCACCTGTGCGAGCGTCTTCTGGCCGACGGGCACGAAGTGCTGTGCGTGGACAATTTTTTCACTTCGTCCCGGCGCAATGTGGCCCACTTGCTCTGCCGGCCGCATTTTGAACTTCTGCGTCATGACGTGACCTTTCCCCTGTATGTGGAAGTGGACGCCATCTATAACCTGGCCTGCCCGGCCTCACCCGTGCACTACCAGCGCGACCCGATCCAGACCATCAAAACCTGCGTGCATGGGGCCATCAACATGCTGGGCCTGGCCAAACGCCTGCGAGCGCCCATTTTTCAGGCATCAACTTCCGAGGTGTACGGCGATCCGGATATTCACCCCCAGGTGGAAAGTTACTGGGGCAACGTCAATCCCATCGGCTCGCGATCCTGCTACGACGAAGGCAAACGTTGCGCCGAAGCCCTGTTTTTCGCCTACCGCCTGCAAGGCGGGTTGCCGATCAAGGTCGGCCGTATTTTCAACACCTATGGTCCGCGCATGCAACCTGACGACGGCCGGGTGGTGTCCAACTTCATCGTGCAGGCTCTGCGCAACAAACCCATCACTGTTTACGGCGACGGCAGCCAGACGCGATCCTTCTGTTATGTGGATGACCTGATCGAGGCCGTGATGCTGTTCATGAACACGCCGGAAACAGTGACCGGCCCCTTCAATCTGGGCAATCCCGGTGAATTTTCCATCCTCGAACTCGCCGAAACCGTTTTGGAATTGACGCACAGCCATTCGGAACTCTTGTTCAAGCCCCTGCCCGCGGACGACCCGAAACAGCGCTGCCCGGATCTCAGCCGGACCACAGCCGCGCTCGGCTGGAAACCGCACACTTCCCTGCGGGAGGGTTTGCGCCGGACCATTGACTATTTCGCCGATGGTCTGGCCGAGTCCGGCCCGCAACCGGGCTGAAAAAACAATGAGCGGGCTTGCGGATTTTCAGCCCCGCCGCATCCTGGTTTGCCAGCAGCGGCAGATAGGCGACGTGCTCTTGATCACGCCGGCCCTGCAATGCCTGCGCGAACGCTTCCCGGCCGCGTCCATCCATGTGCTGACCGAGCGCAAGTGCCTGTCCATGCTGGAGCGCAATCCACATGTGGATCGTGTCTGGCTGCTGGACAAGGCGATCGTGCCCACGCTGTGGCACGAGGTGCGCTGGTTTTGGCAGGTGGCGCGCACGGGTTATGATCTGGTGATCAACTTCCAGCCCTCTTTGCCGCGTTTGCGCTGGGTGGTGGCTTTTTCCGGAGCCAGGGCGCGCCTGGCCGCGGCTCCGCCCTGGTATCTGCGGTTTTTGTATACGCATGCGACGCCGGCGCCGGCGCCGGGCAGCTACGCGGCAAGGACCAAGGTCGGCGTACTCGCCCCGCTCGGTATCCACTGGCGGGGCGAGCGGCCCCGGTTGTATCTGGCCGAAGAAGAACGGATCGATGCCGCCGCGTTGCTTGATGATCTTGGCCTGCGGGACGGGCAGACGCTGATCACCGTGGACCCGACGCACCGTCAGCCGACCCGGCGGTGGCCTCTGGAGCACTATGCCCGCTTGTTGGCTCTTTTGGCCGCGCGGGGTGCGGCCACAGGCCTGGATCTGCGATTCCTCCCCCTGTGGGGGCCGGGAGAGGAGAAAGACATCCGCGAACTGCTGGCCCTGGCCCGGGCACAGGCTTGCGCGGAGCGCCTGCTGCTGCCGGAGCGCATGCTGTCCCTGCGGGAGATGGCGGCCTGCATGGAACGCGCGGCCCTGCATATCGGCAATTGTTCGGCTCCGCGGCACATGGCCGTGGCCGTGGGCACCAGAAGCTGCATCGCGCACGGTTCCACCGGGCAGGAATGGACGTGCCCGTCCGCAGGGAACCTGCCGGATCATCTGGGTCTTGCCGCCGGCCTGGACTGCCAGCCATGTGAAGCCAATCACTGCGGGCTGGCTGGCGGCGCTTCAAGCGCTCCCTGTCTGCGCGCGCTTGCGCCCGAGCGTTTGGCCGAGGCGGCCTTCGGTCTGCTGCCGGCCCGATAAGGCGAGTACCGGCCAAAGCGGAGCGAGGGCATCCGTATACGCCACAACAAGAGCGTGTCCGCCTGGCGGCGGGCACGCTCTTGTTGTGGCCTGTGGAGGGGGATGCCTCAGCGTTTGCGTTCTTTGATCCAGGCGGTGATCTTGGGTACGATTTCCTTTTGGGACAAAGTGCTGGCCACGATGCCGGCATGCCCCACAGGATAGGATACGCTTTCGTTGTCCTTGCTTGCAGTCAGGCCGTTGAACGGTATGGAAGATGAGGCAGGGATCAGGTTGTCCTTGGTGCCGTGGATATTGAGCAGGGGCATGGTGATGTTTTTGAGATCAACCCGTTTCGCGCCCAGATGGAACTCGCCCTTTATCAACTTGTTCTGTTGCCACAGCTCCTTGATCCAGGTGCGGTAGTTTTCGCCCGCCTGATCCGGGCAGTCGAAAATCCATTTTTCCATGCGCAGGAATTCACCCAAGGCCTTGGGGTCGTCAAAGCTGTTCAGGATGTTGATGTACTTGCCGATGGCCAGGTTGTACGGGCTGAGCATGATGAACACGTTGTTCAGAAAGGCTCCGGGCAATACGCCGTACGCATCGATCAGCAGATCGATATCCAGGGATTTTGACCACTTGAACAGCAGTCCTTCCTCAATGTCAAAATCGAAGGGCGCGGCCACGGTCACCAAGTTCTTGATCTTCTCCGGATACAGGGAAGTATAGATGGCGGCGAATGTTCCGCCCTGGCATTTGCCCAGCAGGTTGATAGCCGGCAGCTTGTGCGTTTCCCGAATGAAGTCGACGCAGGAACCCAGGTATTCTTCAATATAATCTTCGGTCGTCACATACTTGTCTGCGGCCGTGGGGTAACCCCAGTCGATGATATACACATCCAGGCCCAGTTCCACCAGCTTTTTGACAAAGCTTTTGTCCGGCTGGATGTCCATGATGTACTGCTTGTTCATCAGGGCATAGACGATCAGCATCGGCATCGGATGCGGATTTTTGACGACGCTTTTGTAGCGGTACAGCTTCATCTTGTCGATCTGCAGCACCAGATCCTTGGGGGTTTTGTTGATGTCGTCATAATTCAACGTACGGAACACTTCCATACCCTTGATCAATTTTTCCTGATAGTTCAGCGCGTTCCCCATCGCGCCTTCATACATGGAAAAGAAAGCATTGGTAGTTTCATCAGGCGCTACGGCGTTCATTTGCGTGGATCTCCTTTTTCAGGGCGCGGATCTCTTTTTTAAGTTCGTAAACGGTCTTGTACAGATCATCCATGTCCGACTTCTTGGGTACCGGAATGTGGTCCAGGTAGAAGGCGCAGAGTTTGTCGTATTCCACCTTGAACCGGGACATGGCGTCAACCATGTTGCCGGACAGCGCGCTGAGATTGTCGGAAAGCAGCACCTTTTCATAGGTTGCCGTGATCGTTTTGGACCAGTATTTGTAAAATTCTTCAAAAGTTTTGGGCTGCGTGCCCTCGGCCTGCATGGCGGCGTATTCTTCCAGCACCTGTCTGGTCGCGTTCTGGGCGATTTCAAACAGGCTGGCGTAAAATTTTGCGGCAGCCGTATTGAATTTGACAAAGCGGTCAAAGCTGGATTTCTGGAGCTTCCAGAAATCCATGTCCCTGCCGAAAGTGGGCGCGTTGGCGAATTTGCCCAAAGTCGTTTCGTAGCTTTGCTGCCAGGCTTCCAGAAAGCCGATGTAGCCCTTGGGACCGTTGAGCAGCGCATCGTGAACCGCCTTTTTCAGGGATTCGTCGTTGGCGGCCCAGGCCTTTATGGAGTCGGCCATGGATGCGCTTGATGTCTCAATGGTTTCAAAGATTCTTTCTGTGATGTTCTGCATGTAGCCCGGCATGCTCGGCAAAAGGTTGTTCCGGATCAAGGCGAAATTCTGTTTGGCCCAGATGTTGTAGATATCCAGGGCGGCCTGGCTGTCCAACGGCGCTTTGTTTTCGTTCAAGGTTTTCCACAATTCGAAAATTGCATGGTACGACTTGTAGCTTTCACTGGTCTTTTTCCAGAAGTCGTTCGGCGCTTCCAACAGTTTTTGGTAAAAATCCATGTGGTTGTGCGCTTCGCCTCCCTCACCCCCGGCATTTTGGGCGGCGAACATCGGCGCGGTGTGTTTTTGCCAGGCGTCAAACATCGCTTTTTGCGCATCAAAATACTGCTGATAATAATTGTCAGCCATTTTGCAGTCTCCTCCTTTAGTAATGTATAATGAGCCTTGCTGTTATCTCATTGTATAATCCGGAAACGCGTGCAGTCAATACGGAGCCTGTCCGTTGTCCGGTGCCGGCGGTCAGAGATCGAGCATGCGGCCCTGCAGCCAGACATACGCCTCGATTTCGTCATCCGCGCGCGGCACATAATTTTTGCAGATTCTGGCCGAGGCGTAGATTGCGAGTTCCAGCGGATTTTCCGTGTGCAGGCCGAAGCTCAGGCGCAGCAAATAGACCGTTTCCGGGCCGAAATTGACGGTTTCGACCGAGGTGATCGGCGCGCGCAGTTGGTATTCGCAAAGCAGGCCGCCGCTTTCCAGAATCCGGGCGCCGGCCAGGGGCACCTTGAGCTGCGGCACGTCCAGCCGGGTTTTGCCGGGATTCTCCGCCAGCCAGAGGGCGGCGTACTCTTCGTAGCTCGGTCCGCTGGTGATGGTCATTTCGTCCACCAGAGCGCGACGCAGGCCGTAAGCCAGGCCGGCCAGCAGGATGGTCTGACGGACGCCCGGAGTCAGATCGTCGCGGTCGCGGAACAGAAAGGGAGTATAAAACCAGATCGGATCGGCGTCTTCGTTGCGGCGGGCGGCCACGGCTCCTTCCACATCGCTTTTCCAGGGGTATACCTCGGCGATGGTCATGTCGTTGGGCAATCCTTCGAGCAAGGGGAGAACGGACTTGGCTTTCATTTCGCCTTCCGGTTCACCCCGGACTATGACCGCGCCGCGAATCGGCACATCGGGCGGAAAGGCCAGCAGTACGGTTTCGTGCCTGGCGGTCACGCGCTTCCAGGCTTCGCGGGTGCCGCCTTCCTGGGCGATGACCAGGGCCATGCCGGGGATGATCTGTCCGGGATCGTCAAGCAGACAGTGCCATTGGTCGCCGAGGCTTTCAGAGTGCTTGGTCATGTCATCAAATCCATCCGGGTTGGGGTGATTGCGCCGGTGCAGAGCATAGCCGTCCGGCTGTGAGACATCAAGTCCGATTCATACGGGGAACGGCTCAGTTTGGGCAATGCCGCCGTTCACTCAGGCTTTGCGCTTGAACAGGCGCTCCAAATCCCGCGGCGTCCAGGTCAGGCGGCAGGGCCGGCCATGCGGGCAGTGATCGCGATCCGGCAGGCGCATCCATTGGGCCACCAGGCCGGCGGCTTCGTCCGGAGTCAGCGCATCGCCTGCCTTGATGGCGCCCTTGCAAGCCGCCGCGATCCACAAGCTGTCGAAATCATCCCTTTGTCCGGCCAGGGCCTCGCGCAACAGATTTTCGGCCCCGGCGCGTTCCAGAATCGAAGGCAGGGTCTCCACATGCAGCACGTTGTCCGCCAGGCGGAGGGTGAAGCCGAGGCGGATCAATTCGTCCCATAAGGCGCGCGCCCGTTCGGCTTCCGCCGGATGCAGGGGCAGGCGCAGGGGAATCAAAAGCGCCCGGCCGATGCCGGTTTCCGCCTGGTTCCGCAATCGGTTCAGCAGGATGCGCTCATGTACTGCGTGCTGATCCAAAAGGACAAGGGCATCGCCTTCGCGCAGCACCAAATATGTGCCGGCAAGCTGGCCGAGGTATTCGTACGCGCCGATACGCGGGGCCGCGACTTCCGGAGCCGGGCGTTCCGGCTGCGGCGATCCGGCATCCGGATGCTCGAAATCGTTCTGGAAAACGGCCTGAAGATCCGGCTGCGGCAAGGGATCGGCGAATTCGGGCGCGGCCTCCCGCACGAACAGTATCGGCGGCGGAGCCGGGCGCAGGGTCCGTTCCCGGTCCGCCTCACCCCAGAAGCCGGAAGGCCGGGCGGGGATATCCGGATCGGGCCGCGCGGCTTGGCCCGGCGATTCGGAAAAACTTGCCGGAACATCCGGGCTGCCGGCGCGCAGTGTCTCCCGGGCGTCGAACGCCTGGCTCACGGCCCGGAGCACGGCCGAGAACACGGCCTGCTCGTCGATGAAGCGGACTTCGCTCTTGGCCGGATGCACGTTGACATCAACCTGATCCGGCGGCAATGCGACGAACAGCGCCACCTGGGGGTAATCCCGGCTGATCAGGCGGCCCTTGTATGCTTCGCGCACGGCGCGCAGCAACAGGCGATCGTTCACGGCCCGGCCGTTGACATACAGCAGCAGGCGATCCGGCCGGGGCTGGGCCTGACGCGGGTCGGCAGCCAGACCGTGAACGCGCAGGCCGTGGCTTTCACGGGAAAAGGGCCGCAAACTTTCCACCACGGCAGGCGGCCAGATGACTTCCAATCTTTGGATCAGGCTCTGACCCGGAAGCAGCCGCACCAGTTCGCGGCCGCCGGCGGACAGGCTGAAGCCCGTATCCGGACGGACCAAGGCCAGACGCAGCGACCATTCCCGGGCGCGTTTGAGTTCAGTGGCGGGATTTTTCAGAAATTTCAGGCGGGCGGGAACGGTGACAAACAGATCACGCACGCTGACCAGGGTGCCGCGCGCGATGGGCGAAGGACCCCGGCGCACAATCCGGCCGTGTTCGATTTCCACGAAGGCACCGCGCGCTTCTTGCCCGTTTTCCGGAGCCGGGGCGCTTTCCAGGCGAAAGCGCGAAACCGAGGCAATGCTCGGCAGGGCTTCACCGCGAAAGCCGAAAGAGGCAATGTTCCACAAATCGTCCAGGCGGGCTATCTTGCTTGTGGCGTGCCGGGTTACGGCCAGTTCCAGTTCGGCCTGGGGCATGCCCCAACCGTCGTCACGCACCTGGATCAGGCTTTGTCCGCCGTTTTCCAGCACAACGTCAATGTGGCGGGCGCCCGCGTCCAGGCTGTTTTCCACCAGTTCCTTGACCACGCTGGCCGGGCGTTCGACCACTTCGCCGGCCGCGATCTGGTTGCGCAATTCGGGCGGCAACAGGCTGATGGCGCGCCGGCCCGTCCTGTTCGTCTTGTTCATCCGGCGCTCCGGGCGGCGCGGCGCAGAGCCGCCAGCGCGGCTTGAACCAGATCGTCCGTGTCTTCATATCCGGTGAAATCAAGGGTCGAGGCCACAACTTCCACCTTGGGGCCGGCAAACGGGGGCGGAGTCGCGCAGACCGCGTCGCAGGCCTGCAAGACGAGCAAGGCCGCGTAGTTCGGCTCGGCCCAGCCGATAAAATCCAGATCCGGGGCTTGCATCTTGAGGAGATCGTACAGTGCCACCATATCGCGGCGCGGCTGGCAGTTGCCGCAGAACTTCACGCCGATGCGCGGCATGGCAGGCTCCTTTTCCTGTATCTTGCCAGACGCATTCCGGTGTGGCAAGGCTCGTGCATGGTGTTTCGTCTTGCCCCCGGCCTGCCCACCTTGTTTCCTGATCCGGAGTTGGCCGATATCGACGGCCTGCTGGCCGTGGAGGGCGATCTGTCGCCCGAGCGTCTTGTCGCGGCCTATCGGCAGGGCATTTTCCCCTGGTTCAATGCGTTGCCCTGCCTGTGGTGGTCGCCGGATCCGCGTTGCGTGGTATTGCCGGAGAACTTGCACATTCCGCGGCGTCTTGGGCGGGTGCTGCGTTCCGGGCGGTTCACCATCCGCCGCGATACCGCCTTTGCCGAGGTGTGTCGCCTGTGCGCCTGCACGCCGCGTCCCGGCCAGCGCGGCACCTGGATCACCCCGGAAATGTTTGCAGCCTATGTCCGCCTGCATCAACTGGGCCTGGCCCATAGTGTGGAAGCCTGGCAGGAGGGCCGTCTGGTCGGCGGCCTATACGGCGTGAAACTGGGGCGCGCCTTTTTCGGCGAATCCATGTTCCACCTGGTGCCGGAGGCTTCAAAGGCCGCATTCGCCTGTTTTGCCCTGGATTTTTATGGTGAAGGCGGGCAATTGATTGACTGCCAGCAGGTGACGCCGCACATGCTGCGTTTCGGCGCGCGGGCTTTGCCCCGGCGCGAGTTTCTGGAGCGCCTGCGGCTTGCGACGGATTGACGGCACGCTGCGGCCAAACGGGGTACACAATTCGGCGCAAAATTTTTTGCGTACCGTGGAGTTTTTGCAATGCGGCCAGCCGAAAATCCTTGCGTCATAGTCCTTGGCATTACCCGGAACCACGCCTTTGCCGCGGGATGCGTGCTCCAGGCCGTCCGGCGCCATAGCCCGGAGTTCGGTAGTGATATTCTTATCTACAATGATGGCGAACTCTTCCCGAAGGACGCAGAAATCCTTACGGAATTGGGCGCGACGCTCATTCCGTATACAGCGCCGGGGTACGCCTTTCGCGCCGAGGTGATAGAAAGTTTTTCCCTTTTGGCCCTGGCCCGGTTCGAATGTCTCCGGCTTTTGCGTTCCTACGAAACAGCGATTTGGCTCGATGTTGATATCGCGGTGCAGCGCGACATCTCCGGATTGGTTTCTTTTGGTCCTTTCGGGTTAAGCCTTGAAGATCCCATGTTACAGCACCCGCCGCATACGCCTAGCAAAGCGTCGATGAACACCCTTGCTCCAGTCCGGGATCTGGATGGCGACGCCGACAATTATAATTCCGGCGTCCTCGTGTTGCAGCATACGCTGCCCGATCCGGAGCATCTTTACCGCTTGTGCATGCAATGGCTGGAACAGCATGCGCCGCTTCTGCATTACCCGGATCAGGCCGCCATCAACATGTTGGCCCAGTATCTGGCACGGCAGGACCCAGCACTGGTTGCGCATATTCCGTGCACTATGTACAACGCGCATCCGAAAAATCCCGGCGCCTGGAACGCCGCGATAGTTCATGGTTTTTCTGTGTTCAAATTTTGGAGTAACGGTCTGGTCGGATGCTGTTTTCCGGAATGGGAGCGGGACTACCGCAATTGGGTCCGCAAAGGCGGCTCCGCCTGGCAAGGCCCGGTTGAGAATGCCCATTGCCGGGAGCACGGCGCGTTTCCCACTCTGCAATCCATGATTCTCAATGCTGCCGGCATGCAGCAACACATGCAGAAAAAGCAGGCGGAGATGGATGCTGCGCTTCTTCGGGCGAAGGAGGCGGAAAACCGTCTCGCTGAAGCTGAAAAAGCTCGTGCCGCCGCCGCTCGCGAATCGGCCGGGATTCAGAAAGAGCTTGTCCGGGAACGGACCCTGCGGCAAGCTCTGGAAAAGGCGCTGCGACGATGAATCCCATCAGAAGAACAGCCAGGTCACCAGGGCGAAGCAGGGGTAGAGAAAACCCACGGACCAGACCATGTAGCCGAAAAAGCTGGGCATGTTGACGCCCTGGTCGGCGGCGATGGAGCGCACCATGAAGTTGGGCGCGTTGCCGATATAGGTGACTGCCCCCATGAAGACGGCGCCGGCGGAAATGGCGGTCAGCGTGCCGGCCCATTCGTTCATGAGATGCGCGGGATCGCCGCCGGCGGTGTTGAAGAACACAAGATAGGTCGGCGCGTTGTCCAGAAAGGACGACAACAGGCCCGTGAGCCAGAAATACATGGCATTCACGGGCTGGCCGTCTTCGGACACCATGCGGATCACCGGCGCCAGGGCGCCCGCGGCGCCGGCGCGCAGGATGGCGATGGCCGGAACCATGCTGACGAAGATGCCGAAAAAGAGTTTGCCCACTTCCAGAATGGGCTCCCAACTGAAACCGTTGAGTTCACGGCATACGGCCGGGGTGAGCCGGAGCGAGGCCAGGGCGATGACAATCATCAGCGCGTCGCGCACGATGTTCTGCAATTCCAGCTCGGTGCCGTAAACGTGGAAAACCACGCCGGGATTCCACATGCCGGACATGAGCACCGAAGCCACAACACCCAGCAACAGGAGCAGGTTGATCGAGCCTTTCAGACCCAGTTTCTGCGGCTGCGAACCGGGTTCGCGCGGCGGTGCGGGACGGCCTTCCTTGCTGAACAGCCAGGAATCCAGGCAGAAATAGATGCCCAGCAGCATGGCCGACAGCAAACAGGTGACAGTGAACAAATGGCTCATGGTCCAAAAGAAGTCGACGCCCTTGAGAAAACCGAGAAACAGCGGCGGATCGCCAAGAGGAGTCAGCGAGCCGCCGATATTGGCTACCAGAAAAATAAAGAAAACCACGGAATGGACCTTGTACCGCCGGTGGGCATTGGCCCGCAGGAGTGGCCGGATGAGCAGCATGGCCGCGCCGGTTGTGCCCATCCAACTGGCCAGCAATGTGCCTACGGCCAGAAGGGCCGTGTTGACCTTGGGGCTGCCCGCCAGATCCCCGGTCAGGGCCACGCCCCCGGCCACGGTGAACAGAGCGAACAGCAGCAGCAGGAAAGGAATGTATTCGGACAGAATGACGTGAACGATCTGATAACTCGCGAGCGAAAAGCCGTAGACGAGAGCGCAGGGCACGGCAAAGGCCAGACCCCAGAAAACGGCCACCTTGCCGAAATGGTGATGCCAGAAATGCGGCACCAGCAGGGGCATGACGGCAATGGACAGCAGCATGCAGACAAAGGGGATGATCCAGAAAATGGAAAGTCTGGCCCCGTCAAGGAAGTGGTCGGAACTTGCCGCCAGGGCGGAAAGGGGCGTGAGCAGAGAGAGGAACAGTCCGGCCGGAATATATCCGAATCGTTTCATTGCATGGCTCCTTTACGACGATCGCGTTGGCAGCGCATTTCCTTGCCATGGGTGTAGCGTGAAAGCCGGTGAAGGGCAAGTTGCCCCGCCTTTGCAGCGCCCGGCCGGTCATTCGGCACTGCCGATCTTCGGCGTGGCGTCGTCCAGCGGTTGCCGATCAGGCTGATCGGGCTGCGGCGGCGCGGGTGCGGCCGGATCGGCATCGGGTTCCGGCGTCGCAGGCTCCGGTGTTGCGGGTTCGGATGTCACGGGGTCCGGTGTTGGAGAATCCGGCGAGGGCGTATCTGGCGGCGTATCTGGGGGCGTATCTGGGGGCGTAGCCGCAGGCGTGTCGGAAGGTGCGGTTGGAGCGACGGGCGCGACGGATGCCGCGCGCTCCAGAATCACATACTCGCGCTCCGCGATCCATTGGGTGTTGATCACGCGGAAGGTTTCCGGCTCAAGCTCGGCTTTCTGCTGCCATTCTTTCCAGCGGTGCAGGCGGGTGGCGACGACGATGCGGGGATGATCGGCCAGGCGTTTCTGCAACTCGGCCCAGTCGTTGATTTCATCCATGGGGCCGCCCATGTAAAAGGTATAGGTGCCGCTGGTCACATAAAAGGCGGTCGCATGGTAGCCTTTGTCCTGGTGAGCGCGCAGGATGTCGGCCTGGGGGCGCGGACTCAGCAGCGTATCAAGCGAAGGTGCCGTGATAAGGGCCAGCGGTTGAGCCAGTACGGTGAAGAAAAGCGCCAGAACCAGGATCGGTCCGGCCGGCTTGGCCCGATTCGTCCCCTTGAGCAGGATGAGCGCGAAGACGAAGCAGATTCCGGCCAGGATCGGCAGGCCTTCAAGCGTCAGGATGTAAGCCAGGGCGGCGGCGAGGGCCGGCTGCGACATGTCGAGCAGTCGTTCCGGGGCGATGCTGTCGGGCAGCATGGTCCGGATATGAGGATAGGCTCCGGCCAGACCGAAGAGTACGGCGAGCAGCAGGAGCAGCAGGCTGACGACCAGGAAAAAGGCGCGGCCGCGCCGGGGGGTGAGGGCCAGCACGCCCTGCGCGGTCAGAATGGCCAGGAATGGGTAGAGAGGCAGGGCGTAGATGGCGACCTTGCCGCTCAGAACCGAAAGAATGAGCAGGCCGCTTGCGAGGGCGATCCAGGTCCAGCCGTGCCCCGGCGTTTCGCGGCGGGCCGGACCCGCGGCCTTGAGCAGGCCGGGCAATCTTTCCCAGGGCAGGAAGAAGACGACGAGCGTCCAGGGCAGCCAGGCCAGGGGCAGGCTGAGCAGGTAAAACCACCAGAGCTGTTTGTGATGCCAGGCGTCCATAGCCCGTTCGATCATGTGCCGGCCGAACATGCTGGTCAGGTAGTCGCGCCCGCCTTCCTGCAACAGAACGAGCGAAGCCCAAGCCAGCAGGATGAGCAGCATGCTCCCGAAGGCAAGGGCGCCGTCGCCTCCGCCCGCCCGCCGGAACGTGGCGCGCCAGACGAGGAAGATCAGGCTTGAGGCCAGGGGAAAAGCCAGTCCGAGCGGGCCTTTGATCAGGCAGGCCAGGGCTGCCAGGACAAAGCCCAGGATCAGCCAGATCGGGGCCGAGTCCTTGCTCCAGCCCCGGCACAGACAGAGCTGGCTGAGCACGATGCAGGTCGCGAACAGCAGATCCATGCGCGCATAGTGCGTGATGCCGAGAAAGGAAAATGTGGACAGCAAGATGAGCGAAGCGGCTAGGCTGGTCCTCTTGTCGTAGCCGAGTCCCCTGGCCAGCAGCCAGGTGGCGGCGGTGAACAAAAGACCGCACAGGGCGTTGGCGGCCAGGAACAGGCGGGGCGGATCGAGTTCCGGAATGGCGTCGAGCAGGTACAGGAACCAGAAGTACAGCGGCGGCTTGTCCGGATAGAGGTCGCCGTTCAGGGTCAGCATCAGCCAGTTGCCCGACTGGCGCATGGCCTCGTAGACCGCGCCGTGGCGCACTTCATCTGAAAACCACAGGCTGCGGGCGTCCAGTCCGAGGCAAACCTGGGCGGCGGCAAGCAAGAGCGGCGTCAGCAGTCCGGCAGCAACCAGCAAGGAAAAAATTTTTTCGCCCGCTCCTCCCTCTCCCGTCGCTTGATTGGGGTTTTTGCCTGCGGGAGATGCGGTCGCCGGCATGGGAATCGCTGCACCCGGCTTGGAGGGCTGATCCGGGGCGTGGATTTTGGATCCGGAGGAGGCTTGGGGGGTATCGTTCATAAATTTTTTCCCGGCAAGGTACAAGATGGAGAGGGCGGCAAGGCCACCGATGGCGATGCCTCCCCAGATGTCCATCAGATAATGGCGGCCCAGATAGACGCGCGAATAGCCGACAGCCGCAATCCACAAACCGCAGAGCACAGCCTGGGCCGGACGCGGCCACCTCAGGGCCAGGGGCAGGACCGCGCCGACGATTTCCGCCGTGTGGCCGGACGGAAACGACTGGTACATGGACTTGAATGACCAGGGTCTGGCTTCGGTCGCGTCCACATAGGGACGGGGCAGGCCGAAGGCGTTTTTCAGCACATTGGTCAGCACCAGGGCAATCACCAGTTGCACGATAATGTAACACAGAACAAAGCGCAGGTCATCCCGGTTTTTCCGGTGCATGGCCCGGATCAGGATCAGGCCGTAGATCGCGTAGGCCAGGGGATTTCCCCAGTCGGTCGCCAGTCTGGCGCACAGCGTGACGGCGGGGTGGAGAACATTCCAGCTTTCCCAGAACAGATAACACGCCTGGCCGCCGCCCCAGATTGCATGGCTCAGTGCGAGCAGCAGCACAATGGGGCCGAGAACCGCGAGCGCGCAAGGGATCAGGCGCGGCCGCGCATCCGTGTTCATGGCCGTGCCCTGAGCCAGGCCCAGGACAGGGCGGGCAGGATGAGTTCTGTGTGTCCGTCTTCCCGCCTGAGAGACGCCCGGCCCAGTACATGCTCCAGGGTTCCGGCTCCCGGCAGATCCAGAATTTCGCTCACATGCGCGTCGCTGAAATTGGCCGCGACGAGGAGTCTGTCGCCTCCGGGCAGACGCGACAGGACGAGGATGCTGCCGGGATGGCGGGTGGCCGGCCGTGCCAGGCAAAGGCCCGCAGCCACGTCCAGTTCCCGGCGCATGGCCGTGATGCGCGGGAGAGACGGGAGCGTTGCGGGAGCGTACAGGCTGATTCCCGCCGCGGATGAACGCTGCAATTCCGGGTCCGGGGTCCAGGCCGGCAGATTCCGGTCCGCAGGGTCGGAGTCGAGCGTGGCTCGGGTGATGCCGTACAAATCTTGGCCGGTCAGCCAGATCATGCCGGGCAGGCCGGCCCGGAAAGCCAGCAGCAATTCGTGCAGGGCACTGGCGGTTTCCGCCCGTTCGGCCGGGCGGGCCGCGTCCTGGGGAGGCATGTTCAAGCGCATGGCGGCCAGGGCGGGCACAGTGATCCGGATCGTTCCGGACAAGACCGCGGGTTCGGGCCAGCCGGCGGCTCTGGCGCGTTCTGAAAATACATTTTGGGCGTGTTCGGGCAACAGGACGATCGGGATGCCCTCCGGCCGGCTCAACGGCCGCAGCAAGCGATTTTGCGGCAAATTCCCGGCCAGGGCCGCGTCAAAGGCCCGGCGCAGCGGTGCGGCGTCGCCGGTCACGAGGGCATATTCGGCAAAGGGAAAGGTAGCGGGATCGACCACAAAATCCGCGCCGCCTGCAAGCAGGGCGCGGGCCAGTTCCAGGGGCAGGGCTTCGCGCTCCAGGCTGTAGCCGCCGTAGCGGGAGATTTCTCCTGTCAGGGCGTGCAGGGCGGACAGGGCGGGTTCGAGGCGGGCCGTATCCGGCAGGGCCTGGACGCCGGAGCGTTGCAGGCCGATCAGGGGAGTCAGATGCAGCCCGGCCAGAGAGGTGCGCAACACGCCGATTTCCCGGATGGCGGAGGCCGAAAGCATCCGTTTCGCCGCGGCTGAGGGATCGTCCCAATTCAGTACAGGCCGGTCCGGATTCGCATCGTAGCGGTACACCCAACGCCGGGCCAGGCCGTCGGTTCCGGCCGTTTCGGCGCTGGCCGCCCAGCCGCCGGGCGGCAGCCCCCAGGCGGCCGGCAGGGAATCCCGGCAGAGTTGCGGCAGCAAAAGGCCCTGCTGCGCCAAGTCTGTGTGCTGTTCGGGCGTGAGTACTCCCGCGCCGGCGGGTAGCGCGGACCAGTGTTCGCGCGGCATGTCCAGCATGATCCAGGCGCCGGGGTAGTCGCGCAGGTTGGCCAGAGCCAGCAGAAAGTCCGGACCCCGGCCGGGCGCGGCGGGCAGGATGTCGCCCCCGAGCACAATGTGCGCGGCGGCCGCGGCAACGCTCAGGCGGCTGAACTCCGCGTCCGTGCCCATGTGTTCGGCAAAACCCAGGGAGACGGCGTCTTCTCCGGGCTGGCCGGACAAGTTGCGGTCATTCCAGAACGCGCCGCGGGCGTGGGACGGAGCCAGAAACAAGCCGCGGATGCCCCGCTCGGCCAACAGTCCGGGCAGGTCGAGACGCTCCAGTTCGGCCAGCGCGCTCAGCTTGTCCCGCCGCAGCATGCCCTCTTCCACTTGCAGCCAGATGTCGGCCCGGCGCAACAGGGCGGAGGTCATGCCGCCGGATTCGGCGTCGCGGCCGGTACGCCGCCAGCCAAGCGGCGAGCCGGAGACAATGGCCGCCAATTCCGGAGCACGGCCCAGCACGGACTGGCGTTCCAGCCAGCGAGTATGGCCGGGGTCGGCCCTGGGCACGGCCGGAGCCTCGGTGGAACGCGGGGCGTGGCGCGCCGGAATGCATCCCGTCGCAAGCACTAGGCACAATAAGCAGATCCAGAGCCTGGAAGAAAAAAACAGCGCGGTCGGCATCCGTTGTGGATAGAGAATTTTCCCGAAGTCCGCAAGCCGACAAAGCAAGGTGGCCCATAAGATTTCCATTCGATTGCCCTGAGTGTCGGGCGTTTTGCGTTTGACTTGTTATCATTTTTTGCTATCATTATCTCATGAACAGCAAGCATCGCAAAATTCTTCAGGCCATTTTTGCCTATCCCATGGCAGGGGTGATCGAGTGGAACGCGATAGAGGTTCTCCTTGTGGGGGCGGTGGCCAAGACCATTGAGGGACGTGGTTCGCGCGTGCGTTTTGTATGCGGCAAGGCTGTGGTGACTTTCCACCGCCCCCACCCCGAAAAAGACGCGAGACCCTATCAGGTGCGGGACGCGCGGGGTTTTCTGGAAGCAATAGGAGTTACGCCATGAAAACCATGCAATACAAGGGCTATGCAGCCCGCATCGAATACAGCGACGAAGACAAATGCTTTGTCGGCCATATCGCCGGGATACGTGACATCGTGGGTTTTCATGGCGAGAATGTGGCAGCATTGCGCATCGCCTTTGATGAGGCTGTGGACGATTACTTGGAGACCTGCGAGCGGGCCAAAATATCACCGCAACGCCCGTACTCCGGCAAGGTTATGCTGCGCATCCCGCCGGAATTGCATGCAGAGATTGCCATGCGAGCGGAAGCAAGCGGCAAATCCTTGAATCAATGGGCCGCTGAGGCTCTATCCCACGCCCACCAATAATGGACACCGGCCCCGGCCGCTCGGCCTGCCTGTGGAAATGAACGATAGCGTTTGGGAGAAGAGCGTGGTACGGCGACTATTCACCTTTCCTGTCGCTCAAATACGGTCTGAGAATGTGTTCAGCCTGAAATTCGCTGCCGACAAGCGAAAGATGATTGCTATCCCGATACAGCGGAAGGCCTTCTTTTGTGAAGACCAAGCAGGCAGCATCAGGACACATCGGCCCGAGTACATCTATGATGGTGGCATTGTGTATTTTTGCAAGGATCTCGAGAGCGTATTCATTATTTTTGAGCACGTCAGCCTTGGTTACACTCGGGAATGTACTTCTCTTATCCGAAGAAAAAGGTCTGGGCACATACGCAGCAGGATTTTTCGGCAACATAGGGTTATCATTGAGTATATAGACATCCTTGCCATATGCCCGCAATTTATCAACCCATGACTGCAGATATCCATGATGATCTTCTATTTTCTTAGATAACCTGTCAAGCCGTGCACTCCACATAACACTTACGAATACTTTCTTGATGTCTTTTTTCCCATTCAAAACATCAAAAATGACAGAAACTTCTTTTGCTCTAGCTTTATTCACATGTTCAACACCAGTCATAAAATGTCCAAGAAGAACTGTATTATAGCCTAATTCCAGACCAAGCTTCGCGATGCCAAAATATGCAGAATGAGCATGACTATCTCCCACGATAGCAACTGTTTCATTGGAGCCTGCGTCTGTATATCGGCAAAATTCCATCATATCCTTTGCATTTGTAATATAGGAATTTATTTTTATATCCTGCAGTTCAGGTATTTTTAATAATTGCGAAATTAAAGCACCTTTCTCAATGTGTCTTCTTTCCGGCAACGTCCACCATCGTTGTGACGCTCCAGCAGCGTGACATTCCCCTGGTTATCCGCCTGGAGTCCGATTCCGTGCGCTCCCCTGAACGGGCTGCTGATTCTCTGGTTCTGTTCAAGTTATCCCACCACGGCCCCAAGGCCGCGATCCCCATCATTGAGGACATCAAGGAAACCGCCAGCTCCGAATTACTGGCCTTTCTTGACCGAGTTTCCCATGCTGAAAGCCCGATCAACCGAGGAAGCCTTGACCGGAATATCGCCCACAATGATGAGGGCGCCGGAGCCTTCTTGCACATAACGCAATCCGACTGCGGCCAATTTTTCATGCAGTTCCGGCCAGGATTGGGCGTATTTTATGACCGAATGGCCGCGTTCCTGGGCGATGCGCTGCGCGGATTTTTCGCCGGTTTTTGGCTTCATCAGGGGTCAGGAAACGCAGTCTTGCGTTATTGACTTTCAGAAGCTGCCAGGGGCCGCCCCGCTTGGTGGAAAGGGGATTTGCCCCGTTCCAAAGGCCGGTTCCGATGGCCCGGTTGATGGAGGCCCGCACAAAACTCAGGATATTGTTTACTGTCTGGCTGGCAAGGAGCTTGCGGGGAGTTTTCTCCACGCCGTGCTTGCGCTTGGCAACTCGCGTTTTCGCAAGCTCGCCCTTGATGGCGGTCAAGAGGCCCGGCGACACATCCACTATGGGAAGCTCGTGGAGCCTCGCCTTCAAGTGGAGTGCATACTGATGGTAGTGCTTGGCAACGTCCTTGTTTTCGCTTTCTGCCCAGCTAGTATAGGCGTCCACTGCCTGCCCGACAGTCGCCTTGATTTGTTCAGCGGGATTTACGCCGGTAACGGCAAGTTCAGCAAGAAAAGCGGCGCGAGCGTTTCTGGCGGTTGCCGGGCGGACGCCCTTGCTGTGCCTGCCAACGGTTTTCCAGCGCCCTTTGCCGTCATGGTCGGCGTACCAGAAGGAATATACCTTGTCGGCTTCGCCGGTCTTGGGATCGCGCTTGGTGGAGAGGCGATAGAAAACGCCCTCGAACTTGGTTTTTGTGAATTTCCGGTTGGTTGCATTGCTCATGTGGGCAATATACGGAATTGCCGCAAGATGCGCAATGAACTTATCCAAAACTTATCCAAAACGGAAATTTTGGGTCGCAAAAGTTGCAGAAATTATGCGATATTATTTGATATTTTCAGGGCAGGAATGGAGATGTGCGTTGCAGTGTGTGTGTAGCAAAGATTGGGCCGGAGTTGGTCATTCCGGTCATCATTCTGTGAAACGCGGCAGATCTGCGCACGACGAACACACCTCACACGAATTTTTAGCTGGATAGCTCAGGAATGCGCATAATGCAAGACAAAAAGCGTTCCCACACAGGGCAATCGAATGGAAAATCCAGTGATTGCCCTGCCCGGACCCGCCTGGCCCGGCTTTTCATCCGCCCGCAACGATTGTCAAATTTCCGGACTGGTATTACAGTACGCCCGAAACCGGAACAGGCAAGGGGCATTCCGGTTTCACGGGGAGGTCGATTTGAATCAGTTTTCTCGCAATATTCTGCTGTGGGGCATCATTTCGCTGGTCATGGTGGTGATGTTCAATCTGTTCAGCAAGCCCCAGATCAGCCTGCAGGAAAAGATGGCTTACAGCGAGTTTGTTCTTCAGGCTGAAAACGGCGGCGTGTCCGAAGTGCTCATCCAGGGCAACTCCATTACCGGAAAAATGGCCGATGGACGGAGCTTTCAAACGTATGCGCCGCTGGACCCTCTTTTGGTGTCCAAGCTTGTGGCCAACAAGGTGCAGGTCCGGGCCGAGCCGCCGGAGGATTCGCCCTGGTATATGACGGTGCTGATTTCGTGGTTTCCCATGCTGCTGCTCATCGGGGTGTGGGTCTTTTTCATGCGCCAGATGCAGGGAGGAGCGGGCAAAGCCATGTCTTTCGGCCGTTCGCGCGCCCGCATGATCAATCAGGAACAGGGCCGGGTGACGTTCGTGGATGTGGCGGGCGTGGATGAAGCCAAGGAAGAATTATCGGAAGTGGTTGATTTTTTGTCCAATCCACGCAAATTCACCCGCCTGGGCGGGCGTATTCCCAAGGGCGTGCTGCTGGTCGGCTCGCCGGGCACGGGCAAGACGCTTCTGGCCAGGGCCGTGGCCGGTGAAGCCGGGGTGCCGTTTTTTTCCATTTCCGGCTCGGATTTTGTGGAAATGTTCGTGGGCGTAGGCGCTTCCAGGGTGCGCGATCTGTTCGTACAGGGCAAGAAGAACGCGCCCTGCCTGATTTTTATTGACGAAATCGATGCCGTGGGCCGCCAGCGCGGCGCCGGACTCGGCGGCGGGCATGACGAGCGCGAGCAGACCTTGAATCAGCTTCTGGTGGAAATGGATGGTTTTGAGTCCAACGAGGGCGTGATCCTGATCGCGGCCACCAACCGTCCGGACGTGCTGGACCCGGCTCTGTTGCGCCCTGGCCGCTTCGACCGGCAGGTGGTGGTGCCGATTCCGGACCTCAAGGGCCGTAAGCAGATTCTCGAAGTGCACACCAAGCGCACGCCCCTCGGCAAGGACGTGAACCTGGAAGTGCTGGCGCGCGGCACGCCCGGGCTGACCGGCGCTTCGCTGGAAAACCTGGTCAACGAGGCTGCGCTGCAGGCGGCCAAGCAGAACAAAGATGTTCTCAGCATGCTCGATTTTGAGTGGGCCAAGGACAAGATATTCATGGGCCGCGAGCGGCGCACCCTGATCATGACGGACGAGGAAAAGCGCAACACCGCTTACCACGAAGCCGGCCACGCCTTGGTGGGCAAACTGCTGCCGCATGCCGACCCGGTGCACAAGGTGACGATCATCCCGCGTGGACGGGCGCTCGGTGTGACCTACTTCCTGCCGGAAACAGACAAGCTCAGCATGACCCTGGAAGACGCGCTGGCCAAACTGCGCGTCAGTTTGGGCGGGCGGGCGGCGGAAGAGATCGTCTTTCCTTCCATCAGCAACGGCGCGGCCGGCGACATCAGACAGGTGACCCGTCTGGCCCGGGTTATGGTGTGCAGTTGGGGCATGAGTCCGGTGATCGGCCCCATGGACGTGGGCGGCCAGGAAGAAGTGTTCATCGGCCGTGAATGGAGCCACATGCGCGATATCAGCGAAGACACGGCCCGGCTCGTGGACGAGGAAATTCGTAAGTTGATCGACGAGGCCCTGGCCGACTGCCGTCAACTGCTCAAGGAAAATATGGAACATCTGCACGCCATCGCCGATGCCTTGCTGGAGCATGAAACCATCACCGGAGAGGATATCGACCGCATCATGGCGGGCGGCTCCCTGCCCGGAGACGACGCGTCCGGCTCTGCCCGGACAGGGCGGAACACGCCGGCTGCCGAAGCCACGTTTACCCTGGACAGCGGCGACGAAGACCATGCCGCCGATGGCGGGGACCCGGACGGCGAGGATGCACAAACATGAGCGACGGCTGGACCGTAGCGGGGGGCAGGCTGGTGCGGCCTGCCCCTTTCTGTCTGGTGGGCATTGTCAATCTGACGCCGGATTCGTTTTCCGACGGCGGCCTGTATCTCGATCCGGATCGGGCCGTGCGGCACGGCCTGGAACTGCTGGACCAGGGAGCGCATTTGCTGGATTTGGGCGCGGCATCGACCCGGCCCGGCGCGTCTTTCCTGGCCGACACGTTGGAACGATCGTGCGCTGTGGAAACGGCCCGGCTGCTGCCTGTGCTGGAGGCCCTGCGCCGCATGAAGCCCGAAGCCGTGCTGTGCGCGGATACCTGCCACGGTGCGACAGCGGCTGCGGCGCTTGCGGCCGGAGCGGATGTGATCAACGATGTCTCCGCCTGCGGACGCGATCCTTCCCTGCTTGAGGTGCTGGGCCAGTATCGTCCCGGCTATGTGCTCGTGCACGGAGAGGGCAGGGGCGGCGCAGCCGGCGCTGGTGATCCCGATACGGTGACCGACAGGGTGCTGCGTTTTTTTGACGAACAACTGGCGCGTCTGGCCAGGGCGGGCCTGCCGGATGCCTGCATCGTGCTCGATCCCGGCGTGGGTTTCGGCAAGACCAGCCGGGAAAGCGCGGCCCTGCTGCGCGATACGGAACGTTTGCAAAGCCTGGGACGCCCGCTTTATGTGGGCTTGTCCATGAAATCCCTGTTCGGCGACCTGTTCGGCCTGCCTCTGGCGGACAGGGGCGAAGCCACCTGTGTGGCCGCGGCCCTGCTGGCCGCGCGCGGCGTGCGCTACCACCGGGTGCATGACGTGGCGAACGCGGCCAAGGCGTTGCGCCTGACCGCTCTTGTTTGTTCGGAAGCGGTATGGTAGGCAGTGCGAGACATCTTGTATGCCCGGAGACAGCATGGATACACGTTTTTTTGGTACAGACGGCTTGCGCGGCCGGGTGAACGTCTTCCCCATGACCGTGGATGTGGCCCAACGCCTGGGACTTGCGGCCGGCGCCATTTTTCGGGGCAAACACGGCCACAGCCGGGTCGTGATCGGCAAGGACACGCGCCTGTCCGGCTACATGTTTGAAAATGCGCTGGCTTCGGGTCTTCTGGCCTCGGGCATGGACGTTTTTTTGGTGGGTCCTTTACCCACGCCGGCCGTATCCTTTTTGACCCTCAACATGCGGGCCGACCTTGGCGTGGTGATCTCGGCTTCGCATAACGTCCATCACGACAACGGCATCAAGTTTTTCGGTCCCGAAGGCTTCAAGATCGCGGACGAGGACGAAAACCGCATGGCCGACATGGTCCTGAACGCGGACTGGAAATGGGATTACCCGGCCCCGGACAAAGTGGGCCGCGCCTACAAGATTGAGGACGCGCCCGGCCGCTATATCGTCTATCTCAAGAACAGCTTTCCCCAGGAATTGTCGCTGGACGGCCTGAGAGTGGTTATTGACTGCGCTCACGGCGCCAACTACAAAGTCGCGCCCCTGGCCCTGGAAGAACTCGGGGCCGATGTGGTGCGCATCGGCACGGAACCCAACGGGCTGAACATCAACGACAACTGCGGTTCGCTTTTTCCCGAATCCGTGGCCGCCAAGGTGCGCGAAACCCGGGCGGATATCGGTCTGGCTCTGGATGGCGACGCGGATCGCCTGATTGTGGTGGACGAACAGGGCGCCATTCTGGACGGAGACCAGATCATGGCCCTGTGCGCCCAGGACATGATCCGGCAGCGACGCCTGCCGGACAATCTGCTGGTGACCACGGTCATGAGCAATACGGCTCTGGACGTGTTCATCAAGGATCTCGGCGGCACGGTCTTGCGCACGCCTGTGGGCGATCGGCATGTGGTCGAAGCCATGCGCAAACACGGGGCCATGCTCGGCGGCGAACAGTCCGGGCATTTGATTTTTCGTGAGTACAGCACGACCGGCGACGGCCTGCTGGCCGCCCTGCAGCTTTTGCGCATCATGCAGCAGCGGGGTCGCCCCTTGTCCGAACTGGCCGGCCAGCTCAAGCTTTTCCCCCAGGAACTGATCAATGTCGCCGTACGGCACAAGCCGCCCTTTGCCGGCTGCCCGGCCATTGCCGAGGAGGCTGCCCGCATTGAGGCCGAAATCGGAGACCGGGGCCGGGTGCTCTTGCGCTACTCGGGCACCGAACCTCTGTGCCGGGTCATGGTCGAGGGCGAGTGCCAGGAACGCGTGCGCCGCTACGCCGAAGAACTGGCCGTGGTGGTGGAGCGGGAGCTGAAATAAGTGTGTATCATCGTGTTGCGCTGCTGACCCCCCCCTACGCCTCTCTGACCTATGCGCGCCCGGTCTGGCTGGCTGATGATCCGGCCTGGCGGATCGGGACGCGGGTGCTGGCGCCTTTGGGCAATGCCTGCCGCATGGGCGTGCTGCTCGACGACGGCCGGCCGGATGCCGACCTGCCGGCAGGCGTGGAGGCCAAGGCCATGCTGTGGCCCTTGGATACGCCGCCCATATTGTCCGGAGAGTACATGGAACTGGCGCGGCAGTTGGCCCTGCGCCAAATGCAGTCCATGGGCCGGATTCTGGCCGCCTTCCTGCCGGCCGGACTGCGCACGATCAAACCCCGCCTGCGCGTGGAGCAGGCCGGCGCCCCCAGGCAGTGGAGCGTGCGCCAGCTTCGCGATCTGGAGGCGAAGGCGCGCATCTCCGGCCCGCCGCCGGAACTGGACGCGATCGTCCAGGCCTGGCGACAGGGGCGGGCCAAGTGGCTGCTGCCCAGAGAAGATGCGGCCCAGTCGGAAGTTTGCGTGCTGCTCAAAGATCCGCCCTGGCCCGTGCGCCCGGCAGCCTCCCGACAACGGGCCGTGCTGGACTGCCTGTGGGAGCATGGCGCGGTCAGCCGGCGGCGTCTGGCCCAGGCGGTTGCGGATGTGTCCGTGGCCTTGAACGCTCTGATCCGGGACGGTTTGGTGGGCGTGCGGGTGCGAGGCTGGGCGGACGGTGATGCGGCCGATGCCGCGCACGAGGATCTTCTGGCGCCGCCGGAAGCCGTGGACGGCTTGTGCCCGAACATTGCCCAGCAGGAGGCCCTAGATGCCTGCCTGGCGGCCCTGGCCGCAAACCGGCCGGCCGCCCGCCTGCTGTACGGGGTGACCGGCAGCGGCAAGACCCTGGTGTATATCCGCCTGGCGGCCGCCTGCCTGGCAGCCGGCCGCTCGGTTCTTTTGCTGGCTCCGGAAGTGGCCCTGGCGCATAAGCTGCGTCGCGACGTCCGCGCGGCCTTGCCGGATGCGCCGGTGTTTTTTGTGCACGGCTACCAGGACCCGGCGTATCGGGATCGGCTGTTCCGCGAGCTGGCGGCCCGCGTTGCCCCTTGCCTTGTTGTGGGCACGCGTTCGGCCCTGTTCGTGCCTATGCCGGGTCCCGGCCTCATTGTTCTGGATGAGGAGCACGACGCTTCGTTCAAGCAGGAGGAAGGGCTGCCGTATCAAGCCAAGGAGGTGGCCTGGTTTCGGGCCGGCCAGGCTCGTGCTCTGTTGCTGCTTGGCTCGGCCACGCCGGACATCAAGACCTTTCATGCCGCCTGCCGGGGCGACATCCCCGTTGACAGGCTGCCTGTCCGGGTCGGGAACGGCCGTCTGCCGGAAATCAGTCTGACCGACATCCGGGGCGTCAATCCGGAAGAAAACCTGCTGGCGCCGGATACGCTGCAAGCCGTGCGCGAGGTCGCGGCCAGGGGCGAGCAGGCCGTGATCCTGCTCAACCGGCGCGGGTATGCGCCGCACATGTACTGCCTGGACTGCGGCACTGTGGCCCGTTGCCCGGACTGCGACATCGGTCTGACCTATCACAAGAACCGGGAACGGCTCATTTGCCATTACTGCGGGTACGCCGTTTCTTTTCCTGCGGTTTGCGCCAAGTGCCGCGGCCTGCATTATCTGCCCATGGGGCAAGGCACGGAACGGCTGGAGGAGCATATCGCCTCCATCCTGCCGCCGGGCGGCAGGGTGCTGCGCCTCGATCGCGATGCCACGCGCCGCCCCGGCCGTATGGAGGAAATTCTCGAATCGTTTGCCCGCAAAGAGGCTCAGGTTTTGGTGGGCACGCAGATGCTGTCCAAGGGGCATCACTTTCCCGAGGTGACGCTGGCCGTGGTTGCGGATGGCGATCTGGGTCTGAATCTGCCCGATTACCGGGCGGCGGAACGCACGTTTCAACTTTTGCTGCAGTCAGCCGGACGGGCCGGGCGCGGCGGCAAGCCGAGCCGGGTGATCATCCAGACCCGGGATACGGCGCATTACTGCTGGCAGTTTGTGCGGAACGCGGATTACGAAGGCTTTTACGCCCGGGAGATCGCGCTGCGCGAGAAGCGGCGGTATCCGCCCTTTGTGCGCCTGGCTCTTCTGCGCATGAGCTTTTCCGCCGGGTGGGAGGAAGGACCGGAGGCCGTAGGCAGGCTGGCGGCCTGCATCCGCGCGGCCGGGCAGGCGTGCCGGGTCACGGTGCTTGGGCCGGCTCCTGCGCCGTTGCCTCTTTTGCGGGCGCGGCGGCGGTTTCATTGCCTGCTCAAGGCTGACGACTGGAGCGCGATCCGCAATGTTTTCGCGGCTGTGTCCGATACGCTTCCAGGCGCATTGCGGGTTACGCTGGATTTGGACCCTGTCAACATGTTGTAGAATTCAAGAGAGCAGGCTAGAATTTGTGCGTATGTCGGCATGTTTTCGTGGTTGACTCCGTGAGAGGTGGAGCGCGCGTATGATCGTTTACGGGTATGCCTGGATGGGCGTCACGCTTGCCCTGTTCGTGTTGTGCCTGTATGGGGCGCATGGCCGGACCCTGTTGCGGCCCGCGCCGCTGGTCGTTCTGGCTGTGGCTTCGGGCCTGGCTTTTGCCCTGCGGGTGCTGACATACATGCAGTTTTTGCAGATTGTGTCCTTTCACAACCTGGAACAGGGCGCGGTCTTATTCGCGGCCATATTCGGCGCAATGCTTTTGATCGGATATACGTTTGTGCTGCTGGCGATCATCAATCTGTTGTATCCGCGCAATCTGGGGGCAATGGATCTGCTGACGCTGTCGTGTTTGAGCGGATTCGGCATTTCGATGTGCAGCACGCTGTACGGAATTGGGAAACTGGCGGTCGAAAGATTGCTGGGAACGTGAGACAACGCGCATTTTGGGCGGACACGTTGCGGCGCGGAGAGAAATGGGCTAGTGTCGCGCCACGCGACACGAGTCGCAACCCCATAAGGGGGGTCTTCACGCCGAACCGACAGATGAGGCGTGACATTACACTCGTTTGGGCCTATGCGCGCGACCGTGTTCGACTCCTTCCGCCAGGACAAGATATGACAGAAATTCCCTGTCGCTTTTCGCAACAGCCGCCTGCGGCCAAAGCTGCCGCCATCGCTTCCTGGCTTGAGGAACACAAGGCTCGTGATCCGGTCATACTCGACGTATCGGGAAAAAGCTCCTTCACCGATGTGGTGCTTATCGTCGGCGCGGCTTCGGTCCGGCAGGGCCAGCGCTTGGCCGACGGCATTCTGGAACTGTGCAGACAGGAAAATTTTGAGTTCCTCCACCTGGAAGGCCAGGCCGCCGGCCAGTGGATTCTGGTGGATTTGAACGATGTGGTGGTGCATATTTTTCAGGAGTCGGCGCGCGAACTGTACAATCTTGAAGGTTTGTGGAGTGATGCCGCTGTGTTGCGCGACAGCCGGCCGGCTTCGGCTGCGGCTTCCAGGCCGGCCTGAACTCAATCATAAGGACGTAGACCATGCCTATTCCCACTCTGCTGCTCATTCTCGACGGCTACGGCCTGGCTCCGGACGGTCCGGGCAACGCGGTGTTTCTGGCCCAGACTCCCAACATCAAGGCCGTCTACAGCCAACCCGGCGTGGCCGTGCTGCAATGCGGCGGCCGCGATGTGGGCCTGCCCGCCGGGTATATGGGCAATTCCGAAGTCGGCCACCTGAATATCGGCTCCGGTCGCATCGTCTACCAGGACATGACCCGTATCGACATCGCCCTGGAAAACGGCGAGCTGGCCCGGCACCCTTTGCTGCTTGAGTTGCTGGAGCGGACGCGATCACGCGGTGGACGCCTGCATTTTCTTGGCCTGTTGTCGGATGCGGGCGTGCACAGCCACATCGCCCACCTTGAAGCCCTGATCGACATCGCCGCAGCCCACGAGGCGCCGGTGCTCGTGCATCCGATCATGGATGGCCGCGACACTTCCCCGCATGCCGGAGCGGACTTTATGGAGCGGCTCGTCAAGCATCTCCATGCCACGAATGCCGGCCGGGTGGCCAGTTTCTGCGGCCGCTTCTACGCCATGGATCGCGATAAGCATTGGGACAGGGTACAGGCGGCCTGGGAGATGCTGCTCCGGGGGCAGGGAGAACCCGTGGCTGACCCTGTAGCCGCCCTGCGCGCCGCCTATGCCCAGGACGAAACCGACGAATTCATCAAGCCGCGTATCGTCGGCGATCGTGCGGACGGCCTGTTGCGCGACAACGACAGCATTGTGTTCTTCAATTTCCGGGCCGACCGCGCCCGTGAACTGGTGCACGTGTTTGAAGACACCGGGTTTGCGGCCTTCGATCGGGGCGCACAGCCCGATCTGGCAGGTATGCTCTGCATGGTGCCTTACGACGAAAGCCTGCACGAGCCGGTTCTGTTTGAAAAGGAAAACCTCGATCAAACCATGGGCGCAGTGGTGTCCGATTTTGGCATGCGCCAACTGCGCATCGCGGAAACGGAAAAATATGCGCATGTGACCTATTTTTTCAGCGGCGGCCGCGAAGAGCTTTTTCCCGGCGAAGAGCGCATCCTGGTGCCCTCGCCGCGTGACGTGGCCACCTACGACCTCAAGCCGGCCATGAGTGTGCACGAGGTCACGGACAAGCTGGTCGCCGCCTGGCAGACCGGCCAGTATCAGTTTGTGGTCTGCAATCTGGCCAATCCGGATATGGTCGGGCATACCGGCAACATGCCGGCCGTGCTTGAAGCCCTGGCTGCCGTGGATCAGTGCGTGGGCCGCATTGCCGCGGCCGTGATCGCGAGTGGGGGCCGCCTGGTTCTGGCGTCCGACCACGGCAATGCCGACGAAATGATCGCTCCGGACGGGGAACCCAGCACCGCGCATTCACACAATCCCGTGCGCCTGGCCATTCAGGATGCCGGGCGTCCCGTACCGCTCCAGCCCGAAGGACGGCTGGCAGACATCGCTCCCACCCTGCTTGATCTTTGGGACATCAAGCCTCCCGCCCGGATGACCGGCCGGAGTCTGAAAGTGGCGTTATGAAATGACTGTTCAGCCGCCGCAGGGCACAGCGGCGGCAAGGAGTATTCATGGATGCGCAACGCCCGGTCCAGCCGGTGGCGCCGACCGGAATGGAATTGATTTTCATGTATCGTTGCCCGCACTGCGGGCGCAAGGCCGCGCTCGTGGCGCCCACGCAGCCGGCCATGATCCAGTGTGACGCTTGCCAGACGCAATTTCCGCTTGTGCCCGTGGATGAGCGAACCGTGCAGTATATCAAGCTGATGCTGGCCAGCGGACGTGCCGCCGTGGACCCGGATTTTGCATGAGCCTGTATGAGATGCTGGTCGGGCCGTGCCTGAAGGTCTGTCTGGTTGTTTTTGCCGGCGGTATGCTCGGGCACGTGTTTTGGTATGTGCGCGGCCTCGATTGGCGGAAGGATCGGCTGATCTACCACGCCGCCGGCCGCCGGGGACTGGCCGGGGCCATATGGTCCGTGTTCGCCTGGATGACGCCCTTTGTCGCGCGCGGGTCCCGCTCCCGGCCTTTTGCCGCCCTGGCCTGCTGGTCGTTTCATGCCGGATTGATCCTGGTGGCCGTGTTGCTGCCCGGCCACGCGGCCATCCGCCGTCAGGTCTTTGGCTACCCCGCTGTCGTCGACCTGCCCATGTCCCTGCCCGCGCCTCTGGCCGATGCGCTGACCGTCCTTGCGCTCACGGGGCTGGGTTTGCTCGCCCTGCGCCGCGTTCTGCTGCCCGAGGCGCGTTTTTTGTCCACCTGGAGAGACTGGGCCCTTCTTGGCCTGTGCGGCCTGGTGCTCGGCACCGGCATGCTGGCCCGCCTGTGGACCGGCGCCGTATCCGTCTGGCTGCTGGCGCATGTGATCCTGTCCGAACTGCTGCTGATCCTGGCGCCCTTCACGCGTCTGTCACATATGGTGTTGTTTTTTCTTTCACGGGGGCAACTCGGCATGGACTATGCCGTCAAGCGCGGCGATACAAGACGCGGGGCGTTGTTTCCGTGGTAGACCGGCATGCGCGCGCCGATCGTCTGTGCTCCTGCGAAGCCGCCGTTACCCATGCAGAGTTGCAAGCCTTGCTCGCGGACCAGGGAGGGCGGCGCTATTACCGGGAAATGGAAGGCTTGGCAGTCGATACAGCTCAACTGGCCGCAGCGCTCGATGCGGCATGTACTACCCATACCCGGGCTTGGCTGAAAATTTGCGCCCGTTGCGGCCTGTGCGCCGCAAACTGTGCTTTTTATCTGGCCGGGCGCGATCCCCGGATGATTCCCGCTTACAAAGTCCGGTCCACGCTCGGCGAGATGCTCAGGCGCAAGGGCCGGGTGGATACGGCGTTTATGATCCGGGCCATGGACGTGGCCTGGGGGCGGTGTACCTGCTGCAACCGTTGCGGCCTGTACTGCCCCATGGGCATCGACACCGGCGTGCTGATCAGCGTGTTGCGCGGCATTTTGTTCGAGCAGGGTTTTGTGCCTTGGGAAATGAAAATAGGGTCCGCCATGCACCGCGTCTTCGGCGCGCAGATGGATGTGAGCGATGAAGAATGGATCGAGACCTGTGCCTGGCTGGAAGAGGAATACCAGGACATATGGCCCGGTCTGCGCTTGCCCATGGACCAGACAAGCGCGAATATCCTGTACGTGCTCAACGCCCGCGAAGTCAAATACTATCCACAGGATGTGGCCGCCGCGGCCATGCTTTTCCAGCTTGCCGGAGAAAATTGGACCATGACCGGCCAAGGTTGGGACAGCACCTCCCTTTCGTGGTTCGCAGGCGACTTTGAAGGTTGCGGCCAAAACGTGCGGCGGGTGTACGACGCCGTGGAGCGCCTGCGCCCGGCCAGGGTTGTGGGGACGGAATGCGGCCATGCGTATCGGGCCACAGTTGTGGAGGGGCCGTACTGGGCCGGGCGGACGGATGGATCGACGCCTGCGCCTTTTTTGCACTATGTGGAATGGTTGGCCGAAGCCTTGCGCACGGGCCGGCTTGCCGTCGATCCGGCCAAAAAGATCAAGCGGCCCGTGACCGTGCAGGACGCTTGCAACTATGTGCGGGGCGGGGGGCTGGGCCGGTACACGCGAGAGGTTGTCAGCCATATCGCCGAAGATGTGCGCGAAATGCCCGAGTGCCCCGATCACGCCTTCTGCTGCGGTGGGGGAGGAGGATTGAACGGCATCGGCCGCTACCGGGCAGGCCGGGATGAGGTCATGCGCGTCAAATACGGGCAGATCAGGGCAACCGGGGCGGAAATCGTGATCGCGCCCTGCCACAACTGCTGGGATGCCCTGCGCGACATGATGCATGCCTGCCAGGAGCAGAACATCACTTGGTCCTTGCTCAAGCCGCTGGTGCTCGGTTGTGTGCAACTCCCGCCGGGCGTGAACGCGGAGGCTTGCGGCGGTCTGTGAATAGGCCGTGCGCGCGCCGCCCGGCAGCGTGGAATGCGTTTATGCGTCGGCTCCCGAAAGAACGACGGCGCTGTGCATTCCGGCTCCCGCGTTCAGGCAGCAGGCCGTCTTCAGCCTCCGCCGCTTGAGCATGTCCAGTGCGAGGATGCAATCCAGCGCCTGGGCCACAGGCAGGTTGCCGTAGGCGGAACTTCCATCCAGAGCGCCGTGCGCCGCGCGGGTTTCGGCCGGGAACGTCCCGGACATGAAACGAATATCCGCCTGGAGGGCGGTCTTTTTATCGTAAGGGCCACAGGCAAGGTTGATTTCCTCAATGACTCCGGCGCCCGGGCGCCCATCACGGGAAAGCAGGAAAAAGGCCGCCGCTTCGCCGGGAGGGGTGTTCCTGCGGATCGCCGGCGCGCCGCGCGCCTCCCGTTCCGTGGCCATGCGGGCGACGATGCCCCGCAACACGGGGGTCATCTCGTCCACTGCGCCGAACAGCACTTTGGCGACGCGACCTTCGTCCAGCCAGTTCCGGGCCAGCAGCAAAGCCGAAGCCACGGAGCTTTCAAACTGGCAGACCGTGGCGCAGGGGCCGACTATCTGCATTGTCTTGGCAACGACGGCGGCCGGAATATTGTGGACGGTCAGGGAAAACGCCAGAGGCGAAGCCATGGCTTCGCCGTAGTCCAAAAGAGAATCCAGAAAGTCGTACGTGGCCAGGGTCGGACCGTAGCCGCTGGCAAGAATGATGCCTATGCCGGCGCGGTCTGTAATGCCGGAGGCGGCCATTGCCCTGCTTGCGGCCAGGAGGGCTAGGCGGCTGAAATGGTCGCACTGGCGAAGAACGCGCGCCGGGTGAAATTCTTTCAGCGCGTTTGTATCCGTTTTTTCGAAAAACGCATCGTTTTTTTCCCCGGAAAATGCGCCAGCTAAGGCCGCGGCATCGTGCCCGAAGGAGCCGAGGCAGGAGCAGCTTTCAATAATCATAGGCACGCGTCAGCCCCCTTTGCCCAAAAGCAGCACGGAATTGTTGCCGCCAAAGGCCAGTGACTGGGACATGGCGATACTGCCCAAAACAGTTGTGGGCGAAGACACGGGTGCAATGTGCAACTCGGGATCTTCCTCGCAAAATCCTGGGCTGGCGGGAAGCCGCCCCCGGTTCAGGTGCGCCAGCGTGAACACGGCTTCAACGCCTCCGGCCGCGCCCAGCGTGTGTCCGGTGCAGCCCTTGGTGGCGATGAAGGGCGTTTGTGGAAAACGGGCTTGGAAAAATTTGCTTTCGGCCGCATCGTTGGTGCGTGTTGCCGTGCCGTGGGCGTTGATGAAGGCGATATCTCTCTCACTGCATCCTGCTTGGGCAAAAGCCTGGTCCAGCGCGGCGATCAAGCCCCTGGCTTCGGGATGGGGGGCCGTGAGGTGCCAGGCGTCGGTGCAGGTGCCGTAGCCGTGGACAAAACCGCGCCGCGCGCGCCCTGTTGCCCGTTCAGCCGATTCGAGCACAACTATGCCGGCGCCTTCTCCGAGGTTCAGGCCTTTGCGGTTTTTGTCGAAGGGCATGCACACTTCCGGCGATTGCAACTGCAGACTGGAAAATCCGTAATAGATAACCTGGGCCAGGGCGTCCGCCCCGCCGCACAGCACCACGTCGCAGGAGCCATCCCGTATCCATTGCGCGCCGAATCCTATGGCGTCCGCACCTGAAGAGCAGGCGTTGTCCACGGTCTGCGCAGGACCGCGCAGACGCAGCAGTTGGGCCAGGGCGATGGCGGGATTTGAAACGAGATATTGATGGACGGCATCAAGCGGGGGTGTTTTTCCGCTTCGCTGTGCCGCATAGTAGTCATAAATTTCGATCGCGGTGCCGACTGAGGTGCCGATGCACACGCCCATCCGCAGGTGGGGCAGTTCCGCGAGATCGAGTCCGGCATCGGCCAGTGCCTCGGCGGCCGCATGGGCGGCCAGTTGGACCGTGCGCGAACAGGGGATGAGTTCTTTGGCGTCCGGCAGAGGAAAAAACTCCTCCAGGGAAGGAATCGCGGCCATGAACACAGGAAAAGGCTTTTCCGTGTGGAAAAGCACGGGCGGCTTTGGGGCGCGGAATCCCGCCTCCAGCGTGGCCAGGTTTTCACACAGCGTCACGCCCGCCGCACTGATGCAGCCCATGCCGGTGACGGCCACCGGGGACACTCTCGCGTTCATGCCAACTTGGCCTCAATATAGGCTGCCAGCGCGTTGACCGAAGTAAGAACCTTGCGCGCTTCTTCCTGATCCTGCATGGTCAGGCCGAAAGTGCGCTGCACCAGAACCACGAGTTCGATGGCGTCCAGGGAATCCAGTCCCAAACCTTCACCGAACAAGGGCGCATCGTCCACGATATCCTCGGGGCGGACGCCCTCCAGTTTGAGTCCCTCAATCAACGCGGCTTTCAACTTTGCCTTGACATCCATGGCTGCTCCACATGTTGTAGAAATTAAAAAACTGGTAAGGTCGTTCGGTGATGCTCAATTCCAGCGCTTCGACATACTCGCGGACAAACGGCGTGTAAGCTTCCGGATTCTTGCCGAGTTTTTCCGGAACGCGGATAACTTTGGCGATGACAGCGCGCGCTTTGCCCATGCCGGCCCAGAATGAAAAAAATTGCACCACCGGCGCGCCGGTAACCGAGGCCAGGTAATAGGCGGTGTACGGCAATTCTGCAGTATCGCCCAAAAACGGCACACGGCAGAGGCGCTTGTCGCCGAAGGATCTGTCGCCCATAAGGCACAGCATCCCGCCCCGCTGGAGAATCTGCACCATGGCGATGCTGCTGTACGGCCCGGTTGACGGGTCGATGACGGTGAACGACGTTTTCTCCCCGGAATGATCGAAGTAGTGGCGGTCCAGGTCGGCCGCGTCGCGATACAGCACGACGCCCACCGGAACGTCGGGCAAGGCCGGCAACACGGACATGGAAATGTGCCAATTGCCCGTGTGCGACGAAAGCAGGATGAGGCCGCGCCCTTCGGAACACAGATCGCGAATGGCGCGTATTTCCGCCTCATCCGTGATCACGCTGTACTCTCCGGTGATTCCTGCAACCGCCCTGTCCACCAGAACTTTTCCAAATTCCCATTGCAGGCGCCAGCGGTGCAGGAATTTTTCAAAGCCCTTCGCATCCGGAAAACGGCGCGTCAAGTAAGGGGCGCTCCGCCTGGCGGCTTCCGGTTTGAACATGTAGCACAAAACCACACAGAACAACAGCCCGTAAGCCACCCAGCGCCCGCCCAGGCGAATGAAGAAATAAAATATGTCGTGCTGCAGGCGTGAACCGAGGCTTCGGCTTGACCAGTTTATCCCGCGCGTCACGATGCCGCTCCCGGCAGGTGGATGAGGCTCTGCCGCACGATTTTGGCCAGAATGAATACCGTAATCCCGCACAGCAGGGCCAGTGCGGGCGCGAGCACCAGGGAACCGACAACCCATTCCCAGAGGCGCTGTATTCCTTCGCGCCCCAAGGTTTGCCAGGATATTTCCGTCAAGAACGCGCCGTGGCGCAGGTAGTGACCTGCTTCGATGCACAGCGCGGGAACAAATGGCGGGGCGCAGATTTGGCTGGCGGCGATTCCGGCTAGCTTGTTCAGGCGGAGAAAACCGAGCACCAGAATGATGATTAGGCTGTGCAGGCCGATGAGGGGGAGTGTGCCGATGAAGACGCCGAGCGCTCCGGCCAAGGCCAGGTTTTTCGGCGTTTCGTTGTTTTCGAGCAAGAGGCGCAACGACTTCATGGGCCGGAGCGGTGTTATTGTTCCCGACTCGCCCGTGGCGAACTGTTTTTGCGGCACGGGCATGACGGCTCTCGTTGTGAGGCGGGTGTTGAGCAGCGTCAGGCGGAGGTTGTCCAGGAAAGGGCGGAAATGGGAGACGCGTTCCCCGGGTGGCTGGTACTGTACGCGAACGGGAATATCGGCCAGGGAAAATCCGGCCCACGAGGCACGGACTAGCGCTTCCGTCTCAAAGCTGTAATGGCTCTCCGTCAGCCGCAGCTTTTCCAGCACGGCCAGAGGATAAGCCCGGAATCCGCTTTGCGTGTCGCCAAGTACATGGCTGGTCTGCACCCTGTACCAGAAATTGGAAAAGGCGCGGCCAAAGCGCGAGGATCTGGGCACGTTCGGCGTGTCAAAATCCCGCATGCCGACGAACAGCGTCAGAGGGTGCGCGCGCATGGCGCGAATGAAGGAGGGAATGTCCGCCGGGTCGTGCTGGGCGTCCGCATCCAGGGTGATGATATGGCTCATGTCGAGTTCCCGGGCTATGGCGGCAGCGGTGAGTATGGCTTTGCCCTTGCCTCGGTTGACAGGGTGCCGGGCGTAATAGACGGGCAGGCCGTGCAAGGGATGCGTGGCCGGAAACGCATGTTCAGCCATAATGGACGGGGAGCCTGAGGGGATGCTGACGGCTTCCATGTCCGAGCTGCCGTCATCGACCACCAGCACGGGGCCGTGGGCAAGCGCGCCCGTGACCACGCCGCGCAGGGTAGTGGCATGATTGTAAACGGGAACGGCAATCAGCAAGGCGATATCGTCAGGCATGGCTAGAGCGCGGGAGAAGGCAGGCGCCCGTTCTCCCAGAGTTTGCAAAAATTCTGGTAGAAATCGGGTTTGACCATGCACAGGGTTTGATCGGCGGCAATGAACAACTGCACGGTGTACCCCGTGGTCAGAAGCGCGCCGGAGCAGTCGTGGATCATGTAGGAGAGATTGATCTTGGCCGCATCCGTCCAGTGCAGGGTGGCCGTGATGCGGCATTTCTGGGGAAAGCGCAGCGGGATCATATAATCAATGCCCATCTGCTTCACCGGCGTAATGATCTTGGCGTTGAGAAAATCCATATACCCAACTCCGTAGGCGTCGCCCAAGGCCACCCGCGCGTCTTCAAAGTAGCTGGGGTAATGGCCGTGCCAAACCATGCCGAGCGAATCCACTTCTTCAAAACGGACCGTGCGCTGCACAGTGTGCGAGAGAGGGGAAGGGGGCGGCAAGCCGTCAACTTTCAGCCCAGGTGCGAAGTACGGCGAGTTACCGGTAATCATCAGCCGGCCAGGAGGATTTTGATTTGGGCGCATACGCCGTTTCGGGTTGCGCATTCTCCGGAAACCTGCACGCCGGCATGCGTATCGCGCAGAGTGGCCCGCACATGCACAGTGTCGCCGGGCCTGACGAGGTTCAGGAACTTGGTGCGTCCGACCTGCAACAGTTTTGCCCGCCCGTCCGGGTGGGCGGTCAGCACCACGGCCATAAACTGGGCGATGCCCGGCAAGATGGGATCGCCCGGGAAGTGTCCGTCAAAACCGGCAAAATCCGGCCCGAAAAAAAAATCCGCTTCCATGACGTTGGAGGCGGACGGCTCCGGGGGGCGCACCATGGCGCGCTGAACGGCGAGGCACAGTGAGTTCATGGGGCATCTTCCTGTTGCACCTGCAGGAGACGTATGACAAGCGTAAAGGGAACGCGTTTGTTGGTGTAGGTTATCAGTCTCGGCCACAACCCGGCTTCTTCGCCGCCGGAAGCGGTGATCGACCATGTCCCCTGATCGCCACGCGAAGTATGTGGCGCATCCGGCGGAAAGTCAAGCCAAATCTGTCGGATGCAGCGCCCCATGTGCTCTGCGGCATCAGGCATTTTCGCCAGTGAGGGATGCGGATGGATAAGCGTCTCCCCGTCGCGAGTGACGCTTATGTCAAACAACTGCATGCCCAAGCCGGCGACGCCGACGGCATGGACTGTCCCGGCCCTTGTGTCCAGCCGCATCAGGCCGTCGAAGGAGTAGGTCCGGTTACGGCCGGGGAAATCAAGTCTGACCTTGTGCCTGAAGATCCATGTTCCGGCGTCGGGCTGTTCGGCCAGGAGCCTGGGGCTGTCCATGTGGCGCGACGCGCAGCCAGGCGGGAGAAGCAGGCCGGACAGCAAGCAGAGCAGGAGCGCCAAGCCACGGAGTGGCCCAAAAGCCGAAAATCCGGCGGCGTAGCGATTATACGAAAGAATGGTTTGCATCCTCATGGCCGGGCGTTGTGCCGGTTGTGACAAAAAACGGCAACACGCACAACGCCGCCAGAACAGCCCCGCCGAGGCCGAAACTGACCGTGAATCCCAGGGAAAACAGGGCGGGATGATCGGCCAGCATGAGCACCCCGAAGCTGGACAGGCTGGTGATGCCCGAAAGCAGGATGCCCGTGCGGCTTGCCTTGTCGAGTTTTCCTTCCAGGTGCGCCAACATGAACACGCCGTAGTCCACGCTGAGCGCCATGACGAGCGGCAGGGCCATGGCGTGGAAAATATTCAGGCTCATGCCCGCCAGATGAAAAACGGCCAGCACGCAGGCCAGACCCACCGCGATGGGCAGAAGCGCCAGCCCCGTGCGAGCGGGCGAACGCAGACCCCAGAAGATGATGGCCAGAATGCCCGCAAGGGCCAGCGCGCCAAAATGCAGAATATCCGTTCTGGTGGCGCTATGCAGCGCATCGCGGAAGCTTTGCCCGGAAACGTAGACGGCATCGTTCACCCGCATGGTTTTTGCCAGTTCCGGATTGAGCGGGACGGCCGGAACAAGGCTGTAGATCAGATGTTTGTCCCCGGTGCGGCGCAAGAGCGTCAATGGCAGCGAAAATCCGGCGTCAATGAAGAATTGCGGCGTAATAAGCGGTGGAGTGGATTCAATCCAGGCTTTGAAGGGCAAAAATGCCTCCGGAGCGAATCTTTCGGCGTGCGCCAAGCGGCTGAGCCGGGCCAGCGCTGCGGGGCCGTGCTCCGCCCAGAACTCTTGCCAGATGCGCTGCCGGGCGTGCTGGGTGCTTTGCGCGGGCAATATCGACGCAAGGCCGAAAACGTCTTCCGCCGGAAAGGCGTTTTCCGGCGGTATGGCGTGTAGTGCCGTCCACAGGCGGTCGTTTTTTTCCAGCGCGTGCTGCATGGTATCTCCGATCACGGCGACCAAGGCCCGTTCCCTCAATTCTCCCCAGATTTCCCGGGTGCGGCGTTCATCCGTACGATTGGCCTCGGAGACGTAGGACAGCGCCGTGATATCACTGCTGATCGGGAGGCTGTACAAAAGAAGGCCCAGCACGATGACGCTCGCCGTCCACAGGGCGGCGAGCGGGCGAATTTTCGGCCGCACGCCCGGCGCGGTGAAGAAAGCATCCTGCGTTGTGTCCCGTGCGCCGGACGTTGTGCGATCAGGGTCGCCGGTTCCGGGCGTCAGGCAATGCGGCAGCACGATAAGCGCCAGGATGCCCGCCGCCGCGACGCCGAAGATGGCGAACCAGGTCAGCTGCACAATGCCCGGAATGCTGGAGGAAAAAAAGGCCGCAAACGCCGCCAGGGTTGTCGCGGCGCCAAGCGCGAGAGGCAGGCGGACCCTGTCCAGGCTGTCCGGGATGCTGCGCCCCGAGCGGATCGCAAAATACACGTGGATGGCGTAATCCGAGGTGATGCCCAGAACAGCGCTTCCAAAACCCAGCACGATGCCGGAAATTTCGCCATAAATAAGGATGACGCCGCCTGCCGCAACGGCGAGCGCGGCCCCGGGCAACAGCACGATGGCCAGCCCCTGCCGTGTGCGGACAAAGATGCCGAAGGCAAGCGCGAGGAGCAGTATGGACAGGGGAAGGATACGGCGAATATCGTTCTGGATGACGGCGGCGTTTTCCTCCGTATGCCGGTGTCCTCCGACCACCATGACTTCGTGGGGTTGCGGCAGAGCTTGCGCAGCCCGGCGCACGCACGCCATGACCGCTGACGCGGCGTCGGAATCCGTCAGCGAGGATGCCGGTTCCGCCAGGATGAGCGCATGGCGGCCGTCTGTGCCGTGCATCGCGGGGGTGTTTTTTGAGATAAAGCCGCGCAGGTTGGCGGCGCAGATCCCCAGGGGGTCCATGGCCAGAAGCTCCCGCATGGCAATGCCGCGGGCGGAAAGAAGGAGCGAGGCATCCTTGCGCAGGGAGCGGATCATGGCGTCTTCGGTCAGAAGTTCGCTGATGGCGGCCGTGGCGGCCCCCTCCATCAGACCGGGCGACCGCACGCAAAAATCGGTCAGCAGGGCAGGGGAAAAACTCAGCTCACTCCCGGTGAACACTGTTGGAATTTCCGGGCCGCGCAAGGCCTGCGCGAGCAGTTTCGCTGCCTGGGCCGGGTCCGCGCCGCTTACGGTAATGGTCAGCATCCTGGCTATCGGCGCTTCGCGGAGCGCCATGTATTGGTCGGCCAGATATGCCGGCCTGGAAGGCATGAGGATGGTGATGTCGTCTCTGACGGAGGCATTCGCGGCAAGCAGGGCGCAAGCGCAAACACAGGCGGCGCTCGCCGCGAAAAGGATGCGGGGCTTGGGGTAAAGCCGCAGATACAAGCGGGAGAAGAAGGAAGCAGGCGGGCTGTGCCCGTCGCGGACTTGGGGGGAGTCCGGGGGGCATGGCTCCCCGATGGAATTCAGTGTCGTCATGGTTGTTGAAAAGCGGCGGCATCGAGCGGGACGTTCACCATGGTGCGGGTAAAGGCGATTGTTGTCGCGCCCCCCCGGCGTTCCCGCAACTCCACCAGCGAGGCCGGCCCTTCGGGCGTGAACGTGATGGTGATGGATTCAATGACCGACGCAATGTCCTGGCGCAGAGGCGTCATTTTCAGTCGCAAGGGTTCGCGGTTTGTCGGCTCGATGGCGTATTCTTTGCAGATCATGTCCGTATCAAAGGTAATCCAGGCGACGAGCTGCCGGGCGATGATGGCGGCAATGGGGTCGTTTTCGGGGTTAAAGGGTTTGTGTGACTGCCTGCCCTCGTCCCACTGGAAGCCTTTGCCTCCCGAGAGGATGAAACCTTCCGCCATGGGTTCCGTATACTCCCAGAGCAGCGCATCGGGCCGCATGAACATGAAGCGGCCCCTGGATTGCATGGGATTGGTGAACATGGGGATGTGCGTTTTTTGCACGAAATCGCTGCGGATGCTTTGGACAGAGGCTGCCTTGGCGCGCAACGCGTCAAGAATGGACGCGTCCGCCAAAAGAGGTTCCGCCGCGCAGGCAAAAGGCGGGAGAAGGCAGGCGATCAAAAAAAGAAGCAGCGCCGCGCTTTGGCGCAGAAAGGCGTCTTTGCGCCATGTGGACAGCAACGGCGTGATCATTCCGGCACGTAAACTTTGATCCTGCCCTCGGCGAGCAGTTCATCGTCTCGGCGCGCCTGGACGGTCAGCACCGTCATTTCGCCGAATTCCGCAAAAATGGCTACTTCCATGCGCAGGCAGTCTCCAACCTTTGCCGTGGCATGAACGACAAAGTCCTGCACGCCGACAAGAAAACCCTGTTTGGGCGGCAGCCCCTGGATGTGCTGGTCATATCCCTGCATGGCTCCGGCCGTTTGGGCGGCGAGTTCCACATACCCGAAAGGGTCAAGCTCACCCGCGCACAGCAGGAAGTGATCCGGGGTCAGGGATACGCCGGCGGTCGCCGTCGTCTTTGAGGACGACAGCAATTGGTCGATGCAGCACATAAGACCCTTGTGCGGCAAAAATGGCCGCACATCGAGTGGAAATTGCGAATCCAGAGTCATGCGCGCCGCTCCTTCGTTCAGTTTTTCTGTATTCTGGGGAGTTCGCCGGCAATATGCCGGAACAGCCTGTCCACCCACCGGTTGTAGTTGGGGTGGATTTTGCCGTTTTTCTCATTCATGTTGACGCTGGTGCGGTATTTAATCACGTATCCGTTGGCGCTGTAAGGAATTTCCACAGTGACGGAATGCCCGCGTGTTTGTAAATCGCCGATAACCATGTCGGGAGCTTCAACGGTCATCTGCCAGCCTATGCCGGACCCGGCGCGGACGATGGCATCGCGCACCTGGTCGGCGCTCGGGTTGCCGTAAGCCGAAAGCGAGGTCACGGCAGGTTCGACGATGTCCACCGCTTTGGCGGCCAAGCATGGCGCAGCGAGGCAAAGCCAGGCCAGGATAAGGGCCGGAAGGAAAAGAGGGCGTTTCATGCATGCTCCTTGGTTATGATTGAGACGGAATGTCCGTTGTTTTGCCGCCACGCAGTTCCAGAAGTGTTTGTTGCAGCCGATCTTTGACGGCATGACGCAGTGCAAGGGGGAGTTCTTCCCGGCTCACCGGCAACTGTTCAGGCCAGATCGGGTCGAGCACGCGCACGAAGATGGATGCGGGCCTGAGCAAAAAACTTCCCTTGCGCAAAAATGTGCCCGTTCCTTCGATGCACATGGGCACGACCGGAACACCCGTTTCAGCCGCAAGATGAAAAGCTCCGCCGGAAAAACGGCGCATGTTCCCATCAAGGCTGCGCGTTCCTTCGGGAAAAACGGCGATGGAGGTGCCTTTGGCGAGAATAGCCTTGCCCCGTTTCAAAAAATCGTTCGCGCTGCCGTCTTCGGTGTTCAGATAATCGGCATGGCGCATGTACATTCCGTAAAAGGGCATTTTGAACGGCCAGGCCCGCACGGCGAACACGACATTGTAGCTCGGCGTGAAGCCGAAGCAGTACGTGTCGAAAAAAGACTGGTGGTTCGGCGTTACAATGCAGGGCTGCGGCAGAGGACGTTCACAGTTTTCGATGCGCAGGGGCACGAAGGCGCCCAGCAGTTTTGTCCAGGCCTGGCCGTAGAGCCATATCATCCAGCGGATGCTGTGGCCCTTGTCGAGCCCCTGGAAGAAACGCAGCCCGTAATATAGGGGAATCGTGACAAAAAGCATGCCGGTGGCCGTCATGACGAGAAAGCCGGTATAAAAACCGACATTCAGCCACACAAGCCTGGTCATGTTCCAGAGTTTTTTCATCAGGTCTGTTCGAGTTGGCGTTTTTTGGCGATAATGTAATCGTGCATGTCGCCCACAGTGCGGATCAACAGAATGGCGGGGTCTCTGCCGATTTTTATCTTGAACGTTTTTTCCAGAACAACGACCATGTCCACAGCGTCCAGACTGTCCAAGTTGAAATCTTCCTTGAAACGCATTTCGGGCCGCATCGTGTCCGGGTCCAGTTCGAACTCTTCCGCCAAGGCCTTGTTGGCTGCCGCGATGATTTGTTCGTCAGTCATTATACCCTCGCAATACAAGTGAACAGTTGATGCCTCCCAAGGCAAAATTGTTCTTCACTATCACCGAAACAGGATGCTCCCTGTTTTCACGCACGAGATCTATGCCGCCGCAGCGAGGATCCGGTTCCTCAAGGTTGAGAGTGGGCACGAGCATATGCCGCCGCAACATTTCCACGCAGGCTGCGCTTTCCAGCGCGCCGCTCGCGGCCATGGTATGGCCCAGGTGTCCCTTGAGGCTGGATACAGGCGTACGGTTGCCGAAAAGCATGGCAATGGCCGCGCTTTCCGCGATATCGCCCTGCACGGTGGCTGTCGCGTGGGCGTTGACATACGAGACTTCCTCCGGCGCGATTTTTGCTTCTTGCAATGCCGCGCGCATGCAGCGGAAAAGAGGTTCCGGGTCGGGGTTGGCGATGCTGGAGGAGTCGCTCAAGGAGGCGAAGCCGGCCACTTCCGCAAGAATTTTCGCGCCGCGCGCACGCGCCGACGCGAATGATTCCAGCAACAAAACTCCCGCGCCTTCGGAGCACACAACGCCGTCTCGGCCGATGTCGAAGGGGCGCGGCGTGCGTTCAGGATCGGTGTTATACGCGGTAGAGGCGGCAAGCATCAAATCAAAAGTGCCTGTCGCCAGCGGGTGATATTCATCCGCGCCGCCGCAGAGCACGGCATCCTGTTTGCCCGTGGCGATGGCTTCGTAGGCGAGGCCGATGGCCTGGCAGGAAGTGGAACAAGCCGCCGTCGGGGCAAGCACCCGCCCTGTAACGCCGAGCGCGAGGGCGACATTGGAGGCGATGGAATGCCCCATAATCCTGAAGAACAGTACGGATTTCATCTGTTCGAGGCTACCCCGGTCGACATATTCGCGGAAAAATTCTTCGATGGTCACAACGCTGCCCATGGTGGATCCCATGATCACTCCGGCGCGTCCGCCCGCAAGAATCTCTTCGGGCAGAGCCGCCTGCGCGATGGCTTCCTGCGCCGCCATGAGCGCATAGACGGACATGGGCGACATGGAACGTCTGTGCTTGCGCGGCACCTCGGTCATGTCCACATCGCGGACGATGCCGGCTACGCGCGGCCCCAGTTCGGCAAAGCGTTCCAGATCTTCGTGGCGGCTGATGCCGCTTTTCCCTTCAGCCAGCGACGCGAACAGCGTGCCGGTGCCCTTGCCGTAGGGAGACACGGCGCCGATTCCCGTGACGGCGACGCGTTTCAACTGCATGCGACCTCCCCGTGCAGGGTGTTGTGCCCGAGAAGAAAGCCGCAGGCCAAAAAAGCGGAGAACATCGTGCCCATAAGCCCCGGAGCGATGACAGATTGTCCTGCCAGCCACAGATTGGGGATGCGGGTCAAGGGAATCGGATTCCTCCTGTCGACGGTATGCTTGGCGCCGTAAAGGCTGCCATGGGGTGTCCGCAGATAGTCGCGCATGGTCAACGGGGTCGCCCCGTCAACAAAACGCACGCAGGCGAGTTCCGGACACAGCTTCACGACCGCTTCCCGGATGCGTCGCAAGGCGTCTTCCTTGTAGCGCTTGTAGTCTTCCGGGCGCTTGCCGATACGGCTGTCCTGCCATGCCCGCACGGAATTGAAATGGCCCGGAGCGACCACGACGACGCCCGTTTTTCCTTCTTCGTCCGTGCCTTGAGGATTTGAAGACACATAAAAAGGGCCTTTCCCCGGATCGGCGTGAGACGAAAAGGCATTGTCGAGTTCCGCGTTATCGCAGAGAAAAAGATTTTTGCCTCTGAGGCATTCCGGCTTATGGTCCGCTATGCCGAACAGCATGTGGCCCGAAATCGTTTCTTCAAGCTCGCGCAGATGATCAAGGTACGCCGGCCTGAAGACATCTTCGCCCATGTCGGCAAGGGTTGCGGGATGCACCGTGCTCACGGCGGCATCGACGGCAAGGCGCGCGCCGTCCTCAAGCTCAAGGTGGGTCAGTTGGTTGCCATCGTCGCAGATCAGGCGGGAAACCGCCTTGTTGCACGCGACCGTTACACCCAGATCGCGCAGCCTGCGTTCCATGGTGAGAATCAGGGCGCGTCCGCCGCCTTTAAAATTGTGCGCGGAGTCGAAGTAGGAGGCCGCTATATACGCGTGTTGGGTAAAAGGAACTTCTTTTGGCGAAACGCCGTAGAGCAGGCTGTGTATGGAAAGAACAGCGCACAGATGCCTGTTGTCCGTGAGTTTGCGTAAGAAATCGTTTAGAGAAATGGATTCTCGGGCGTGAGAAGCGCCCTGCGATCCCAAAAAAACGTTCAACAGGGAAGAACCGCCAAAGTCCGCTTGGGCGGCCTGTATGTAATCTTTGATGCACTGTTCCTCGGCCGGGAAATGTTCGAGGAGTTTTTCGATCATGGCCTTGTGGCCTATGGGGAGGCGGATCGCGGCGCCTGTGTCGGCAAAGCGGATTTCATCGAACCCGTCTTCATTGAAAGCGATTGCGGCAGGCGCGTCAACGCCGAGATAGCGCAGGTACCGCGAGACGATGCCGTCTTTGTCGAGGCCGCCCGTATAGTGCAGCCCGGTGTCGAAATAGACGTCTTCGCGGGTGAATCCGCGCATCGTCATGCCCAGGTGGGGAGACTTTTCAATCAGCGTCACGTTGTGCCCGTTGCGGGCCAGGATAAGCGCCGCAGTAAGACCGGTTATGCCGCCGCCGATAACGGCAACCGACAGTCCTTTTGCCATGCATCCTCCACCAAGCTCACTGGGAAAACTTCACCACCAAGCTGGAGTTCGTACCCCCGAAGCCCGCCGCGTTGCACAATGCAATGCGAGGAGGAACATCAACAGTGCGCCTTACAACATTGAGCCGTGAGGTTATCTCGTCGCCCTGCTCGTAGTTGCGGTTCATGGCGGTGAAACCGTATGCCGCCATGAGCGCCGTATAGACGACCTGAGATGCTCCGGACATCCAGAGTTCATGCCCGGTCATGGACTTTACAGAGGAAACTGGTACTTGATGATCTTGGAATATGTCAAGCAGATTTGCCGCTTCCTTGCCGTCGCCGATCGGGGTGGATGTCGCGTGGGCGCAGACATAAGAGATGTCCTTGGCCTGCACGCGGGCGTCGAGCATGGCCATGCGCATGGCGCGCCCCATTCCCGTGCGGCTGGGCACGGAAATATCCTCGCCGTCCGAGGAAAAGCCGTATCCCAGGATTTCCCCGAGTATTTTTGCGCCGCGCTGCCGCGCCAGATCGTGGCGTTCCAGTACGATTCCCGCCGCGCCGCCGCCAGGCACCAGACCGTCGCGCGCGTGATCAAAGGGGCGGCTCGCCCCCTCCGGGTCGCTTACCCGCGTGGAAAAAGCCCCCAAACCGTCAAAGCTGCACATGGACTGCCAGTTGATTTCCTGCGCGCCGCCGCAGATGATGCGCTCCTGGCGGCCGAGACGGATGAGATCCGCCGCCTGTCCCACCGCGTGTCCGCCGCTGGCGCACGCTCCGCTTATGGTCCAGCAAGCGCCCTTGGTGCCCAGAAGCACGCTGAGATTCATGCTGATGCACGAGGTCATGGATCGGAACACCTGCCCGCTGCCGAGCTGGGTTGTGCTGCCTGAGGCGTTCAATTGATCGACCTGCTCAATAGCGGCGATGGAGCTGGAGTCGCAACCGAAAATGATGCCGGTTTCGGCGTTACGCAAGGAATGAGGATCGACGGCCGCCTGCGCGATGGCCTGGAAAACAGCTTCGGCGGCCCATTCCGCAAACTCGGGCATGGTCTTGCGCTGTTTGCGCGAAAGGGGAAAGCGGGGGGCAAAATCCTTGACTTGCCCGGTCAACGGCGAAAGAAAACCGCGCTTTGCGCGTTCGGGATCTATCCCGATGCCGGAGCGCCCTTCGTATAAGGCCGTTGCCGCCGCTTCGGGCGTATTGCCGAGAGAGGAAACGATGCCAAGGCCTGTAACAGCGACACGGTGCATAGAGGTAATCCCTATGGTTCAGATTGCAAACATTGCGAAATCAACCCGTAAAGATGCCGCCATTGACCGAAATGGTCTGGCCGGTAATATACGTTGCATCCGGGGAAGCGAGAAAAGATACGACTCCCGCCACTTCCGCCACCGTACCCACCCGGGCCATGGGGATGAGGGGTAGAATTGTATTCTGGGGAAGGCCAGCCACCATTTCCGTATCAATAAAACCGGGAGCGACGGCATTCACCAAAATGTTGCGTTTGGCCACTTCCACGGCAAGAGAACGGGTGGCGCCGATGATCCCCGATTTGGCGGCCGAATAGTTCACCTGGCCGCCGACGCCTGTTTCTCCCGATGTGGAGGCCATATTGATGATGCGCCCGGCGCGTCTGCGGAGCATGAACGTCAGGACACAACTGGTCACGTGGAAAAAGCCGTTCAGGTGCACGGCGAGCACTTCGTTCCAGTCTTTTTCCGGCATCATGGCCATGATGCCGTCCCGCGCGAAACCAGCGTTGTTGACCAGCACAAAGGGCGTCGCTTCCTGCAAGAGCGGCAGCAATGCCTCTCTGCAGGCGGCAGCGTCGGCCACGTCAAAGCGCAGCAGGCGGCAGGCGCGGCCGCAATCGGTGACGGCTTTCGCGGTTTCTTCGGCTCCTTTGGCGTCACTTCTGTAATTAAGCCAAATATCGTAGCCGTCTTTTGCCAGGCGCAGGGCCACAGCCCGGCCTATACCCTTGCTGGCGCCGGTAATCAAAGCGATTTGAGGGGCGGCATCCATACGTCCTTTCCTTTTCCAGATTAGCATGCTATTGTAGTAAGTTGATTTTCCCTGCAAAGGAGTGAGGAAAAGCAACTTTGGACAGCCTAGCAAAGAAGCGGAGCAAGGGGAAGTGACCGCAAGGCGGATTTGCAATCCCGCAAAATTTTGGGATGGCGGTTCTCCGAGGCGGGTCATGATCATTCATGGCATCGTTTGGATCCAATGAGGCAACCCATGAACAGACAGGAAATTTTCAATGCCCTTTGCCGGGTCATTGTGCGGGAATTGCACCTTGAGGACATCAAGGCGGAAGATCTGACGGAAGACATGCCCTTGTTCGGCGAAGGGCTTGGACTCGATTCCATTGATGCGGTTGAACTCGTCGTTATTCTGGAAAAGCATTTCCAGGTGGCGGTGAAGGATGCGCAAGAAACCCGAACAGCTTTTACCTCTCTGGGGGGGCTGGTGACCTTCATTCAAGAAAGAATGCATGCCGATGCTTAGACAGTCGGCGTGGCTCGCCGGTACTATCATCACTCTGCCGTGCGGAGGTTTTTTGTATGAATCTGGTGAATGAACACAGCCTGGCTCTCGCATTGCAGAGTCTGACACGGAGTTTGCTGACTTCGCGCCGATCCGGAGGAGAGATTTTTCCCCTGGCGGACATGGATGTGCGGACTTTTGCCGCAAGTACGTGGGCAAGCCTGGATATTGGCCCGGAAGATCAACGGGAGCTTCTGGAAAGCCTGCGGGCGATGTTTCCCGCCCCATCACGGGAAGGCGCATTGGAAACGTCTGTCGCCATGACGCCGGGGGCTGCGGCGGCAGAGATTTTCCGGACCTGGGAGGCCGGAGGGCGGGGCATTGTGTATGCGAGTTCCGGCTCCAGTGGAATACCCAAGCTGCTTCCGCATACCCTGGAAGAAGTGGAACAGGAAATTTCCTGCCTGGCCCGCTTTTTTTTAACGGTGCGCCGCATTATCGGGGTAACGCCACAGCATCATTGCTACGGCTGCACTTTTGGCGTGCTCATGCACCGCTGTCTTCAGGTGCCGTATTCCATACTGCCACCCCTTCCTTCCGTTGTGATGCGGCATTTGTCCGAACATACTCTGGTTGTGGGCTATCCTGATTTTTGGGAAAAAATGCAGCAACTGCGTCATCGCCCTCCCGAGGGTCTGATCTGCCTGAGCGCCGGATCCCCTTGGTCGGATGCCTCCATGGAGGCCATGCTTCAGGCGGGCTACAGTCAACTGAGGGAAATCTACGGCAGCAGCGAAAACGGCGCAATGGGCAGCCGGCAGGAACCCGGTGATTTTGCGCTGCTCGACTACTGGGAGCGCGACGACGTTCAGGCTGGGGATATAAGCGGACTGCTGCGCGCCCTGCCTTCGGGCAGGCGCAAGATGTGCGAGGCGCAGGATTATCTGGTCTGGAGTTCGCCCCGGTCTTTCCGTCCGGAGCGCCGCCTGGACAATGCGGTGCAGGTGAGCGGCATCAACGTGTACCCCGTGCGCGTGGCTCAGATTTTGGAAGAGCATCCTCAGGTTGCGGTTTGCCGGGTGAGACTCATGCGGCCGGATGAGGGGAACAGGCTGAAAGCTTTTATCGTGCCGCGCGAAGAAGTTGAGGATGGGGCTTTGCGCCAGGCTTTGAAAATATTCTGCAAGCAAAGATTCTCGGCTCCTGAGCGGCCGGTCAAGTTTTCCTTTGGTCCGGCTGTGGTGAAAAATGATTTCGGCAAGGAAACTGACTGGCCGTAAGCATGCCGCAAACGCCGGCGTGATGCAATTTTCTGTTTTTATGAGGAAAAATAAATTTAGAGAATTTCAAGACTTGACATGGGTTTCATTTTATTGGATGTTCCCTCTGCGTGAATACGGCCGGAGGCAATCGCGTTGTGAAATCCGCTTTGGCGGACGGTTGATTCGGGGCCAGTCCGCCGCATTCGTGCTTGTGGCCGCACTTTGCAAAGAGGTCTTGCCTATGCAGCCTATGCAGCGTTTTTTCCGGCTTTTGCTGTATGCTTGTTTCATGTTTGCCGTGACGGCCGTGCCCGCAGCGGCCGATTTGAACGTGCGCAGCGCCATCCTGATGGATGTGAACAGCGGCCGCGTGCTGTACGCGCAGGATGCCGATCGCCGCATTCCCCCGGCCTCTCTGGCCAAGATCATGACCATGTATGTGGTTATGGATCAGGTGCAGGCGGGCAAGATCAGGTTGAAGGACAAAATAACCATCAGCCGCAACGCGGCCCAGCAAGGCGGTTCGCGCATGCACTTGAAAGCCGGGGAAAAGGTTTCGCTTGATTCCCTGCTGGCCGGCGTGGCCGTATCTTCCGGCAACGACGCGGCTACGGCTGTGGCCGAACATGTGTCCGGCTCGGTCAACCGTTTTGTCCGCCTGATGAACGACAAGGCCAAAAAACTCGGCCTCAAGGGCACGGCCTTCAGCAATCCGCACGGCCTGCCGGCCAAGGGCCAGGAAACCACGGCCCGCGACATGCTCACCTTGAGCGCCAACTACCTCAAGGCGCACCCTGAGGCCATGCGGTACCATCGCATGCTCACCCTCAAGCATCGGGGCGTCATCACAGTCAACAAGAATCCTTTGCTGAATTCCTGCCCCGGTGCGGACGGCCTCAAGACCGGCTGGATTCGCGCTTCCGGCTACAATCTGGTATCCACGGTCAAGCGCGGCAAAACCCGGCTGGTGGGTGTGGTGCTCGGTTCGGCGACATCCCGGGTTCGGGCGGATGAAATGCGCGAGCTGGTGGAAGCCGGCTTCACGGCTGTACGCAGCGGCGGCAAGATGAAGGTCGACGAAATTCTGAGCAGAAAGAGTTCGCACGCTGTCCGGCGGCCGGACCCGCAAACGCGTTCCACTGCGAATGTTTCTGGAGGCGACAATGTTTCATGAACGCATCAGCCACATCGCCGAACTGGCCCGGCTCGATCCCGAACCAGCCGATCGTGATCGCTTCGGGCGGCAGGGCATGCATATTCTCGGCTACATTGATGTGATCAATGAAGTGGATACCACGCGGGTCGAACCCTTGCACAGCCTGCTTGATCAGCCCGTTTCCTTTCGCGACGATGTCGCGGAAACCGGCAATCAGCGCGTGGACATGCTGGTCAATGCGCCGGAAACGGACGGCGCGTTCTTTATTGTTCCGCGCATCGTCTGACGGGCTATGGCCTTTTGGGGGAGCACGCGCATTGATCGCACCGAGGTTGTCATGTCCGCCCCACATCAAGCGTCTCTGATGGAAATCCGCGATCGGCTGGCCGACGGCCTTGTGTCCGCCGAAGCCGTGGCCCGCGATTGCCTGGATCGCATCGCTGCCGCCGAACCCCGCATCCGCGCGTTTTTGACCATGCGCCCTGAAGCCCTGGACGAAGCCAAAGCCCTGGACGCGCAGGGGCCGGACCCTTCCCGTCCCCTTTGGGGCGTGCCCGTGACCCTGGAAGACATGCTGGTCACATGCGGCACGCGCACCACAGCCGCCTCGCGTATGCTGGAGAACTTTGTTCCGGCGTATGACGCGACCGTGGTGGAAAAACTTCGCGCCGCCGGCGCCGTCATCCTGGGCAAGACGAACCTGGATGAATTCGGCATGGGTTCCGGCACGGAAAATTCCGCCTTTCAGGTCACGGCCAATCCCTGGAATATGCGCCGCATTCCCGGCGGGTCCAGCGGCGGATCGGCCGCCAGCGTGTCCGCCGGGCAATGCTTTGCCTCTCTGGGCATGGACACGGACGGTTCCATCCGTCAATCCGCCGCCTTGTGCGGCTGTGTGGGCCTCAAACCCACTTACGGCCGGGTGTCGCGCTATGGCTGCATTCCCTGCGCCTCGTCCCTGGATCAGATTGGTCCCATCGCCCGCAGTGTGCCGGATTGCGCCCTCATGCTTTCAGTCATCGCCGGGTGCGACAGCCGCGACGGCGCCGCCAGCCGCGGACCCGTGGACGATTATGTCGCGGCCGCTTTGCGCACCAGCCTGGAAGGCGTAAAATGCGGCGTACCCCGTGAATTTTTTGCTGAAGACATGGACCCCGAGGTCAGCACGATCTGCGCCCGCACTCTCGATCTGCTCCGCGCCCGAGGCGCCGAGCTTGTGGAGGTCAGCCTGCCCCTGTGCGCCCGGCACGCCGTTGCCGCCAGCCGCGTCATCGTTGCGGCCGAGGCCAGTTCCAACCTGACCCGCTATGACGGCGTCCGCTACGGCTACCGGACCAAAGCGCCCCGCGATCTGGCCGATCTCTACATCCGCTCCCGGACCGAGGCTTTTGGCGAGGAAGTCCAGCGCCGTATCCTGATCGGAACCTTCGTTCTTTCCTCCGATTGCTATGACGCCTATTACCGCAAGGCCGCCCAGGTGCGCCGCCTGATTCGCGAAAATTTCCAGCGCGCCCTTTCCGCCTGCGATGTGATTCTGGCTCCTGTTTCTCCCGTTCCGGCCTGGGAGATCGGCTCCAGGGCTGACGATCCCCTGGCCGCCTGCCGCATGGACATCTTCACCGCCGGCCTCAATCTGGCCGGTCTGCCCGGACTGGCCTTGCCCGTGGGCCTGACCGCCGACCGCCTACCCGTGGGCATGCAGCTTATGGGCGCGCCTTTCAGCGAAGCCGCCCTCTGCGGCATCGGCAACGCCGTGAGCTTGGCCGTCGGTTCCATCGGCGAGCCGGATCTTGTCCGGCATGGGCTGTGAAGCCGAGGGGCCAAGAAAGCGGCACATACGGCGGATCGCAATACACCGGGGCATAGTCCATGAACGCATGCTTTGACGCCATTGTCGTGGGCGGCGGGCACGCCGGGTGCGAGGCGGCCGTGGCTCTCGCCCGGCTCGGGCACGCGACGCTGCTGGTCACCGGCAATGTGGACCGGCTGGGGCACTTGTCCTGCAATCCGGCCATCGGCGGCCTGGGTAAGGGCCACATGGTCAGGGAAATTGATGCCCTGGGCGGCATGATGGGCCTGTGGGCCGATGCGGCCGGCATCCAGTTCCGCACGCTGAATACCGGCAAGGGACCGGCCGTACGCGCCACCCGCGCCCAGATTGACCGCGAGGCATATGGGCAGGCCGTGCGGCGGATCTTGTTCCGGCAGGAAGGGTTGACGGTTTGGCAGGATCAGGTCGAGGCCGTGTTGAGCCGCGGCGGCCGGACCACGGGCGTGCGCACGGCCATGGGCCTGGAGTTTCACGCCCCACAGGTGCTCTTGACCACCGGCACGTTTTTGTGCGGCCTGATGCACATCGGGCTGACCAGCATTCCCGGCGGCCGCTTGGGTGACGCGCCGGCCGTGCGGCTGTCCGATTCTCTGCGCGGACACGGACTGCGCCTCGGCCGGTTGAAAACCGGCACCACGCCGCGTTTGCTGCGCGCGTCCATCAATCTGGAAAAGGTGGCAATCCAGCCCGGCGACATGCCGCCGCCCGGTTTCAGCTTTCATGGGCCGCAACCGGCCTTGCCCCAGTGTCCCTGCCATATCACCTGGACCAACGAGCGCACCCACGCGATCATCCGGCAAGGGCTGGATCGCTCGCCGCTTTTTTCCGGCGTGATCAAGGGCACGGGCGCGCGTTACTGCCCGTCTGTGGAAGACAAGATCTTCCGTTTTCCGGACCGGGAACGGCACCAGATTTTTCTGGAGCCGGAAGGCCTGCACAGCCCGGAATGTTATCCCAACGGGCTGTCCACCAGTCTGCCCATCGACGTGCAGATCGCCATGCTGGAGAGCATTGAAGGGCTTGAACGGGTGCGGCTCGTGCGGCCGGGCTACGCCATCGAATACGATTACGCGGACCCGACGCAGTTGCACTCCACGCTGGAAAGCAAGCTGTTGCCGGGTTTGTGGCTGGCCGGGCAGATCAACGGCACTTCGGGCTATGAGGAGGCGGCGGCGCAAGGCCTGTGGGCCGGCATCAACATGGGCTGCGCGCTATCCGGCAGAGAACCCTGGCTGCCGGGCCGGAACGAAGCATACATGGCCGTGCTGGTGGACGATTTGGTCACACGCGGAACGGACGAACCGTATCGCATGTTTACTTCGCGCGCCGAACACCGTTTGCTGCTGCGTGAAGCCAACGCCGATGTCCGGCTGACGGAGCAGGGAAGGGCCATCGGCCTGGTGGGCGCGAAGCAGTGGCAAACCTTTTTGGACAAGCAGGCCGTCATGGATCGCTTGGAGGCCTTGTTGCGCCGGCTGCGGGTACAGGACGAACCGGGCGTGAACGACCGCCTGGCGGCTCTTGGCGAGGCGCCTCTGCCCCGGACCATGCCTTTGGACGAAATGCTGCGCCGTCCCGGCATCAGGCTTTCTTTGCTGCCGGCATTCAGGCCGCCGGATGCGGACGAGCATTGGACGGAATTCGCGGCTTTGATGCAAGAAACGGATCGGATGTCGGAAGACGCCAAAGCCGAGGTCGAGACCCGGATCAAGTATGCCGGGTATCTGGCGCGGCAGGAGGCATTGATCGTCCGCACGGCTGACCGGGGGCACATCGCCTTGCCCGGCGATTTGGACTATGCGGTTGTGGCCGGGCTGTCACGGGAGATCGTGGAGAAACTGCAGGCCATCCGGCCGCGCAACTTGGGACAGGCCGGGCGCATTTCCGGCGTGACGCCGGCCGCGATCAACTGCCTGGAGATCCATGTACGCAAGCTGGCGTCGCAATGACGTTGCGGGGCATGCCCTAAAAAATGAGCCACGGCATGAACATGGGCAGGTACACGTAAAGCAGGAACATGGTGATCAGGCCCAGCAGATACGGGATCACCGCCTTGGCTATCTGCTCTATCTTCAGGCCCGAGATGCTTGAGGCCACAAAAAGATTGATGGCCACCGGCGGGGTGATCATGCCTATGGCGATGCCCACGGCGAACAGAATGCCGAAGTGAATGAGGTTGATGCCGAGCATCTTGATCAGCGGCAGAAAGACCGGGGTCAGCAGAATGACCGCCGAAGCCGTTTCCATGAAGATTCCGGCTATCAGGATGATCGCGGCAATCAGGAGCATGATGATGTGCGGGTTGCCGGAAAAGGCGATCACCGTCTGGGCCACGGTGGCGGGGATCTTCCAGTTGGCCAGCACCCAGCCGAAAATACCGCTGCAGGCGATGATGATCATGATCACCGACGAAGTCATGGCGCTGCCCCTGGCGATTCTGAGGATGTCGCGCAGCGAGAGATCGCGGTACACGAGCAGAGAAACCAGAGCGCCGTAGATCGCGGCCACAGCCGCCGCTTCTGAGGGCGTGAACTGGCCGGAGAATATGCCGCCCAGAATGATCACAGGCATCATCAGGCCCCAGATGGCCTGCAAAAAGGTGGCGAACACGTTTTTCCAGGCAAAGGGAACGCCTTTGGGGTAGTGCCGGCTGTATGCCTGCCGCACTGCGATGGCGATCAGGATGCCGCCCATCATGAAGCCGGGAACAAAGCCGTTCTGAAACAGTCTGGTGACGCTTTGGTCCGCGATGACCGCATACAGCACCATGGGAACGGAAGGGGGAATGACCACCCCGATGCAGCCGGCCGAGGCGATCAGGGCCGCTGCGGAGTCTTCCCGGTATTTGCGTTCCTTGAGTTCCGGGATCAGGGTTGCGCCCACGGCCGCCGTGGTGGCCGCGCCGGAACCGGAAATGGCCGCAAAAAATATGCCTGCCACGACAGCGACGACGGAGAGCGATCCTCTGATTTGGCCCATGACGGCTTCGGCAAAGGCTACCAGTTTTTTGGAAATGGCCCCTCGCGCCAGCAGGTCGCCAGCCAGAATGAAAAAGGGCACGGCCACGAGAGGAAAGGAATCCGTGGCCGCGAACATGCGCTGCACAGTGACGAGTAGAGGAACTTCGCCCAGAACAAGCACGGTTGTGCCGGCAATGGCCACGGAAAAGGCGACGGGCACGCCGATGGCCAGAAGAAGCAGAAAGCTGCCGAAGAGGATTGCGATCATTGTGCGCTTCCCGCCGGCTTCTGTCGCGTCCCGTTTCCGCGCAGCATGCGCAGCAAAAAGTCAAGCACATGCAGGGCCATGATGCCGCAACCGAGAGGGATAGCCAGATATATCCAGGACATGGGTATGCGCATGGCCGCGGAGAGCTGTCTGCCCTGCAGGCCCATGTATTTGATCCCGTAGTATGTGGCCATGAGAAAGAACGCGCCGCACAGCACATGGACGGTGATTTGCATGGCCGCGCGCACGGCCGGAGGAAACAGACCCTGAACAAGGGTCACACTGATGTGCCCCAGTTTTTTATACACACAGCCGGCGCCCAGAAAAGTGGACCAGACCAGGAGATAACGGGCCAATTCTTCACTCCAGGCCAGGGCGGTGAAGTACATGCGGCATATGATCTGCGCCCCGGTGAGCAGCACCATGGCGCAGAGGCAGATGATGCAGAGCGCGGCGCAGATGCTGTCCAGCCGGTCGCTCAGTTTGTGTACGGCGTTGACGATTGCCATGCGGGTCTCCTGAAACCGCGCCGGGGTTTCCCCCGGCGCGGTTTCACACAGTGCTCCATGGCGCGTTACTGCCCCAGGGCTGCCCGGATGCGTTTCAGGCCGTCGGCATATTGCGGATACTTGTCATAGACGCTCTGCACGGCTGCTTTAAAGCCGGCCAGGTCCGGGTTCTCCACAACCTGTATGCCGTTTTTCTTGATGTCATCCAGTTGGCGCGTTTCGTTGGCGGCCACCCAGGCGCGCTCATACACCGCCGCTTCCTGGGCCGAATCCTTCATGATTTTCTGCACATCAGCGGGCAGCTTGTCGAAAAGCTGCTTGCTCATGGTGAAAATGGCGGCGGCATAAGCATGGCGCGTCATGGTCAGATGTTTCTGCGACTCCCACAGTTTGAAGGCATGAATGACGTTGACCGGATTTTCCTGGCCCTCGACCGTGCCTTGCTGGAAAGAGGTCAGCGCTTCGGTCCAGGCCATGGGCACGGCGTTGGCGCCCAGAGCGCGGAAAGAGGCGATATAGACTTCATTTTCCATCACCCGGATTTTCAGACCCTTGATGTCATCGGGCTTGCTCACAGGCCGTTTGCTGTTGGTCAGGTTGCGGAAACCCCGTTCGGCATAGGCCAGACCCTTGAGCTTGGTGTCGTCCAGCTTGGCCAGTATGCCCTGCCCTATCTCACCGTCCAGAATGGCATAGGCCTCGGCGTTGCTGGAAAAAAGAAAGGGCATGTCCAGCAGGCCGAATTCGGGCACAAAGTTCACAAAGGGGCCGCTGGTGATAAGCCCCATATCCAGGGTACCCATCTGCATGCCTTCGAGCATGGTGCGTTCGTCGCCGAGGGCCGCATTGGGGTAGATTTCAACCTCGTAAGCGCCCTGGGTGCGCTCTTTTACCAATTCGCCGAACTTGACGGCGGCCACCTGGAAGCTGTCCTGTTCGTTGACCGTGGTGCCGAGCTTGATGACCTTTGCCGCGGCAAAGGCCGGCGCGGCCGTCACAAGGGCGAAGATCATGGCGAACAACAGGGGGAGGAGGCGTGAGGAAGCTTTCATGGCATGGTTCTCCTTAAAAAGGTTATTCATCAATAAAAACAGCGCCGGTATTGGCCGAGGTGACCAGCCGGCGGTAACGGGCAAGGTAGCTGTTCGGAGGAACGGGCTTTTCCATGCAGTGCCATGTTTCGCGGCGTTTTGCAAGGATAGCGCCATCAACCAGGAGTTCCAGCGTATTGTTCGGGATATTGATGCTGATGGCATCTCCCGTTTCAACCAGGGCAATGACGCCGCCTGCGGCCGCTTCCGGAGAAATATGGCCGATGGAGGCTCCTCGGGACGCGCCGGAAAAACGGCCGTCGGTGATGAGCGCCACGCTGTTGTCCAGGCCCATGCCGGCCAGGGTGGCGGTAGGAGCCAGCATTTCGCGCATGCCGGGGCCGCCTTTGGGGCCTTCATACCGCACCACCAGCACATCGCCGGGCTTGACCTTCTTCTCCAGCAGGGCGGCAATGCAGTCCTCTTCGCTGTCAAAGACCACGGCCGGACCCTGGTGGATCATCATTTCAGGCAGCACGGCGCCTTTTTTGACCACCGCGCCGTCCGGGGCGAGATTGCCCCAGAGAATGGCCAAACCGCCGTCCGGGGAGTAGGCCTTGTCTTTGGGGCGGATGACGGAAGCGTCTTTGACCTTGGCGTTTTTCACGTTTTCACCCACGGTTTTGCCTGTGACGGTGATGCAGTCCTTTTTCAGCAGGCCGTGGCCCAGCAATTCCTTCAGCACGGCCGGCAGGCCTCCGGCCATGTCCAGGTCGGCCAGGGAATCGGGTCCGGCAGGACTGAGCTTTACAAGTTGCGGCGTGGCTTTGCTGATGGCGTTGATGGTCGCGAGTTCGAGCTTGATGCCCGCTTCATGGGCAATGGCGGGCAAATGGAGCACCGTGTTGGAAGAACAGCCCAGAGCCATGTCGGCCGTCAGGGCGTTGTGCAGTGCGTCCGGCGTGACGATGTCTCTTGGCCGGATGTTTTTTTCCAAAAGTTCCGTGATCTTCATGCCGGCGTGCTTGGCCAGGCGGATGCGGGCCGCGTTGACCGCGGGAATGGCGCCGTTTCCGGGCAGACCCAGGCCTATGGCCTCTGTCATGCAGTTCATGGAATTGGCCGTGAACATCCCCGCGCAGGAGCCGCAGCCGGGGCAGGCGTCTTCTTCAATGTCCCGCGCTTCGTCCGCGCTCATGGCGCCGAGACCGACCGCGCCGACCGCTTCAAAGGCGTTGGACAGAGTGACTTTGCGGCCGTTCACGAAGTTGGCCAGCATGGGGCCGCCGCTCACAAAGATGCTGGGAATGTTCAGGCGCAGCGCGGCCATGAGCATGCCGGGCACGATTTTGTCGCAATTGGGCACAAAGACCAGAGCGTCAAAAGGGTGCGCCATGGCCATGATTTCCACGGAATCGGCGATATGCTCCCGGCTGATGAGCGAATAGCGCATGCCGTCGTGCCCCATGGCTATGCCGTCACAGACGCCGATGGCCGGGAAGGCCAGCGGCGTGCCGCCCGACATGCGCACTCCGGCCTTGACCGCTTCGGTGATCGTGCCCAGATGCACATGGCCGGGGATGATGTCGTTCTGGGAGTTGACTATGCCGATGATGGGGCGGGCCAGTTCTTCGTCGGTCAGGCCCGCGGCTTTGAATAACGAACGATGGGGGATTCTGGTTATGCCGGATTTCATCTGATCGCTGCGCATGGGTGCCTCCATGGTCGGCTTCGTCGGGAAACAGGTTGCAATGACGGGAACGGCGCTGTCCGGAATCGAACGGCGGCCTGCCTGGGGCATCTGGCACGGCATGGCGTGCAGTGTTTTCGAACAGTGCGCAGTCTTGCATAATGTCGCGGGACAAGGCAACTGGAAAGTGGCGCATGGAGCCTAGCCGAAGCACAGCAGCGCGGCGCCCGCGCCGGCAAACCCGGCCTGAATGGCAGGCAGATGTGGCGGCGCGCCGGCGGGCGCAAGGCGCAACACGCAATCCAGAATCAGGATTTTCCCCCAGAAATACAGGCCATCCAGGGCGAAGCCGGACAATGCTCCCAGTCCCAGATCGCGCGCCGGGCACATGGGCAGAAACAGGCAGATCCAGACAGCAAGCCCGGTCAGGTGCCGCAAAGATGCCGCCAGGTCCGCCGATTTGCCTCCGCCCAGGGGCAGTGCGCCCAGACCCAGCACGATCAGGCCCGCCGCATCGGCCGTTCCTTCCGCAAGTCCGGCCAAAGGCATGGCGACATAGGTATCCAGAGACAGGAGATCGCCGGGCACGCCGCGTTGCCGCGCATACCAGGCGCAGGCCGCGAGAGCCAGGGCAAGGCGCAAGGGAATCTGCAAGCCGTGCGCCGGCTGCGCCCGCCGGTTGCGATCGCAGGCGCACGAAACAGCCAGGCAGGCCAGAGCCGCCGCGCCGCTCCAACTTGCGGCAACAAAGGCGGGCAACGTGCCGGGCGGAATGCCCAGCCAGGCAGGCAGGACGATCAGGCAGGCCAAGGCGGTTCTGTGGTCTTTCGGCCCAGCTTGTGCTACGGGAGAAAGAAGCGGCGTTTCAAGCCGCGCTCCGGCCGCCAGCAGGCACAGGGCAAGGTAGGCAAGGCCGGAAAGGATGGCCGCAGCATGGAAGGCCATAGGCACGCATCTCCCTCGTCAGTCGCGGACAGCCTAACGCTTTGCCGGCAGACGGCAAAGCAAAAAATGTTGCGGCCTGCCTGCCTGCTCGGTCTGTTCGCCCTGTCCCTGTTGTTCTGGCCCGTGGACGCGCTGGTAATCCGGCCTTTCGTGCCCGGCCTGCCGTTTGAGCCTCCGGTGTTCGCGGCCGTGGCGCCGCTCGGCCAGGAGTTCGGGACCGGCTACATCCATTCCGTGCAACGCACGCCGGTGCTGGACGTTTACCGCATTGCGGGCGGCCGTATCTGGTCCTGGCGGGAATACGCGCAGTCGCACAACGCCGGGCTGCCCTTTCAGGCTCCGGCGTGCGGGCGTTTTCGCATGCAACACCCGTGGATGGTGATCGAGGGCGGCCGTCAGGTTTGGCGGCAGATCGTCCTGCGCGTGGGCAATGCAAAACTGGGACGCAACGTGCTGACCTGGGAACGGGGTCCAGACAGGATACGCATCGACTTGTACACACGCTATTCCGGCCGGCGTCTCGCGCTCGGCGTGGAAAGGCTACCCCTGGCGACAGCGGCGCTTGCATACCGGCCGGACATTTGATACCAATTTTGCCAGAATGTTTGTTTGCGGCGCCTCGGGCGGCAACGCGTTGCCACCCGAGGATGTTGGTTTTTCCGGCCTGGCCGCTTTCCGGAGGTTGTATGTCCCAAACCAGCGCCCCGGCCCAGCCTCAGCAGGCAGGCGGCGCTATAGATTTTGACGCGCTCATGCGCAAATACGATACGGAAGCGCGTTTCCGTATCCTGTCCGGCTGGCAGGCCAGGCTGATCACCCTGATTGCCGTCGCCATGGCCTGTTTTCATGTCTATACGGCCGGATTCGGACTTTTGCCCGCGCAGCATCAGGGCGCCGTGCATTTGGCCTTTGCCCTGTGCCTCACGTTGCTCTTGTATCCGGCGACGAAGAACTCCAGCAAAACCGCCATTCCCTGGTACGATGGCGTCGTGGCCGCCGTCGGAGTGCTTGCCAGCCTGTATCTGGTTGTCAATTACGCCTCTCTGGTGGAGCGTTCCGGCCTGCCGTCCGATCTCGATCTCGCCCTTGGTTTTGTGCTGCTGTTCATGCTGCTTGAAGCCACCCGGCGCATTTCCAACCCGGTCTTGCCGTGCCTTGCCGTGATCTGCCTTTTATACTGTCATTTCGGAAACTTGCTGCCCAGCGGCATGGGGCACCGGGGCTTCAGCGTTTCACGCATCGTCAACCACATGTACCTGGGCACGGAAGGGGTGTTCGGCACGCCGCTTGAGGTGTCGTCCACCTTTGTGTTCATGTTCATCCTGTTCGGCAGCGTGCTGGAAAAAACCGGCATCGGCCGGTTCATTATCGATCTGTCGCTGGCTCTCGCGGGCTGGGCTTCCGGCGGCCCGGCCAAAGTGGCGGTTGTGGCCTCGGGCATCATGGGCACGGTGTCCGGTTCGTCCGTGGCCAATGTGTGCACCACGGGCATGTTCACCATTCCGCTTATGAAGAGTGTGGGCTATCGGCCGCATTTCGCCGCTGCCGTTGAGGCCACCGCATCCACAGGCGGGCAGATCATGCCCCCGATCATGGGCGCGGGCGCGTTCATCATGGCCCAATTTCTGGGCTGGCCTTACATCAAGGTGGCCATCGCCGCCGCCGTCCCGGCCTTTTTGTACTATGCGGCCGTGCTCATCCAGGTGCATTTCGAGGCCAAGCGGCTCGGCTTGTCGGGCATTGCGCGCGAAAACCTGCCCAATGTCTGGCATCTGCTGAAGACCAGGGGCTTTCTGCTTTTGCCGCTGGTTGTCATCGTGTATTTTCTGGTGGCCGGGTACACGCCGCTCATGGCCGCGTTCTGGGGCATTCTTGCGTCTATTCCGCTGTCCTACCTGAGCAGGGAAACCCGCCTGACCCCCGCAAAATTGCTGGAAGCCTTTGCAACCGGCGCCCGCTTGGCTCTGGCTGTGGCCTGCGCCTGCGCCTGCGTCGGCACGATTGTGGGTACCGGCACCCTGACCGGTCTCGCCCTGCGCATTGCCGGCGGCATTGTGGAATTGTCCGGCGGCATGCTGCTGCCCACGCTGCTTTTGACCATGTGCGCCAGCATCCTTTTGGGCACGGGCCTGCCCACGACAGCCAACTTCATCGTTACCAGCACCATGGCCGCGCCGGCCCTCAAGGCCTTGATGGTGCCGGATATCGCGGCGTATATGTTCGTATTCTATTTCGGCATCGCCGCTGACCTCACGCCGCCTGTGGCCCTGGCGGCATACGCCGGAGCCGGCATTGCCGGGGCCGATCCCATGAAGGCCGGGGTCACGGCCTTCAAACTGGCGCTGGCGGGCTTTCTTGTGCCCTATGTTTACGTGTACAACCCGATCCTGCTGTTTGTGGACGCGACGCCGTTGCCCATGATCCAGGCCGTGCTCTCGGCGCTGATCGGAGTGTACCTGTTGGCTATGTTCACCGTTGGCCATTACAAAGGGGATCTTTCCTGGATTTCCCGCATTGTGGCCCTCGGCGGCGCTTTCGGGCTGCTGATTCCCGGCACGGCTTCGGATCTCGCCGGGATAGGCGTGTTGCTTGTCATCCATCTGTGGCAGAGCCGCGTGGCAAAGCCCCGGATACCAAAACCGCAACCAGGAGATTGAGGTATGAACGTGAAAAAACTGGGAATTTTGTTTTCAAGCACGCTGATTGGCCTGTTGGCCTGCGTCAGCATCGCCGCCGGGGCCGTGGAATACGTGTCCATCGCTACGGGCGGCACTTCCGGAACCTATTATCCTATCGGCGGCGCCATTGCCCAGGCCGTCAGCAAGGGCGGCGCCATCCAGGCCACGGCTGAAACCGGCAACGCTTCCGTGGCCAACTTGAACCTGATCGGCAAAGGCGAAATCGAAATCGGCTTCGCCCAGAACGATACCTCCTTTTGGGCGTATAACGGTCTGAACATGTTCAAGGAACCCATGAAGAATCTGCGCACCGTGGCCGCGTTGTATCCGGAGCATGTGCAGGTCATCCTCGCCAGGGATGCCAAAATCGGCACCATCAACGATCTGAAGGGCAAGCGCGTCAGCGTGGGCGCGGCCGGTTCCGGCGTGGAAGCCGATGTGCGGGCGATTTTCGAAGTCGCCAAACTGCAGTACGGCGATATGAAGGTTGACCATCTTGACTTCGGCGCAACCACCAGCCGCTTCAAGGACAACCAGATCGATGTGGGTTTTGTGGTGGCCGGCTTTCCCACCGCCTCCATCATGGATCTGACCACTACCAAGGACGTGACTCTCCTGAGCTTCAGCCAGGACTTCCTGGCCCAGTTGAACAAGGCGCATCCGTACTTTGTGGCCAGCATCGTTCCGGCCAACACCTACCGGGGCATTGACAAGGATACGCAAACCCCGGCCGTGGTCGCCATGCTGGTGACTCACGACAAGATGCCGGAAAACGTGATTTATGAATTCGTGAAAAACATGTATGCCAATCTGGACGCCGTGCACGCCTCGCATGCCACGGCCAAGCAGATCACCCTGGAAAAGGCTCTGGACGGCGTGACGCTGCCCGTACATCCCGGCGCGGCCAAGTTCTTCAAGGAAAAGGGCCTGACCGTTCCGGATATCAAGTAACATTGCGTTGTATTCCGAACCGCCCCGTAAGGGGCGGTTCGTTTTCAATCCATGGATGCGGTTTTGGAAGCGCGGGAAGGACGCTGGCGGGCACGGCAGAACCTGGTTCTGCGCTTTCGCGCTCCGGTCTTGACCCTGTGCCTGAACATTCCCGGCCCGGACAAAAATCCGCCGGGCGCGGCACAGGCGCTCGCCTGTTTATGGGACAGTCTGCTCGCCCGTTACCGCCGGGCATTCATCCTGTACCGCCGCGCGCGTTGCGCGCCGGGTCTCGTCCCCTATCTGTACCGGGAGCAGGGTGCGGACGCGGACGGTCCCTTCCGGCACCTGGTTTCACCCTTGCCGGCTTTGGCGCTCAAACGCCTGGCCGTGCATCTTGAAACAGATCATCCGCTGGGCCGCCTGGCTGATGCCGACATTTTGGACGCGGAAGGCCGTGTGCTGTCCCGTGCGGCCATGGGGCTGCCGCCCCGCGTCTGTTTTCTGTGCCCCGAACCGGCCGCGCTGTGCCGCAGGCTGGAGAGGCATACGCCCGAAGAGGTGTTTGCCTTTGTTCGCGTCTTGTTGGAACAGGCGCTGAACACGACGCCGTTTCCGTAAAAGAACGGAACGGACGCAGCCGCATGCGGCGGCGGTTTGGCGAAAAACCGTTGCGGACGGCCTTCTTCTTGTCATGTTGAGAATTTACGGATAGATAGGACCATGCAGGAGTGTCACGAGCTTGAGCCGTCGGGCAAGGAGCGGGTATGGAAAAGAAAACTGTCGTCACCGGAGTGATCGGCTCGGACGTGCATGCCGTCGGCAACAAAATTTTGGCCCTTGCCATGGAAGAAGCGGGATTTAACGTGGTGAACCTCGGCGTCATGGTTGCTCAGGAGGAATTCATTGCCGCCGCCGTGGAAACGGACGCGGCCGCCATTTTGGTGTCTTCGCTTTACGGGCACGGTGAAATTGACTGCCAGGGCTTGCGCGCCAGGTGCAACGAGGCGGGGCTTGCGAATATCCCCTTGCTGGTCGGCGGCAATCTTGTGGTCGGCAAGCAGGATTTCGGTGAAGTGGCGCAGCGCTTCAAGGCCATGGGCTTCACCCGCGTCTATCCGCCCGGCACGACGGTGGAAACCGCCATCGCCGCACTGCATGAACTGCTCGGAGCCTGAATGCGCTATCTGGCTGTGGATTTCGGCAGCACCTACACCAAGCTGACGGCCGTGGATGCGGCGTGCGCCGCTGTCGTGGGCACGGCCGCCGCTTTCACCACCATCGCCACGGATGTCATGGACGGTTTCAAAGCCGCTTTGGCCGAATTGAGCGCCCAGATCGGCGGTTTTGCTTACGACCGCCTGCTGTGTTGCAGCAGCGCGGGCGGGGGATTGAAAATGGTGGCTCTCGGTCTGGTGCCCGAGCTGACGGCCACGGCCGCGAAAATGGCGGCCGAGAGCGCCGGCGCCAAGGTCATGCGCACCTATGCCTACGAAATTTCCGTTGCGGAACAGGATGCAATCCGGGCCGTCAAGCCTGACATCGTGCTTCTGTGCGGCGGCACGGATGGCGGGAACAGGGATGTGATCATCAAGAACGCCGGCCTGTTGTGCGAAGTGGATGGCGATTTTCCCGTGATCGTCGCGGGCAATAAGAGTGCGGCGCGCGAGTTGGAAGCGATTTTCAAAGCCTCCGGCAAGCAGTATGTGATCACGAAAAATGTCATGCCCGTATTCGGCCGCCTGGACATCGAACCGGCCAGAAGCGCCATCCGCGACATCTTCATTGACCGGATCATCGACGCCAAGGGTCTGGCCGGGGTGCAAGCTCTGACGGAACGCCCCATCATCCCGACGCCCCTGGCCGTGTTGCAAGGTTGCGAGCTGCTCAGCCGGGGCACGCGGCACATTCCCGGCCTTGGCGAATTTTTGGCCGTCGATCCGGGTGGAGCCACCACGGACGTGTATTCTTTGGCCGCCGGGACGCCCGCACAGGGCGGCATTGTGCTCAAGGGCCTGCCTGAACCCTACGCCAAGCGCACGGTGGAAGGCGATCTGGGCATGCGCCGCAGCGCCGGCTTTCTGCTCGAAGAAGCCGGTCCGGAGGCGGTGGCCCAAGCCTGCGGCCTGGATCAGGCGACGGTGCGCGCCTGGGTCGGGCAGTGTGCGGCCAATCCCGAAATTCTGGCCCCGGCAGGCAGCCCCGAGCGCCGTATCGACGAAGCCCTGGCCGGCTGTGCCATCGCCATTGCCGTGGAGCGCCATTGCGGCGTTATGGAACAGACATACACGCCCCTGGGTGAAATGTTCACGCTGACCGGCAAGGATTTGTCCGCCGTGCCGCATGTCGTCGGTACCGGCGGCGTGCTTTGCAACAGCGAAAATCCTCTGGCCGTCCTGCGGCATGCGGCCGGCGCCGCAAAGCGAACCGGGCGCATGCTGCCCCGGAGTCCCGGCTTCATGCTGGACGAGCGCTACATCTTGAGCGCCATGGGCCTGATTGGCGCTGTTGATCCGGATCTCGCGCTGACGATCATGCGGCGCGAACTGCGCGTTCTTGATCCCGCTTCGCTGTGACCCGGTATGGCGGAGCAAGCCGCAAACCACGTTTTGCGGCGCGGCGATTTGATAGGAGAGGCAAGCATGGAACTGAAAAATGAAAAACTGTTCGCCGATGCGTTTTTCGCTGAACGCCAGGAAGTGCTGGAGCAGTGGCCCACCGGCAAAGATGTGGATCTCACGGAAGCCGCCGCCTACCACCTGGCCCTTCCGGCCGACAAGGTTTTCGGCAACAAGCTGCGCCAGGCTCAGCAGGAAGGCACAACCCTGATCCAGCCACGGGCGGGCGTGGCCCTGTACGCCGAGCACATCAAGCTGCTCCAGTACCTGGAAACCGAGGGCGAGGCGGATCTTTTGCCCAGCACTATCGACAGCTACACCCGGCTCAACAAATACCACGAAGCCGCAGCCGGTATCGAAAAAAGTATGGAAACCGGCCGATCCATGCTGAACGGTTTTCCGGCGGTCAATTACGGCGTGGGTATTTGCCGCACGGTGACCGCGTCCGTGAAAAGCCCCGTACAGGTCCGGCACGGCACGCCCGACGCCCGGCTGCTGACGGAAATCGCCGTGGCCGGCGGCTTCACTTCGTTTGAAGGAGGGGGCATTTCCTACAACATCCCGTACTCCAAATCCCATACGCTGGAAAAGACCATCGCCCACTGGCAGTATACGGACCGGCTCATCGGCTGGTACGAGGAGGCCGGGGTGTCGATCAACCGTGAGCCTTTCGGCCCCCTGACCGGCACCCTTGTGCCGCCCTGCATTTCCAATTCCGTGGCCGTAATCGAGGCGCTGCTCGCCGCCGTCCAGGGAGTGAAGGACATCACCGTGGGCTACGGCCAGTGCGGCAACCTGATTCAGGACGTGGCCGCCATCCGTTCCCTCAAGGCCATGACCCGGATCTATCTGGATCGGTACGGCTTTGGCGATGTGCGCGTGACCACGGTCTTTCATCAGTGGATGGGTGGCTTTCCCCAGGACGAAGCCCGTGCCTTCGGTGTGATTTCCTGGGGCGCGGCCGCGGCGATCCTGGCCAAAGCCACCAAGGTCATCGTCAAGACCCCGCACGAGGCCATGGGAGTGCCCACCAAGGAAGCCAACGCCGCCGGACTCAAGGCCACGAGACAACTGACTTCCATGCTGCGTGACCAGGACATCACCGATCTGCCCGGAGTGAGAGCCGAAAGCGACATCATCAGCGAGGAAACCGAGTGCATTCTGAACCGGGTCGAAGACCTGGGCAAGGGTGATTTCGCTCGGGGCGCCGTGGCCGCCTTTGCCGCCGGCGTCATCGACGTGCCCTTTGCTCCCAGCCGTTGCAACCTGGGCAAGGCCATGCCCGCGCGCGATAACGAGGGAGCTGTGCGCTTTCTCGAGGTCGGCCGGATTCCCCTGTCCGGCAGCCTCAAAACCTTTCACCGCCAGAAACTGGAAGAACGCGGCCGGATCGAGAAACGGCCGGTCAATTACCAGATGATGATTGACGACATCTACGCCATCGGCAAAGGCTATCTGGTAGGCCGCCCGAGCGGGATGAAGTGACAGGGACGCAATGCGGACTTGGAATCCGGGATGAGGAGACGACCGTGAAGATTGAGGACATCATCTGCGCGCCGGGGAAAACAGGCTTTTTCTTTGACGACCAGAAGGCCATCAAGAGCGGCGCCGCTCACGACGGCGCTTTTTACCAGGGCCGGCCCATGACGCCGGGTTTTGGCGCGGTGCGCCAGGCGGGTGAATCGGTTTCCGTGCTGTTTGTTCTGGAAAACGGAGCCGTGGCCCACGGCGACTGCGCCGCCGTGCAGTATTCCGGCGCCGGGGGCCGTGATCCCCTGTTTCTGGCCGCGGATTTCATTCCGGTCATCGAACGGGAGATCGCCCCCTTGTACAAGGGCCGGGATGTCACCACCTTCAAGGAATTGGCCGGCATGGTGGATACGCGGCTGAATCCGGCCACGGGGCGGCCGTATCACACCGCCATCCGTTACGGCGTGAGCCAGGCCTGCCTGGACGCTGTGGCCAAGAGCACGAACCGGCTTATGGCCGAAGTGGTGGCCGGGGAGTATGGGACGACAATGTCCGATCGTCTGGTGCCGATTTTCGCCCAGTCCGGTGACGACCGGTATGTGAACGCGGACAAGATGATCATGAAAGGCGCCGATGTGCTGCCTCACGGCCTGTTCAACAATGTGGAGGAGAAAGTCGGCCGCCGGGGCGAAAAGCTGCGGGAGTATGTGAACTGGCTCAAGGGGCGCATCAGCGCGCACGCTCCGTATCCGGGGTACAAGCCGGTCATCCACATCGACGTGTACGGCACGTTGAGTCTGGTGTTCGGCAACGATTTCGGGCGCATCGCCGACTATCTGGGCACGCTGGCGGATACGGCAAATCCGTTCAGCCTGCGCATTGAAGGCCCGGTGGACATGGGCGGCAAGACGGCCCAGATCGAGGGCTTGCGCGTCATCCGCGAGCATGTGGACCGCAAGGGCATTGCCGTCGGGATTGTGGCCGACGAGTGGTGCAACACCCTGGAAGACGTGCGGGATTTCTGCCGGCATCAAGCCGGGCACATGGCCCAGGTCAAAACGCCGGATCTGGGCGGCATCAACAATACCATCGAAGCGATCCTGTATTGCGAGGAGCACGGCATGGGCGCCTATCTCGGCGGCACCTGCAACGAGACCAATCGTTCGGCCGAAATCTGCGCGCACATCGCCATGGCCACCTCGCCGGCCCAGGTATTGGCCAAGCCCGGCATGGGCGTGGACGAAGGGTATATGATCGTGTTCAACGAAATGCGGCGTATTCTGGCCCTGCGAGGCCGGCTGCGCGGCGCGCGCGGGTAGGTTATGCACAGTATTATTCAGGAATATTCGATTTATTCTCTGTACTTCGCCCCCCGTGGCAAGGAACGCCTGCTGTTTCTCGGGGATCAGATTGCCAACCGCCACCTGCGCTTCGGCGATCGGCTGATCGGCGTGCTCGGCGACGCCGGTTCCGGCAAATCCTCGCTGATCAAGGGCATGTTCCCCGGCCTGGAACTGACCAACGACGATGACAGGCTGGATTCGCGCAAGATCATGCAGGTGCGGGATATGGAGGAGGATTTCAGCAACGCCACGACCTTTCATCTGGACATGCGTTTCCAGGTCGCCTTCACCCAGATGCACGAGATCGTGGACTTCGTGTGCAAGGCCATTGCCCGCGATCGGCGGGTGATTGTGGAACATTTCAACCTGCTGTTTCCCTCCCTGCAAATTGCCGCTGATCTCATGATCGGCATCGGCGAAGAAATACTGGTGGCGCGGCCCACTGTTTTCGGCCCCATGCCGCAGGACGTGTACGACCTCATGCACACCTCGCTGAAATACCGCAAGATGGCGCATACGGTCGAAGACATTACCATCCAGTTGCTGGTGAGCGAATTTGGCGTCAGCCACGATCTGTTTTACAGTTCCGATATCAAGAACGGCTTTCTGTTGTGCTTTGTGGAGGCCGTGGATCTTGATTTCGACAAGCTGGCCGCACGCATCCAGGATCGCCTGGCCGAGAATTTGCCGATACGCTATCACGACGAAACGCACATCATGATCGGCGATTCCGTCATGCACTGCACCGGCCCGCGCCTGCACCTGCGCAATACGGAGGAAGTGGAGGATTTCAGATTGATCCGCAAATTCATCCGGGATGAGAAGACGGATACATACTGTCTGGTGGGTATGCTGCACCATCAGAGCGCCGGCAACGGCAGCTCCTACAACTTCCATTGCAGCAGCGCGGTATTGGCCTGAAATCCGCTGTGCGTGCAATGTGGATCAGTGCAGCGCGCCGACTTCCTCCACGATGCGCAAACAGGTGTCGGCCTGGTTGAGCGTATACAGGTGGATGCCGGGAGCGCCCTGGTCCAGCAGCATGCGGATCTGGCGCACGGCAAAGGCGATGCCGGCTTCCCGAACGGCCGGGACGCCGCCTTGCTCATGGGCGGCCTCCATGTCCAGATAGAGCTTGCCGGGAATGCTGGCCCCGCACAGGGACAGGGTGCGGCGCAAAGAGGCGAAGCTCTGGATGGGCAAAACGCCCGGAATGACCGGCACGCTGACGCCCATGTCGCGCAGGCGGTCGACAAAAGCCTCGTATTCGCGCACGTCAAAAAACATCTGCGTGACGACCCAATCAGCGCCGTCGCGGATTTTGGCCACAGTGTAGCTCCAGTCGCTGGCGAAACTCGGCGATTCGGGGTGCGGCGTCGGGTAGCCGGCCACGGCAATGCCCATGTCAGGAAAGGTGCGGCGCACAAAGCGCACCAAATCCGAGGCATGCCGGAATTCGTCCGGGGTCTCGGCATGTTTCTCGCCGGGAAGTTGCGGCAGGTCGCCGCGCAGAGCCAGGATGTTGTCCACGCCGACTTCCCGCAGGCGCGTGAGGTAGTTGGTCAGGCTGTCCCTGCCGGCGCCGATGCAGGTCAGGTGCGCCATGGATTCCACCGCGAAGCGGCGTTTGAGTTCGGCGACCAGCTCCAGGCTGCCGCTCTGATTGCTGCCGCCCGCGCCGTAAGTGACCGAGGCGAACAGGGGCTGTATGCGCATGAGTTGCTGCGTGGTCCGATAAAAGGCATCCAGGGCATCCGCATCCTTGGGCGGGAAAAATTCCAGCGAATAGAATGGACGCCCCCGTTCGGCGATGCATTGGCTGATTTTCATGGCGATCCCCCGCGCGCCGTGGGTGCGGCGCATGGCAAGGTTTATAGCCCGAATTGGGGCGGAGGGCAAACAGAGGCCGCCGCCCGCGCATGAAAAGACTTGCCAAGGAGGTCGGGCCGGCGTATAAAACGCTTCCGCGTTGCGCCCGGAAGCGGGCGGTTTTTCGTTACCGACAGGCGCGCGCCGGATTTTTGTATTGTGGAGGATGCCATGTCCAAAGAATGCGCCATGTGCGGCAAAAAGCCCCAGGGCGGCCATCGGGTGAGCCATTCGAACGTCAAGACCAAGCGGCGTTTCAACCCGAATCTGCAGAATGTCCGTCACCAGTTCGCGAGCGGCGAAGTGCGCGTGCTTTCCGTATGCACCCGCTGCCTGCGCTCCGGCCTTGTGGTCAAGCCTGTGGCGCGCAAGGCCGATTGACGCTGCCGGCAGACTGTATAGTTCCGCCCAACGGAAGACGCCGGGCAGATGTCCGGTGTTTTCGCGTGTTTGAGGATGCGCATGACCAGGGTTGTCACCCGCTTCGCGCCCAGCCCCACCGGGCATTTGCACATCGGCGGCGCGCGCACGGCGCTGTTCTGCTGGCTTTTGTCCCGCCACTACGGCGGCGAATTTCATTTGCGGATTGAAGACACGGACACGTTGCGTTCCAGACAGGAATATACAGATTCCATCCTGGCCTCCATGCGTTGGCTGGGCCTGGACTGGGACGGGCCGCTGCTCTACCAGAGCCGGCGCGCCGCCCGGTATAATCTGGCTGTGGATCAATTGCTTGAAGCCGGCCGCGCTTACTGGTGCTCGTGTTCGCCCGCAGAAGTCGAAGCCATCCGCGAAGAAGCCAGAGCCAGGGGCGCAAAGCCCAAGTATGACGCCCGCTGCCGCGAGCGCGGGCTTACGTCCGGCCCTGGGCGCGCCGTGCGCCTGAAGGCTCCCCTGGACGGCAAAGTGGCGTTTGACGACATGGTGAAAGGCCTGATCAGCGTGGACGCCGCCGAACTGGACGACATGGTGCTGCGCCGCGCGGACGGCACGCCCACCTACAACATGGCCGTGGTGGTGGACGACGCCGAAATGGGCATCACCCATGTGCTGCGCGGCGACGATCATGTGCCGAACACGCCCAAGCAAATTGTGATTTATCAGGCTCTTGGCCTGCCGCTGCCGCACTTTGGGCATGTGCCCATGATCCTCGGCCCGGATCGGCAGAAGCTGTCCAAACGGCACGGCGCGCGGGCGGCGATCGAATACGAGCGGGACGGCCTGTTGCCGCAGGCGCTGATCAACTGCCTGGTGCGGCTGGGCTGGTCGCACGGTGATCAGGAACTGTTCAGCCTGGACGAACTGGTGCGCCTGTTTGACGGCGGCAATCTGAGCGGATCGGCTTCGGCCTTTGATCCGGACAAGCTGCAATGGTACAATGCGCACTATCTGCGCGAAACACCGGTACCGGATTTGGCCCGCCTGGTTCTGCCCTTCGTGCCGCGAGACGATCTGGCGGCAGATCCGGCCGTTGCGCGGCTTGAGTATCTTGTTCCCTTGTACCGCGAACGGGCCGCAAATCTGGCGGAACTGGGCGCCAGCCTGGCCATGCTGCTTGCACCGGCCGGCGCGCTGGCCTACGATGCCGCGGCTGTGGTCAAAAGCCTGACGGATGAAGGCAAGGCGCACATACGGGCTGTGCGCGATCTGCTGGCCGGGATCGATCCCTTTGATCGGCCGGCCGTCGAAGCGGCGGTACACGGCTACGTGGAAGGGAACGGCCTGAAGTTCAAGCAGGTCGGGCCACCTCTGCGGGTGGCGCTGACCGGCATGACCGGCGGGCCGGATCTGCCGGAAATCATGGCCGCTTTGGGTAAAGCCGGCGTCCTGGCCCGGCTGGATCGCGCCCTGTTCTTATAGGGCGATGCCACTTTGCGATCAGGCATCATCTGCCACAAACGCCGCGCCTTTGGCAACGCACTCCACCCGGCCGCTGATCCAGGCCTGAAAGCTCCCGGCCTGTTCCTGTATGATCACTTCCAGGGCATCGCCGCCCGGTTGCAGAATCTCGATGCGCCCGGCTCCCCGCAGCAGGTGAACGGCGCAGGCCAGACTGCCCGAGCCGCAGGCGGTTTCTTGTTGCGCCGCATTCGTGGCCCGCACCCAGACCACCGGCGTCAGGCGCGCGGCGATGCCGTTTTCCAGCCACAGGCAGCCGACGGCTTCCTCGTTTTCCAGATCGAACGCGCGCCGCAACATGGCCGCCGCATTGAGCCAGTCCGCCGGCACGGGGTGCAGGGCCGCGTCCAGAATCAGATGGCTGATGCCCGGCAGGCGGACACGATGGATGCCCTCGGCCGGGTTTTCCACGTCGGGCAGGGCGGGCAGGCTGAGGCACACCCCGGCTTCGCGCGGCGCGGCAGGCTTGTCCGCATCGGCCGCGACGATCGTTTTTGCCCGCACAGCCAGAGGACGGGATATCCCCGAGCATTGCAGCAGTCCGTACCGCCAGTCCGGGTCCGGCCGATCCGGGTCGGGGCGAACGAAACCTTCAGGCGGCGACGGCAGACGCAGGCGGCCTTCGGCGTGGAGCAGGGCGGCCGCAGCCCGGCAGGCGTTCACGCAGAATTCCTCGCCCATCATTTCCAGGCGGGGAGGATCGCAGGCAAGGTCCGTATAGCCGACCTGTTCGGCGTGCACATGCCCCGGCCGCATGAGCAGGCTGGCGCAACGCGCCCGTTCCGCGGGAGAAAGCGACAGATCCGGCACCAGGATGGTGATGTTGCCGGACGGGGAGTATTTGAAAAAGGGCAGGGTGCGCATGGTTTGCCTCACAGTCCCAGGTACGCCTGCCTGACCTTGGGATCGTTGAGCAGGCTTGAAGCCGGGCCTTCCATGACGATGCGGCCGTTTTCCATGACGTAGGCGCGGTCCGCGACGCGCAGGGCCTGATTGGCGTTTTGCTCCACGAGAAAGACCGTGGTGCCGTCCTGGTTGACCTTGCTGATGATGGAGAAGATCTGGCCGATGATGATCGGCGCGAGGCCGAGCGAGGGTTCGTCCAGAAGCAGCAGTTTGGGCCTGGCCATGAGCGCGCGGGAGATGGCGAGCATCTGTTGCTCGCCGCCGGAGAGCGTGCCTCCGGCCTGCCGGCGGCGCTGCGCCAGAATGGGGAAGAGATCGAAAATGTAGCCCAGGTCTTTTTGGATGCCGGCCTGATCGCGGCGCAGAAAAGCGCCGAGATCAAGGTTTTCCTGCACGGTCAGGTCCGGAAAGATCAAGCGGCCTTCCGGCACCTGGGAAATGCCCAGCGCCACAATTTCGTGCGGGGACAGGGTGTGGATGGCACGGCCGCCGAGCAGGATTTCGCCGCTTTGGGGGATGATGCCGCCGCATACCGTCATCAGGGTGGTGCTTTTGCCCGCGCCGTTGGCGCCGATCAGCGTGACGATCTCGCCTTCGCGGATAGAGAGCGACACATCCCACAAAGCCTGGATATTGCCGTAGAAGGTGTTGACGCGGCGCAATTCAAGCATGGCCGGATTCCCCCAGGTAGGCCTTGATCACTTGCGGATTTTTGCGGATGGCTTCGGGTTTGCCCGAGGCGATGCGCGAACCGTACTCCATGACGTGAATGCGGTCAGAGATGGTCATGACCATGCTCATATCATGCTCGATGAGCAGCACGGTCAGGTGCAGGGTGTCGCGCAACCGGCGCACAAGCTGCACCAGTTCACCGGTTTCCTGCGGATTCATGCCGGCGGCCGGCTCGTCCAGAAGCAGCAGGCGCGGCTCGGTAGCCAGGGCGCGGGCGATTTCCAGCCGCCTTTGGGCGCCGTACGGCAAATTGCGGGCTTCGTCCTGATAGTGCTTGTGCAGATTGACCAGTTTGAGCAGATCGTAGCTGCGCGCGATGCTGTCTTCTTCTTCGCGGCGGGCGCCGGCCGTGCGGACGACGGCGCTGAGAATTCCGGCCCTGGTGCGGCAGTGGCGGCCGATCATCACGTTTTCCAGCACGGTCATGCTCGGGAACAGGCGGATGTTCTGAAACGTGCGAGCCATGCCCAATTTTGTTATTTCATTAGGTTTTTTCCCATTCAGCCGCACTTGTGATCCGTCCGGCCGGTGCAGGATGATGTCACCTTCCGTGGGAGTGTAGATGCCGGTGATGCAGTTGAAAAACGTGGTTTTGCCCGCGCCGTTGGGGCCGATCAGGGCCACAATCTCCCCTTCGGCCACGTCCAGGTCCACTTCGGACAGGGCGCGCAGACCGCCGAAGTTTTGGGACAGGGATCGCACGTCGAGAATACTGTTCACGGCTGCGTTCCTTCTTCCAGTTCCCTGATGCGGTAGGCGCGTTTTTCTCCGGTAATCAGGCCCTGCGGCCGGAAGATCATCACAAGCACCATGACCGCGCCGAAGATCAGCATGCGGTATTCGGAGAAGGCTCGCAGATATTCCGGCGCCAGGATCAGGATGCTGGCCCCGAGCACTACGCCCAGGGTGGACCCCATGCCGCCGAGCACGACCATGGACAGGATCATGACCGATTCCATGAAGGTGAAGCTGGCCGGATTGATGAACGTGGTCTTGGCGGCGAAGATCACGCCAGCGAACCCGGCCCAGCAGGAGCCGAGCGCAAAGGCCGAGAGCTTGGTGCGGGTGATGTCAATGCCCATGGCTTCGCAGGCGATCTCGTCTTCGCGCAGGGCTTGCAGGGCGAGACCCACGCGCGAATGCTTCAGCCGGTTGACCACGATGATGGTCAGGATGACAGCCAGAAAGACCAGGTAGTAAATGTAGATGGCGGATTCGCTCACGCTCATTTCCAGGCCGAACAGGCCGGGCCGGGCGATGCCGGAAATGCCCGACGGTCCGCGCGTGACTTCGCCCCAGTTTTCCAGCACCAGGCGCATGATTTCGCCAAAGCCCAGGGTGACGATGGCCAGGTAGTCGCCTTTCAGGCGCAATACGGGAAAGCCGAGCATGAGGCCGAACAGCGCGGCCGTGATGCCGCCCAGCGGCAGCGCGGTCCAGAAACCGAGGCCGCAGTGCATGTGCAAAAGACCGTAGCAGTATGCGCCCACGGCGTAAAAGGCCGCGTAGCCGAGCACGAGCTGTCCGGCGTAGCCGACCACGATGTTCAGCCCCAGACCCAGAATGATATACAAAAAGGCCGAAACCATGATGTTGGTCTGGTAGGTGGACGATACCCAGGGCATGATCAGCACAATGAGCGTAATAAGGGTGAGGCCGGCACGGCGCACGCCCGGCTCGCGCAGGCGGGCCGCTAGGCCGGAAGCGGCGGAAACGGCCGGCGCGATCCGGGCTTTCCTGCGGCGCAGGGCATACCGGGCGAACAGAGCTGCGCCAAATATGCCGAGTCCCATGTACAGCACGTTGTGCAGCCGCCAGACCACGACGCCTTGCAGCGTATCCACGCGCACGCCGATCAGGGGAAAGGTCAGAATCATGAACCAGAGGCTGACCAGGATGGATCGCAGCACGGCCGACATGTTCGCCCCTCAGACTTTTTGCGCCTTGGGCTTGCCGAGCAGACCCGAGGGACGGAAAATGAGAATGAACACGAGCATGACAAAGGCCAGGGCGTCTTCGTAGCCGCTTGATATGTAGCCTGTGGCGTAGCTTTCGCACAGGCCCAGCACCAGCCCGCCGGCCATGGCGCCGGGAATGGAGCCGATGCCGCCGAGCACGGCGGCGGTAAAAGCCTTGATGCCGGCGATGAAGCCGATGGTGAAGTTGATCTGCCCCACATGCGAGGCCACGAGCATGCCGCCGACAGCAGCCAGGGACGATCCGATGATGAAGGTGAGCGCAATGACCATGTCGGCGTTGATGCCGAGCAGCATGGCCATTTTGCGGTTCTGGGCCGTGGCCCGCATGGCTTTGCCCAAACGGGTGCGTTTGATGAATGCCTGCAGGCCGATCATGGTCAGACCGCTGACCACGATGATCAGAAGGTCACTGCTGCCGATGATGTGTGAAATCGGCTCCAGGAATGCGAACTCGGGCATAAGCCGGGGAAAGGGCACAAAATCGGCGGTCTGGGCCAGCACCACATAGTTTTGCAAGAAGATGGACATGCCGATGGCCGAAATCAGGGGCGACAGGCGCGGAGCGCCGCGCAGCGGCTTGTAGGCTATCGTTTCTATGGCATAGCCGTATGCCGCGCACCATATCACCGCGCACAGGGCGGCGATGACGAGGATCGCCGCCGCCGGAAAGCCGCTCACCCCCAGCACGCCGGCCACGATGAGCGCCGTGAAGGCGCCGATCATGTAGATTTCGCCGTGGGCGAAGTTGATAAGCTCGATGATCCCGTAGACCATGGTGTAGCCGAGCGCGATGAGGGCATAGATGCTCCCGCGCGTCAGCCCGCCGAGGAAAAGTTCCAGAAAGTATTGCACATCCATGGCGAGAACGCCTCCGGCGGACGGAGAGGACTTCTCCTTCCCCCGGTTTATTCGGGCAGGGGCACGTAGCGGCCGTCCTTGACGGTGTAAATGCCGTAACCCACGCCTTCGGCGTCGCCCTTGGCATCAAACTTGATGCGGCCGAGCGGGGTGTCCACATAGTCCGCGCGCATGGCCTGCATGATTTTGGTCCCGTCCAGGCTGCCGGATTTGGCCATGGCGTGCAGCAATGCTTCCGCGCCGGCATAGGCTTCCATGTAGAACAGGCCGATCTTGTCGCCGTAGAGGCGGCGGTGCTGGTCAGCGGCCTTGCGGTAAGCGGGCAGACTGCTCAGATCCTTGCCGGAGGTGGCGTAAATGTTGGTGATGTCCTTGCCGGCCAGTTCGATGAATTCCGGACTCATGATGCTGTCCGGGCCGATAAAGGGGATGTTGAGCCGTCTTCTGTGCATCTGCTGCACCAGCTTGGAGCCTTCGGGGTGGTAGCCGCCGAAGATGACGGCCTGGGCGCCGGCTGAGCGCATTTTCTGGATGATGGCCGAGTAGTCCACCGCACCCACGGTGATGCCCTCGAACAGCACGAGTTCGGCCTTGGCCTGCTCCACGAATTCTTTGGCGAAGTCGGCGTGGCTTTTGCCGTAATCGCCCTTGTCGTGGATGATGGCGATTTTTTTCAGGCCGAGCCTGTGTACGGCCAGATCGACGCCGGCTTTGCTCTGGTCGTCGCCGGGAGCGATGGTGCGGAAAAAGTTGGGGTAGACGCCGGATTGAGTCAGGTCCGGGCTGGTGGAGGCGGAGGAAAGCACGGGCAGGTTGGCTTCCATGTAGATGGGCAGGGCGGCCTTGGTCGCGCCGGAACAGATGTGGCCGATCACGGCGTGCACCTTGTCCGAAACCGCCCGGTTGGCCGCGTTGACTGCCATCTCGGGCTTGCACTGGTCATCCAGGGCAATAACTGTCACCTGCATGCCGAGAATGCCGCCGGCGGCGTTGACGCCTTCAGCCACGGCCCTGGCGGCGTTGACCGCCGGCTGGCCGTAGGCCGTGAAATCGCCCGAAGTGGGCACGGCCACGGCGAGCTTGATGACGTCAGCCGCAAAGGCGGCCGGGCAAAGACACAGGCAAAGAGTCAGCGCGGCCACGGCGCGAAAACAAGGGTGCATGGGGAACCTCGTTTTTTTGGAGATTCGCAAACAGGAAAGGGGGGCCAAGCCCCCCCTTGTGTTCTCAGTTGACTACGACAAATTTGCCGTTCTTCACGGTGTAGATGTCGAAACCGATGCCTTCGGCGTCGCCGGTCCGGCCGAACTTGATGCTGCCGAGCGGCGTGTCCACCAAATTGGTGCGCAGGGTTTCGGCTATTTTGTCCGCATCCGTGGCGGTGCCGGCCTTTTCCATGGCCTTGAGCAGGGCCAGGGTGGCGGCGTAGCCGTTGTCATAAAAAGCGCCGGGTTCGGAACCGAACTTTTTGATATGCGCATCGCGGGCAGCCTTGTTCATGGCCAGGGCGGTCACGTCCTTGGGTCCGGAGGCGAACACGCCCTCGGCGTCCTTGCCCGCCACCTTGATGAACTGATCGTCTTTCACGCCGTCGTCGGACAGGAAGGGGATGGCGATGCGCCTTCTGTGCATTTGCTGCACGAGCTTGGAAGCCTCGGGATGATAGCCGCCGAACATGATCAGATCCGCGCCGGACTGGCGCAGCTTCTGCAGAATGGCGGAATAGTCCACAGCGCCCACGGTGATGCCTTCGTACAGCACGATCCGGGCTTTGCCGCTTTTTTCGATGTAGGCCTTGGCGTAATCGATGTAGCCCTTGCCGTAATCGCCCTTGTCATGGATCAGGGCGATCTTTTTGACGTTCAGCGTGTCCAGGGCAAAGGTCGCGCCCAGTTGAGCCTGCTGGTCGTCACGGGCGATGGTGCGGAAGAAGTAGGGCGCGTTGCCGTCCGTCGTCAGTTCGGGGCTGGTGGCCGAAGGGGAGATGGCTACGAGCCTGGCTTCGGTATAGATGGGCAAGACAGCCTTGGTCGGGCCGGAACAGATGTGCCCCACGACGGCGTTGACTTTGTCCGACACCAGCTTGGTGGCGGCGTTGGTGCCCATTTCGGGCTTGCACTGGTCGTCCTGGGGCACGATTTCGACCCGCATGCCGAGAATGCCGCCGGCGGCGTTGATTTCTTCGGCCACAATCCGGGCCGCGTTCAGACTGGGAACGCCGTAAGAGGCCAAATCACCGGTGTGCGCGCCGCCCACGCCGATGCGGATCACATCGGCGGCAAAGGCAGGGGCGGCCAGGCAAGCCGCGATCAGGGCCGGAACAAGAGGTTTGAGCCGGAAAAACATGACCACCTCCGGGTGTGGATTCCGGTAAGAGTGAGCGTGCGAACACGAACAGAGTATAAAGAAGCGAAGCTACCCAGAGGTGTGGCGCTTGTCAAGAATCGGGGCATGATCCTGCTCTGTCCGGACTGGCCGGCTTGACCTGCCGGTTGTCTTGCCGTACACGGCGGGGTATACGCCGACCCTTTATCATAAGGGGGAGACCGCCGTGGTGTTCGCCACTCCCGCCACTGCCGCCCGTTGGTTGACGGAAACCGCCGCCGCCTTCATGCGGGGATCCGGCAATGACCTGCACATGCCGGACGGACCCGAGCCGGCTTTCGATCCGCCGTTTCTGGGCTTTGCTTCCGGCGCGGACCCTGTCTGGAGCACCTTCAAGGAGCATGTGGGTCCGTTTCACTGGACGCCGGCCGAAGCGTTTGCCCTGGCCTATCCCGGCGAAGCCGCAGATGCCGAGGAATTGTCCGTGGTGAGCTGGATTTTGCCCCAAACCGAAGCCACACGGCGCGACAACCGCAGGGAAAAAGTCTTGCCGGCCCATCGCTGGGCCAGGGCGCGCATTTTCGGTGAAGCGGTCAACATGGCCCTGCGCGCGCACATGGTGGAGACGATCAGGGAACGCGGCATCCAGGCGGCGGCGCCTTCACTGTTGCCGGAGTGGAGCAGCATCGGACTCGCGTCCGTCTGGTCCGAGCGGCATGCGGCCTATGCGGCGGGTTTGGGAACCTTCGGCCTGTGCGATGGCCTGATCACGAGAGCGGGCAAGGCCATACGCACGGGCGCGCTGGTCGCGCGCCTGGCCCTGCCGGTCACTTCCCGCGCATACACGGATCACCGGGAATACTGTTTGTATTTCAATTCAGGCATATGCGGAGCGTGCATCAAACGGTGTCCGGCCGGCGCGCTGGGGCCGGAAGGGCACGACAAGCGCGCCTGCGGGGCTTATCTGGAGGATGTGACCAGGCCTTACGTCATGCAGACCTGGAAGTTCGCAGGCTACGGCTGCGGTTTGTGCCAGGTGGGGGTGCCCTGCGAGCGGGGCATCCCGCCGCGTCCGGCCAGGTAGCGCCTTGTTTATCTGGAATTGAAATCACAAGCTCCAGTGAATATAGCCCCGTTCAAGCATTGCCGTTTTGTTCCAGAAGTTTTTTACGTCCAGAAGCAGCGGCCGGCGGCCGGGCTTGAAGCAGCGCCCCAGGCGGGCGGGGTCCAGGGCATGGAACTTCTGGTGGCCCACGGCCAGCAGCAGGGCATCCAGATCGCACAGAGCTTCCAGAGGAACAAGATCCTGCCCGTACTCGCGCAGGGCTTCCGCCGGATCGGCCAGGGGGTCATGCACCAGGGGCAATATATTGTACTCCTTGAGTTCACGAATGATGTCCACCACGCGGGTGTTGCGCAGATCCGGCACGTCTTCCTTGAAAGTGAAACCCAAAATGCCGACCCTGGCCCCAGCCACGCCGAGTTTTTGCCGGAGGAGCTGCTTGACGCAGTGCTCGGCCACCACCTTGCCCATGCTGTCGTTGATGCGCCGGCCCGCAAGGATGACTTCGGGATGATAGCCGAGTTCCTGGGCCTTGAAAGTCAGGTAATACGGGTCCACGCCGATGCAGTGCCCGCCGACCAGGCCGGGCCGGAAGGGCAGAAAATTCCATTTGGTTCCGGCCGCTTCCAGTACGGCCTGGGTGTCGATGTCCATCCGGCTGAAGATGAGCGACAGCTCGTTCATCAGGGCGATGTTGATATCGCGCTGGGTATTCTCGATCACTTTGGCCGCCTCGGCCACCTTGATGGAAGGAGCTTTGTGGATGCCCGCGCGTACGATGCTGCCGTACACGGCGGCCAGGAGATCCAGGGTGGCCGCGTCCGAGCCGGACACGACCTTGGTGATGGTTTCCAGCGTATGCACTTTGTCGCCGGGATTGATCCGCTCCGGCGAGTAGCCCACCGTGAAATCCCGGCCGCAAATCAAGCCGGATTCACGTTCCAGCACCGGCACGCAGACTTCTTCCGTCACGCCGGGATAGACGGTGGATTCATAGACGACCACGCAGCCGCGCCGCATGTGCCTGCCCGCTGAACGGGATGCGTCCAGCACGGGCGTAAGATCCGGATTGCGGTGCGCGTCGATGGGCGTGGGCACGGCCGCGATGATCACGGAGGCTTCGGCCAGGGCCGGAGCCTCACTGGTAAAATGAATGTCCGTGGCGGCCAGGTCGGCATCGCTCACTTCGCGCGTTGCGTCGTGCCCGGCGTGCAGCGCGGCTACGCGATCCCGATTGATGTCAAAACCGATGACGCGAAACTGCCTGGCCAGGGCCACGGCCAGAGGCAGGCCCACATAGCCCAGGCCGATCACGGCCAGGCTTGCTTCTTTGCGGCGCAGTTGTTCGATGGTGACCATGATGCGCATCCGGGTAAGGGTGAGGGAAGGGCGATGCAAAAAATTTTTATTTCGTGTTCCGGTCGGCCAGGCGGAGCAGGGTTGCCCGGATGGCGTCCCGCCGGCGGGGGAGGGGAGATTGCCGTTTTCCGTCCGGCAGTTCGGCGGGCAGCGCGCGCAGAATAGCCAGGGCGTTGTCCATGCTTTCCACCCAGGCGTCGGCCGCGCCGTACAGCATCAGCCCCGGCGATTCCAGGGGGCCGCGCACGGCCAGCACCGGAATGCCCGAAGCACGGGCCATGCCCACTTCCACTCCCGCGTCCTGGCCGGAGGCGCCGAGATACAGCACCAAGTCCGCCGTGCGGCAGGCCATGGCGCAAAAACTGTACACCTCGCCGCCGTGGTCCGTATCCATCCAGATCCGGCGTTCTTGGGCCGAAAGCCCTTCCGGCGGCTTGGCTTCTTCGGTCCAGTCGAACAATTCGTAGCCCATGCGCCGCAATTCCTGAGACAGCAGGCGCACGGCATGCACATGGCGGAAAGAGGCGGCGATGTAGACGGTCAGTTGCGGCATCGGGGGTCTCCGTGCGGGGCGGCATGTTTACAGTGAAGATCCCATGCGGTTGACGGCCCGTATGGCGTCGCGCACGCTGCCCCAGTCCGCTATGCCCCAGGCGGCCGGCGTGGCGCGCGCGGGGATGACCCGCACCAGTTCCGTGCATCCGGCCATGCTCACCTCGACGTCGACTTCCTTGCCTTGCGCCGCTAGGTCCACGGCTTTGGGAGCGAAGGAAACGACAAAGGCGGCCGCGTCCGCCCGCAGGATCGGGTTCCAGGCCGCGCCCAGGCGGCCGAGTCCCACCGGGCCGGGCACGTCCGCCGCCTTGAACACGGCGTCGTCCGGTCCGGCCAGCGTGAGCAGCGCTTCGTTGTCCGCCTGATTGCGGCCGACGCTCAGCCAGCAGTCGGGCGCAGCGCCGTCTTCCGGATTCGTCCGGGTCCAGGCCTGGCGCCCGGTATTGGCCAGGTGGAAATCGGCGACGCCGGGATCATCCAGGCAGGTCAGCACAGGCCAGTAGCGGCGGGCGTTCTCCCGATCCGCCAGCCGGCAGCCGCCGGCCGGAGTGGGGATTTCGGTCAGGCCGCAGCGCGCGGCCAGTTGCAGTTGCTGCTTGCGGCCCCGGCCGAAAAAGCCGAACAAACGCCCCCGGTCCACAATTCCTTCTTTTTCCATGGGCGTAGGCGGCAGTTGCAGGGCCGAGAGCGGGCGCAGCAGCCGGTCGCCCAGGCCGGTTTCGCGCCGGATCAGATTGAGCGCGTCGCGTCGTTGCGACATGGGGCGCTGGCCCACCACTTCGCCGGAAATGACGAAATCCGCGTCCCATTGCGCCAGAAGATCGCGGGCTGTGCGCAACATCAGGATTTTGCAGTCCACGCACGGGTTCATGACCTTACCGTAGCCGTAACGCGGCCCTTCCCGCAACAGGCGGACAACGTCGCTGCCGATGTTCATGGCCGTGATTTCCAATCCGTATAGGTGCTCCCAACGCGCGATCAGGTCGGCATCGCCGAAAAAAGGCGAAACAAAATGCAGGCAGCGCACCCGGATGCCTTGATCCTGGATGATCCGGGCGGCCAGGATGCTGTCGAGGCCTCCGGAAAATAGGGCCAGAGCCGTCGGGACGCGTGCGATCATGCCCGCCTTGTGCTCAAGACCGGGCAAAATGTCAAGAATGCCGATTACGGCCGTTCACGGCCTTGCCTCGCGCGGCGGCCTGGAGTATACTGTTTCTCGCTTTTGCGGCATCATGTTTTCTCGGTTCGGGCGTGTTGGTACGGAGGGGAGCATCGTTCCGCTCCCGGTGCGGATTTTTTTGCTTTTTGGATGGGGTATGCTGCGCCACTCGTTGTGCCTTATCTGCTGCTTGGCTTTGCTCGGAGCCTGCACTCCCAGGAAGATCGTCGTACCGGCCACGCCGGTCGCGCCGCCGATTGTGATCGCGCCGCCCCAGACCATGACCGAAAAAGCGGCCGAGGCCTGGGCGCGTGGCGATATGATGGAATCCGAGCGGCTGTACAGCCTGGCTCTGCGCGATCCTTCCCTGCCCGCATCCACCCGGCCCCAGGCCTGGGAGCGTCTGGCCGCGGCAGCCATTACCAACAGCCATACCCATACCGGGCTGGAAGTATTGGAAGCCTGGCGCACCCAGATTCCCGGCGCGGACAACGCGCCCGGCTGGATGCATTTATGGGAACGGGCCGCGGATCAGCTTCAGCCCGACGATGTTGTGCGCCGGGCCGAAACCTTGTGGCGCGACCCCTTGCGCCCGGCTTTGGTGCGTTTTGGCGCGGTCAGGCGATCGCTGCCCACGGGCAATCCCGCCTTGGCCGCCGTGCTGACCGGAGTTTACAGCCAGAACGATCCGGCCGGTCGCGCCGGCATGGAGCGCGAACTGCTCGGCGCGCTCGGTTTTTTGCCCGCTGACGCCCTGCTTGCGCTTGTCGGCCCGGCGCCCGGTCCGGACACCCAGTTCCCCTGGTCTGTTTTTTTGCTGGAAACCGCCCGCCGCACGGCGGCCTCCCTGCCGCCGGGCGCTGTGGACCCGGCCACCGGCCTGCCCGTGACACCGGTTCCGGGAGCGGACCCGGCCGCAAGTCCGCTCACGCCGTTCCTGGTTCGTCTCAAGGCCGTGCGCTTTGCCGATCCGGCCTTGCTCGGAGTGCTCAACCAGGCGGCGGCCGGCTCCGGCCAGGATGTGCCCGCAATCAGCATGCCCGTGCCCTCGGTACAGGAATTGGTGGCCGGATCGCTCAACTACGCTCCGGTCTGTACGGCCATGCTGCTGCCTCTGAGCGGTCCTTATGCCGCGCTCGGCGCCAGCGTGCAGGCCGGCGCCTCCACGGCCCAACAACAGATGCAGCGGGCCGGGGTCAGCATCGATCTGCGGCTGATCGATACCGAGAGTCCGAACTGGCTGAACGAACTGACGCAACTGCCGGCGGAATGCGTGACTGTCGGCGGCCCTCTCCAACCCGACGCTTACGCGGAGGTCAAGGCGAGAAATGTTCCGGGCGGGCGGGCTGTGTTCGCCTTTCTCAGCAAGCTGGGTGAGGGCGACGAAGGCTACGCGGCTTGGCGCTTTTTCCCCGGCCGCGAGGATCAAATACTGGCCATGCTGCGCTTTGCCCGGCAGCTCGGCGTTTTTCGTTTCGGTATCTTCCATCCCGAAGACGATTACGGCAACGCCATGGCCAATGAATTTACCAGCCTGGCTACGCGGGACGGGGGATCGGTCACCGGCTCCATGGCCTATCCGCCGGATGCGCCGGAACAGTGGACGCAACTGGCCGGCCGCTTTGTCGGCGTGCGCGTGGTCAACAAGGTGCCCATTCCCTCCGGCCTTTTCAGGGGGATCTTTCTGCCCGACTCGTGGAGAAACATGGACATGGTCATTTCTTCCTTGTTCTATCAGGGCGAGGACAGTTGTCTGCTCATGGGCACCAGTCTGTGGGAGCAGGTTTTGCTGGAAACGCCGCAGCAGGTTTTGACCAATGTCCACCTGGGTTTTGTGGTCTTTCCCGGCATGTGGAACCCGCGTTCCCTGGAAGTGCCGGCCCGTCTGCTTCAGGCCGGTTTGAGCGGCCGCCGGGTGGATACCTGGGCGGCGCTGGGCTACGACTTTGTGCGTTTCGCCTCGGCCCTCAACCTGCGGCCCGGATGGAAGGCGCAAGATGTCAATATGCGGCTGTCGCAGATACGGGGCATGACCTGGAGCATGGCGCCCCTGCGCTGGCAAGGGGGGCGGGTTTCGCAGGATATGTTTGTGCTGGCTCCGGCCAAGGACGCGCCGGCTCTGATTGACGCCGGGGCGTTCAAACGCCGGTTTGACGAGGCCCGTGTGCGGAGTGATCGGCGCGCAACCAGGGCCGCGGGCAGAATTTGAGCATGCGGCCGCGGCCGGATTGAGAGGCTACAGGCCGAGCTTGTCGGCGATGATGGTGCGCACCCTTTGCGTCAGGCTGGGCAGATCGGGTTTGGAAATCTGATCGTCCGCGCCCACGGAGGCGCCTTTGTTTCGCAAAGCGGCCGTGATCAGCGACGAGAACAGCACTACCGGCAGCTTCTGCAGCACCGGATCCTGCTTGATGCTCCGCGTGAGCGCGTGCCCATCCACTTCCGGCATTTCAATATCGGTAATGACCAGGTGCACCTTATCCGTGATCGGGCATTTTTCCGCTTCGGCTTCTTCTTTCCATAACATCAGCACATTCCAGGCTTCCTTGCCGCTGGCCGTGGGGGTCACCCGGTAGCCCACGCGCCCCAGCGTGGCGCTGATCATATTGCGCACGGCGGTGGAATCGTCGGCGATGAGGATGTGGAACTGGCTGGCGTCGCCCACAACTTCGATTGCAGCCGTTGCGGCCTTGAGGCCCATGTCCAGGCTGGGGTCCATGGAGGTGATGATTTTTTCCATATCCAGAATGAACAGGATGCGGTCCTCAAAGCGCACCACACCGGTAATGCTCTGATTGCTGTAAGCCTGCACATGGCTGCCCGGCGCTTCGACCTGCTTCCAACTCATGCGGTGGATGCGCGTGACCCCGGAAACAAGGAACGAGGTGATGATGCCGCTGAACTCGGACACGATGACCTTGAGGTTATCGGGCGAAGACAATTTCTTGCCCAGCCAGACTGCCAAATCCACGAGCGGCAGAACCCTCCCGCGCAAGTTGAACGTGCCGAGCACGGCCGGGTGGTGCTTGCTGGGCACGCCCGTTACCGTCGGGTGCCGGATGATCTCCAGCACTTTGGCCACATTCATGCCGTAAAAACCGCGGTAGTGCGATCCGTCGGGCAGTATTTCCTCTATGTAGAACTCAATGATTTCCAGCTCATTGGATCCGGATTCCAGCGATATATGGGTCTGGCTCATGAGGTTTCCTCTGTCATGAAAAGTGAATGCTCCCAATATACCCGCATATGCGGGACTTGGCAATCACCGCGAACGCCCGAAATATCGCCGGATCAACGCAAGCCGCAACGCGGGCAGATATGCCGCAATTCGCAGCTTGCGCACAGGGGTTTGCGCGCGTCGCACACTTCCCGGCCGAACAGGACCAGGCGATAGTTGACGCCGCCCCATTCGGATTGGGGGAAGAGGCGCATGAGATCGCGCTCCACGGCGTCGGGGTCGCTTTCGCCGGTCAAGCCGAGCCGGAAGGCGATGCGTTTGACATGCGTGTCCACAGCCAGACCCTCGTTACGGCCGAAGCCGCCCCACAGCACGCAGTTGGCTGTTTTGCGGGCCACGCCCGGCAAGCGGATCAATGCCGCCATGCTGGCCGGCACTTGTCCGTTGTGATCGCGCAGCATGGCGGCGGCCGCGCCGAGCAGGTTTTTGGCCTTGTTGCGGAAAAAACCCGTGGAACGGATGGCCTCCTCCAGTTCGGGCTGGGTGGCCGCGGCCAGGGCGGCCGGGTCCGGCCAGCGCCGGAACAGGGCCGGCGTGATGGCGTTGACCCGGGCATCTGTGCATTGTGCGGCCAAAACCGTGGCGACCAGAAGTTGCCAGGGGTTTTCCGCGTGCAAGTGGTTGCCGGTTTGGGGGTATTTGGCCTTGATCCCGGCCAGAACCGCAACGGCCCGGCCGGCGGCGCCGTCCGGCACGGTCGGGCGCGGAAGCTGCGAAGTTCGGGAAACACGGGTGCGTGCCATAGAATATCCGCAGTTGGGGTTGACTGGGGCGTCCCGCTGCTACAAAGCCCGATACCATTCCGGCCGCAGATTGATCCGCCCGGTCAGGGCGGCGTCCACGGTCCGCAGGGCATCGGCCTTGCCCTCGGGGTAGGTGATGCGCAGCGGCAGATAATTGGAAGCATGGTTGGACATGAACAGCCCGTGCGACAGATCCGTGTGCTCCACCATTGTGCGCAATTCCAGCAGCGCCTGCTCGGGGCCGGGCGGCAAAAATTCGCCACGGGCCATTTCTTCGGCCAGGGGCGTGCCGGGCACAATCATCACGGACAAGGCGCCGACATAGGATGGGTCCATGGCGGTCAGCACCCGCCCCGTGGCCCGGGCGTGCTCTGTGGATCGTTCCGCCCCGGCAATGCCAAGCAGCACCGTGATTGAGGCCGCGATGCCCGCTTCTTCCAGCCGTCGGCCTTGTTCAATGAGTGTGGCCGCGTCCGCGCCCTTGCGGATGCGGCGCAGGGTTTCGTCGTCGCCGCTTTCCACGCCGAGGTAGGCGATGCCCAAACCGAGTTCGCGCAGACGGCGGAGATCTTCGTCCGATTTCATTCTGACGCCCTTGGCGTTGGCGTACAATCCGACCCTGGTCACCCAGGGCAGATGTTCGCGGATCTGTTCGAGGATCCGCACCAGTCTTTTTTGCGGTATGATCAGGGCGTCGCCGTCCATGAGAAAAACCCGGTCCATGTGGCGGCAACGGCGGGAGGCGTAGGCCAGATCCTTGAGAATGACGGCCTCGTCTTTGATGGCGAACAGGCGCTTGTCGCGGTAGGCGCCGCAGAACGTGCATTTGTTATGCGAACAGCCGATGGTGGCCTGGATCAGAATGCTGTCGTGTTCGCTCGGGGGCCGCATGAGATGGCCAACGTAGTCGAAGCCCTCTTCCTGGTCAAAAAAAATCATAGATTCTCCGTTTGGGAGCCGTGCGCGATCCGGTTTCACCAATGTATGCAAAACGGCGTTCCCCCGCAACCGGGCATCGCGGCCGGGGGCCGTTTTGCATGCAATCGGGCATCAAACAGGGCAAAGGCGCGACAGACATCTTGTCATCATAAAATAAAAGGAGTAGACTCGCTTCATGGAACTTCTCGATCGTCTCGAACGCCGGATTGGCGATTTGCTGCAACACAATCAGGATCTGCGCAAAGAAAACGCACAGTTCCACGCTTCCGCCGAAATCATTGCCCAAATGCGGGAGGAGAACCGGCTTCTCACGGAAGCCTTGCATAAGGAGCGGGCACTCCGCGGCGAAATCGACCACCGGATAGACAGGCTACTGGCCGGAATCAGCGAACACGAGCAGGCTTCCGCGTCCTCTGGCGGCGCGGGCGGCGCGCAGTAATGTCCTCTTTCTCCGGCGGCGAGGTGCGAAACCTGTGACGGCACACACCATGCAGGTTCAGCAGGGACAACGTTTTGCGATGAATGTCCTTGGCGTTGATTTGGTTTTCTGGTCCGCCGCGGATCCGGATCATGTGGAACGGGCCAAGAAGTTTATTGAGTCGCAGTATGAGAATTTGAAATCCCTTGGGAGGCAGGCCGAGAAAGATCAACTGCTGATCCTTCTGGTCATGGGAATTGCGGATGCGATGTTACAGTCTCGGCAGGATCTGGAAGAGATGCATGCTCGTCTTGATCGCCTGCTGTCGTGCATAGAGGAAACGGAAAACGCCTGAATCCGGCGATTCGGGCGATGCAGGGAGCAAAGGCTTGCTGGCGGCGTCGCATAAGGGCGCACGTTTGCCGGGCATGGAACATGCCCGGACAATGAGTCTTGAGTTCTTGGATTCACCCCTGAGGTGTGCGTGATCGGTGTGCGGGTGTTAACCTCACAAGCATGAAGATGAGAGGTGTCGGCATCGTTCCGCCGGTGCGCAAGCCCGACCTGATCGGGAAGCCTGAAGGCGGCACCGAGACGCCTCGACCTGGAAAGCCAGGTTCTGCATCGGCTGCCGACACGGCACTTCGGGGTCTGTAACCGTCCTCTGGCCTGTAACGGGCCGCTCTTCCCCCAAATTCTCCGCCTCCTCCGGCCAGGGCGGTGTTGTCTGCGGACAACCCGGCGCTTGGCTCAAGTTTTTTGCAATTGTTCCGGCGGCGAGACGGACGTCTCAAAGCCACAATATTTCAACGGCCCGCTTCTTTCATTTACGGCGTGGATCCGGGAATGCGGGACGAGACGATAATGGAGGCGATCCTATGGGTACGGAGTTTTTGTATCCGCTGCTGGCAGTGCTCTGTCTCTGTCTCGGCGGCATTGCCGGCAATATTTTGCAACGGTATCTGAGCACAAAACGCGTCGGCGATTCCCACGAACTGGCCCGGCGCATCGTGGAGGAGGGCCGCAAGGAGGCCCAGGCGCACAAAAAGGAAATGATCCTTCAGGGCCAGGATGAACTGTTCAACCAGAAACGCGAATTGGAACTGGAATTCAAGGAACAGGAGCGCGAACTCAAGGCCAGAGATCGTAAACTACAGGAACATAGCGAACGCCTTGAGGAAAAATTGGAAAAAGCCGCGGAGAAAGAGCACGAAATCATTGCTGTTGAAAAGGAACTGGCCCGGCGGGAACGCCGCCTGAGTGAAGCTGAGGCCGCTCTGGCCGAACGTCAGGACGAGCAGGAACGCCGCCTGGAAGAAGTGTCCGGCCTGACTGTTGAAGAAGCCAAAGCGCGTCTCTTCGACGAGATCGAGTCTCGCACCCGGCACGAAGCGGCCAAGATGATCCGCCTTATCGAAACCGAAGCCCGCGAAGTTGCGGACCGCAAAGCCAAGGAAATTATCGCCGGCGCCATTCAGCGCTATGCCGGCGACTATGTGAGCGAGCAGACCGTGACGGCCGTTACCTTGCCCAGCGAAGACATGAAGGGCCGCATCATCGGCCGCGAAGGCCGCAACATCCGCGCTTTGGAGGCGGCCACCGGCGTTGATCTGATCATCGACGACACGCCCGAAACCGTCATTCTTTCCGCCTACAGCCCCTTACGCCGCCAAGTGGCCAAGATGGCTCTGGAACGGCTGATCCAGGACGGACGCATCCATCCGGCCCGCATCGAAGACATCGTGCACAAGTGCGAGCAGGAGCTGGACGCGCAAATCCGCGAAGTGGGCGAGCAGGCCACCTTCGATGCCGGTGTGCACGGCATCCATCCGGACATCATCCGTTTGCTCGGCCAGCTCAAGTACCGCACCAGTTTCACCCAGAATGTGCTCCAGCATGCGCTTGAGGTTTCGGCTCTGTGCGGCATGATGGCGGCCGAACTGGGCATGGATGTCAAAAAAGCCAAGCGCGCCGGCCTGTTGCACGACATCGGCAAGGCTGTGGACCATGAAGTGGAAGGCCCGCATGCCCTGATCGGCGCTGAAATCGCCAAGAAATACAACGAAAGCAAGGAAATCATCCACGCCATTGCCGCGCATCACGAAGATCAGCGCCCGGAAAGCGCCATGGCCGTGTTGGTGCAAGCTTCAGATTCTTTGTCCGGCGCTCGCCCAGGCGCCCGTAAGGAATTACTGGAAAACTACGTCAAGCGCCTGGAAGACCTGGAAAACATCGCCACGAATTTTGAGGGTGTGGCCAAGGCCTACGCCATTCAGGCCGGTCGCGAAATTCGGGTCATGGTCAATTCCGACAACGTGGACGACGATCAGACCTATGTGCTGTGCAAAGATATTGCCGGAAAGATTGAGAACACCCTCACCTATCCCGGCCAGATCCGGGTCACGGTCATCCGCGAACGCCGGGCTGTGGAGGTGGCGAAATAGGCGGCCTGGAACGCGTCGCATACGAAAAGTCCTCACCCGAGCGGATGAGGACTTTGTCGGTAGAGGCCGCCGCAAGGCGGCCTTTTTGCGGAACGGGAAGCGGGTTACAGGCCGCGCGTTCCGAGCAGATGGCACAGATCGCCGACACGGCAGGAATAGCCCCATTCGTTGTCGTACCAGGACACGAGTTTGGCCAGGGTGCCGTCCTGCACCGTGCAGTATTCGGCATCAACGATGGAGGAATGGGGGTTGCCCTTGAAGTCCATGGACACGAGTTGGGCCTCGCTGTAATCCATGATGCCCTTGAGCGGTCCCTGTGCGGCTTTCTTGAGCGCCTGGCGCATGGCTTCGGTGTCCGTGGCTTTTTCCAGGATGGCGGTGAAGTCCACAATGGACACCGTGGGCGTGGGCACGCGCAGAGCGTAGCCGGTGAACTTGCCTTTGAGTTCGGGGATGACTTCAGCCACGGCCTGGGCCGCGCCGGTGGAAGTGGGGACGATGTTGCAGGCGGCGGAGCGGGCGCGGCGCAGGTCGCTGTGGGCCATATCCAGAATGCGTTGGTCATTGGTGTAGGAGTGCACCGTGGTCATGACGCCGCTCTTGATGCCGAAGTTTTCGTATATGACCTTGGCCACCGGAGCCAGGCAGTTCGTGGTGCAGGAGGCGTTGGAAATGATGTGGTGCTTGGCCGGATCGTACTGATCCGCGTTGACGCCGAGCACGATGGTCAGATCCTGGCCCTTGGCCGGAGCGGTGATGATGACCTTTTTCGCGCCGTTGTCGATGTGGACCTGAGTGTCTTTCGCGGAGCGGAAGATGCCCGTGGATTCAACGATGATGTCCGCGCCGTATTTGCCCCAGGCAAGCTGTTTGGGATCGCGCTCGGCAAAGCAGTGTATGCTCCAGTCGCCGACCTTGATCTTGTCGCCGTCAATGGAGGGGTTCAGATTGGCCCGGCCATAGCTGGTATCGTATTCCAGAAGATGAACATTTGTTTTCGCATCATACAAATCGTTGATGGCGACCACTTCCACCTTGCCCAGGTATCTGCTGTGCAACACGCGGAAAACCTGGCGGCCGATGCGTCCGAACCCGTTGATGCCGACTCTGATTTTCTTCATACTAGCCCTCACGGTTTGGATGTGCTGAGAAACACGGGCGAACGTCGCCCGTGACGGTGCCGAATAGCGTGATCATATCCCCTATCCGTTCGGATCGCAATCGCTTCCGGACTGAAAGCGGAAAATGAAGCCAGACCGGCCATAGGGGGCGGTATGAGCGATTTTGTGGAGTCGATGGCGGTTGTCGCCGGCCGGCTTGGAGAAGAACTTATGCGCCACGGCTTGTGCTGCGCTGTCGCCGAGTCGTGTACCGGAGGCCTGGCAGGAGCCGTGCTGACTCATGTGCCGGGTTCGTCCCGCTGGTTCAAGGGCGGAGTGATCGCTTACGACAACGCGGTGAAGAGCCGCCTGCTCGGCGTGCCGGACGCCATGCTGGGACGGTACGGCGCGGTCAGTCACCCGGTGGTGCGGCAGATGGCGCTGGGCGCTTGTGCCGCCCTTGATGTGCCGCTGGCCGTGGCGCTTTCGGGCGTGGCCGGGCCGGACGGCGGTAGCGCGGACAAGCCGGTGGGCACTGTGTACCTGGGGCTGGCGTTGCACGGGGTGGCGCAATCCTGGCGATACCGTTTTGCCGGAGATCGTGCGGCGGTACGGCACGAAGCGACACGCGCGGCGATGCTGCGATTGCGTGAAGCCTTGCTCGACCATGCCTGAGGGGAATCGCCGCACAGTGCCGCACGCCTTGCATTTTCTGAGGGATATGGCTATAGGGACGATGCGTGGAGAGGTAGCGAAGCGGCCGTAACGCGCCCGACTCGAAATCGGGTTATCGCAGAGATGTGATACGTGGGTTCGAATCCCACCCTCTCCGCCAAGTAGTTGAAAATAAAGGATTTATGAGAAAATCATAGATCCTTTATTGCTCACTTTGGGAGGGTGAAAATCCCCAGCGCTCGCTGCAGCTTCAGCGTTTCTTTCTTGCTTTTTTTTCGGCTTTTTCGCGTTTTTCACGTTCTCTGTTTTCTTTGTCAATTTTTCTCTTGCGCAGCTCGCTGCCGACGCTAAAAGCAACCATTCCTGCGGCGCAGAAGAGCACGACCATTACCAGCTTCTCCAGATCCATAGCGATGTTCTCCTGATTGCAGTCCGTCCCCGTCACCCATGCATGACAGGGGGTTTTCATCCTTCCCGCTATGCCGGCGCGTTCGCTGTCGCGTCTTGCGCGTTTTTCGCATCCGCAATCTGGGCGATGGCGTTTTGGATTTCCAGAAAAACAGTGACGATTTGAGGGTCGTAACGCACGGCGGAGTCCTGCTGTATGAGTCCGACAGCGCGATTGTGGTCGACAGCGGCCTGGTGGCGGCCACAACGCAGTCCGTCATACATGTCGACAACAGCTATGATGCGCCCTTCCAGCGCTATCTGGTCCTCTTTCAGTGCGCGGGGGTAGCCGCTGCCGTTCCAATTTTCGTGATGGCAGGCGGCAAAGCGTTTGGCGTGGTGCCACAGATCGTTCGCGCCGCTCTTGGCAATCATCTCATCAATGATCTGTTCGCCCGCGGCAGCGTGCCTCCACAAGACGGCATAATCATCCATGCTGAGATTGGAGCCGTTCAGGATTTTTTCTGGAATCGCGATCTTGCCCACATCATGGAACATGGCCGCGACTGTAACGGTGTCCATATCCCATGTCCGCAATGCTTCGGCGTAAACATTTTTAGCCAACAACGCGTGTATCATCAACTTGGTGTATGCCGCGATGCGCTCGACATGTCCGGTTGTTTTCGCGTCTCGCATTTCGATGACATCGGGGAGTACGCAGGCAACGCTTTTTTGGATGCTGTCCAGATATTGCGCGCGCTTGGCGAAGGTGTCCAAATTCAGGCAATTGCCCACGCGTTTGAGCAGGATCAGGTCCGAAAAGGGTTTTTGCACAATATCCAATGCCCCCAACTCCAGGCAATGGGTCATCATCAGATCCTCTTCCCAGCCCGTCATGAATAAAAACGGAATGTCCGCCCAGACGGGGTTTTCCTTAATTTTCTCAACAAGATCGATTCCCGACATTCCCGGCATTTCGATATCCAGTAACATGATATCCGGAATGATCTTTTCCAGAAGCGCGAGCAGCTTCGCTGCGGAGGGGAGGGGGAAAACGCGGTACTGACTTTCCAGAGCCTGCTTGGCTTTCGTCAGATTGGCATCGCTGTCGTCCACCACAAAGATTGTTTTTTGCATACCACCCTCATCCTATGCATTGTGTGGGCATGTTATGGAAGCCGGCTTTTGTTCCATCTCTGTCACGTCTTTATTTCCTGCGCGATCCGGTCAAATTTATCCGCCACGTCGCGAAAGACCTCCACCAGTGCAGGGTCAAAATACGTTCCGGCGCTGTCTTCAATGATTTTTTTCGCGTCCATGTGGGTCAATGCTTCCTTGTACGGGCGCACTGAAATCAGCGCGTCGTACACATCCGCCACAGCCATCAGCCGTCCCTCCAGGGGAATGTTCAAGCCCGCAAGTCCCTCGGGGTAGCCGCTGCCGTCCCATCTTTCGTGGTGGGTTCCTGCAAAGAGCAGGGCATAGCGCAAAAAGGCGTGTCCTTCCGTGTCGCTTATTATTTTTTTTATGGCGGCCACCCCTACCGTCACATGGGACTTCATGATCTCGAATTCCTCCGGGGTAAGCTTGGCCGGTTTGTTCAGGATAAGGTCGGTGATGGCGATTTTCCCCACATCATGGAGTTGTGCCGAGGGCAGGAAAAAATCCATGTTCCATTTCGCGGTTTCATCCGCATACATGTTTTTTCGGAGGAGTTCTTCTATCAGGGTTCGCAAATAGCGTTGGGTGCGGCTGATGTGGCCGCCGGTGAGTTCATCGCGGCATTCCACCAGATCGGCCACAGTGGTCAGGACAGCGCTTTGCAGGTTGAATATTTCCCTGGTCTTGTCGCGCACCTTGTGTTCAAGGTTGTCCGCGTAGTCCAACAAATCCTTTTTCTGGCTGGCGATCAAAAGTTGGCTGGAGATACGTTTGAGCAGGCGCGGCGTGGAAAATGGCTTGGATATGTAATCCACCGCGCCGAGATCAAAGCCCTCCAGTTCGCTGTCTTCATCAAGCTTGGATGTCAGGAATATCACCGGGATGTCCGCGAGGCGCGAATCGGCTTTCATTTTTTTTATGGCCTCGTAACCGTTCATTTCCGGCATTTCCACATCCAGCAGAATCATCTCCGGAATGATCTTTTCCAGAAGCGCAAACATTTTCAGCGCAGAAGGGAGAGGGAAAACACGATACTGTTCTTCCAATGCCTGCTTGGCCTTGGTCAGATTGGCATCGCTGTCGTCCACCACGAATATGGTTTTTTGCATAATCCGCCCTCTTCTTTGGTCAACATAAGCCATGCGGGATCAGCACGCTTTAAATCCGTGGGGCTGCATGCCTTCTAGCCTGCGTGTATGCCGTCCGCGTAATTTTTTGCAATGTCGGCGGCTTCGTCCAAATCGCTGTGCAGCAGATGTTCGGTGATGGTATTCAACGCGTTTTTGGTCTGCCGCGACCAGGTTTTTTGCTTCAATGCGGCCAGTGCGTTTTCGGCGGCGCCGATGTCGAATGCCGCACACATCGCGTGCAGGGCGAGCAGTTTTTCCCGCAAATACTCCTGGTCGTCCCTGGTTTCGCTGTATTCGTCTTCTTCCTGCGGCGTGATTATTTTGACCACCGCGCGCAACGCGTCCAGAAACGCCGGGGTTTCGGCCGATATCACGCCCCTATCCCGATTCCGCCCCGCCTGTTCCAAGCGGAACGCGGATGCGGAAAGCCCCGTTTCGCCGATATTCGCCAGCGCGCTTTTCATCGCGTGGGCATTGATGGTATACAGATGCAGGCTCTCGTCCGTGCTGTTCGCCCCGTTCGCATATGCCGCTTCCAGCGCCACGAGGGATCTATCCGCGTCCCGCGCGAAAGACGCCGCCAACTGCGGGTCCAATTGCGGATGCTCGGCCTTGGCGTCGGCATTGTTTGAAGAATCGCAGGCTTGCAGGTGGGTGGCCTCAATCACCTCATGCGGTTGCTTGTCGCGTATCAGCTTGTTCAGCGCGGCATTTAACTGGCGCAGGTCTATCGGCTTGGAAATGAAGCCGTCGAAACCGTTGGCCAGAAACACATCCGCCTGCCCCGCCACGGCGTTTGCCGTCAACGCGACGATAGGGTGCGCATATCCCAGGCCGCGTATGATTTTTGTCGCTTCTATGCCGTCCATCTTCGGCATCATATGGTCCATGAACACGATGTCGTACACCTTGCCCTGCTTGATTTTGTCAATCGCCGCAAACCCGCTGTCGGCGGAGTCAAACTTCAAACCATACGGCATCATAAGCCCCTTGGCGACATAGATATTGGTTTCCACATCGTCGACGACCAGAACGCTGCCGTAAGGCATCGGCTCGCGCGTAATTTGCGCTCTTTTCATTTGCGCCGTGCCGTTCATGCGGAACTGCCGCAGATTGTCCGCCAATTCTTTGCCCAACACTTCGGAGTCGATAATGCCCTGCGGCAGGCGCAGGGTAAACACCGAACCTTCGCCCGGTTCGCTCACCACGGAAATTTCGCCGTTCATCATGCGCACCAAATTGCGCGTGATGCTCATGCCCAGTCCCGTACCCTCGGTGGTGCGGTTGGCTTCCAGGTTAAAGCGGGAATATTCGTCGAACAACTGGCTTATTTGCTCCTCCGTCATGCCCTGGCCGGTATCGCTGACGTTGAAAACAAGCGTCAGCAGGGATCCTTTTTGATCGATCCCCGTGGCCACGGAAACCGACAGCTTGACCACGCCTTTTGCGGTATATTTGAATGCGTTGGAAAGCAAATTGTTCAAAATCTGCCTGACCCGGAGCGCATCGCCCAAGAGCATCGCCGGCGTATTTTCATCCACATGCAGTTCGAACTCAATCGGCTTGCTGCCGATCCGCATCATGTTCAACTGCACGACATCGTTGATCAGGCTGGCCACGTCATATTTTGTCGGCACCAATTCCAGCTTGCCCGCCTCTATTTTGGAAAGATCCAGTATATCGTTGATAATGCCAAGCAGCAGATCGCCGGCATGATAAATTTTGACCAAGCCTTCCTGTGTTTCCTGCGGCAGTGTTTCGTTGCCTAACAACATTTCGGTGATGCCCAGAACCGCGTTCATGGGCGTGCGTATTTCGTGGCTCATCGTGGCCAGAAAAGCGGATTTTGACTGCGACGCCGCTTCCGCGACCAGCTTGCCCTGGCGCAGTTCTTCCTGAGTTTTTTTGAGGGTGTCATCCGCAAAAGCGGTAAACTGCACCAGAGAGCCGTCTATCCACGGTATGATCGCCGATTTGCTGCCGAGCCATTTGCTCAATCTGTCATCCCAGAAATCTTCACGCGTGTACGACAGGCTCGGCTTATTTTCTGAAAGATGCGGCAACAAGCAATGGGGGCAGGGCTGATCCAGATTCCATAAAATCTCGTAGCATTTTTTGCCCATGCAGCTTTCTTTGCTTAAGCCGTAAGCTTCTTCCATTTGTTTATTCATAAAGACAATATGATAGTTCAAATCAGAGACAGATATCATTGAATCAAGATGTTCCATGATCGTTATTACTTTATTCATTTCTGCGATATGATCCACCATATCGCCTATGTTGTTTGCCAGTTGTCCCAATTCATCCTTGTATTCACTTCTGATAGGGTATGAAAAATTCCCGTTTGAAATTTCATTCATTGCTTTTTGTATATGTATGATAGATACATCTACTGTTCTTGTTATGATAAAAGACAATAATACTGAAAAAATAACTATACACAATGTTATGACTAATCCTAAAGCTATAATATAATCAGACTGTGCAGCCGCATCATTTGACTTTTTCTTGACAGCAATAAATGCCGCATGGCGAAGTGCTTCTATTTTTTCTGTAATTTCGCTGGCTATTCTGATTCCTTTCAATATAGTATCGCCTATTTTATCTTTGTCATGGTCAATGATATTTTCGATTGATTTTTGGTATGGAATATAATCATTGGTGAAATCATAGTATATTTCGTCCCATATTTTCAAACGCATATTCATTTCATATTCAGTCAGGAGGGTTTCTGAAAGCACACTGTCGCGGTAATTATTCATATTTCGTAAAAATGAATCAGTCAATGCAGAAACTTCTTCGATGCGGATACTACCTTCAAACAGATATACATTATGCAGACGTAATCTTGTTATATCTTCAGCCGCGCTATTCAAAAGAATAATTCTCTGTGTCGCTGTATTAATCAGAACATTGTATCCTTTGTTAACGCTGATAAATTGTGATATGGCGAATAGATTAGAAAAAATTATCAACAATACGAGAGTACCGAAAGCGATGAAAAGCTTGCTTTGCATCTTTATGTTTTGAAACCAGTTCATGTGGTATACCCCCGCATGAAATTTTTGATTCGCATGGCCGCCTGCCCGTATTGCGCAAAAGCGGCCAGCGCCAGCGTATGAGGTTGACGCTAGCACGTTTCTCATGCGGAGGAAAGAGCCGGGTTTCGACTTTACAGCACATGGGGTCAGTGTGTATTCTTCAATCAGCATGTGCAAAGCGCGTTTCAAGCCTGAAAATCCAACCCGCCCCGCTGTTCTCATGCCGCGCGCCAAGATGAGAGATGAGGAACGCAACATCGGGAGGAACATGCACATTTGCAATGCTTTGGAATGAGCTTTATGCGTTACTAAGGAGGTCTTCGATGTTTCAAAGTCGTAAATTCATCTTCAGCGTAGTGTGTCTGGCGATCTTTCTTTATGCCGGTTTCGGGGGCCGGGCTTTTGCCGCATCGAAGGAGATCCGCATCGGTTATATTGCGGCGGATCAGTTGCACAGCCCCGCCGTGATGGTGATGAAGGAAAAGAAACTTCTTGAAGCGGCCGGTTTTACCGTCATGTGGCGGGAATTTTTGAACGGAACGTATGCGATGCAGGATCTGGCCTGGGATTCCATCGATTTTGCCAGTTGCGGCGTTGCCCCCATCATGATCACCCACGCGCAGGGCGTGAAGCTGGCCGTCCTTGCCGGCTCCAATGCGGAAGGCTCCAGCCTTGTCGTGACCGATTCCATCAAGACAATCCGAGACTTGCACGGCAAGAGGATCGGCACGCCGGGCAGCGGCTCCACTCAGGATGCCATGGTGGCGCAACTGGCCAGGGCGAATGCTCTCCAGATCAAGCGCAGGGCCATGAAAATTTCCGACATGCCTCTTTTTTTGCAGAAAAATGAGATCGACGGCTTCATCGCCTGGGCGCCGCATCCGGCCAGGGCGGTTGAGGACAAGTTGGGGCATGAGCTGCTTACCTCGCATGACATGATGCCCGGCCATCAGTGCTGTGTGCTCGTGACCAAGGAAAGCGCCCTGCGGGGCGATCCGGAAACCGCAAACATTGTGCTCAAGGTATATCTTGATGCGTACAAATGGTTTCTGGACAACCAGGAAGAATCCTTGCAACTGCTGGCAAAAAGCACCGGCATGGCCGAAGACATTGTCCGTCAGGCTCTGAAGACCGTTGTGTACCCTTATCCCCCCTATTGCAATGTGGCGAGCATGCAAAGCATGCTCAGGAATCTCATTGAGACCGACAAGATCGCGCCCATACAGGAAGCGGATTTGGCTTTTTTCACGCAGGACCTGTGCCGCCTGGAACTGCTGGAAAAAATTACCGGCACCACGCGGCCCAAGCTGTAGGCGGGATCGCGCGTTGTGCGGCTGTCCCCCGGTTTCATGTCGGCGGGCAGGGTTTTGTTGCCTGTTTTTCTTCCGGGTATAAAGCCGGAGCCGTCTCAAAGCGAAACGGCTCTCAGGCGGCGTTGCGGCGCGGCACGAACACCAGGGTCAGGACGACGATGACCCCGGCCAGGGCGATGCCTGCGTAAAATCCCCAGGCGATGCCGGCATGGGCCATGATGCAGCTGAAACCGACGGGCGCGAGGCTCTGCCCGAGGCGCAAGAGCACGCCGTTGGCCGCCATGACCGAAGCCCGCTGGGCGGCGGAAGCTGCCGTCAGCAGTTGTGACTGCACGTTGGGGATGTTCATGCCCTGGCCCATGCCGAACAGCATGACGGGCAAGAGCATCCAGATAAGGCTTGGCATGGTGATCAGGCCCACCATGCTTGCCATGTACAAAACCTGGCTGCACAGCAGGAGCGTCCTGGGCGAGAACGTGCCGTACAGCCTGCCGAGTTGGGAAGAGGTGAGCGCCGTCCCCGCGGCGGCAAAGGCCATGGCCCCGCCGATGGCCGCGGTGCTCGCGCCGAAGGTATTGTCCGCAAGCACGGGGAAACAGGTGATGAGCGATCCGTAAAGCAGGACGAATGTCACGCCCGTGATGCAGAGCAGGCCCACAATGCGCCGGGTGTGAACAATGCGTCCCACGTCGCGCAGGTATTGCTTGCAGGAAGCGGTGGCGCCGGGGTTGGCCAGCGGCGTTTTCAGAACCATGAGCAGCACGGGCAGGGTCATGATCGGGAGCAGAAAGGGGAAGCGCCAGTCGAAATGGGCAAGGATGCCGCCAAGGCTCGGATACAGAGCTGTGCATATGTTCAGCACGGTCGTGTTGTAGCCGATGATGGCGGCCATGGGTTTACCGGACCAGGTATCCGCGATGATCGTCGCGTTGAGCACGCCGAGCGGGGCCGCGCCGATGCCTTGAAGAAAGCGCAGCGCGAGAAGGGTGGAGAAATTCGGGGCAAAGGCGCAGGCTGTTCCCGCAAGGGCGAACAGGCAGAGAGAAGGAAAGAGCACGGCCCGGCGTCCGAACCTGTCCGCGAGCAAGCCCGAGAGCAGCGTGCACACGATGCCCGGCAGGGTGAACGCGGTGATGACGAGACTGGCCGTGATCTGGCTGACGGCGAAAGTTCTGGCGAGGGCCGGGATCATGGGCATGATGCTGCTTACGCCGAGCACCATGCTGCAGGTGGTTCCGAAAACCAGAAAAAGAATGCGCCGCCCTTCCGGCGAAGCGGGTGCAAAGCGGTCTATGATGTGCTCCTGATTCCTCTATGCCTCACGCCAGGGTCTCAAGCGCGGAAGCCAGCGCGGGACATGCCGCCGGTATTCCCGGTAGGCGTCTCCAAAGCGCCGTTCAAGATCCTTTTCTTCCACGAGCGGAAAATAGAGCATGTTGCTAAGGACAAAGACGGCAAGAAGCACGCAGATCGCCCGTGAATTGAGCAGGAGCGCTTCAGCGGCCTGCATGGCGAAGACGCTGGTAAGCATCGGGTTGCGCACATGGCGGTAAGGCCCGGCTATGACCAGATGCCGCGGCGGATCCCAGGGAGCTGCCGTGCCGCGGCCAAGGGTATGAAACAGCCGCATGGTCCACAACGCAAAGCTCATGCCGGCAAGCAGCAGCACGCAACCGGCGGCCAGGAGCAGGGGATGGTTCGCCTTCCAGCCATAGTTCGTCAGCCAGAGGATAAGGGCCGGAATGAAGACAAGGGCATTCAGCGGCAACAGCAGGATCGGCAGAAGCCAGCGTCTCTTGGCGACAGGGACGGATTTTTCGGGCGATTTCGTCATGGCGCGGTCTTTGTTGTCCGGCGTCTGTTTTCCGGCGCCGGGATTGGGGTGTGCAATGGATCAGGAGCAGTGTGACTCCGAAAAGGGCAAAGCGCTCTAGAAGAATAGTTTTATGCCGCCGACGAGCACCATGGCCCGCATAATTTTTTCAAACAGGGGGCCGGAAATTTTGTGCAGCAGCATCACGCCCAAAACACTCCCCAAAATGACGCAAGGCAGGAGCATGAGGTTGATCGTGAAGGAATCCGGCGTCATCAGCCCCAGAGCGATGCTGAAGGGGATTTTGAAGCTGTTGATGGCGAAATAGATCCAGGCGCCGGTGCCCACAAACTGCTCCTTGGAAATATTCATGGTAAGCAGGTAGAGCATCAGGGCCGGTCCCGCCGCATTAGCCAGCATGGTCATGATCCCGGCCAAAAAGCCCATGGTCCAGGCGAAAAGACGGCTGTTCTCCGGAATGCGTATGCGGCGATACCGGCACACGGCATCCAGTATGAGGAGCAGGAGCACAACGCTCCCCAGCACCTTGCCGTACACAGAGTCCGGAATGTGGTCCATGAGAAAAAATCCCACGATAATGCCCAGGAACATGGCCGGCAAAAGCGCGATGATGTAGCGCATGACCACGGCCTTGCGCCAGTAGGCGACGGCGATGATATCCGCGAAAAGCAGAAAGGGCAGAACATATCCCGTGGACAGCTTGGCGGGCATCACCAGGGGTACGAATACGGCGGCCAGCATGCCCGCTCCCGGCATGCCCGACTTGGCGATGCCCGACATCAGCGCGCTGAAGACCAGCACCGGGTAAAAAGCGGCAGAGTGTTCCATATATTCCCGTGCCCGCCGGCATGAGCCGGGCGGGGCGGCTGTGACGCGTTGCATGCAGTGATCGTGCATAAAACAGGGCGGCATTCAGCGCAAGGGGCAGGGCGCGTGCGCTTGTGTCCGTGGCTCAGGGAAAACGGTATGAGCGCAAGATTTCTCTATACGTTCCACCCGCATCTCTGGTATAAGTACGCCACCGCGAAACGGCTTTGCAGGTTATACCCCTTTCACCGCGCCGTTTCATGCCAAACGGGAGAAGCAAGATGTCGATACGTGCCCGTATAACCATCCTGATCGTTGTGTGCGTTTTTCTGCTGGTGGGCGTGATCTGCTTCAGAGTGCAGCTCCTGGTGAGCGATGCCGCGCTGGCGACCTTTCAGGTCAATGCGAGAGAGCAGGCCTTGCGGTTGAATGATCTGATCACCATCTATCTCACCGGTGGCGAGATCACAGTCAAAACCCTGGCCGAAAGGCCGGAACTGCTCGCCGCGAAAGGCAAGCTGACCTCATACAAGGACACCAAGGAACCCGCCATCCTGAAGCGGGACGAGTTCTCCCCCGAGGTGCGGGACGTGTACGACCTGCTTTCTCTGGCCAAGCACCTTACCCCCAATGTGGAGCTTGTGCTCTACGGCCAGGAAGACAGCGGATACATCAGGGCTCCCGCCCCCAACATCGCGGCCGGCTATGACCCCCGCGCCCGCGTCTGGTACAAGCTGACCGTGGGCGGCGACAAGGCATTCACCATCACCGACCCCTATGTTTCAACCACGGGCAAGATCGTGGTCACGGTATCGGCCCCGGTGAAAGATCAAGGCAAGGTGATCGGCGTGACGGGTGTGGATTTTATTGCGCAGCCCCTGGTCGAAACGCTGAAAAATACCGTCATCGGCAAGCAGGGCTACTTTGTCCTGCTGGATAAAAACGGTATGGTCATTGTCGATCCCAAAACCCCTTTCGACATGATCGCGGAGCAGTACAGGACGCTCAAAAAACCTCTGGACGAGCCTCTGTTCGCGGCCATCAAGGACTGCCCCGGCGGCATGCTGGAACTGACGCGACACGATGTGGCCTACGTGGCCTATGTGGCTGATTTCAGCTATGTGGGCTGGAAGGGCGCCGTGCTGCTGCCGCGGGATGAAGTGCAGGAAGGGGCGCGGGACATCATCAGAAATATCCTGCTCATCAGCTGCATAGCCGCTGTCGCTTTGATCTGCCTGATAGCCGTGCAGGCGACCTTCATCACCAAGCCCATCTATCGGCTCATGAACCGGCTGCACCGCGTGGCGGACAACGATTTCACCGCCTTTGACAACGCTCCGGCCGAAAAGCTGCCTGAAATCCGGGATTTGGTCGCAAGCACCGTCACCATGATCAAACAGATACGCGAGCTGATACAATCCAGTGATCAAAAAGCCCAGGAGGCGCAGGCGCAAAGCGGCAAAGCCAGGGAAGCCCTCGCCCTGGCCGAAGAATCGCAAAAAGCGGCGGCGGCGGCGTTGAGCCAGGGGCGGCTTGAAGCCGCTTCGCGCCTGGAATCCATTGTGTCCAGCGCGCTCGATGCGACCAAAACCTTGATTCGCCAGATAGAAAGGGCGGATCAGGGCGCGAACGAACAATTGCGCCGCACCGGCGAGGAAGGGAACGACATTTCCAATATGCTGGCAGCGCTCGGTGAAGTCGCCGCAAACGCTTCGGAGGCGGAAAAGCACGCGCAGGTGACCAAAAGCAACGCCGAACAAGGCAGCCAGGTCGTATACAGGGTCAGCGTCGTCATTGCCGAAGTCGACAAGCATGCCGCGGCCCTTACCGGCAGCCTGAACGAACTTGGCACTAAAGCCCAGGGCATCAGCCAGGTAATGGATGTCATTACCGATATTGCCGATCAAACCAACTTGCTGGCGCTCAACGCCGCCATTGAAGCGGCGCGGGCCGGTGAAGCGGGGCGCGGTTTTGCCGTTGTCGCCGACGAAGTGCGCAAACTTGCTGAAAAAACCATGCACGCTACCGGCGAGGTGGGTTCGGTCGTGCGGCAGATCCAGCAGGGTACTCAGGAAAGCATCACCTTCGCCAACCAATCGTCGGAAATTGTCACCCGCTGCACGGCCCTGGCCGAAGAAGCCGCGAATGCGCTGCAGAAAATCGTGCAGGTCGCGGACGAAACCTTGAATCAGGTCAATGCGATCAGTCAGAGCGCCCGAGTCCAGTGCCAGGCAAGCGGCCATCTCGGTGAGGAGACGGTCGCGATTTCACACACGGCAAGCGAAAACGTCGCCCTGATGGACGAGGCGCAACGGGCGGTGGACAGTCTTGTCGCCCTGATCAACCAGATCAATGATGTGGTGAACTCGCTCAAGCGATAGAGCGAGTTCGCTTTGCAATGGCCGCATGAGCAAGCAGACTTTCGCTCTCGAAACCGCAGTCCGCGGCAATTGGGGTCTCAACACGCTCGATTTTCAGAATGTCCGCGTCTATGCACGGGAGGACGGCGTCGTCACCCTGGAAGGCGCCGTTATCGTCCCCGGCCGGAAGGAGGAGGCTGAAGCCGCCGCCAGGGCGACGCCGGGCGTCACCAAGGTTATCAACAACATCCAGATTGCGGGCGGCCAGTGAATGAACCGGCGCTGAGGCGGCGGTTTTCGGCGGGGCCATTGAGGAGGGGCCGTGCGCAGAAAAGACAGGGAACAGATCGAAGCCACGTTTCTGGAAAGCGTGCTGCATGAAGCCGAGTACGCCTGCCTCGCCCTGAATACCGGCGCGGCTCCGTATGCGGTGTGTGTAAACTTCATTTACCGGGACAAGGCTCTGTTCGTGCACAGTGCGACCGAAGGACACAAGCTCGACCTGCTGCGGGCCGATCCTCGCGTGGGTTTCACCCTGGCTGTGGACGTTCAGGTGGTGCCGGATCAGTTCACCACCTGGTACCGCAGCGTGAGCGGTTGGGGCGTGGTCTCTCTGGTGGAAGACGAGGCGGAACGGCAGGCGGTGTTCGCCGGTTTTGCCGCCAAGTACCGGGCCGCCTGTCCCAGTCCCGTACCCGAAAGCATGTCCCGGCGTATCGCCGTGCTGAAGGTTGCCGTCGAATCCGTGACCGGCAAGCACTCGCGGGGCAAACCTTGATGCGGCGAGAGTGCCCCGGCCGCTTCGTCAGCACTGCTGCTCTCGTCCATACGCCTGCCGGCTACGGCTGGAGCAAGGCTCGAAGACGCGCCAACGGCTGCCGCGCCGTCTGACGGTACTAAGGATTTATCCATAAATAACACAAAATGGGAGCATTTCCGAACTGGTATCATTGTTGAGGTGAAACTTCTCTCACAGTGCGCATCTTTACTTTTTCGGGAATTATTCGTAAATTTTTAAGCCCCCGGCAAGGATCAGATTGCCGGCATGCCGGAGCCGTAGGAACCATCGCCCGTCTTGGCCGGCATGCTGATCAGCGCAGGGGAGTGAAATGCCGCGCCCGGACGGAGGAAGCATGGTCAAACATTTTATGGGATTTCGTGACCTCGGTCCCGAAGGGGCGTTGAGTGTGCTGCGCCGGGCCAAGGCCATGAAGGAGTCGCGGTTTCGCGGGCACAGCCTGGAAGGCAAGATAGCCGTACTGTTGTTTGAAAAAGCCTCAACCCGCACCCGCGTGTCCTTTGAGGTGGCGGTGCGCCAACTCGGGGGGAGCACCATTTTCATGACCCCGCAGGAGAGCCAGCTCGGCCGTTCCGAGCCTTTGCGGGACACGGTGCGGGTGCTGTCGCGCTATGTGGACTGCCTGATCGTGCGCACCTTCGGCCAGGAAAAACTGGACGAATTGGCCGCGTACGGTTCGCTGCCCGTGGTCAATGCCCTGACCGACCAGGGCCATCCCTGTCAGGTTATGGCTGATGTGCTGACGATGTACGAGCGCAATGCCGATCTCAAATCTTTGCGTGTGGCTTGGGTGGGCGACGGCAACAACATGGCCAATTCCTGGATCGAAGCCGCGATGATGTTTGGTTTCGAACTCTGTCTGGCCGTGCCTGAGGGCTTCGATCCGGATCGCAACCTGCTCGCGGCTGCGCGGGAAGGGAGCCGGGTCAGCCTGGTGCGCGACCCCCGGCAGGCCGTGGCCGGCGCGCACTATGTCAATACGGACGTGTGGGCCTCCATGGGCCGGGAAGGGGAACAGCAGGCGCGCGAGTGGGCTTTTGCCGGCTACCATGTGGATGACGCGCTTATGGCCCTGGCCGCGCCGGGAGCGCTCTTTATGCACTGCCTGCCCGCGCATCGGGGCGAAGAAGTGGCGGAGGCGGTGATCGAAGGAGCGGCCTCCGTTGTCTGGGATGAGGCGGAAAACCGCCTGCATGCGCAGAAAGCCATTCTGGAATGGATTTTCACATAAATGCCTGGCTTGTGTTGATCGCCAGCCCCAGGTCGCGCGGCAACAGCGAACACGCGGCCGGGCTGGCGGCTGCCTGCCTGCGTGCGGTCGGGCTGCCCGTGGAGGTGTTGCGGCTGCGGGAGCACACGGTGGCTCCATGCACGGCCTGCGGCTTGTGTTCCACGCTGCCCGGAGCGTGCGCGCTCGATCCCGATCGCTCGGGCCGTCCGGATGACGCCGCCGCCGTGTTCGCCTGCCTGCGTGCGGCCGCCGGATTGATTGTGGCCGCGCCGGTTTATTTCTACAGCGTGCCGGCGCCGTTCAAGGCCCTGGCGGATCGCTCCCAGCGTTACTGGTCTCAGACTGATGCGGGTCGACAGTCCGGCAAACCCGCCTATGCCATATTGTCCGCCGGCCGGATGCGCGGTGAACGCCTGTTTGACGGCAGCCTGCTGACCCTGCGCTCCTTTCTTCCCCTGCTTGGTTTCAGCTTGCGGGATCACCTGCCCCTGCGCGGTCTGGATGGCGCCGATGCCTTGGCCGGCCGGCCGGATTTGTGCGATCGGGTGCGCGACTGGACTGCGCGCATCGCCGGGGCGTGAAAAAGACCGCAGCGCCTTCCCCCGGCGCTACCAATCGAGCGTGGCCTTGAAGGCCGCAGCCAGTTCTTCCACCGGTTCGGTCAACAGGACAGCGCCCTGGCTGCGGATGGTGAAAAGGGCGTCGTCGGTCACGTCGCCGATGCGGGCGCACAGGCCGGGATCGCTCAGGCGGCTCATGCAGTCTTCAAAGGCCATGGCCTGTCCTGGCCGCACGGTCACGAGCAGGCGGCTGGCCGATTCGCTGTACAGACATTCGGTGGGGGTCAGGGCGTCGATGCCGGGCACGGCCGCGAGATCCACATCCGCGCCCAGGCGGCCGCCGATGGCCATTTCGGCCAGGGCCACGGCCAGACCGCCGTCAGACAGGTCGTGGCAGGCGGTGACGAGATCGGCGTTCATGGCCGCGTGCAGGGCCAGATAGCGTTGACGCGCTTGGAGCGTATCCACCACGGGGACTTGGCCGCCGGGCCGACCCAGTTCGCCGCTCAGTTCACTGCCGCCCAATTCGCGCCTGGTCGGGCCGAGCAGGAAGATCGCATCGCCGGCTTCTTTGAAGTCGCTGGACACGGCCTTGTTCACATCGTCCATGATCCCGAGCAGGCTGAACAGCACGGTGGGCGGGATGGAGATCTTGCGGCCGCCGCCGGTGTAGTCGTTTTTCATGGAGTCTTTGCCCGAAACGCAAGGCACCTTGAAGGCGCGGCAAACCTGGTCCAGAGCCTGGCAGGCGCGCACGAGTTGGGCCAGCTTGTAATGCCCGTCCGGGGTTTTGTCCGACTGCACCGGATCACACCAGCAGAAGTTGTCCACCCCGGCCATGCGGTTGGGGTCCGCGCCCACGGCCACGGCGTTGCGCACGGCTTCGTCGATGGCGTTGGCCATCATGTGCCAGGTATCGTAGTCGCTGAATTTGGGGCAGATGCCGTGGCTGATGACCAGACCTTGTTCGCTTTCCAGCACGGGCCTGAGCACGGCCGCGTCTGAAGGCCCGTCGCGCCTGACGCCGGTCAGGGGTTTGATCACGCTGCCGCCCTGAACTTCGTGGTCGTACTGGCGGATGAGGTATTCCTTGCTGCAGATGTTCAGCCGGCCGAGCATGCGGCGCAGGAGCCGCCCTTGCCCGGCCCCGGACACATCGAAGCGATCGTGATGCTGGGCGCCGATCAGGCAGGGAGGGTCCCACACGGCCTTGAGCTTGAGCTGGGGCAGGCCGTTGTGCATGAAGTCAAGATCCAGAAAGGCCACGGGCCGGTCGCCGTGGGTGATGGAGAAGTGGCCGGAGGACGTGAACAGACCCAGGTCCGTGGCCTCCACGTCCATGTGGGCGGCCAGATGCAGCAAGGCATCCAGCTTGTCCTGGGGCACGGCCAGGGTCATGCGTTCCTGGGCCTCGGACAGCAGAATTTCCCACGGTTTGAGGCCGTCGTACTTGAGCGGCGCGCGCGACAGGTCCAGCATGCAGCCGCCGGCATCCACGGCCATTTCGCCCACTGAAGAGGACAGGCCGCCGGCGCCGTTGTCGGTGATGGCGTGGTACAGGCCGAGATCCCGCGCCCGCAGCAAAAAGTCATACATCTTGCGCTGGGTGATGGGATCGCCAATCTGCACGGCCGTGGCCGGAGAACCTTCGTGCAGTTCCTGAGAAGAGAAGGTGGCGCCGTGGATGCCGTCCTTGCCGATGCGGCCGCCGACCATGACGATGGCGTCGCCGGGTTCGGCCTTTTTGAAATGGCCCGGCCGGCCGTGGATTGTACGGGGCAAAAGGCCCACGGTGCCGCAATAGACCAGGGGTTTGCCCAGGTAGCGCTCGTCAAAGACCACGGAGCCGTTGACCGTGGGGATGCCGGATTTGTTGCCGCCGTGCTCCACGCCTTCGCGCACGCCTTCCATGATCCGGCGGGGATGGAGCAGGCGAGGAGGCAGGGGGCTGTCGTAGAAGGGCGAGGCAAAGCAGAACACATCAGTGTTGCAGATCAACTCGGCGCCCAGGCCGGTGCCCATGGGGTCGCGGTTCACACCCACGATGCCGGTCAGGGCGCCGCCATAGGGATCGAGGGCCGAAGGACTGTTGTGGGTTTCGACTTTGATGCACACATCGTGCGTATCGTTGAAGGCCACAACTCCGGCGTTGTCCTTGAACACGGAACGGCAGAAGTCGCGCTCGCCCAGTTCCGCGCGCAGGGCGGCCGTGGAACCCTGGATGTAGGTCTTGTACAGACTGTTGATGGCGATCAATGCGCCCTGCTCGCGATCCTCGTAGTCGATGCGGGCCGCGAAAATTTTGTGCTTGCAGTGTTCGGACCAGGTCTGGGCCAGGACTTCCAGTTCGGCGTCCGTGGGATCGGGAGGCAGGCCGCGCCCGGCGCGGGCCTTTGTCACTTCCGGGCGGGCGTACCAGTCGCGGATGGCCAGCAGTTCTTCTTCATTCAAGGCCCAGGTGTTTTCCTGGCTGAGTTTGAGCATTTCCGGCACGGACAAACGGGAAAAGGGAATGACGGCAACCTCGCTGCAGGCCTCGCCCGTGACTTTGGCGGCACGGGCCGGAAAGCCGGGTTCGGCCTTCCATTCGGCGCGGCTTTTCAGGCTGAAGCGCTGGATCAGGTTGTTGGCCAGCAGATCCCGGGCGATGCGTTCGATTTCTTCGCGGCTGACGGCGCCGGACAGGCGGTACTGCCGGGCCGTGTACACAGCCAGCCGTTCACGCGGCAGACCGAGGGCCAGCGCGGCCGTGTCGCGGGCCGTTCGGCCTTCGTTGTCCGTGACGCCGGGATGGTAGCCGACTTCAATGATCCAGTCCGCGTCACAGGGCAGAGGGTCGAGAGAGGCTTCCTGAAGCACGGGATCGTGCAGAACGCCCCGGCTCAGAAGATGCCGGGCCTGGGATGCTTCCAGGCCGTCCAGGGTAAAGACGCTGACCACCCTGGCGGCAGTCAGTTCCAGTCCAAGACCTGAGCGGACGCTGGCCAGGATCTTGCGCCCCACGGTGTCGTCAAGTTGAGCGTGTACCCCGGCTTCAATACGGTGCAGCATACATTCCTCGAAAAACGGATGGATCAGAGTTTGCGATCGCGTACATAGCGGATTACGGCTTTGAGCAGGGCGTGTTCCGGGCCGGTCACCCGGTCCGCGGCCAGTTGGTCCAAGGCGGCGCGGGCCGCGTCAAGATAGGGATCGGCCATGCCTCTGGCGGCTTGGTCAAAGCCTCCGTGGCGCACGGCGGCCACGACGCGGTCCATTTCCTCTGCGCCCAACGTGCGGCCGAGGCAACTCCGGACAAAGTCCTGACGCTCGGTTTCAAGCAGAGATTGCGCATACAGGTGCAGGGGCGGGGTCAGATTGCCTTCGCGCAGGTCGCCTCCCACGGGCTTGCCGGTCCGGCCGGCCGGAGCGAAGTCCAGAGCGTCGTCCACAATCTGGAAAGCCATGCCGATCTGCAGGCCATATTCAGCCGCCGCCGCCAGCGCCGCTTCGTCCGCGCCGGCGCGCAAAGCCCCCAATTCGCAGCAGGCCCGCAGCATCCAGGCGGTCTTGCCGCGGATGACGGCGAAATACGAATCAAGATCCGGGCGGGTTCCGTCTTGCCGGTCCAATTCCAGAATTTGGCCGGTAGCGGTTTCCTCCAGAGCGGCCGCCAGACAGCAAGTCAGGCGCGGATCGTTGTAGCCGGCCACGATCCGGCTGGCTCGGGCCAGGAGCGCATCGCCGGCCAAGATGGTCCGGGTGGCGCCGAATTTGTGATGGGCTGCGGGCTGGCCGCGCCGGCTGTTGGCATTGTCGATCACATCATCATGCAGTAAGGTGGCCGCATGCACCATTTCCATGGTAGCGGCCAGAGGGAAGATGTCGTCGGCCTTGTAGCCCAGCAGACGGGCCGTGAGCACGGTCAAGAGGGGCCGCAGGCGTTTGCCTCCGGCATGCAGGATGTGCTCGGCAACGCGCCGGGCGGAGAGGGGGAGTTGCGCCGCGATCGAGTCGAGGGCCGCGTCGATGCGCGGTTGCTCGGAACGAATATACGCGGCCAGCTTGATGTTCATGGCAGAACTCATCATGCGTATCGCTTCGCCGAAAACTGTGGTTTGCGGCGCGTGGCGGCGGGATGCGCCGCCGCTATGTCCTGCGGGCGGAAAGACCGTGCGCGACCCTTCGGATTCCCCTGCCGGAGGCGTAGACTTTCGGGGAAGATGCCGGTTTGCGCGAAACAAAAGTCTTTGTGCGGCAAAAACGTCCATAAAGCAAGCCCTGATCGTGGTTGGCGGCGGACCAGTTTACCTCCAGGCAAGGAATGAGGCGCAGTATGCATTTTGACTTGGCGCTGTTTTTGTGTGCGCTCGGATTGGCGTTTATGCTCGAAGCCACCCTGTATGTGCTGTTTCCGGAAGGCATGCGGCGCATACTGGTGCGCATGGCCGCAACACCTGCCGGCAGCCTGCGTGTCGGCGGACTGTTCGGCCTGGGGCTGGGGGCGATCATCATCTGGATCGGGCGGGGACTGGGATAGAAAGACAGCGTCGCGTCGCGGCAAACCGGACCACTGCCTCATGCCTTGGCCACAGACATCATGAGCTTGATGCGGTTGAGCTGATTGACTTCGCTGGCGCCGGGATCGTAGTCGATGGCGGCGATATTGGCGTGGGGGAAGAACTGCTTGAGCTGCTTGAGCACGCCTTTGCCGGTGATGTGGTTGGGCAGGCAGCCGAAAGGCTGCATGCACAAAATGTTGTGCACGCCGGATTCGAGATGTTCGACCATTTCGGCCACGAGCAGCCAGCCTTCGCCGGTCTGGTGGCCGAGGGAAATGAAGCGCTGGGCTTTGCGCCGCAGCTCGCGCAGGCTGTGTGGGGCGGTGAAGCGCTTGCTCCGGCGCAGAGTTCTGGCCACGCCCGCCCGGAAAAACTCCATGAAGCCGATGCCCAGCAGAGATACGGCCGCCACCTTCCAGCAACCGGCCAGGTGGCGGTAGTTGTATACGCCGTCATAGCAGGAATACAGCACGAAATCCATGAGATCGGAAACCACGGCCTCGCCGCCTTCTTCTTCCACGACTTTGGCGGCCATGTTGTTGGCGTCGGGGTGGTATTTGAGCAGAATTTCACCCACCAGGCCCACACGCGGCCTGCGTTTTTCCGTGCGCAGGGGCAGATTGTCGAATTCTGCGACCATGGCCTGGATTTCGCGGTTGTAGCGAAAGAAGGAGGCCGAGGTCACGGTGTGCTTGCCGCGTTCGATCCAGGCGGCGGCCAGACGGTCGGCGCTGCCCGGCTCAAGCTCGTAGGGCGCCACCCGGAGCAGCATGCGCATGAGCACATCGCCGTAAATGCAGGCCATGATCGCCCGGCGCAGCAGGCTGGCGGAAAGCTTGAATCCGGGATTTTTTTCCAGCCCCATCATGTTGAAAGACACGACCGGAATGTGGTCCAGGCCGCAGTCGGCCAGGGCTTTGCGCAAAAAGCTGATGTAGTTGGTGGCCCGGCAGCCGCCGCCGGTCTGGGAAATCATAAGAGCCAGGCGATCCGGGTCGTAGCGGCCGCTGTGCACGGCCTGCATGAGCTGGCCCACGACCACGATGGCCGGGAAGCAGGCATCGTTGTGCACGTAGCGCAGGCCCAGTTCCACGGCCTCGCGGTCCACCTTGGGCAGTTGTTCCACTCGGTAGCCTTCGGCCCGGAATACCGATTCCACGAATTGGAAGTGAATGGGCGAAAGCTGTGGGATGAGGATGGTGTGAGTTTCGCGCATCTGCGCGGTGTACGGGGGTGAACCTTTGTACACGTTGACCGGCGGCGGCGCGGCCTGTCGATCTTTGCGGTCGCGCAGGGCGGCCAGCAGGGAACGGATGCGGATGCGGGCCGGTCCGAGGTTGGCGCCTTCGTCGATTTTGATCTGGGCGTAAAGCCGGCCTTTGGTCGTGACGATTTCCTCAAGCTGATCGGAAGTGATGGCGTCCAGGCCGCAGCCGAAAGATACGAGCTGGAGCACGGCCAGGTGATCCATGGCCGCGGCAAAGGCTCCGGCCCGGTACAGGCGGGCATGGTAGGTCCACTGGTCCACCACGCGCAGGGGGCCGGGATCGGGCTTGAGGTGGGCCACGCAGTCTTCGGTCAGCACGCCGAGACCGCAGGAGGTGATCAGCTCGGCGATGCCGTGGTGCACTTCGGGGTCCACATGATAAGGATGGCCGGCCAGAATCACGCCGAAGGAATCTGTGGCCGCCAGTGCGCTCAAGGCGCTTTCGCCGGCCCGGCGCACGTCTTCCTTGTAGCGTTCGAGTTCAAGGAAGCCCCGGCGCACGGCGTGTTCCATCTCGTCTTCGGGAATGCCCGTGAAGTATTCGATGCCGTTCAGGCGTTTGGCCAGAAATTCCCGATCCAGAGGCAGGAAGCGGTGGATGAAAGGAATATCCGACTCCTGGAGTTCGGTGATGTTGCGGGCCAGAAGTTCGGGGTAGCCGATGACCACCGGGCAGTTGTAGGTGCCGTCCTGGCCCTTGAATTCACGCAGTTCCTGCTGGATGCAGGGGTAGAAAATGCAGTCCACCTTGCGATCCAGCAGATCGAGGATATGGCCGTGGGCCAGCTTGGCCGGATAGCACACCGTCTGGGAGGGAATCGTTCTGTAACCCCGGAAGAACAGCTCGCGCGAGGAGGGAGAGGACAATTCCACCCGGAAGCCCAGAGTGGTGAACAGGGTGAACCACAGGGGATAGTTTTCGTAAATGTTCAGGCAGCGGGGAATGCCGATGGTCCCGCGCGGGGCCTGATCCGCCGGCAGGGGGGGGTAGGCGTCGAACAGGCGCTGGTTTTTCCAGGCGTAGAGATTGGGCAGATCCTTGGGCGTGCTGTCCGCGCCGCGCTCGCAACGGTTGCCGGAAATGAAGCGCCGGCCGTCGGCGAAGGCGGTGACCGTCAGGCGGCAGTTGTTGGAGCAGTGGCGGCAGCGGGCCGGCGTGGCCCTGGCCGTGAAGGTTCGCGCTTCGTCCGGACCGAGTAAAAGGCTCATGGGCACGCCGTCTGAAGTCAGGGCTGCCGGGCCGCGTTCGCGGGCGATGAGAGCCGCGCCGAAAGCGCCCATGAGGCCCGGCATTCCCGGCCGCACCACCGGCCGGCCGATCTGGAGTTCCAGGGCGCGCAGGATGGCGTCGTTGGCAAAGGAGCCTCCCTGGGCCACCACATGTTCGCCGAGTTCAGCCGGGTTGGTGATTTTGATCACTTTGTAGCAGGCGTTGCGGATTACGGAATAGGACAGCCCGGCCGCGATGTCGCCGACGTCCACGCCGTCCTTCTGGGCCTGGCGCACCTTGGAGTTCATGAACACCGTGCAGCGCGTGCCCAGATCCACCGGATTTTTGGCCAGGAGCGCCGCCTCCACAAAGCGGTTCAGGGGCATGTCCAAAGAATCGGCGAAGTTTTCAATAAACGAGCCGCAGCCGGCCGAACAGGCTTCGTTGAGTTGAATGCGATCCACAGCCCCGCCCCGGATGCGCAGGCACTTGATGTCCTGGCCGCCGATGTCCAGAATGAAGCTGACCTCGGGATCGAAAAATTTTGCGCCCGTGTAGTGGGCCACGGTTTCCACTTCGTCGATGTCGGCCTGCAGGGCGGCCATCAGCAAACCGCTGCCGTAGCCGGTCACGGCCGCGGCCCGGATGCGCAGGCCGGGGTTTCGCCGGTCGTAGATTTCTCGCAGCACGGACAGAGCCGCCCCCAGAGGGTCGGCCTTGTGCGAGCCGTAGGATGCATAGAGCAGCCGGCCCCGGTCGTCGATGAGCGCGGCCTTGATGGTGGTGGAACCGCTGTCGAAGCCGAGCCAGGCGTCGCCGTCGTATTCCTCCAGGGGAAAGGCCGTCATGTTGTCCCTGGCGTGGCGGGCGCGGAATTGGCGCAACGCGTCCTCGTCGGCGAACAGGGGCGGCAGGTGGGCGTTTTCTCTGGCTGCATCGCGCGCTTCCAGGGTCGCCAGCAAAGGTGCGATGCGCCGGGCTTCGGCAGCGTCCCGGCGGGCGTACAGGGCCGCGCCCAAGGCCACGAAGTATTCGGCGTGAGCGGGAAAGATCGCGTGCTCCGCGTCCAGCTTCAGGGTATGCGCGAAGCGTTCGCGCAACGAGCGCAGAAAAGCCAGGGGGCCGCCCAGAAATACGACCCGGCCGGTGATGGGCCGGCCTCGGGCCAGGCCGCTGATGGTCTGGTCGACCACAGCCTGCATGATGGAGGCGGCGATGTCCTCGCGGGCGCAGCCTTCGTTGAGCAGGGGCACGATGTCCGTCTTGGCGAACACCCCGCAACGCGAGGCGATGGGGTACAGCGTTGTGTGGCAAAGAGCCAGTTGATCCAGTCCGGGGGCATCCGTGGACATGAAGGAGGCCATCTGGTCGATGAACGCGCCCGTGCCGCCGGCGCATGTTTCATTCATGCGCTGGTCGGCTCCGCCGGTGAAGAAGGTCAGCTTGGCGTCTTCGCCGCCCAGCTCGATGGCCACATCCGTATCCGGAAAACGGCTGCGGATGCACAGGCTGGAAGCGGCCACTTCCTGCACGAAGGATACGCCCAGTTCTCCGGCCAGAGCGATGGCCCCGGACCCGGTGAGGGCGATGTTCCAGTGCGCGTCGGGAAAACGCTCGTCCACCTCAAGCAAAAGAGCGCGCACCGTGCCCCGCACTTCGGACAGGTGACGCTGGTAGCTGGTGTACAGCAATTCGTCCGCGCTGTTCAGGGCGACGACTTTGACCGTGGTGGAACCGACATCGATGCCCAGAAAAACTTCAGTACATGGAGTCATGGATTTTCCGATGCCCGTTCGCGCCTGAGCGGAACGCGCACCATGAACTGCGGCGAAAGCCGAAGCCTTTGTGGCGCCCACACGACAGGGTAAAACTGTGCTGTTGCAACAGCCGGAGCGTATCCGCGTCTCCCCGGAGGAAAACCTCCCCGCCATGCGGCTCCGAATCGCCACAACGTGTCTTTGTGGCCTTGTTTGACTTATAGCGGCTGCATGGAGTATCAGTCAACTGACCATCTGCTCAACCCTGTTCATAGAAATCATATAAAATAAATAAGTTACGTTCAAACGGCGGGAGTGTTTTTTTGTGCCAACGCCTTGTGCGCCAGTCCTGTGCCAGTTTTTGGCTACAATGAGGTGAAATTAAGGGCGTTTGTGGAAAATTGTCCGGTCGCCTGACGCCCTCGAAGCCGCCCTTGTCCGTGGCGTTCAGCCTTTGTCGTAATGATAGCGGCAGTGCAGAATGGTCAATGTATCCGCCGTTTCGTCCCAAGCGTAGATGAGGCGGTGTTCCTGATCAATACGGCGCGACCAGCATCCGGCAAGCTGGAAGCGCAAAAGCTCGGGCTTACCTTCACCCTCGGCGGGAGTGCGCAGGGCAGAAGTGATCAGGTCATTGAGACGTCGGAGTTTCTTTTTATCTTGCTCCTGCCAGTACAAATACTCTTTCCAAGCGCTTGGAGTCCATACGAGGTTTGCCATCAGTCACTTTCCGGTATGACGAGTGGATGCGGCGCTACGTTGCCCTTCCGCATATCGGCAATACTTTCCAGAAGACGCTCGGCATTAGCGGGATTACGCAACAGGTATCCAGTTTCCTGGATACTGTTGTAATCGTCCAGCGACATCATGACCACTGGACGGGCCTTGCGGCGTGTGATGACAATTACGTCGCTGTCATCACACACACTCTCCATGAGTGCGGCCAGTTTTTTTCTGGCTTCCGAATAATTAACGGCGTCAAGCATGGCATGCCTCTTTTGTACAGTTAATAGTACAAGATTGGGCCGCAGTCAACTGGTCCGGAAAATCGCATGATCGCAAGCATGTTTCATAATTACGCTTGGCTATACATCAAACAGCATTTCCAAATCTTCCCTGGTCAGGGATTTCCAACTGTCCTTGCCGGGGATGACCGCCTCGGCCATGCCGCGTTTGCTTTCCTGCAGCTTGAGGATTTTTTCCTCGACCGTGTTCTGGCAGATCAGCTTGTAGGAGAAAACCTGCCGCGTCTGTCCGATGCGGTGGGTGCGGTCGGTGGCCTGGCTTTCCACGGCCGGGTTCCACCAGGGATCGTAGTGGATGACGTAGTCGGCCGAGGTCAGGTTGAGCCCGGTGCCCCCGGCCTTCAGAGAAATCAGGAAGATCGGAATGTTGGGGCTGTTGTTGAAGCTGTCGACCTGGTCGAAGCGGTCCTTGCTGGCGCCGTCGAGATAGCAGAAGGGGATGGAACTGGCCGCAAGCCATTGGCGGATGATGTGCAGCATCTGGACGAACTGCGAGAATACCAGCACCTTGTGCCCGCCCTCGACGATGTCCATGGCCATGCTGGTGAAGGCCTCGAACTTGCCGGAGGGCAGGTTGCCGGAAAAACCGGGGAGTTCGATTTTGAGCAGGCGCGGGTGGCAGCAGATCTGGCGCAGCTTGAGCAGCGCGTCGAGAATGGACATCTGGCTTTTGGCCATGCCTTTTTCGTCCACGTCGGCCAGCACCTGGGCGCGCAGCTTTTTGGCCAGGGCGGCGT
>Ga0082212_10000052_pt1 | contig 164665 bp, 157 predicted proteins | sample TergutNt197P3_FD_71548 | JGI IMG/M metagenome (GOLD analysis project Ga0082212, IMG submission 71548) | Neocapritermes taracua P3 segment gut microbial communities from Petit-Saut dam, French Guiana - Nt197 P3 | ecosystem: Host-associated > Arthropoda: Insects > Digestive system > Gut ... | reverse complement strand
TTTTGTTTCTGTTTTGTTGGTGCTTTGCTTATATATATCATTATCTGAAAGCGTCTCATGAACAACAATCTCACGTTCAAATCACTGTTCATTTCAACACACCCAAATTTTATTGTTTTCCCTTAACCTATATAACTTATCTTTGTCAGGGGCCATATCCGTAAAAATGCTTTCCCCACGATATTTTCCGTCTTTACCGGGCCTATGTCCCTCAGCCGGCTGTCCGCCGACGTTTTCCTGTTGTCACCCATCACAAACACCGACCCGTCTGGTACCTGATACGGCATCTCTATGTCACATTCGCCCAAGCTCTTTTCTGTGATATACGGCTCATCGAGAGCTTTCTCGTTGACGTACACCGTGCCGTCATCGCTTATATTCACCCAGTCGCCCTCTTTCGCGATAACGCGCTTCATCAGGATATTATTATTATAGTAAAATACTATTATATCGCCCGGTTTTGCGCTTGTCCACCTCAGCGAGACAATTACTTCGCCGTCATACAGGGTCGGGTTCATGCTGCTCCTGCTCACTATCACCACTGATATTACGAGATTTGCCACAAGTACGGCGGCGGCGGCTATAACAATCAAGTTTTTTACTGTGTCAATTATTGCTTTTTTCACTTCCTGCCAGGTTACCCGGCGGTCAAGTTCTGTATTAATCTGTTCTACCGAGGGGCGGTTAGGATTGTTTTCCGGATTATCATTATCATTCATAACTATAACTATATTCTATCTATAATTTATATTATTCTTCCGTCTGCGACGGTTCCTGATCGGCTTCATTAAATTCATCAAATTCATTTATCTGCGGGAATTTTGTCAGTTTATATTGCTGCGCCATGTCGTGCAGGGCGGTGTGGGCTTTCTCGATAAGCTCCATATATTGCTTTGACATTTTCCGGAGGTTTTCCAGAGATTTTATTTCATCTGCCTCAAGTTCATCGCGTTTTTCTTCGGCCTCTTTTATCAGAGCCTCGGCTTTTTCATGCGCCTCGTCCTCGATTTTTTGGGCGGCGGCCGTTTTTTCCTCTTCAAGCAGTTTTATATTTTGCAGATATACATCAGCCGTTTCCTGCGCTGCTTTCATGATACCGCTCACAGACACCGAAGCTTCAGCCAGCGAGCCTGCGTTTTCAAATGAAAATTTGCGTTCGTTTTTCTCCAAAGCCAGTTCTTCCATTTGAGCCGTCAGGTTTTCAATATGATTTTTTTGAGCGTAATTTTCATCGGTCAGCCGCTTAATCTGCTCGTTTTGTCCTGTATTTTCATCAGCCGCTTTTTGAAGTTCTGCGGTGAGGTTCGCGATTTGAATCTCCTGCTCGCGCATTATATTCAATAATTGCGTCTTATCCATAGATTTCAACGGTTTTTCTGCCATATTATTTCCCTTAATATATTAATATTATATTTAGTGTAATGAAAAAACACCCGGCTCTGCGGAGCCACCCTCTTTACAAAAGAGGGCCGGGGTTACAGTCGTTCTATCTTTGCCCTCTTTGATTAAAGAGGGTGCCGCCCGCAGGCGGCGGGTGTTTTTTACCCATTACTAAGTTTAGCGTATTATTTTACGAAGATTTTTTTATTTTGCGCGGACGTTTGACCTGTAATTTTTTGTAGTATAATAACGCGCCCGCCGTGACCGCCATCATGAGCAGTCCGCCTATCGCCATGAACGGGAATACGCCGATTCCGCCGGTTTCAGGGAGTTTTGGCCCGTATTTGCGGTTTGTGTACTTGACATGGATTTTTAACGGGCTTTCTGCTATTCCCGAAACTATGCCTGTAGCGACGTCGCCGGCATCGTTGCCGTCCACTTTTATGCCAACTAAATGATATTCATCGTCAGCATCAACCTCAGTTATCGTATATGTCGTTCCTAACGGTATATTTTTGAATGTCACACTTCGTTTAGAATATGTCAGTGTTATTTTCCATTTTCCACCTTCCAGAGTTGCATCACTACATATAATTCCTTCATTATTGCTAAATTCAACTGTGAACTCAAATGTTTCGCCGTCTTCCCACGGATTTCCGTCGACAAATTTCGTTATCGTCATATCTGTGGTTACGTATTTGTTTTTGAAAGTCACGTTATCGCCTTTGCCTATTTCCAGTACGCAATTCATTTTAGCGAATTGCGCGAAGCCTATAATCATTCTTTGCCGCCATAATATCTCACCCCTATTATATTCATGTGAAATATAATATTCACCTTCGATACTGCCATTCATTAAATAATACAAGTTATCTTCAAGAGCAAATTCTACGCTTCCTGTACCGCTATGTTCTATATAAAATTTATCAGTGATATTTATTTTAATGTATTCGCCTGAGGTTAGCTCATTCTCATCCATGCTAACATCCATAGCCCCGTTTATCACCCATGAAAGTTTTAACTCATGTTCAGGGGGAATGAAACCGTCATACGAGAAAGAGAGCCAGCCGGAATTATCACTATCGGGTTCATATATCATATTGATTGATGTGATACATTTGCTATCGGTAACCGTACTGTAAGCGTCCATCATTTTATCTATTATTCCGACGGCAATGGCGAACACTTCGGTATAATCGAGGCCTGCATGCAATAACTCCTGATTATAAAATCTTGAAGCAACCTCTGTTCTTTGCGGTAATTTCTTGCCAGCTTCTAATGGATAATCTTTTGCCGGTAATGTTTCCGGCCAACTAAGCGCATTCGATGGATCCCATTCATACTCCGGCCATAAAGTTTTGAATTCATAATACCAAATCAAAAGTGCTGCTAATTGTTTACATCTCTCCCGCTGAGTTACTTTGTTCTCAGTATCGAAAGGCGTTTTATATTCTCCGTCAGTTTCGCTTTTAAAACCAAACAGGTTTAAAAAGTCGTCGGAGGAACTATTTGTTGTGAGTTGATTGTATAAAGCATAAACGAGTGCAGAAGAAGTATTATCCTCTATGTGGAAAAAATCATAATATAAATCATCTGGCGATGTCGGAGGACCAACAAATTTATCGGCGCAGAATAATAAGAATTTTTCCCCTTTCGTATCTTTAAAATCGTAATAAGTGGGTTTCTCTTCCGGCTCTGTTAATTGGTAAGTAATTTGTCCGGCAAAAGGTTTATCAGAAGGATTAATAATTCCTGTCGGCAACGGATCACCCGACTGCGGGTAATAAATCTCGAATTTGCCATCTTTATCTACCACCACAACGACGATATAACTGTTTTCGTCGTAATCCCAGCCGAGTTTACTGCCTTTTACCTCGCTTATCTTGAAGTAGTATGTAGTATCATTTGTGAGTCCGCGAATAGGCTTAAATTCAAATGTATATTCTCCCTCGCCATTGGTTTCTACTTCAACTGAATCGGTAATACCGTCTACAATAGCCTCTCCGGTTATAAGGTCACCCGAACTCCACTCCGTAAGCGTGAATATGAACGTTTCACCCGGCGCGGTTCCCTCGACGACTTTTTTGCCTTTGATGATTATTTCTGTCGGGGTATATTTGTTCTTGAACGTGAGCATGTAATCGCTTGCGCCGTAATATAAAGTTGCCGTGGCTTCGAGACTAACTTCCCGTTTTATTGCGCCTATACCGGTGACGGCTTGTGCAGCTTCCCAGTTTGGATTTCCGGAAGTATCTTGATTGTTCAGAATAAATACATCATTTACAAGTATCTCTTCATTTATAGTGGCCGTCGCCGTTACTAATTCCAGGATTGCTTCTGTCGATGATGAGCCGATGTTTACATAGAATGTATCATTTGTTCCATCATCATAATAAGGTCCGTTATAAACCGGTCCGCCGGCTGTTTGCGAAATTGTCATGCCAGCTGCAGGTGTAAGATAAACAGGAACAGTACTTTTATCAATAAATTCTAACGGCAGTAAATCAACTTTAATTTTAACCGGGCCGTACCAACCATCTTCAATTTTTGCGTCATCTATATCAAAATGTACGCCAAGAGTAACTTCAGCGATACCTTTATTCGTTGCGTCTTTCGCCGCTTCGATTAATGCGAAGTAAGCTTTATAAATATTTTGGTTTAGGATTTGATAATCGCCATCATTTAATTGCCAATCAATACCATCAGAAAAATGCCAAATTGCAAACTGTGTTGCACAATATGCTTCGTCCTCTGTAAGGGTATCAATATCTGTTAATGTTTTTATATCTTCCAGATTATGAGAATCACCTTTGTAATCCCAATTTCCGTACTCCGTTCTTCCTCCTTTAGACATAAACCCATTGCGCGTTAACCAAAGAATTTCTTCATAATTAGGATATACTTCGCAAAATTCCTCGAAACTATTATATGGTTTATATATCGGTTCAACTACATTATCGTTATGCATATCAATACAATAAGCCGCGCCAATGATTATGTTTGGATTACCGGATGTCCCCGTATATATATATCTAAAAGCCATGGGAGGATCTACAGCTGCTGGTAAACCACGTTGAGTCAAAGTTTTATACCTATATGTGCCGCTTTCTGAACCATTAAAATAATTAAGGCTGTTTATATCTCCGCCATGTTTTAAGTCCGGATCATCTGTAACCTCCGGTGGATCAATATCAATCGTCTGCGGATCGCTTGTCGTCATGACTTTATCGTCGATTGCGATTGTCCCGTCCGGGTAATACACAATCGCGTGACCGTTTGTTACTTCTACTCTAACTATATATTCAATCGTATCGTATGTCCAATTAGCCCCGCCATCGTCTTGTTCGCTTACCTTGAAATAATATTCGCCTTCCGGTAAATCGTTGATTGCAAAATTGAATTCGCCTTTCGCAGGACTTAACACACCGTTAATTAATGTTACAGTAGTTTTTAAAATATTATCCGTAGCGTCTATTAACTGTTGCACGGTTGGTGGAGTAATTAGGGCACCGCTTTCATTAACCTGCTTCAGCATGAATGTGAATGTCGCGTTCGGCGCATCTGTGCCTGTGACGATTTTTTTGCCGTTTATGATGAAGTTGGCAAATTTAGGTACCGGTTCGTTATATGTGTTCGTGAACTCTACATTTTCTGATGGACTTATTGTTCTCAGTCTTGTATCTCGTTCGCTTATTGGGTCGCCAGTATTTATTTTATAAGCCGTAGAATAATCGTTCGAGCTGTAATCATTTTCTATTATTTGATATTTGGTCCCTAACGGTATATTCGTAAATGTCACGGTTTCTCCGTTTTTCAATACACCTGTCCATTTAACGCCAGAGCCAGAACCAGAACCGACGGCCTTTTCTACAAATTTTTCCGATGTAGACCTAATAATCCCGGTCTCTACACCATCAAACCATATATTAAAAGTAAATTCTTTATTCGGATTATTGCCCGTTGGATTTACAACAGTTTTCGTCAACGTAAGACTTCTGGTTTCCGGGCCCGGTTCTTCGTATGTGTTGGTGAAACTTACGCCGTACAAGTTCAACTCAGCAGTGCCTGTTACCGTAGCAGTTCCGGTATTTCCGATTCCGCACAGCGCCTGCCCCGGAGTTCTGAATTCTTCATCGGTCTCTATATAATAAAATATACCCGCAGAATCACGGCTTCCGCCGATTGCCAGTTCGCTGACCGACGCTACGGCTGTCACGACTTCTACCCCAACCCCAGCGGCCGGCATCTCCGAACCAACATACACATAGAACTCATCTTCGTTATCTAACTCCAAAGTCGGGGTACCCGAACCCCAATAGGTATCACTTATTTTGTAACCGTTCATTCCGGTCAGCATGATTTTAGAAAGCATGGAGCTGATATGCAGCGGCTCTACCTCAACGTTGACCTTAATAGGTCCGTATGTATCCATACCTGTGTACGCCGCTTTGGAGGTATCGAAAGTGATTTCGATTGAAGGAATCGTTATTTCATTTTCCGCTTCCTCTACCAGTCCGTGGTAGATAGCATAAATTATGTTTTCATTGGAAACACTATAATATATTTCCCCTTTAGCCACTTCTAAAAGGTCGGCAGGGCTATAGGACATCAAGTTCATACCGTTGGCAAAATACCAAATCGCAAGCTGCGTAGCGGCAAAACACTCCCACTGTGCCAATACAGTAGGGTCACCAGCTTCTGGCACATCGAATCCGTATTTTTGCAGCAGCCATTTATAGTTGCTTCCCATCGTGTAATCGTAGCTTTCACCTTTAAGCACTCCGTTCGACCAAAAGCCGTTGCTTAAAACCCAGCTGATTTCTTTCCTTACGTCTTTATCTGTGATACCCTCAGAAGGATAAGTATCTCTCGCAAAATACTTATCGCCATCATATAATACATAAGGACTATATGGATTATCACTCTCATCATAAAATGACACGACCTTGTCGGCGCAATACAGCGCGCCAATCACAATACTGTTGTCACTGTCTAAAACGAAACCGTTTCCAATAGTTTCGTAGACCTCACCAGGTAGAGTACTTACTACTCTATAGCCCTCGAGATTGTCGTAATCTATCTCGTTTTCCCACTCTATTACGCTGCTCGATGTTGTTGTTGCTCCGTCTGGGCCGACGATAACCTTAACAACCTGTGGCGGTGTGGTGCTTGTCCACCCGTCCGGCATAATTTCTTCAATTTTGAAATAATACTCGCCCTCTTCTAAATCTTCGATTGTAATCGGATAATTATAGGTTCCATTTTCGACTGCAGAACAACCACCTGTCTCCCCGTATGCACCACCTTCGATTGCAGTTTCGCCGGTCTCGTCGACCTGTGTAGCCTTGAATGTGAACTCCTCCCTAACGTGCGTCGTCCAATCATACTCTCCTTCGACGATTTTTGTTACGTTAATAGTGACTGAGAATTTATCTGATTCACCTCTCGCCCCGCGTAACATCGGCGGATCGAACTCGTCCCCGAACCCCATGGGTGAGATTCCCTCAAAGCCTTTCGGCTCTGTCGTAGCTTCGGTTGTCGTGATTTCTTCTGTAGTTGTAATAGGCGTTGTTTCTTCCGTGGTTGATGTATCTTCTTCTTTTCCGCCGCCCTGAGGTTCTGTCGTTTTTTTAGCGTAACAGTCGCTGTTATGTATATGGAGATCGCAAATCAGATTATCCCAGTCAGTCTCCCAGCAATCGTCTGTATGTATATGACCTTCGGATTCCTCGAGTCCGCAGATATATCCTTCCTGTTCTGTGTAACATTCTTCATTATGTATATGGCCTTCGGATTCTTCGAGTTCACAGATATACTCCTCGCCGTACTCCCAACAGTCTTCGTCATGCTCGTGTTCTTCGTCATCGGATTCGCAGACAAGTCGCGGTATCATACCAACGCACTCTTCGCCGTGTTCGTGTCCTTCGGATTCTTCGAGTTCACAGGTAAGGGCCGGAACTAATCCGATACATGCTTCGTTATGTATATGTCCTTCTGTTTCATCTAAGTCGCAAGAAAGCACGCGCCCGTAGCACCCCGGCTCATGCGTATGTTCATCATACCCGCACCCGGGACTGTCTAATATCTCCGTATCCGCCGTCACAGCAAGATGGGGCGTCGCGATAAACACCAAAAACACACTGTTAAACATCATAACCGCAAATAACAGGCTCGATATTATCTTTCTGCGTCTGCGGTTCCTGAATATACTGTTTATGTTCGAATCAATATTTTTTTTCATACAATTCCCACCATACTATTTTTATATATTATCTTTGTGTTATTTTTTTATTTTATTATTTCTCTTTTTTATTCTATGTAAAACATCTTCTTTTGTTTCTACAATAATTTCCAGTCACATCTCAGTCACAAGTTAGCCGTTATTATCTTAATTATACCATACTACAGTCACATCTCAGTCACAGAATATATTGTTTTAAATATTTTTTTATTTTTTTATTTTTCTACGTTTTATGCAAATAAACATGCAAATTTCAACAATGTTATAGTAGTATATCACATATTTTTTCTAAAGTCAATATGTTTTTTTATACTTTTTAGCCTAATTTATGCTTTTAATCAAATAAAAAATAATCTGATTTCTACATATTTTTCATTTTTTACATTTTATTCACAATTTTGACCAAAAAAAATCAGTCAAAATTCCTCGCGAAATCCACATTCTCAATCTCAATGTTAAAACTTCTGCCGTTCAGATAATTTAATATCCCGGAGTCCCCGGAAAAATTAAATCTTATCATATATGAATATAACGCCTGATAAAAAAAGCCTTTTTTCCTGTCTGACTTGACCGTCTCTTCCCTGCCGTATTTCCCGTCGCCGACAAGAGAGTGGCCGACATACGCGAAATGCGCCCTTATCTGATGGGTTCTTCCCGTGATCAAGCCGACTTTTACAAGAGATATATTATTTTTTTCTTTTAACACTTTATATTTTGTTTTAATAATTTTTGCCCCTGCGAACTTGTTTTTGTTTATTACCGCTGTATTTTTTTCCGTGTCTTTTCTGTGATAGGCAGTCATAATATCTTCTTTTTTGCTTAAAATTCCGTGAACGAGACAAATATATGATTTTTCTATCTCGTTGTTTTTTATCTTCTCGTTTATAATTCTCAAAGTTTCGGCGTTTTTCGCGCAGATTACTATCCCGCCCGTGTTCCTGTCGATTCTGTTGCACAGGGCGGGGGCAAAAGAATTTTCACAGTCCGGATTATATTCGCCGTTTTTATATAAATATGCCGTGACATGATTTATCAGAGTGTTTATTTCTTCGTTTTCGTCCGGATGTACTATTATTCCGGGTTTTTTGTCGCACAGCAAAATATTTTCGTCTTCATATAAAATTTTTAGTTTTGGGATTATATTCTTAAAATTCTGATTATCGCCGGAAGTTATAAGAAACTCTTCATTTATATATAAGTCCACAGTATCGCCTTCGTTTAATTTATAATTTATTTCGCAGCGTTTATTATTGACTTTGATTTTTTTCGTGCGTATAAATTTATAAAGCATAGAAACCGGCAGATTCTCAAAAGCTTTTGTCAGGAATTTATCGAGCCGCTGATTAGAGTCGTTTCTGTTGATTATTATTGTTTTTATACAGATTATCTCCTTTGCAAATTTTTACAAACTTTTTAATACGCAATATTATATAATTAATATATATTAATTATGCGTTAAATAAACGCCAATTATTATATTGTACCGGGGGTGCTTGATTTGAGCGAAATTATTCCGTATATATGGATAGGTATTATTTTATTTGCCGCTGTAGCCGAGATTTATACTTATGTTTTTATTTCGATTTGGTTTATTCCGTCCGCAACTGCGGCATTTATTTTATCCCTGACGGGATTTCATGTCTGGGTACAGGTTCTTGTGTTTTTTATTATAACATTAATACTGCTTGTTTTGTCAAGAACGATTTTCAGGAAATCGATAAAATCCAGAGCCGCCATAAACGATATTAATAAAAATTCAAAATCGCTTATAGGCAAAAGCGCGATAGTCACGCGGGAAATAAATAATTATAAAAATACGGGCGCAGTCAGGGTAGGCGCGCTTGAATACGGCGCGAAAGCCGACGACGACGATATTATATACGAGAGCGGGCTTGTCGTCACAATTATTAAAATAGACGGCTCGCAGGCAATTTGTTCGAGATAATATTTTTGTTCGCATATATCAAAACAATTATAATTCAAGGGCGGGAAGTCCCGCCCTGATTCTGATCCAACACAGATAATTATATTATTCAACTTCGTCGTATGCGTCAACTGTTTTCTGTATCGCCGCCATTGTTTTGTCTTCGTTTTTGTCTATAACAGAAGCTAAATTCATGTCAGCTTTTTTAGCCAAAGCCGATACCGCGCTTGAAAGTCCTCCCCATCCGTATATGTCGCAAAGTTCATATACCCTGTTTGCAAGTATAATATCAAGCATTTTATACGAGCCTTCGTCCCTCAGATATTTCGCGCCCAGAGCGACGTCGTAATACGCGGGTATTACAAGCCGCCTGCTCTCGGCCGACAGAGCCTCGAGTATCAGACCTGTCCTGTCGAGATCAGTATTTGTCTTTGGGATAGTTATGCATGTTGAGCCGCACATATACGAGCAGTATTTTTCCTGAAATTCGTCGAGCTTAGGCATAGGCAGAATACCGAAATCGCTTCCCATGTCTTTATAAAGTCGGCAGCATGACAAAACCTGCACGCACATCAATGCCCTGTCGTTTATAAATACTATTTCCGTGCGTCCGTTGTCGCCGATAGCGTCGTCGCCTTCCCTTACGACCCAGTCGCGGTGGCCCATAAATTCAGCCATTGCCTGATAAACAGTTAAAAATCTTTCGGACTTGCATGACAGATACGGCAGATCTTCTTCGTTTTTAGAAACTAAAAATTCGTTGAATCCTCCAAGCATAGCCGCATAAAGCCAGTTTACGCAGACAAGCCCGAACCTGTCTTCTTTCGGCTCAACTTTTCCGCTGCCCGTCAAATCCGCCGAAGCCGCCCTTGTAAGCTCTGTAAATTTATCAAACGTCCACTTGCCTTCTTCGACTAAATTATATAACGCGTCCGCGCTGTCAAGTCCAAGATCTTGCGCAAGATTTTTGTTATACATAGTTATAACTACATCGTCGTTGTCCGTAAGTATTAAATCAGACATAGCAAAAACCATTTTATTGCCAATAGAAAAATAATGGCTTACGTCGTTGGTCCACCACGGCTTGCTGAAATCCAAATTGGGGACTTTATGTAAATCCACGAGCAGATTATTCTGAACTATCCCCGGAATATCCTGAGTGTACGGCAGAGCTATATCATAATCGTCAGTACCTGCGCCAACGCTTTTTTTCACGGCGTTTGAAAGAGAACTCCTGTTCATCTGTATCTCATTGATATTAAAATTATATTTGGCTTCGATATTTCTGTTTCTCTTGTACATAGCGTCGTTTACTACTTCCGCAGTGTCTTCTGCTTCAACATCCACGTTTACTATCGCCCACCACATTGATTCCTGATCTATATTCAGTATCCTGAATTCATAGCCGTCGTAATCAGCGTCGGGAAGTTCCGGGTCAAACAGATTTTCAGCCGGGGTTTCCGGGTTATTTCCGGCATTATCCGGAGAAGAATTGTCGTCGTCATTTACGTTATTATTTAAGTCATTATTATCCGGAATATTATTGCCGGATTTGCCGTCGTCGCTTTTTGCGCACGACGCGAAAACAGAGAAAGCAATACAAACTAAAATTATAACAGCAATTATTTTTTTCATAAAAACACCTCGTTTTTTTATTATATATTATTATATATTTATTTAATAATTTTTATAATATCTTCAACGCAATTTAGAATATTAATGTATTCGATTTTTAAATCGCATGTCTCGGCATATAATTTCTCACGCTGTCTAAAAAGTTCTATGTAATTATTTATGTTATTATTAATTGGGGGACGGTTAAGTATTTCTTTGTTTTTTATAATTTCGCCGACCGGCCTGTCAAGCCATATCACAAAAGAGTTTTTTTTCAGGATTGCCCTGTTTTTTTCTTTTAAGACAATTCCGCCGCCGCACGACAGTATAAAATTTTTATTGTAATTTTTAAATATATTTTCAAGTTCTGCTGTTTCGGTTTTTCTGAAAAATTCCTCACCATAAAGAGAAAAGATCTCGGACGGGGTTTTTTTAGTTTTTTCGGTGACTGTCAGATCAAGATCAAAAAATTTAAAATTTAACCTTTCGGCGACAATTTGTCCGACAGTTGTCTTTCCAACTCCGGTCATTCCGATTAGTGAGATCGCAGATATTTTTTCTTTCATAAATATTTTATTTTCCTAAAAGCTATTTAATTCACTTAAAAACAAACAGTTTATTACCGAAATAATTTATTATAATCGTTATACCGGCTATTAATATTTGACATAAAATAAAATTGACGTCGAGATATTCATTGAAATATTTCATTCCCGCATACCCGATGCCCAAAGAAATTCCCTGAACGACTAAAAATTTTAATATTTCTGATTTTTTATGTTTATTGTTGTTTTTAAACGTCCAATGTTTATTTATAAAATAACTATTTATAATTGCGCTTATTTGTCCGATAACTTTGGCAGTCGGAGAAGGTACGGTAAAACAATAATATAAAAACGAAGAAACGAGCCAGTCTATCGCCGTATTTAATAATCCCGTTATTCCAAATTTGAAGAATTTTTTCAGGTCGATTTTTTTGTCTATATATTTAATAATATTTTTTATTTTTTTCATAAATTTATATTCACTGTTCTATTCTATTCTTTGGGCGCATCAAGCGGCTCCACTACTTTTTTAAAGATTTCAATAAATACTCCCTCGTCGATTTTTTTATACCCGTTCTCTTTTATTTTATCCAGAAATTTTTTATATTCCGCGACGTCTATCCCCCGCAAATCGTTTATTAAATAATCGGTCCCGCAGTCAAAATATTTATCCGTGAACAAATCCGCCATATATACGTTCTCGCGTTTTATCAAATGCGGCACTAAAAAAGTATTTGCCGAAACAGAAGCGTCCATTGGTATCTGTTTTAAAAGATCGTCGGCTTCGATGAATTCTTCCTGACGTGTAAAATATATATTATTATAATAATATATCCTGTTGAAATTTTTGGACGTAAATAAAATTACGGAAAAACACGCCATAGCCACGCATATTTTTGTGATATGCTTAAAATCAATATTTATTTTTGAGAGGTTTTTTAAAGCCAAAAAAAACAAGAGCGCAGTCACGCCATAAGTGTATTGAAAATTCACGTCGTACTGATAAATATAGTCCGTAGCCAGATTCATTATGATCATTGGAATTATTAAAAAGACAAAATTAAGTTTTTTGCTGACAAACGGCAAAAAGCACAACGGTATAAACATATAAAATATAAAATCGAGTTTTTCCGGGACAGACAATAAGCTCGCCAAAAGCAGCGCGGGATTTTTCACAACATTTAAAATCATTGCCAGAAATCCGTCCTCGCTCATTCTCAAAAATAAATAATACCTGTAAGTCATGACCCCAAGCCCGAAAGCCCTGAGATAAAACGTGGAAAACATAAAATATATTATTGACGACCCGGCGAGTATTACGCCGGTTATTATATTTCTTTTGACAAATCTGCCGTCTTTTTTAAGGCTGATCATATATAAAGCTATGCAAAAAACATATAAAAACGAATCTTCTTTTACGGTTAAAATAAGCGCGGCGAAAATATAAATTAATATATATTTTTTATAATTCTCATGTTTGTCAGAGATTATAAAATACATGAGCCATAAAATCAAAACCGTAAGAAATTTATTTTCGTGAAAATCAAAAAACAGCCCTCCGTTTAAAGCCGGATAAAAAAGATATGCGATAATTATAAGCAATATATTTATATTATTTAATTTAAATTTTTTAGCGATAAGCGCAAGCGGGAAAGCTCCCAGAGCAACAGCGGCAGACTGCATGACAAGCAGGCTTTCGGGGCTCCTGAAAATCATATAAAACGGCAGGAGAAGATAATAAAACGGCGAGAAATGCACGGCGAAATGGCTGAGCTGCATGTTTCTTTCGACGCTTGTTATCTGAAGCCCGGTTTTCGCCATATTCTCGAACATCTGCGCGAATATGCCAAAATCAAACGTTGAAGACAAAAACGTCCTGTATCTCATTATGCACGCCTCGCTTAACACAGCCGTGTATGCCAGAACCAATATCGAAACCAGAATTAACAAAGTCCTGAAACTTATTATATCGTTTTGTATATTATCTTCGGTTTCCGCGGTATTTTCAAATTCATAAAATTCGTCCCCGTTTTTGCGTTGAAAACAATAATATATGATATAAAACAATACGGCGATAACTGTGATATTATAAGCCATATCAAGATTTTTATGCGCGATTAAGCCTACGGCATAAAAAACAGACGACAGAAATAAAATATACTTGTGAAATTCTTTTATCCGCCATAAAATTATATTAAGAATAAATACAGCGGCAAATATAACAGCAACAGCAATACCGAAATATAATATATTTATATTAACATTTATTTCAATATTATATATATTGCTTTTGAAGCGTACAATATTTATTGTATTTACGATTATGTAAGCAGAAAATAGCAATATAAATATAACATCGGGTTTTAATTTTTTGTTTAATAATCTTTTTTTTTCACGGTAATAAATCATGTACCGTTGAAGTTTTTCGAGGTTTTTTTCCCTGTCGAAATTATCGCCGTTCATTTTTTTCTCCATTTTACCGTTTTTATATATAGCCCCAAATAATAATAACAGTTAAGTATAACATATATTTTGTAAAAAAACTATCTTAAAATTTTAAATTATAAAAAATTTTTCGTCAAAACTAAAAAAATATTGACAAATATAAAGAGATTTGATATAATAATAACCAGACAATCAATCATAAGGGCGATTAGCTCAGTTGGTAGAGCATTTGCTTGACGTGCAAAGGGTCAGGGATTCGAGTTCCTTATCGCCCACCAGATATAAAAAGTCTCAAACATTAGGTTTTAAGCCATGTTTGAGACTTTATCTTTTTAATGATATTTTAAATTATTTAGTCTTTCAGATTAAAAAGCAGTAAATAAAGCAGTGATTATATTTTATTTTTATGATTTTAGACCTATTTAATCCATAGATTTCAATTCATCAAGAGGGATTTCAAATGTATCAGAAATAAGTTCATCTGCAATATTTTTCAACGCCCCATCATCAATTTTACCGCCATTTTCTTTGAATCGGGCTACTCTTTTATTGAATATCTTTGATAAATACCACAATCGGAGCAGCCATAGTAACGGCTGGCAATGGTTATATGATTCCGGTATGTACGGCGCGGTCAATCCGTACATCAGAAAAGTATTGGCAAAAAAAGATATAATGAATATATAATGGTCATTTTTGCTTATTGACATCAATATCGTATTTGCCATACCCAACGCTTCTTTCTTATTTATCATCAATAGGTTTATTCTTCGATTTCTTCTATAGTAAGTCCAGTATCTTCTAAAATATATTCGATAGAAATGCCGCGTTTTTTCATTTTCTTAGCCATTTCAATTCTCTCTTTTTTCACTTTATGGTCGATTTCAGCCTCCTGGTCTATCTCTGCAAGAATCTCATCTTCATACCACATACGTTCTATATCGCTCTTGCTCATATATTTTAATACATCTACCGCCATTCTGACCCCTCCATTCTTCTCTGTGATTTTTTCTAATACCTGACGTTTATCGTTATACGAAGCATATCTCAGGAACAATGCCCAGCATTCCGCATTCGTCAGCTCCTCTGTTGGTTTTTCAAGCAGGTTGCTTATCTTCTCAAGTTCTATGTATGTTATCTGCATATCATTTTTTCTGTATCAGGCTGCGACATATACGCTCGCGTTGACGATATGTTCACGATGCTTGCGTTTTCGTTGAAATATGGCAGCAACAATTTTGTCAGCATATATGGCGCGACAACGCCGACTTTCTGCACATACATAAAATCATCATAACCGCAATCGGACAATATACCTCCTCTATTCAGACAAGCGTTGTTTATCAAATAATCAACGCTGCCAAATTTTTGGGCTATTTCGTCAACAAATCCTGTGAGCGTGGTCTTATCGACAATATCGCCGCGAAAACGAATTTCGCACGGTACGGTTATTTCGTCTTTATCCACAACTGCAACTCGTGTACCCACTCTGACGAAATCTTCGGCTACATGCCGTCCTATTCCTCTTGCGCCTCCTGTTATCACGGCGATTTTATCTGTAAATTCGGGTTTCATTTTTATTAATAATCTCCGTTTGAGTATTTAAAATAAATCAATAAAATACGCATAACCAAACACAGAGCGGCTCGCTTGATGTATAACTCACCTTGTGCCGCTCGTGCGGATTAATCAACAGAGTATCGCCTTTTGACATGGAAACAGTTTTGCTATTTTCATATTCAATAACAGCGTTACCTTCTAAAAGAATAACGAACTCTGTTTCGTCCTGGTCGTACCAGTCGGAAACTTGCCCTGCGCTGATAATACGTTCAATGCGGATATTTTCATTTTCGGTTAATATTGTCATCACTTCCTCAGTCAGAGGAAGCGGCGGCATTTCATATATGTTCATCTTGCTACCTTTTTCACGTAGTGTTATTATTCTATTTCATCTGCATATCTGAAACTTTCTTCTATCCAATGATTAAAATATTCTTCAATAGTTTCGGCTTGCGTTGAAACGTCGAGAAACGCAGTAAGATAAAAAATGAAAAATTCATAGCAGTAATATGCCAACCGTTCAGGACGCAAAGTGTATATAATTCCGTTCTGACGCATAGCATTTTGAAAAGCGTCCCTTGCCCAATCACGGCAGCACATAACCCATGCGTCACGTTCGGGCGGCGCAAGTATGGGGTTGTCCCAATCGACAATGAAGTATTTACCACCGTTCGCAATAAAATTTCCCCCGGCATCGCCGTGAGTGATGACGAACCCTGCTGTATCATTCCGGCACACTTCGGCGAATTTTTTCAGCCTCTCGGCTCTGTGTTCAATTTTACCACGGTTTTTCTCAAATAATAATAGAGTTTGTCCGTCATTCGATGCGTTCCACTGCTCGAAGAATTTGTCGGCTATCTTTCCCGAAAAATCCTCACAGGGAGCCGAAATACCATGAGCCGAAACGGTATATACTTTCGCGAGCATTTGATATTCCGGAATTTTTGTAGCGTCAGTTTCTATGTTTTCGCCGTCAATCCAATCGAAAACACCAAGCACCGCTCCGTCAAACTGCGTGGATAATTTGCCGTCTTTGGTTTTTACGATTCGGCTGATGAAGTCAATGCCATGGTCGCAAAGGTGCTGGATTATCGGAAAGCTACGCTCATAAACGGGTTTATGTAAGTCAGGGTAAACCAGTTTCAAAAAATAGTTTGTACCTTCTGCTGAGTCCAGCCGCCATGTTTCCCCGTAAAATCCGCGTTTGGCAGGCGTAATAGCAGTAGGCGTTATTTGATATTCTCTGTGTATATAGTCACACAATCGGTTTATATATTCACTGTTGCGTTTGACATTGCTGTACAATTACAATTCACTCCTTCACCATGTGTGCTGTAATAATCGTATAACTGTATGCATTTATCGTAATTACGAAATTTTCATTATACACATACCAGTTTTTACCCTTTCGAGATATATCGTCGGCAGTCGAAACTTTTTGCCTGCACCATTCCACTACATTGGGATTATCTAAACCCAAGTTTTTCTTGATTCGTACTACGCCCAATTCGGTCGTATGTATTTTATCCAAATTATCCAGTAATTCATTTTTCATTTATATCCCTCGCCTTGTCCGTAAACATAATTCCGTCAAGATGATCTATTTCATGGCAGAATGTAGCCGCAAGAAAATCAGTACCGCTAACGGTTATCGGGTTTCCATTACGGTCAAACGCAGATACGGCAACGCTTTTCGGACGGGTAACATATCCTCGCGGTGCTCCGAGAGCGATTGAACCCTCAAGGATTTCTTGCGTTTCTTCGCTTGTTTCTACGATTACAGGATTTATGAGTTCAATAACACCGCTGTCGTCGTTTACAATAACCATTCGCCGTAAAACACCGACATGAACCGCCGCGCAACCATACCCGTCTACTTTTTCGAGCGTGTTACGCATATCGTCAAGCAGATCCCATAAGCGTTCGTCAAACTTCTCAACAGCACGGCTTGTCTTTCGGAAAATCGGATTGGTCCAGTTTGTTAAGTTGCGTATTCCCATGATTCAATTCCCCTCGTTTTTATTTTTTCAAGCAAGCCACAAAATATATACGCTGACGATAACTGCGATATTAAGTATCGCGAACAACGGAACAAGTATCTTGAACTTCAGGTGTTTTGTTTTATGCCTGTAAATTATAATGCCGAAAAACGCGCCGATGCCACCCATAAAAAATGTTGTTACAAGGAGAGCTTTTTCGCTGATACGCCGCTTGCCTCTTCTGGCTTTCCGTTTGTCCGCTCCGTATATTATGAATACTATTAAGTTCCATGCAAGTAAAACTCAGAAAATATAGTTTATGTATTTCATAAATTCTGTTCCTTTTCAATGAGGTTCAACGCTATTTTTAACGCGGCAATTCTCCGTTCGAGCAATGTCTGTTGTGATTTACCCATTTTATCGCCGTCTATCTTTTCGCATTTTTGGAGCGTGGATAACAAAGCGCGATGCGCTTCGGTAAGTTCGCGCTGGCTGTCGCTTTCGCCGACATACTCGAACCGTTTTACGGTTTTGCCGTCAATCTCTATCGGATTATCCCACATAGACAGCGGACGCACCCAAGTTCTGCGTTCGCCGTAGAGTGCTCTATAAATTACCATATCTTCAAGTGTTTCGCTGTGTTTGGCAAAACCGAATACTTCGTATTGATTGCCTTTGTAATGGCGGTAAATTCCAAGCGGTATTAAGTTCATATTTTCTCGCTCCTGACAGTTCCCATATAAACATACCCTTTCTTCGTTGCCGTACCTAATTCTTTTGAAAAATAAAAACTTTCGCTTTCTTCTGCAATATGACAGAGTGCAATGCCCATGTCTATACAATGCAGCTTGTTATATATGAACCCGAGTAGAGGGTTTGCTTTTTTGCGGTAACAATGAATTTTACCGTTTTCGGCAATAAAATACCAGTTCTGTGCATTCACCGCACTGGGCGCAAGTCTTGCCGCTTCTAACCGCTCGTCAAAGCCTTCGCTAATCTCCGTCAGCGGTTTACGTTTGAATTCGGAAATATCGCGGTGCAATGGTTCAGCGGGTTTTCCAAATGCCATGCAAATCACAAAAGGTAGGGCAGATTCTTCTTTTTCTTCCGGTTTTGACGCTCCCAGCCAACATGAACCAATCCCCGACCCAGATAAAAACAAATCCAACTGCTGTCCTATGAACCCGATATTCTCGTAAGCCCCGTCTTTTTCTTCACTTCCGAAAATTAAATAGTGCGGTGCTTTTATGCCAAACATACCTTTGGTTTTATTTACGATTTCAACGGAATATCTTATATCAAGATAGAGCGGCGTAACATTTTTTATTTGTTCCCATATTTTATCGAGAGTAGCGGCATCTAACGCCGAAAAGTCATATTTTCTTACGGATTTCCGTTTGCGTATGATTTCATTCATAATCATAAACCTTCTTTCAAAAAATCTTCAAGCTGTGATTTTGTAACGCCCACGCCTCCGGCTGCATCTAACTTCCGTCCGTCCATACGGTATGCCGGCACAAACCAAACGCCGGATTGTTCGTATGCGTAATCGTTTGCGTCAAACACGGCTTTATCGTATTTGCCGCTTTGAAGCGCGGCACGGAACGCTTCGGAGTCAAATAAATCTTTAAAATATTCTGCCAATGCCGCAGGGTCTTCAATATCAATACTGTCTTTCAGCGCAGCTCGGTACATACGGTCATGGAAATCACGCAAATCCGCGCTTTGCTCCATAGCATAGAACATACCTTGTACACACAAATCGCTGTACCGACCATAAACTTCCGGGCGAGGGTGCGCTTCACATGAATGCCATACCACTTCGATGTCATTATATTCGGGCAGAAGTTCCATCAGGTATTCATGCCCTTTCAAGCAAAAGGGACAGGCGTAATCAAAAAACACTTCTAATTTTCGCATTATTTTTATCCTCCGTTTTGTTGTTATTTCTGATATAATAATTATTTTTCACAATAAATATTGATTGCATCGCACAGAAACTCAGCGCAGCCGGGAGCAATCTTGTCATAATGCGCCCGGAAACGCTCATCAGCAACATACATATCTCCAAGATCCATGTGATATTCTTTACTATATTTGGGATAAAAAACAAACAGCCACTGCCTGTGCAAGTCACAGGCTTTTTGCGCCAATTCTCCGGTAGGGTCACCGATAACAAAAGCAGCTTTTAATGTTTCCTCAAGCGCGAGGCGAAGTCGTTCACCTTCGTCATATTGTTCTTGCGTCAAGCCTTTCAAGTGTGCGTTAGACTCGTCCACAGTTTTATTACCGTATTTTTTACGGACTTCGGTTCCGTATTGACGTTCATTTTTATCTATGAGCGATTGTTTGAATTTATCGAATTTTTTAGTATCCGGCATAATTATTTTTCCTCTCTTTTCTGAGCAACCGCGATTTTATTGCCGTCAGGGTCAAGAAACCAGAAAGAATACGCCCCCCACGGTTTCCGTTCGGGCGATGAGATTATTTCAATGTATGGAATTTCCCGCAACAGACGTTCATATAACGAATCAATATCCGCATCAAAGAATTGCAGCCAAATATTTTTATCTTCCACTACTTTTACATCACCCGGATTCCAAATGGCAAGGTTGCCAAATCCGTAATGGCTGCCTTCGACATTTGGTTCTTCCTGAAAAATAATTTTGTAAAATTCCACAAGACGCGGCGCGTCATCGGTTGTTATACATACTCCGCCAAACTTCATAACTTTATAATCTCACTTTCCGTTCGCAAATTTGACCGCATTATGGTACACCCGCAGAAATCGCAGATTTACTTTTTCATCAGACAACTCGCAGTCAAGTTCATACAAGTCATCGCCGTCACATCCCAGTAAGTCCTCTACGCAATGTACGCCAATAGAAATTAACCTGCTCTTTGCAACGGGACCAACTCCCGGAATCTTTAATAAATCTGTACTTTTCCCTGCTTTCCGTCGAGGTTCCCTTATTAATTTTTCTATCGCCGCCTCCGAAGCCGCTGCCGGTTTGAATTTAATCCTCATGCTGCTGTATCTGTTTTGCAAAACTCGCGCCTGCAGTCTAATGTCCACCCGTCTGTCAGAAATATAACTTACTGTCAAGAAGCCTTTGTTCTCTTCACGAATCACCGTCACATATACATTTCCGTCTTTCTCCAATATCTTGCGAATAAAAGCATCGCGTTCAGCGTTCGTTTCTACTTTTCGTTTTGGTCTTATCAATTTATCTTTTCGCGCTTTTTCAGAATCTTCACGACCTTTCCAGTATTCGGGGCGTAACTTCCTTAGAAAGCTGCATTTCTTCTCTAAACATCCATGAACTTTTATTAAGTTTTTAGTCAGGTAACCGGGGTGACGCTCTAAATGACAATACCCTATAACGTTAGTTTCGCGTGCGCGGGCTCCGTTAATCAATTTAACCGTAACAGGCTTGCCCATATTTTACCTCCACGGATTATTCGCCGTTATTTTTTTCGTCTGTAATGTCTTTATATCCACCGCCGAAAAACCAGCCATGCGACTCGATAAACCTGATAAACATATCACAGAACTGGTCTATTGAAACGCTTGGATGGATTTCCGCAACACCGTTTATTTCAATCAGGCGACAGTCAGGAATTGCATCGGCGTAGGGTAATACGTCCATTATACGATCCGCAGCTTTGCGGTATTTTTTTATGCGCTCCTTATCTTTCTCAGTCGGATTTGGTATCCGTGTCAAGTCCATGTTATCGGCAAGGTCGCCGTTTTTAACTTTGCAGGCTATTTCGTTAGTCAATACGCGGTTGATGAAATCATCGTAACTTTCGCTGTCTCGTTTTGTAAGGCAGTCAAGAGCGGTTATGATTTCCTTCGAAAATCCTTCCACTCGCAAGTCGTCAAGCGTAATATCGGTATCTTCTACAACATCATGTAACACGGCGCATATTTTTACGGCTTCGCTCTCACTTTCACAGAAGTTTTGCATAACGCGGAGCGGATGCAGAATATATGGATTGCCGCCTTTGTCCACTTGTCCGGTATGTGCCTTTGCCGCTATTTCTATGGCTTTATTCAAATTACTCACTGTTCTTCATCCTCCGATAAATATTGGCTCAATTTTTCAAATTTATATTCAATCCGTTTCCGAAGCGCGGTATCGTCAATGCCAAGAACGAGTCGCATTTGCGCCAACATCATCTCCACATCAGCGATTTCATCAAGTATATTACCAACGGCTTCGGGATGCGGCGGTCGGTTGACGTATTTTTGGAGAGCGACAATCAATTCCGCGCATTCCTCCACTGTTTGCCCGACTTGTGCGTTCAGTCCCCAGCGGGCAAGGGCGGTCTGCATTATTTTTATTTCGCTTTTGGTAAACTGTACTTTCATCTATATTTCACTCCCAATCCTCTCCGTTAAGACGACGTTGCAACTCTTTGAGTTTTGTCTTTCGTTTCCGATAATCAGGCAGAACACCTTCTACAATCGACCAGAACCGTGCCGAATGGTTCATTTCGGTGATATGCGCCAGTTCGTGAACAACTACATAGTCTATCACATCGTCGTCAGCCATAATCAGCCGCCACGAAAAGTTCAGGCTTTTCTTCGACGAGCAACTTCCCCAGCGGGTTTTTGCGTTGTTTATTTTGACGGCAGTCGGCATGACGGACATCTGTTTTGCGAAGTCAAGCGTTTTTTCGGTCAGGTCGCGCTTGGCAAGCATACGGTATATCTGGACGCAAGCCGACTTAATTTGTGCATCATTAAAACTATAACCGATTATAACAATCAATTTACACAATAATGAATAATTTCTCAATTCGTATACATTAAACAAAAATGGGTCAATAGATTGCATTTTGGCATCCGTGCCAAAAATAAGTTCTGCATTTTCTTGCGGCAAATCATAGCGTTTTAAAATGCCAGTAGTTGAATCACGCACCCAATCAATAGAACCGTGGAGCTTATAAAGAAAAATTCCGGCGCTAATGTCATTTGGGTTATTGAAACGTTCAGAAGACCATTCGTCTTCGGCGTTAAAACCACATTCCAATTCATAACCACTTATGCTTGTTGCGTTTGCATTTAATATTGTTTTTATTTCAAGGATTTTTCCAAATGAATATCGTTTTTTTCAAGTTCCATTATCATTCTATATTTCAATGGGAATATTAGTATTTGGATTTATTTATGCAATAAAAAGAAAACCAAAAAATTTTGTTTTTTTGTGTTCGATAATTATAATTGGTATATTTTTTATCGGTGGATTATTTCAGTGGATTTTTCGTACAAACATAAATGGTCAAGATTTAAATGGATATATAACAAGTACAAAAGATAAAAATTTTCAACAATCAGAGCTCCATGATCTTCTTAAACGAGTTAGCGGTCAATGGGTAGATGTAGTTTATTATTCGAGTTCATATATTGATGAATCTGTTGCGCTTCCAGTATGGATAACAATAGGCTCCGAAGGTATTCAAGGCAATTACTGGCATGAAATTATTGATCCATTTTATCGTGGCGGAACCGGTGTTTTGCCAATATATAAACCTTTGGAAATATATTCATCAGAAAACGGAGTTGTTGAATTGAGATATACTAATGAACCTGTGATATTTTTTGACGGTACTCTTTTAAATGATTCATACTATGATGATACTTTCGATAATACACCTCGTTCAGACCATAAAATGTATATCAGATTTTATCGTTCTACTATTAAAAATGAAAAAGGTAATTTAATTGACGAACATGATATGAACTTTGCATGTAAATACGATATTAAACGCTTAGCTTATGAATTTTTATATCCAAGGTATTTAATGGAAGGTCCTGTTTGCGACTATTCTTTATGGGTAGCATATGAAGGATTCGATGATAATAATGAAAACGAAATAATAATTAATGAGGAACCCCTTTATTTCCCCCAAGAATGGGGACCCGATGTATGGCAATTAAAAGCTGAGTATTGACCATATAAATTTCCCGTAGTCTTTTTCATTAAACTTACCGCAACTTATCGTATCTTTTTATAGCTTCTGCTCCCAAATTGCTCCCAATTCCATATTTTCAACCCAAATCCTGTCAAAAGCCAAAACCTCCCATTCAGCGATTACCCGCATAGAATGGGAGGTTCCTTATGGAGGCGACACCCGGACTTGAACCGGGGAATAAAGGTTTTGCAGACCTCTGCCTTACCACTTGGCTATGTCGCCGTAAATTAATATATAAAAAAAACAGAAAAAACGAAGCGGATTACGGGGCTCGAACCCGCCACCTCGACCTTGGCAAGGTCGCGCTCTACCGAATGAGCTAAATCCGCGTGATTTTGCTATCGTTACAAATAATATATTTATCCAATAGCATTATTATTTATTATATTTGCAATTAAAATTAGTGGTGCCTCCGGTCGGAATTGAACCAACGACACGAGGATTTTCAGTCCTCTGCTCTACCAACTGAGCTACAGAGGCAGATAAAACATACATGATCTATATATTAAAAATTGGCGACCCGGAAGGGACTCGAACCCTCGACCTCTAGCGTGACAGGCTAGCGTTCTAACCAAACTGAACTACCGGGCCGCATTAGTGTATAATATATTAGTCATGAAATAAAATTGGTGGGAGCTACAGGGATCGAACCTGTGACCCTATGCTTGTAAGGCATATGCTCTCCCAGCTGAGCTAAGCTCCCACACATTATTTTACCGACAACGTTTAATATTATAGCATATTAAATTATATATGTCAAGAGTTTTTTTGTTTAAAATATATATAAATTTTTTATGAACGCTACACAAATTTACAGGCAGGAAAATCCCGCCCGTACCTTTCATAAATATTATTTAATTATTTAAAATAATTCTCTATTGCGGACTTTACAGCCGCCGCAGGATATAACGCTGGCTTTTGTGTTATAGTTATAATAATCGCCGAATTGCCGACCCTGTAAATCCCCTCTACTCCCTTACCGGTAAACTTCCCGGATTGATCATCTCCGGAAAACGTTCCGCCGCTGTTGATAATTTTTTGTCTGGTAGTAATTAGCGTGCTTTTTATATTCTGAGGCTTAGAAATTTCAAACGAAAATGGCATATTCATCTCTCCCATATTAAATATATTTTTTTCTTCCTCATTATATATTTATATTCAAAAAAAAAGATTTATGCCTTTAATCTACTTTTTTGTAATCAAACAAAAAAGTAGCAAAAAAATTGACTTAAAGGAGGGAACCATCCGTTCCCCCTTTAAGAAATCCCCCTCCCCATTACCGGGAGAGTGCTATAATAAAAGTTTTTTTGAAAATTTATATAAAATTAAAATATTTATTTCGATATAATCCTCACGGCGTGTTTTAAATTTTTTATATTGATTTTATCATGTCCCGCCGCGTATTCGCCGTCTAAAGCCCAATTCATCCGCGAGTCTGAATAAATCACGGCTTTGTCGGCATTGAAAAAAGTGATATGTTCCGACGCGTAATTTTGGGTAAGCAGGGAATAAACGCAATCACAGACGGCTTGTATATTATTTAATGGCTTTATCAGAAGCACTTCAAACACGCCGTCGCTCATATCCACTAAACTGGGATTGAGCGTCAGAATCCCCCCGACTGATTTTGAGTTGCTGACAGAGCCGAATATATAATCGCCCTCTACTTTATGCGTATCCGTCTCGATTTTAATATATTCCGGACGGATAGCCGGAATTTCTTTTAAGGCTTCTATTATATACGCTAACTGCCCAAGTATATTTTTTGCAGATTGGGGCGTGCTGTAAGAAGCTTTCGTAAAAGCCCCGAACGAAGCTATATAAGAAAAATATTTTTCGCTGAATTTGCCTATATCCACAGATTTTATATCGCCTTCGATAATATCTCTCGCAGCCTGTATCATATTTTTTGACAAATTTAAACTGGTTGCGAAATCGTTTGCCGTGCCTGCGGGAATATATCCGATCGGAATATCATATCCGGAGAGTTTCATTCCGGTTATTACTTCGCTGAAAGTTCCGTCCCCTCCCATGCATATAATCCGGTCGGCGGATTTGCTGTGGTCGGCGGCGAGATTAATCCCGTCGCCGTTTTTGCGTGTCAGATAAACAGAATTTGTGTCCCCGTTTTCGTGAAACAAATCCAGCACTTTTGGCAAATAATTTTTAGCCTGTTTTGTTCCCGCATTTGGATTTACGATAAATAAATTTTTGTATTTTGCTTTAGTCATAATAATTATAGTTCTTTCTTTAATATATAATTTTATTAATTAATTTTTCCGGGCAGATAAATATAAAACGACGTGCCTTTGTCTTTTTCGCTCTGAACTGATATACGCACGCCGCATAATTCGGCGATTCTTTTGACCAAAGGAAGCCCTAACCCGTTGCCTTGATCGCTGTGGGCGGCGTCTCCCTGATAAAATTTTTCAAATATATGCTTTAAAGTTTCTTCGTCCATTCCCACGCCGCTGTCGGTTATTTTAACCTCTGTTGCGTTTTCTATACTGCCTGACGGATTTATTTTTTTTGATTCCCGGCAGCTCACGCTAATTTCACTGTTTTCACGGCTGTATTTTATGGCGTTTTCTAATAAATTAAGCCAGATATGTGACATCATTTCTTCGTTTCCGTAAAATATTGCCGGGACTAATTCTAAATTAAAATCAATGTTTTTTTTGCTCCATTGCTTTTCAAGCAGCAATATACAGTTTCTTATCTGCTCGTCGAGAGAATAATCTTTTTTATCTGTTATAATCTGCTGGTTTTCAAGTTTTGTCAACAAAAGCACTTTTGACGACATATCAGTCAGCCTCTCGCATTCTTTTATTATAATATCAATATATTCCTGCCGGCGCTCGGGGGGTAAATTATTTTGCCTTAATTGCTTCGCGAATCCTTTTATTGACACAATAGGCGTTTTAAACTCATGTGAGAAATTATTTATAAAATCATTCCTGAATATTTCGATCCCGCCGAGTTCTTCAGCCATTTTGTTAAAACTTTCGAGAAGTTCCCGTAAAACCTCGACTGTTATTGTTATCGGAACTTTTACTTTAAAATTTCCCTTTGCTATTATTTTTGTCGCTTTTATCAGATTATTAATCGGCTTCAAAAATTTTTTGCTCGCGAAATACGCAATCACAGTTCCCAGAATTACGCTTGCCATAATCATGACAAACTGAACAAACATCAGTGAATGCCTGATTTTTACAAGCATATTTAATTTATCCAGAAAAAATATGCAGAACCATGCGATAACGCTTGCCGAAGTCATAATAGAAAACACGAAAATCACAGCGATTACATTCAGCGAAGCGTAATCATGTATTTCCTGAAATTCTTTATTATTATCATATAAATCAGACTTTTTATTTTTTTTATTTTTTTCGAATTTCTTCATAATTTTTTAGTTTTTAATTATTTAATTATTAATTGTTTTCACGGCTTTATAGCCTAACCCGCGTATAGTTTGAATCTCGAAATCGTGATTGTCTTTAAAACGGTCCCTGAGGCGATTTATATGCACGTCTACCGTGCGCTCGTCCGTTTCACTTTCCATATCCCATATCTCGTCCATAAGCTGACGGCGGGTAAAAATTTTATTCTGATACGATAAAAGTTTATACAAAAGCATAAATTCTTTGTTTGGGAGTTCCTGAGAGCTTGAATTTTTAGACACAGTCAGCGAATCATAATCAAGCGTTGTTTCGCCTATTATAAGCTTGTGTTCGTTGACGATTTTCGAGCGTCTTAAAAGAGCGGCTATTCTCAAAATCAATTCTTCTTCGTCAAACGGTTTGACCATATAATCGTCGGTGCCTATTATAAACCCTTTTTTTTTGTCCTGAGGGGTTTCTTTGGCTGTTACCATTAATATGGGCAAATCAAAATTGCTGTCCCTTAAAATCTCAGTAAACTGATAGCCGTCGATTTTGGGCATCATTATATCGAGAATTATTAAATCCACATGTTTTTTATCCAAAAGTTCAAGGGCATGTTCGCCGTTTTCAGCGAGTATAATTTCATAGCCGTTCTGCGAAAGAATAGTCTGCATTAATTTTCTTGTGTTGGGGTCGTCTTCGACAACCATTATATTAACCATAAAATCAATCAACCCGTTTCTGTTTTTATATTTTATTATTCCCGATATATATAAACTGAATTTAAACAAAAATTTTATTGCCGTTTATTTTTGTTTAACTTGCACAAATATATATAATTTATTCATAAATAAATTATATAATAACAATACATAAATTCAAAATAATTTATTTTTAAAGGTGATAATTTATGAAAACAAAAATCAAAAAGAAAAAAATATTAATAATACTGTTCACAGTGTTGTTTGCATGCTCGGCGATTATTTTATTTGCTTCATGCGGCGACAAACCGTCATCAGATAGTGAAATTAACGCAAACAAAGATAATCCGTCCGGCGAAGATATTCTCCCAAACGACGGGTCAGTTGAAAGTACGGAAGCTGTGGCTCTTGAGCCTGACTTGCCTGAAATAAAATTCAACGGATATAATTTTAGGGTCATAAATACCAAACCCGACGCTGTGACATGGCTTCTCACGCAGATAACGGCGGATGAAGAAACGGCCGATATTTTTAATGACGCCGTTTATAAAAGAAACAGGGTTATAGAAGACAGATATGACATTGAAATTGTGGAAATAGAGGCAAACGACCCCGGCGACGCGAAAAACAAAGGGCAGAAAAGCGCAAAATCCGGCAGCGACGATTATGATCTTATTTTTGCGTACATAGGCGATTCTTTAAATATGGCTCAGGCCGGTTTATTATATGAAGTGCACTCAATACCGTATCTGGATTTTACAAAACCGTGGTGGGATAAAGACGTAATAAACGATCTGTCTTTTTCAAACAGGCTTTACGGCGTTGCAGGTGATTTTTGTTTTGCGCATTATTCTGCGGTAATGCCCATGTTTTTCAATAAACAGCTTCTTTTCGATTTCGGGCTTGAAAGCCCGTACCAGCTTGTGCGCGACGGAAAATGGACGCTGGATAAATTCGCCGATATGTCAAAAGACGCGTCGGTTGACCTCAACGGCGACGGAAAATGGGATCAGGACGACCAGTACGGTTTTATGTCTCTGAATTTTTTGGTATATCCCTCGTTCATGCTTTCGGCGGGCGAAAAATTTATAGATAAAGACGCGGACGACGTGCCTTATTTTGCTGCCGGGAGCCCCAGATTTGTAGATGTTTATGAAAAAATCATATCTATTTTAAATTCCGGCGACCACAGATTTTTTGACGCGGACGCGGCGGGTAACCACCGCTATCAGGATACGATGTTTCCCGGTAATCAGGTTCTTTTCTGGCATGAATTGATGAACTGGTCAAAAATTCTCCGCGATATGGAAAGCGATTTCGGTATTCTGCCCACGCCTAAATATGACGAAAATCAGGAAATATATTATTCAAGAGTATTTAACGCGACAATGATGGCAATTCCCGTAACAGTTCTTGATACTGAACGCGAAGGGGTAATACTCGAGGCATTGTGCGCAGAGTCTTACAAAACTGTCAAACCCGTATATTATGAAACTATGCTCAAAACCAAAATCTCGCGCGATGAAGAATCCGGCGAAATGCTCGATATAATATTTGCCAACCGTATATACGATATGGGTTATCTGTATTGGGAATCAAACGTATTGTCCCCATATACTACAATGGCAAAGGCAGGAAAAAGCGAAGTGGCGTCTTATGTCGAAAAAAACAAAGACAAAGCGCAGGCTGCAATACAGAAAACTATTGACGCGTTGGATTCAATTTATTAAAAATCAAAAATTTAGTTTAATTTTAAATTTTTAATTTAAGGAAGAAGGAAGGCGGTAAAATTTATGCGATTTACTAAAAGAAATTTAGTGATTTTATTATTTACGGTTTTATTTATGCTATCGGTTATGATTATTTCTTCATGCGGGGAAAAATCAGTCGGCGAAAGTGATTCAGGCAATAATAATACCGGGCAGGCCCAGCAAAACCAAAACGCAGACAACGGAAACGATTTCGACGCTGCAGAATCCGAAATTCCCGTTGAAACTTATGAATATCCCGAAATGGACGGAAGCGGGGCAGATTTTAAATTTTATAACGTCCCGGTCGATATATGGTTTTATTATACCAGTCTGGTTTTTGAAGAATCCCCGGCCGACGTTCTTGATGACGCAGTGCATAAACGCAATAAACTAATAGAAGAAAAATTTAATATAAACTTAAAAGAAATAAACATGCCCGGCAGCGATATGTGGACTTATAATCAGGACGTTCGTAAAATAATCCGGTCAGATATGGACGAATACGACGCTATATTCATGCCCGCGTCTTTCAACGGAACAGTCGGGGCTATGCTTGCGGACGGATTGTTTTACGATATGCGCAATATTTCTACTATAAATCTTGACGATGAATGGTGGAACCAGACAATGCTAAAAGAAGCCGCAATAGGCACAAAAGAGAAAATTTTTTATGCCGGGAGCGGAATACATCTCATGGCCCTTCAGGCCGCTTCGTGCGTATATTTTAATCAGGATATGATGGCTACACTCCAGCTTGAGCTTCCTTATAGTATTGTCAAAGAGGGCAAATGGACTTATGATGTATTACAGGAATATATCAAAAGCGGCGCAAATTTAAACGGAGCGACTGATTTTAAATGGGAGCCCAGCGGAATTACTTCATACGGACTGGTTGGATACGAGGACAGCTCAACCGCGCTTCTCGCGGGATCCGGAGAGCAGTTTATAAATTCTGTTGACGGTTATCCCGTTTTCGATCCCAGCGAACGGTTTATTGAAGTCCTTGTCAAAATAGGTGATATGCTTAATCTGAATAACGGCAATTATTTATATGCCAACGACGAATCCACCGGATTTCATTATGAGCCGATATTCATGAACGGCAGGGCGCTTATGACTATAGGCGAACTCAAAGCCGCCAACCGTTTCAGAGATATGGACGCTACTTTCGGCATATTGCCAATCCCCAAATTCAACGAGAGTCAAACCGGTTATTATTCGCATCTTATCAATCAGGCCCCCGTTCTCGTAATACCCGTCACAAATCCCCGCACAGAATTTACCGGAGCCGTTTTGGACGCTATGGCATATTTGAGCAATAAAGACGTCACGCCGGTTTTATTTGACGTATCAGTCTCGCAGAAGCAATTACGCAACGAAGAATCAATAGACATGCTTCAGATTATTAAAAATTCCGGCTCGTTCGAAATAGGCATGGCATACGGCTGGACAAATTCGTTCTATGATATAATACGCACAAAACTCGGCGAGGGAATATCTATGGATATTACATCAGAGATAGAAAAAAACAGCGATAAAATAACTTCAAATATACAAAAAACCATGGAATTGTTTGATTAAAATATAATTGCATAGTTTTAAAATATAACATAAAAAAATCGGGGAAATTATCCCCGATTTTTTATGAGTTAAATTTAATTTTTATTTTCCGCTTATTATATCCACAAGTTCCTGATTATATACTTCACTGTTATTACCAACAAATTTGAACCCCATATTTTTATATGACCAGACTGCCCTGCATATATTATATTCGTCCATGAGATTATTAAAATCCCTGTGCCAGTTTATACGGCTCTGCAAATCGCAAACGTCTATAACTCCGTACTCACCGCAGTATAACAATTTATCAGGGTTATTTGCCATAAATTCAAGAGCGGGTTTCAGATATTCTTTTAAAATTTCTATATCTACATAAAGCCCGTCGTATTTTTCAAATCCCGAATATTGCGGGAATTTCTCGATAAATTCGGCAATACCGGGGAATACCGACGGATATAATGGCTTTAAACCATAATCCATGTTAAATTTATTCCAGCCTGCCATCTGGTGAGTCAACAGCATAGGCTCATAAAAGTGAAAATTATAGACAATATAATCGTCGTTTTCAATTATCGCTATATTTTTCAATTCCGAAACAGAATTATAACTATTTCCGCCGATTAATATTATACGCGTTTTATCGACTTCCCTTATTTTTTCGACTATTTTTCCCGCAAGCGCGTTCCAGCGCGACGAGTCCGGCTCGACGATTTCGTTCATGAGTTCAAAGCAGAGATTATCGCCCTCGTTTATGTAACGCCTTGCGAAATTCACCCATATATCAGTCATTCTTTTCTGCATTTTTTCGTCTGTAAACAGGGTATTTGTCGCAAGGGTATGAAAGCTGAAACCGGGGGCGTGGTGCAGATCTATTATAAGATTCAAACCGTATTTTTTGCACCATTCTATGCATTTGTCTATATAATCAAGCCCTGCCACGTCATATATTCCGGGATTTTCATCGGCTTCAAAAATCATATAATCCACAGGCAGCCTGATATGGTCAAGTCCCCAGCCTGAAATCTGCTCTATATCTTTTTCGGTAATAAAATCATCAAAATGTGAATCGCCGATCTTTAAACCGCGACGGTATTGTGAAATCCAGCCTCCGAGGTTAATGCCGCGCATATATTTATTTTTAAAATTATTCATAAAAATTTTTATTACCCCGCTTTAAATTTATAAAAATATATTTATTATTATTTATCCTGAAGGCATGTTATACCCGGCAGTTCGATACCCTCTAAAAATTCAAGTGCCGCGCCGCCTCCGGTTGATATATGCGTGACTTTTTCCGCAAATCCGAGTTTTTCCACAGCAGCGGCAGAATCTCCGCCGCCTATTATAGAAACCGCGCCGCTCTCTGCTACCGCTCTCGCTATTTCTTTTGTTCCCGTCGCGAAATTATCAAACTCAAAAACTCCCATAGGACCGTTCCATACTATAGTTCCCGCGTCTTTTATGACTCCGGAGAATAAATTTATAGTTTCCGGACCAATATCCAAGCCTTCCCATCCATCGGAAATGCATGCCCCGAAACAGATTTTTTTATTAGCATCGTTTTTAAATTCGTCAGCTATAACATGATCTATAGGAATCAGCAGCCTGATATTTTTAGATTTGGCTTTTTCGACTATATCGCGCGCAATATCAAGCTTTTCGTCCTCGCAAAGAGAATCGCCCACTTTTCCGCCGTTTGCTTTTATAAACGTGTACGCCATAGCCCCGCCGATTAACAAAGTATCGACTTTATCTAATAAATTTGTGATAACCCCTATTTTATCAGATACTTTCGCTCCGCCCAAAATAGCGACAAACGGCCTTTTGGGATTTGACAAAGCCCCGCCCATTACAGAAATTTCTTTGTTTATAAGATACCCTGCGACAGCAGGCAGATAATCCGAAACCCCTGCGGTAGAACTGTGCGCCCTGTGCGCTGTCCCGAAAGCGTCGTTTACATAAATTTCAGCCAGAGACGCAAGAGCTTTTGAAAATTCAGGGTCATTTTTTTCTTCTTCGTTATGAAAACGCACGTTTTCTATAAGCATTATCTCTCCCGGCTTCAAAGCCGCAGATTTGGCTTTTGCGTCGTCGCCTATTACGTCATTTGCCATAATTATTTCTTTACCCAGCAATTCCGTGAGTTTTTCCGCAACTATTTTAAGAGAGTATTTTTTGTTAAACTCTCCCTTTGGCCGTCCCAGATGAGAGCATAATATAATTTTTGCCCCTTTTTCAGCAAGATATTTTATTGTGGGCAGCGACTCCACAATTCTCTTGCTGTCATCGATTTTGCCGTCGGTTATCGGAACGTTAAAATCGCACCTGACCAGAACTTTTTTATTTTCCGGATTAATATCTTCTATTGTTTTTTTATTTAACGCCTGCATTTTGCCACCTCGTGTTTATTAAATTTTAATTTTATATATAATATTACCATATATTAAAAATTTTATCAATATTTTCATTACAAAATTCGTTAAAAATATAACAAAATTAACATTTTATTTATATTTTATAAAAATTTTAGTTTAAGTTTTTACAGATTTGCCGCAATAAAATCTGTTATAATAAATATATTATAGCTTTTAAAACTTTTAACCCGGAGGTATAAACTTATATATGTTTCTTGGATTTAACATAAGAATGGTAAACAAAAACGATCTCCCCGCGCTTCAGGAATTATACTTAAATTTACACGACGCCGAAATTATGCCTATAACTTCAGAAACTATGCAATTATGGGATAATATATTAGCCGACCCGAATTATCATATACTAATCGGCGAGGAAATGGGAAAAGTAGTATCTTCCGTAACTCTCGTTATAATAAAAAACCTGACAAGGGAAATGAGGCCCCACGCCCTTATAGAAAACATGGTGACTTTGCCCGATTACAGAAACAAAGGCTACGCCAGACTTTTGTTGGAAAAATCCATCGAAATGGCAAAAGAAAACAACTGTTACAGAATAATGTTCATAAGCGGCTCAAAAAACGAGTCAAATATAAGATTTTACCGAAACTCAGGATTTACAGATACCGAAAAATTCGCGTATATCATGAAATTATAAATCAAACGCAAATTATATTTGTAGGGCTGACGCCCTCGGCACGCCGCAAATCTGATTAAGCGTTGGTTTTTATCGGCGGCGCGTCGAGGGCGCCGCGCCCTACACAATTAAATTCCGTCATTTATTTAAAACATTCGCAATATATTCGTCAATCTCTGCCAAATTCCCAAACTTCGGATATATTTCCTGTTCCGGTTTATTAAAACGCTTGGAAAAATTATTGTCATTTCTCTCTATTTGTACAGGATTTATCCCGAATTTTTCCGCGCCTGTTAAATTATCTGTAATATCATCTGAAAAAATCGATTCTTCACCTTTTGCGTTTAACGGATTTAGAGCAGACAGATACATTTTTTCGTGAGGCTTCCAGATTCCGTAATCGCACGACATCACAAATACGTCAAAATAATCGTAGATTCCAAGATATTTAAAGCAATTTACAAGCGACGGAAAAGTATCGGAAATAATTCCGAGCTTATATCCCTCGCTTTTCCATTTTTCAAGCATAAATTTAACGTCGCCGTAAAGATTAAACTTGGCGTAATCAAAAACTATGCTTTTTGTTATATTTTTTATCTTTTCCTCGGTAATTTCAAGTTCCGGAAAGGGAAGCAAGAGAATTTTATAAAAATCCAAAAAAACGTCGTATTCGTTTTTTTCGTCTTTTAACAAATGATTGTCGTCCAGATATTTATAGCCTTTCGCGAAATTTTTTTTATATTCGTCGCTCTCTTTTATTTTCAAAAACAAATTTTTATCGCAATAATCAAAAAAATTCACAGGAAAAAACCACGAATGCGCTTTTGGACAAATTAAAGTATATCCAGCGTCCAAAAATATATTTTTTATCATGCTATTATATCTCCCATATAAAAATTACCCGATTTTTTTCAACCGGGTAATTTTTTATTTTTTATATAAATTATTCGTCTATTTCTACAACAACGCCCGAGCCAACGGTTCTGCCGCCTTCGCGTATAGCGAATCTCAAGCCTTTTTCTATAGCTATAGGCGTGATAAGCTCAACATGCATTATAACATTGTCGCCCGGGTTGCACATTTCGACATCAGTCGGAAGCGTAATAATTCCCGTAACGTCAGTAGTCCTGAAATAGAACTGCGGCCTGTAATTGTTGAAGAACGGTTTCTTACGTCCGCCCTCTTTTTCAGTTAAGACATAAACCTGTCCGCTGAATTTTTTGTGAGGCTTAATCGTTCCCGGTTTAGCAAGAACCTGTCCTCTTTCGATTTCGTTTTTATTGACGCCTCTCAAAAGAATACCCGTGTTGTCGCCCGCTGTCGTAGAATCAAGCAGCTTACGGAACATTTCTATACCCGTAGCAACAGTTTTTCTCGGAGCGTCCATAAGTCCGACGATTTCAACTTCTTCGTTTAATTTAAGCGTTCCCCTCTCAACTCTGCCCGTTGCAACCGTTCCGCGTCCCGTAATCGAGAACACGTCCTCAACCGGCATTAAGAAAGGCAGCTCGCTTGCGCGGTCAGGCTCAGGAATAAAGCTGTCAACTGCTTCCATAAGCTCAAATATGCATTTATACTCAGGAGCGTTCGGATCTGTAGACGTGCTTTCAAGAGCCTGTCTTGCAGAGCCTCTTATAATCGGGGTGTCGTCGCCGGGAAATTCGTACTGGTTAAGCAAGTCTCTTATTTCCATATCGACAAGATCCAATAATTCTTCGTCTTCGACCAAATCAACTTTGTTTATGAAAACAACTATTGCGGGAACTCCGACCTGACGGGCAAGAAGTATATGCTCCCTTGTCTGCTGCATAGGACCGTCGTCGCCGCCTACGACTAATATCGCGCCGTCCATCTGCGCCGCGCCGGTAATCATGTTCTTGATATAGTCGGCGTGTCCGGGACAGTCAACATGGGCATAGTGCCTGTTTGCGGTCTGATACTCAACGTGCCTTGTATTAATCGTGATACCTCTCAGTTTTTCTTCGGGAGCGTTGTCTATCTGGTCGTATCTCATAAATTCAACCGTTGCGTCTCCCATTGCCAGAGTTTTTGTGATTGCCGCTGTAAGCGTGGTTTTACCGTGGTCCACGTGACCGATTGTTCCTATATTTACGTGGGGTTTGTTCCTTTCAAATTTAGCTTTTGCCATTTTAAAGTTTTCCTCCTTTAAATTTTTACTCTTTTACTCTTTTGATTAATATAATTTATTTTTATTTTAAATTTAATTGTTTATACTGTTTAATTTATAATTTAATAATAACTTGATTTGCCTGTTATAATCTTTTCCTGAATACTTTTCGGCACTTCGGCATAATGGCTGGGCTCCATAGTATAAGTTCCCCTGCCCTGTGTCCTTGACCTCAAATCCGTAGCGTATCCGAACATCTCCGCAAGAGGCACATTGGCGTTTATCTGCTGGGCTCCCGATATATGCTCAGTACTCTGCACAGATCCTCTCCGCGAAGTCAAATCCCCAAGAATCAATCCCATATATTCATCCGGCGCCATCACCGCGACTTTCATTATAGGCTCAGTCAAAACAGGGTCGGCTTTTTCCATAGCTTCTTTACATGCCATAGAACCCGCTATCTTAAACGCAAGCTCGCTTGAGTCCACTTCGTGATACGAACCGTCAAACAGCGTGACTTTCACGTCTATTACGTTATATCCGGCAAGAATTCCTGTCTGCATAGCTCCCTGAATCCCGGCGTCAACTGCCGGAATATACTCTTTCGGGATCACCCCGCCGACTATCTTGTTTATAAACTCGTAGCCTTTGCCGTGCTCGTTTGGCTCGATCATAATCTTTACATGCCCGTACTGTCCGTGTCCCCCGGTCTGTCTCGCGTATTTAACATTTGCTTCCGCGCTCTTTCTTATCGTCTCTTTATACGATACCTGCGGTTTGCCGACGTTTGCCTCGACTTTAAATTCCCTGAGCAGCCTGTCCACTATAATTTCCAGATGCAGCTCGCCCATTCCGGCGATAATCGTCTGTCCTGTTTCTTCGTCTGTATAATGCTTAAAAGTCGGGTCTTCTTCTGCGAGTTTTGACAACGCGATCCCCATTTTATCCTGACCTGCTTTAGTCTTTGGCTCGATAGCAACTCTTATGACAGGTTCGGGAAATTCCATTGATTCGAGTATTATCTGCGCGTTCTCCACGCATAAAGTATCCCCCGTCGTCGTATTTTTTACTCCTACGATAGCCGCTATATCCCCGGCGTATATCTGATCCACGTCCTGCCGGTGATTTGAGTGCATCAGGACAATTTTTCCCAAACGCTCTCTTTCGCCTTTGACTGAATTATAAACCGTCGCGCCTCTGGTAATAGTCCCTGAATATACCCTGATAAAACAAAGCCTGCCCACGAATTCATCCGTTGCGATTTTAAACGCGAGGGCCGCAAACGGCGCGTCGTCCGAAGTTTTTCTTGAATCTTCCCGTTCTGTTTTAGGGCTTATCCCCGTAATATCCGGAACGTCAACAGGCGAGGGCATATAATCAATAACAGCGTCCAGTAATTTTTGCACGCCTTTGTTTTTATAAGACGTCCCGCACGCAACAGGCACTATTCTGTTGCCCACAGTATTTATTCTGATCGCGCTCTTTATTTCTTCTTCAGTTAATTCATGGCCTTCAAGATATTTTTCAAGCAATTCTTCAGTTGCGTCAGCCACGGCTTCTATCATCGCCGCCCTGTATTCTATAGCTTTGTCTATATATTCGTCCGGTATTTCACCGACCTGAATATCAATTCCCAAATCGTCCATATATATATAAGACTTCATTTCGACCAGATCGACCAGACCCTTGAAATTATCTTCGGCTCCTATCGGGATCTGTATCGGGACCGCGTTTGCTTTCAGCCTGTCTTTCATCATAGAGACGACCCTGAAAAAATTCGCGCCCATAATATCCATTTTATTTACATACGCAATTCTGGGGACCCCGTATCTGTCCGCCTGTCTCCAGACAGTTTCAGATTGCGGCTCAACTCCGCCTTTTGCGCAAAATACTGTGACCGAGCCGTCCAAAACTCTTAATGACCGTTCGACTTCGACCGTAAAATCGACATGTCCGGGCGTATCGATCAGATTTATCCTGTGCCCTTTCCAAAAGCAAGTCGTTGCCGCGGACGTAATCGTTATTCCTCTTTCCTGCTCCTGCTCCATCCAGTCCATAGTCGCCGCACCTTCGTGAACTTCACCGAGTTTGTGCGTTTTACCGGTATAATATAAAATACGCTCGCTTGTGGTTGTTTTCCCGGCGTCAATATGAGCCATTATACCGATATTGCGAGTATTTTCCAGGCTGTATTCTCGTGGCATTAAATAACACTTACTCCTTCTTTTATCTATCTTAATCATTTTTTAAGCCCCCTTTTGAAGGGGGGTGGCAACGCGAAATGTTGACGGGGATTGCATTCCTCAGTCAACTTCGCTGACAGCTCCTTTAAAATTTAAAATCAAAAGGAGCCTTTTTACATTACCATCTGTAGTGCGCAAAAGCCCTGTTGGCTTCTGCCATTCTGTGCATGTCGTCCCTTCTCTTGACTGACGCTCCGGTGTTGTTTACGGCGTCTAATATTTCCCCTGCAAGACGATCGCTCATTTTCTTTTCGCCTCTGGCCCTTGAAAATGACGTTATCCAGCGCAGTCCCAGAGTCAGTCTCCTGTCGGGTCTGACTTCCATAGGCACCTGATAAGTCGAGCCGCCCATTCTGCGCGCTTTAACTTCGAGCGCGGGCATTATATTATCCAAAGCGTTCTGGAAAACTTCAAGGGGATTTTTCCCGGATTTTGATTCAACTGTTTTAAAAGCGTCGTAAACAATAGTCTGGGCTATTCCCTTTTTGCCGTCGAGCATTATATTATTTATCAGCTTTGTCACCAGCTTTGAATTATACAACGGATCAGGCAAAACGTCTCTTTTCGGAACATTACCTCTTCTTGGCACACTTCTTCCCTCCTTCATATTTTTATTACATACGTTTTGTACGGACACGATATATCGTGTCCCTACGGGTAAAATCAAACTGATTTCATGACATCATTGGTACTCGAAAGATTTTTGTTTTCGATTTCTCCCGTTTGGCGCCTGCATAATTATTTCTGCTGATTTCTATTTCTGTACATATAAATCAATTAATTATCTTATCTAATTATCCAGCGCAAACAAAGAACCAATTATTTAATTTTAAAACTTTTACTTACCCGCAACTTTACCGCGTTTCGCGCCATATTTCGAGCGTCCCTGTTTGCGGTTTGCGACTCCCTGAGTGTCGAGCGTTCCTCTTATTATATGATAACGAACGCCGGGCAGATCGCGGACTCTTCCGCCTCTTATCAAAACGACTGAGTGTTCCTGCAAGTTATGCCCTATTCCCGGAATATATCCCCATACTTCCATTCCATTCACGCTTCTGACCCTCGCTACTTTACGCAGGGCCGAATTCGGCTTCCTCGGAGTTTTCGTCTGCACTTTTGTACAAACCCCCCTTTTTTGCGGGGACGGCAAATCAATCGAAATATTCTTTTTTAGATTAACGCTCTTCTGGAGGACCGGCGACTTGGACTTGTAAAAAGATTTTTCCCTACCGTGTCTTACTAACTGGTTAAAAGTCGGCACTTATTTTTTCACCTCTCTTTCCTGATTAATAAATTAATTTATACAAACAGAAACTTAAATTTCTGAATGTTTCAAAATAAAATAAAAAAAAGTTTATTCAATCTCCGCGCATACCGCGCAGCCCACGTCGATTTTACATGCTGAGCCGAGTTCTTCCATAGTCATGCTTTCGTCAACTTCAACGGATTTGCCCTCGCATAATCTTTTTATCTGCAGCAAGAACTGTTCGTCTGCGTCTTTTGCGGCGAAGATTTTTTTAGCTTTGCCGTTATTCACGGCTTTTTTTGTTTGATTCAGCCCGACTACTTTTTTAGCGGCTGAAAGTTCAGTTATATCCATTTTTTAATCCACGCGCCCAATAGACGCGCTTTTCCTAAAATCATTTTATTAATATCATAAATATTAAATATAAACAACGTGTTTTATATTTTACCACATAATTATATAATATGTCAAGAGAAATTTAGCAAAAATTTAAAATAATTAGAGTTTTCGCCGTCTAATTCATTTATTTTCTTCTTTTCATACCGACAAAAACGAGCAAAATCGCTGCTATGACTCCCAAACCAATAAAAATAATCATCTCCCATGGCGTGTCGCCTGTGTTCGGGGAATAATTTATCCCAGCGGGATTTTTTGAGAATATTAACGCAAAAACTGACAGCGATATTATTATCAAGGCTAAAATTAGAGCTAATATTTTTTTCATAATCCAATTTCCTTTCATAAATTTTTCAGATTTTTCAAGTTTTTTATATTATATCAGATTTGAACGCAATAATCAACATATATTCTTCAAAAATCAGTTGCAAAATAATATTTTATGTGGTAATATTATTCTACAGAAATTTTATCTGTTCTTTATTATAATATTATAACTGATATAATTATAAACGCCGATAGCATAAACGCGCCGCTTGAGAATATAAATATATTAATTAAAAAATATAATAGAGAGGTAAAATTTTTATGAAATCTTTTGCTATAATAAAAAAAATAAAAAATATATTTATTATTTTAATATTGCTTTTTTTATGCGCTAATAATTTTGCATGCTCGGGGCCGTTAAACAAGTCGTCTTTATATAACGGGGAATTTTTAGAGAAAAAATTGGCTATGCCGTATAATATCGAAGGTATCCTGACGCAAAACGGCGAAAAATACGACGTTACAATCGAGTGCGGCGCGAATACTGTAACCGGCGACAAAATCGAAAGAGGGGAATTCAGGATAAAATTCACGTCCGGCGACGTTACTGAAGGACTCACGGTCGAATTTTTCGACAACGGCGTGTTTTTGTTTTTCGACGATTTGAGATTTAAGACAAACAGCGAGATTTTTACGAATCTTGAAGCCCTCAAAACAGCTTTTGAAACTCTGTCCGCGCCATACATAGAAAAATATGTCACGGATACTGCCCCCGTAGACGGCATAGATATAGTGGAAATTGGCGTGCAAGGCGAAAGCGGCGACATAAAAGCGTATGTAAATAAACTTGACGGCTCGATTATAAGATTAACTGAAAATCTAAACGGGACTGATATAGTTTTAGACGTTAAAAAATTTGAAAATATGATAGAGCCGCTCACAAAAGATAATGATTCGGACGAAGTATATGATTATAACGTGGTGGACGATTTTATTTATACATAATTTTTTAGATATGATTATAACTAACTATTACTATAACAAAAGGGAATAAAAAAATATATGAATCAAAAAGCGGAAAGACGCACATGGGTTAAAATCAATCTTGACGCGATTAGAGAAAATGTACGTATTATCAATAAAATACTGGACGGCAAATCAAAAATTATGGCGATAGTCAAGGCCGACGCATACGGTCACGGCGCGACGTTTGTCGCACGCGAACTCGCAGAGTGCGGCGTTGACTTTTTCGGCGTGTCGTCGATAGACGAAGCTATGCAATTACGTGAAAACGGCATAACTCAAAATATATTGATACTCGGATATACAAACCCGTCTGACGAAAATATAAAAAAACTTATAAAATATAATATAATACAGACTGCGCTTGATTTTGATTATGTCAAAGAAATATCAGAAATTGTAGGGCACGCCGCCCTCGGCGCGTCGCAAAACAAAAACATAAAAATCCACATAAAAATAGATACGGGTATGAACCGTATCGGCTTCAGATATACAGCTAAAAACAAAGACAAAGATATTATAGATAAAATAAAAGCGATAAAAAACTTAAATAATATTATATGCGAGGGGATATTCACTCATTTTGCCGTTTCGGACGACAAAAAATCAAATTTTACGTTAGAGCAGTTTAATTTATTTCAGGAACTTATAAACTCTCTTGAAAAAGAAAATATATTTTTTGATATTAAACACGCGGCAAACAGCGGCGCGACGTTAAATTTTAAAGATACGCATCTGGATTATGTCCGGTGCGGGCTGATTTTATACGGGCTTTATCCGTCAAAATCAACGGCGGCTGAGGCTGAAACTGAAAATACCGGGCTTGTTCCCGCAATGGAGCTTAAAACTATAATATCGCAGATTCATGAAGTAAAACAGGGCGAAACTGTAAGTTACGGCAGGACTTATAAATCCGGAAAAGATATATTCTGCGCAACTCTCCCGATAGGATACGCCGACGGATTTTCACGGCTGCTGTCAAATTCCGCGAGCGTGATAGTCAACGGGAGACAAGTGCCTGTAATCGGCAGGATTTGCATGGACCAGAGCATGATTGACGTGACGCAATGCGAAAATGTCAAAGCCGGCGATACCGTGACAGTGTTCGGCTACGACGAAAAAAGCGGCGAGTATATCTCTGTAGACTATGTCGCCGACATGATGGAGACGATAAACTATGAAGTCGTATGTCTTATAGGCAAAAGAGTGCCACGAATATTTTACAAAAACGGCGAGGAAACAGGGCAGTTGAATTATATAGTAAAACAACCTGAGGATGATAATGGTTTGTAGGGACGCGATATATCGCGTCCCTACAAATTTACGTATCATCACTATTTTATTTTGAATTTGTTTTATTTTAGTTTATAATTTCTTACTGCGCCATTATAGCGTCATATAATTTATCAAGCCTTGCCTGTGTTTTTGCCGCGTTTTTTTCATAGAACGAAATATAATCCGTACTGCCCTTTTCCAATAAATCGCGGAATCCGGTTTGCATAGGGTCGCCGCCCAGATAATTTCTGCCTATATCAAAAACACAGGTGCTGTATATCAAATTAAGCATTTCGACCGAATCTTGATCGCGGGTAAGTTTTATGCCCAGAAGAACTTCGTTATATGCGGGAACGCAATATTTATATGATTCCGCCGACAAAGCTTCAACTATAATCCCGGTTTTTGCCAAATCCGGATTTGTAGTCGGAACAACTATAAACCCGTTGTGTGAAAAGTGCCGGTAGCTTTCCTGTTCGTCATCCAGTTTGGGCCACGGAAGAATGCCATAGTCAAAAGCGTCTATCGCCCTGTATCTGAAAGCCTGGGCAAGCGGGTCCCAATGAAACAGAACTTGCCCCGACGACAAAGGCAGAGCGGATATATATTGATCTCCCATTGCCCCGTAAGGATACGTGAACGTCACTGATTTATCGTTGACAAGCCTGTCAACGCTTATGAGCGCCTCATGCAGCCTTTCGACGGCAGTAGTCAGAACCAATCGGCCTTCGCCGTCTTTTTCAACTAAGTTTATCCCTGCGGATTGCGGAACTGAATAAAAATACCAGTTAAGCTGAGTTACAAGCCCGTATTGGTCTTTGTCAGTCCATAAACCGTCTCCGTCCAGGTCTTTAGCTACTACTTTGCCCATTTCATACATTTTGTCGTATGTCCATTTTCCGTCGCGCACTATCTTATACGGATCTTCAAGCCCGTAACTCTGAATCATATCTTTGTTGAAAAAAGTGACGTTCGGCTCGGGTATAATAAAATCAGAAACGGCAAAAAATACTTTTCCGTTAAGCGAAAGCGTATCGTTTGAATTTGTATTCCACCACGGCTTTGAAAAATCAACATTAGGCACGGTATTCCAGTCAAGGACATAATTATCCGCGGCAAAAGTGTCGATTGAATTGCTGTACATAGTCAGGGCCAGATCATATTCATGTATTCCGGATTTGACGCTGTTTTTTAAATTGGGCAAGCTCTGATCTTCGATTTTAACCCATTTCATTTGTATGTTAAACCTGTCCTCGACGTGTTTTTGACGATAATAGACAACATCGTTCATAAGATCGCCGTTATCTTCTTCCGCAACCAGATAAGTCTGATAAGCCGCCCAGTCCGGATATAGCACAGTAAATGCAGAATTTCCGAAGTCGGCTTCCGGCAAGCCGTCTGAAACGTCAAGTCTTGAATCAATCTCATTATTTTGAGAATCTTCAGGATTTTCGCCGTCTAACTGATCATCAGTTGTCGTTTTAGAGTTATCTGAATCATTTTGCGATTTGCCGGGATTATCACACGCAAATAATTGCATAACAATAAATGCCATACATAAAATTAACACTGTAATTTTTAATAACTTCATAATTTATATCCCCCACTATTTATAATTATTTTTTCATAATATTTTCAGCAAACCGAAGCGCAATTAAACAGTCCGAGCCGGACGGCTATTTCAGTTTCCATTTGCGCGTCTTCAATAGCCACATGAGTTTCGCGCGGCAGTCCGAGATAACGCCCCACGCAATCCACGCTGTAACCGCGTTTTAAAATTCCGCCGCGAGTCAGTTCGATGTGCGGATGAAATTTTTTGTATGCGGTGTAATGCTCCGCGCCGGCAAGAATCTGACGGGCGGGTTTCATCAAATCAAACCAATTAAACTTCAAAGCCGGCAAATATTCTCCTGTAACGGCTTTATCGAAACTCGCGTTATACGCAAATGCCGTATTTATATTATAACGGCGAACCAAATTTGCAAGTTCATATTCAATTTCACGGCGCGACTTGCGTTTTACGCCGTTTCGCAGCGCATAGGCATACTGCTGCGCGAAGTAAAACCCGTGTTCGAACTCGTCGCTGAATCCGAAATATGTATCAACCGGGGTTATTTTATCGCCGTACAATTCCGCAATTACCGCGCCGACGGACAAAAGACCATACATGCCTGTCACCGTTTCTGTATCAATCACAATAATTTTTGCCATAGAATTATACCCTCATGAATTTTTGCCAAATAAATTTTACTAACGTATGTTATGCTTATTAGTAGGGGACGGCGTCCTCGACGTCCCGCCGAAAAAACCGGCGTTAAATCATATTTGCGGGCTGTCGGGGACGCCAGCCCCTACAATTCATATCCGTACATAATATAAATTCCCTACACAAGCAAAATCGCCAAATCCCCGGTTTCGCCAGCATCAAGTGAAAATATCAGATTTGTCCTTTCCCTGCTCTCGATTATTAAATTAGCCATTTTATCCTCGACTTCGGTTTGGATCAGCCTGCGCAGGTTTCTCGCGCCGTATTTTTTGCTGTAAGCTTTTTTCGCGATTATTTTAGCCGCTTCATCCGTGAAATCAAAACTTATATTCTTTTCGTTCAGCGCGTTTTTCAAATCATTCAGCATTATTTTTGAAATCTCTGTAAAATTCTCTTCGCTTAAAGAATTAAACGTGATAATCTCGTCAACCCTGTTTAAAAATTCAGGCCTCAAAAAATCAGACAACGCTTTCTGCGTTTTATTTTCGGCGGATTTGCTCTCGCTCTCTGAAAATCCCAATGCCGACATGTTTAAATTAGACCCCGCGTTTGTCGTCATGACTATTATCGTATTCTCGAAATTTACTTCCCTGCCGTGGGCGTCTGTTATCTTTCCGTCGTCAAGTATCTGCAATAATATATTCATTACGTCTGGGTGGGCTTTTTCTATTTCGTCGAATAAAATCACAGAATACGGCTTGCGCCTGATTTTTTCTGTCAACTGTCCGGCTTCGTCATAACCCACATATCCCGGAGGCGCGCCGATAATTCTTGATACCGCGAATTTCTCCATAAATTCAGACATATCTAATCTTATCAAAGATTCCGGCGTGTTAAACAAATCCATTGCCAGAGTTCTTACTAATTCAGTTTTACCAACGCCCGTAGGTCCCGCGAATATAAACGACACAGGCTTTCTCTTATAAGATATACCAACTCTTGAACGCTTGACTGCACGGACGACTGAGTCAATCGCTTCGTTTTGCCCGACAAGCCTCGCCCTGAGCCGTGATTCAAGCCCGTTTAACCTCGCGAACTCGTTTTCGGTTATGCTGCTTGCCGGAATCCCCGTCCATTTTTCTATCACATGCGCCAAGTCTTCTGTCTTAATCTCTATTTTCTCTCTTTCCGCCGACAATTCCTCATGTTCTTTGAGAAGATTTAATTTTTTGGATTTCAAATCCGCTAATCTGTGATATAATTCGGCTTTTTCTGTCTCGTCTGCGGGCATATTATTTCCCGACTCTATCAGTTCTATCTCGAAATCTGTTTCGTCCAGCAAATCCATAAGCCTCTGCATTTGTTCAATCACTTTTGAATTTATAGCGACATAAGCAGCTGCTTCGTCGATCAAATCAATCGCCTTGTCCGGCAAAAACCTGTCGGTTATATATCTTTCTGATAATATAACAGCCTGCCGAACTGCTTCTTTGGATATTTTTATCCCGTGAAACTTCGCGTAATATTCTTTTGTTTCAAGCAGCATTTCCACGCTCTCATCTATAGAAGGCTCTTTTACTATAATAGGCTGGAATCTTCTCTCCAACGCCGAATCTTTTTCTATAAATCTTCTGTATTCCCCAAGAGTAGTCGCGCCTATTACCTGAATATCCCCTCTCGACAAAGCGGGCTTTAATATATTCGCGGCGTTCATCGAGCCTTCCGCGTCTCCCGCGCCGACAATAGTATGCACTTCGTCTATAACTAAAATTATATTCCCCAGCCGTTTTATTTCTTCGATAAGCCCTTTCATTCTGCTTTCGAACTGACCGCGAAACTGCGTTCCCGCGACTAATCCCGTCAAATCAAGCAAATGAATTTCTTTTTTTTCGAGTTTGACAGGGGCTTTATTCGCGGCGATTTTATTTGCCAAAGCTTCGGCTATCGCGGTTTTTCCCACGCCCGGCTCGCCTATTAAACACGGGTTATTTTTCTGTCTGCGGCACAAAATCTGGATAATTCTCTCAAGCTCTTTTTCCCTGCCTATTATTTTATCAAGTTTGCCTTCTCTTGCCCTTTGGGTCAAATCTATGCAGTAAGCCTCAAGATTTTTGCGTCTGGGATTGGGTTTTCTGTTTTTTTCGTCTTTATCAAACCTGTCAGATCTGGTAAACCTGTCCCTGCTTTTTTCGTTTTCATTTCCCTTTGGATTATTCGGATTATTTGGGTTATTTGAACTATTGGGATTATTTGGATTAACCGGATTGTTAAGGCTATTTTTAGAATTGTCTTTATTTTCAGCCTTTTCTTCCGGAAACAGAGGGGGCAGCAAATCCCCGGTATCTTTTATAATATTCATAATATCCATATCCGCCGTCGAAATATTCAAGCCCTCAAAATTATCGATGTTTCCCATATCCATATCCGGCGGAAACATCTCCCCGTTTTTCAGCATATCGCTCATTCCCTCTGTCATATACTCGAATTCTTCTTCGCTTATACCCAATTTTTCAAGTATTTCCGTCGTTGGTATGGGAATTTTCAAAGCGCGCGCGCATGATATGCATATCCCTTCGCTTTTTTTCGTGTTGCCTTCTATCCGCGTAAAAAAAACAACGGCCATGTTTTTTTTGCATCTATCGCATAACTGAAATAATTTCATAAATAATTTTTATATCCCCTCTGAATTTAATAACAAATGATTTGTCGTTTATTTCTCTTATTTTACTTTTTCTTCTTTTTCTTTTCCCTTCTGAAGTTCCGCGTTTATGCGCAAAGTGTCGAGTATATACATAACCATTGAGAAAAGGGCCAGTATCAATGCCGAAATAAAAAGCGAAACGGCTACCGGGCCCCCCATTTCAAACTCAAATATCTTAAATATAAAAACAAGAAGTGCTATCGCGTAGAAAACGGCCGTGGTGAATTTGCCGTACCAATGCGACCTTACAGTAACTTTTATTTTCTTCAGAACAATAAGCGCCCCGCATATCATAAATAATTCTTTTAATATAAACATTCCAGCGAGCCACCACGGCACGACGTTTATTATCACAAAACACACCAGAACCGAACACTGCAAAAGCTTGTCTGCCAAAGGGTCGAGAAATTTCCCCAGATTCGTGATCCAGTTATTCCTGCGCGCCAGATACCCGTCTATAATATCCGTCAGGCCCGCAATCACAAATACGCACAACGGAATATATATCTTTTCTTTATAATAAGCGAAAAACAGATATATAAAAACCGGGACAAGCATTAATCTGATCGCCGACAATATATTCGGGATATATTTTAATTTCATGTTAATTCTCATAAACTGAAAAAATCCTTATTTATATTTCTGCACTACCCAAAAGATTATTATATCACAAAAATATATATTTTTTTCGCAGCCGTTAAAATATTCTCATTATATTTTAATTAATTTTACAAATATATTAACGCATGGGTCTAATTATATAAATCTAAAATTAATTCAGGTTCATTATATAATTTATCGGCGAATGCCCGTAGAACCATTTAAAGAAAATTGTGTCGTCCACCACCGACGGAACCGAGCTTATCGCTGTATTGGCGGCTAAATACGGCAATACATAATAAGCGAGGAGCACAAAAATATAACTCAGGACTATCCCGTATAATAATCCGAGAAGTATTCCCCCGGTCCTGTTTATTAAATTAAGCCCCGGAAGTTTTACCGCTTTGTTTATAAGCATAGTCGCTATTTTAAGCAAAATTAAAGCGACTGCAAGAATAGCCACAAAAGCTAAAAAATCAGATATGCCTTTCGCCACCGGCTCAACTAAATTAGTAGTGATATATCCGTTTACGTCAGACACGCCTTTTGAAGCCGCGTCGTTTATCCAGCTTTTTATATCGGGCAGTTCAAACCCGTAGCCTTTCAGCATATTCACAAAATCATTCTGCTGATTCTGGACAAGCGAATCCAAATTTACGCTCGGAGTCAGAAATTTTTCTAATTGAGCGGCGGCTTTATCCGCGAAATTCGGCTTTATCCAGCTTGAGTACATAAACTCAGACAACGGCGGGCTGAATGTCTTAGCCATAAAAAACGCTATAATAAAAGAGAGAAAATTCATTACGGTCTTTACAAATCCGTTTTTGTATCCCATCGCAACGCAAAAAATAATTATGCCTATTATTATAATATCCAAAATAGCGTTCATATTATTTATATTCTTCCCTTCGGTTTGTTTTAATTAATTTAAATTATACAGATTCATTCCGCATCCACAGCGTTTATTTTTAAAAGCCCGGATAAAAATATATTTGTGTCGTTTGCGTAAACTATCGAATTTGTCGTCTCGTCGTATTCGCTTGTCACAAACTCAAACGTTTTTTGCTCTATGTTTATTTTATAAAGCCCTGTACGCGTCAAAAAATATAAAAATTTATAATCTTCTGAAAATTTCATGTCTATAATTTCGGCGTTTATTATATTATCATATAAAACATTGGAATTTCCGTCAAAAATCAGTATTTTATTGTCTGTCCCCAAAGTTTTTTCGTTTAATACTACCGCCGCAAGTTTTGAAGTCAGCGATATTGCCTCGATTTTTCTGTACGTGAAATTATAATTTAAAATCTCGTCACCGTTTTGATTATAGAATCTTAACGAATTTTCAAAAACCGCGAAAATACCGGTTTCGTTTAATTTTATACTATACGGCTGTTCGCCGGGGATTTCTATCTTTCGCACAGGCTGCTCCGAATGCGTCTCGTATAAAATCACCCGGCTTAAATAATCCCCGTCCTGAGCAAAAAATCCGGCAACGGCAAGCCTTTCGGCTTTATCGTCTATATCGGCGCATATTATATAATCTTTCTCAAACATGCACCTGAACGTAACGTCAAACCCGTTGTTCATGACATATACGGCCGAGTTATATCCTTTTTCGTCGGTTACATACACAATATTTCCCCTGTCTGTTATCTGCGCGTAATAAACCGGGCTGTCGCCTTTGTATTCATAAACCCTCGAAAAAGAGTTAAATATCTCAAGTTTATTCATGCCCAAATCATAAGCGATTATATATTTGTCCGAGGTTTTCAGGACGGGATTTGAATAAACAAGTTTTGACGTGAAATTTCTCTTGCCGTTCATGTCATAAATATCAAGCCTGTTTTTTCTCAGTACGGCAATATTATTTTTATAATAGCATACAGACGACGCTTCGTCAAGTTCAATATAAAAATCTGACTTTATTGATTTATTTGAGCCCTGTATATTCAGGTATCTTAAAAGATAGCTTAAATTATCAGCGTTGAGTTCTTTTGAATTGAGGGCCATGCCGCCGAAAATAAACAGCACGAGAAAAGCTATCAGAAACCATTTAGCCAGTTTGATTTTATAGGCTATATTACTGTAATACTTGTTTTCGGGCATGTCAGAATCAATAAGCTCTGTATTTTCAGGTCTTTTTATGTATGCAATATTGCGGTTTTTCTGTACAGAACTAATATCTCTTTTTCTTTTATAGCCGTCGTTTTTAACTTTAATCTGATTTGTTTTTTCAGGTTTGTTATTTTTAATCATACGCTGTCTCCTGTATTTTATATATCCGGGCTTAACCGCAAGAGATTAATAATAATCGCTTTTATGATATTGTATCATAATATTCTATTTTATTCAAATATAAACCGTGCGGCGGCAGAGTTCTCCCTGCCCTGCCCCTGTCTTTCGCGTTTATTATATCAGGTATATTTTCCGGGATTATTTTGCCCTCGCTGACTTCGATCAAAGTCCCCGCGATTATCCTCGCCATTTTATATAAAAATCCGCTCGCCGCAATATATATATCTGTTATATTCGTCCCGTTGTCAAAAATATTAGTTTTTATTTCGATTTTATGTATAGTTCTGACTGCTTCGTCTATGGGAATATCCGATTTGTCAGCCATAAACGAAGAAAAATTATGCTCGCCTGTAAGATATTTCGCAGATTCGCGCATTTTATCTAAATCAAGCGGTTTAAAATAATAAAACGCCTTGCCCGTATAAAAAGGGTCTCTGTATTTGTTATTCTGGATTTTATAAATATATTCTTTTGATTTTATATAATATCTCGAGTGAAACTCATTATTGACTTCTCTAACTTCAATAACAGAAATTTTTATGTTTCGCGATATAAAATAAGTATTTATCGCGTTTGGCAGTCTTTCGATCGGGAAATCTTTTTTTATATCTATATGGCAGCAATAACCGTAAGCGTGAACTCCCGCGTCAGTGCGTCCGCAGCCTGAAATTCCAAGTCTTTCGTTAAAGACCGACTGCACCGCGTCCTGTAATGTCTGTTGAATAGTATTTCCTCCGCTTTGCGCCTGCCAGCCGTAAAATCCCGAACCGTCAAACATTAGGGTCAGCAATATTCTTTTTGTGTTTTCTGTGTTCATCTATATTTAACCTCAATAATCTTCGGCAAAATAATTACTCCCGTTATAAAAACCACCGACAAAACAAACGCGCATAAATCTCTCAAAGAATATTTCAATTTTTTCATTTTAGTCCGGCCTTTGCCGCCTCTGTAACACCTGCATTCCATTGCGGTCGCAAGTTCGTCAGCTCTCCTGAATGCCGAAACAATCAACGGAATAAGCACGGGAATTAACGCTTTCGCCCTTTTTAATATATTCCCCGAATAAAAATCCGCTCCCCGCGCTTTCTGCGCGTTTATGATTTTTTCAGTTTCTTCTATAAGCGTGGGAATCATTCTTAAAGTTATCATCATCATCAGGGCAAATTCATGAACGGGAATCTTTATCACTTTTAACGGCGACAAAAGCTGCTCTATCGCGTCTGTAAGCATAGTCGGCGAAATTGTGAAAGTTATAAAAATCGAAGTGGCCGAAACAAGACTAACTATGCGTATGACAAAAAATACCGCATTTAACAATCCGTCAAGATAAATTTTTACAAATCCGAATTTAATTAACAAATTTTCGCCCGACGAAATATTTATTATAAAAGAAAACGCAATAATAAAAATCAAAGGCTTTAACGCTTTTAACATTATTATAAACGGAATCTCTGACAAAAGTATTATGATTATATTAATTATAAAAATTATAGATATAGTATATATATCCGCGGCGAAAAAAATTGCCGCAATATAGATTATGGCAATTATAATTTTCATTCGGGGATCAAGCTTATGAATTGCCGAATTGCCCGGGAAGTATTGCCCGAGCGTTATATCGTTTAACATTTCAGCCGTTTCCTCCCAACAATCTCACTATCTCGTCTTTCGCCTTTTCAAGATTATACACATTACGATTTACTTTCAGCCCTCGCCTGTCAAGTTCCAGAAATAAATTTGTTATCTGCGGCACGTCAAGCCCCGCTTCTTTTAATTCATCAGCCTTCGAAAATATTTCATCTACCGTACCGTAAAGATAAGATTCAGCGTTTTTTAATACATGCACTTTATCGGCGTATTTCGCCATGTCTTCCATTGAGTGCGAAATCATTATCATAGTTTTTTTTGTTATCTTTTGATATTCGCACAAGCCGCCAAGTATTTCCCCTCTGCCTCTCGGGTCAAGCCCCGCAGCAGGCTCGTCAAGTATCAATATCGGCGGGTCCATCGCTATAATTCCCGCAATAGCCGCCCTTCTCCTCTGTCCTCCCGACAACTCAAACGGGCTCGCTTCAAACAAATTTTCGGGTATCCCCGCAAATTCCGCCGCTTCACGCACTTTAGCGTCTATCTCTTGCTTTGACAATCCCATATTTGTCGGCCCGTACGCTATGTCTTTATAAACAGTCTCTTCAAAAAGCTGATATTCCGGATACTGAAATATTATCCCGGCCTTAAATTTCATTTTTTCCGAGCTTTTACGATTGGATTTTTTTACCCCGCGCTGTTTTTTATTATTAATCTTTTCGGCTTTGTAAACTTCCTCGCCGCCCATAAAAATACTGCCGGACGTTGGCCTCAAAAGTCCGCATATAAGCAGGGCAAGAGTTGATTTGCCTGAGCCTGTATGCCCGATAAGCCCGGTTATTATCCCGGATTCTATAGATATATTTATATTATCCAGCGCAACTTTTTCAAACGGCGTGTTTTGCCCGTATATATAAGATAAATTCCTGCATTCTATCTGCATTTATTTGCTTTCTTCCCCATTCCCGGATTTTTATTGGCGGCGCGCCCTATAAATTATTATCTTTTTCTTCTTCTGTTGTCTTTTTCCTGCTCTTTAAGCTAAATTTATTTTCTTTGCCGTTTAGCAAACGTATTATATTTTCCCTGTGCAGATACACAATCAGCAGCGAAATAAATATCGCAATTAAATTATGCAGGCCCAAACCCGTCATTCTGTTTAATATCAACGGGTAAATCAAAACAGCCATAATCGACCCTAAAGAAATAAATTTAGTCCCCGCCACGATAATTATAAAAATTACAAGGCATATCAATCCAACAAGCGGCGACGTAAATAAAACCATAAAAAATGTTGACGCAACGCCTTTCCCACCCTTGAATTTATAATAAACCGGAAAAGCGTGGCCTATCACGCTCGCCATTCCGCCTATGTAAGTCCCGGCAAAGCCAAAATAAATAATATTATTATATTCAAAAGCCGAAGTGCGCATACCCAGAAAAACCGCGCCGATCAAAACAGCAACAGCCGCTTTTAACCCGTCGCCGAGAAAAGTCATTGCGGCAGGAAATTTGCCGTAAGTCCTGAGCATATTAGTCGCTCCCGCGCCCTTGCTGCCGTGTTTTCTCACGTCATCATGATAAAACACTTTCGATATAATCACGCCGAAATTCAAACTACCAAGAAGATAGCCTGTTATTATAACCGAGAAAACGCTTATGACTATATGAATAGTGCTGCCCTGAAAATATTTATTGCACAACCCGATCTCTAATATTTCAAACATAATATTTTACACCTTTGATTAATAAATATAAGTATAGTCGTTGCGATTGAAAATAACCTGTTCTTGTAGGGGACGCGCCCCTGCGCGTCCCGCGGGTCGACGAGGGCGTCGACCCCTACAAAGGCGTTTTTCAACCGTCTTAACTATAACAGTATATTATACACTAATTTTTTATATATTACAAGACGAAATTTTGACATAATAATAAAAAAGCGGGATTTTCCCGTCTTTATGAAATTTTTTATTTACCTATTGACTTTTTCGTAAATAAATGTTAAAATATCCTACATAGAGAAATAACAAAATGCGAGCAGCCGTAAAGTGACATCAACACTCTACGGCATGTACAAGGTGATAACGCCACCATACACATCGAAATTTCTCCCGTACTCGACAACTATATTATACATCATTTGGCTTATATAGTCAAGTATGTTTTGTCGTTGTTGAATTATAAAGAGTGTTTTCGCGCCGTGTGTGGGCTTGGTCACGCATGGCTTTTTGTTGTTTTTCGGCGGAAATATTCTTTGGGCGGTAAAAAAGGCCGCCCTGAGACAGTCCGTTGGAAGATAATATATAAAAATTTTGGGAGGTTTTATGGTAAAGGTATTGAAAAAAGTAAAAATTTTATGGCTATTATTTGTGGCGGTAATTTTTGTGATTGGCATTTCTGGTTGTTTGAGGAATAGAAATAATAGATCAGAAGAAACGTTTACGCCTGTTCCGAATGTAATGGGAATGAATTACAGCGACGCAGTAACAGTATTAGAAAATGCCGGCTTTGATGTAACGGCGGTAGAAGCCGATGCAAGTACAATACTGCCATATACAGGTTATTCAAGACATAATCGAACGGTGCTGCAAGGTCAAGTCTTTCGGGTTAATGATGAAACAGACCCTAACTATAAAGATAATAACAAATATTCCCGTATATCAACAGATAATAGAGTAGTTGTCACTTATGCACTGTCGGATTATATATACGAAAAACCGACTGATGACAAAAACGATTTTGAAAGCGAAATGGATGAAAAAGAATTTTCCGATGAAACGCCAAAATTGACATCTTCGACAGAGCCAAAAACTTTTGAAGAACTTTCCGAGGCAATAGAAGCGGCAAAGACTGTCTATTATAACGCAACAAAAGAAGCAGAAGTTTTATTTTATCAGGCAGTGAATGATGATTCCTTTGATATATTTTCCCGAGCCTTAGACGATTCTTTGGCTAAATATGATGATGAAGCTGAGAGCTTATTTAAGTATGTTGACGCTTTCAACGAGCAATTATATGAAGACGATAAAATAGATTACAAAAGTTACTTTGATTTCTACACCGAAACATATAAACTATATTCAGATTCATATACCGAAATTTATAAGGCATATAGTGACGCATACAGCGCTTCACTCAATGCTTTATTTAACGGAATAGTGCAGGCTTCACCAGTTACACCCACTAACGCCCCCGGAGGGAATACAGAAGCCCCAAAAACTTCCAATTCAGAATGGAAAGAATTTTTGAAACTATATGAAGAGTGGGTCGATGATTATGTTAAGTTGTTGAATAAATACAACGATAATCCATTAGATATGTCGATTTTATTCGACTATATAGAATCCATACAAAAAATGGCTGAATGGTCAGAAAAAGCGGATAAAATACAATCCGATTTATCGGGTGATGATTTAATAGAGTACCTTGCCGCTATGGCAAGGATAATCCAAAAGTTAGGTCAAGTAAATTAGTTGGAGGTTATAGTTATGAAAAAGCAAATTTTATTAAAATGGGCTACAACCGGGATTCTGGCTCTTAGCGCAGCGTTTTTCTTTTTGCCGTATCGTGCAAGCAGAACTCCGTTTGATGCTCTAAAAATGGTTTTCCAATTAGGTGATATTGAATATATAATGGAAGGTATATTGGATTTTATTGTGCCGGTAGTGTTTACATTGCTTGCTGCTTTAATGATGGCGTTACGGGTCAGCATACCTAAATGTATATTTGCAACTATTTTCAGCGGAATTGCTCTTTGGATATACATATATTATTTAAATGACGGCATGAGCAAAAACATATCGACTGGTATAGGGCTTATTTTAAATTTAATAATTGCTATATTAGGTATTATTTTACCGATAGTCAATATTGTGGTGAAAAAAGTTTTAGCGGATAAATGAAAGAAACGCAAGGGCGGCTGATTGCCGCCTTTTGGCTTTACTTATCCTCTTGACAAATCCTATTTTCCTTGATATAATAATTATTAGGAAATATTATTTATTTGGAAGGTATATAAATTATGGATAAAAAAATTATAAACGTAACCGGCAAACGTCAGATAACAATACCGTTAAAGTTTTATGAAAAACTTGGTTTCGGCAAAGAAATAGAGTGTTCGCTTACAGATAACTCGGTAGTATTACGCCCGTTTTCACATACTGACGATAATTTTACAATGGAAATACTCAAAGATTTAATTTCACAAGGATACAGCGGCGATGAATTACTCGTAAAATTTGAAGAGCAACGTGCAAATATTAAAAAAGCAATAAAAATTATGATTGAAGAAACTGACGAAATAGCCGCAGGCAAACGCAAAAGCGTGTCCACAAAAGACATTTTCGGGGAGGAATAATTGGTATGTATGAAATCAATTATTCCAAATCTGCGGAACGGTATTTCAAAAAAATCAAGGATAAACAGTTACTGGCGGCGTTTAAAGAGGCGATTGATAAATTAAAAGTCAACCCTTATATCGGAACTCAAAAAGTCGGGGATTTACAGGGTATATATGGATATGACGTAAGATATGCCAAAACAAATTATGAAATCGCATATAGAATTTACGAAGAAAACGAACAGATCGTTGTTGTAATATTAGCAGGTACTCGTGAAAATTTTTACGATGAATTAAAAAGATTGATAAAATAATTTACATAACTTTCAATTTTCCAAATTTAATTATATATCTCCCTTACTTCGGTTTTTTATCACAAATCTGACCGGAGTGCCTGAAAATCCGAATGTCTCCCTGATTCTATTCTCTATATATCTTTGATACGAAAAGTGAAACAACTCTGCGTCGTTCACAAACATCACGAACACCGGCGGCTTTGTGCCTGTCTGCGTCATGTAATATATTTTCAGCCGCCTGCCTTTATCGCTCGGCGGCTGGCTTCTCGCTATCGCGTCGCTCAAAACGTCGTTTAAAGCCCCTGTTGTTATTCTCTTTGAAGATTCTGTATAAACTGCATTTATCATCTCGAAAATCTTTGCGACCCTTTGTCCGGTTTTCGCCGAAACAAATATTTCGGGCGCGTATTTCATATACGCAAAAGCCGTCTTTATGTCGTCCGTGAATTTTTTTGTAGTCGAATTGTCTTTCTCTATCAAATCCCATTTGTTTATAACAATAATCGAAGCTTTTCCGGCTTCGTGCGCGATTCCCGCTATTCTTTCATCGTGAGCCGTAGGTCCTTCCTCTGCGTCAATCATAATCAGGCACACGTCCGCCCGTTCAACTGCCGCCTTTGCCCGTAAAACACTGTATTTTTCTATATTGTCGTTTATCCTGTTTTGTCTGCGTATCCCGGCTGTGTCGATAAAAATATACTTGCCGTAACTATTCTCAAAATACTGGTCGATCGAATCCCTCGTCGTTCCGGGGATATTCGTTACGATAACTCTTTCTTCGCCTAAAAATTTATTTACGATCGAGCTTTTTCCTACGTTTGGTTTACCGATAACCGCAACTTTTATAATATCGCTTTCTTCAACATAATCTTCATGCTGTTCAGGCATAAGTTCGACGATCCTGTCAAGCAAATCTCCCGTGCCCGTGCCGTGAATCGACGAAACCGCAAACGGCTCGCCAAGCCCAAGCTCGTAAAATTCATAAAACTCAGCCGGGACATTCCCGATTGAATCGACTTTATTCACGCATAGCACAACCGGTTTGCCGCTTTTTAAAAGCATTGCGGCAACATCTGAATCATTCGCAGTCAGGCCGCTTTTCAAATCCACGACAAGTATAATAACATCGGCAAGTTCGATTGCAGTTTTAGCCTGTTCCCTCATGCTCTTTAATATTAAATCATCAGTGTTAGGCTCGATTCCTCCGGTGTCAATCATAGTAAAAACTTTACCGTTCCAGTCTGTGTCGCAGTATATCCTGTCTCTCGTAACCCCGGGCGTATCTTCTACAATAGATATTCTCCTGCCCGCTATTTTGTTAAACAACGCGCTCTTGCCGACATTCGGCCGTCCGACAATAGCGGCTATGGGTTTTTTATTGTTGTTATTGCTCATAATTTAATACCTTTTTTATAAAATCTTCGGCTTCATTTTCAACTATTTTAACTTTAATCTCAAGCGATTTTTCTATATCTTCTATGCTTGTATTATCCAAAAACAAATCTCTCTCGTATCTTAACATGACAGAGGGGATCAGCAACTCATCGCCTAAATTATTTTTATACGGCATAAGCTGATTTATAATATCTCTGCCTGTCACAAGCCCCGCTACTGTTATCTCTTCTCCAAAAAAATCATTTTTTATTTTATAGACTTCACAAATCAAATTCCCGCCCTTTTTAACTAAATCATCAGTCAGCGTCTTTATTAAACAATACGCCGCTTCTCCGGTGACAAGAGCAACTTTGCGGGTTTGCCTGTAGGGGACGGCGTCCTCGACGTCCCGCAAATCTGAACATATATTATTTTTTTTGCACTGGACGCCCGGGCTGGCGTCCCCTACAAATTTATTAAAATCTTCAAGATTCCCGTAGAAATCATCGCAAAAGCTTCTTATCATTCCAACGCCGTTTTCATACTGCGGGTAACCTTCATAATATTCGCAGTCCGGTATTTCAATCCCGGCTTTGAGAAAAAATTCGTCGGCGCAGTAAACAAGCCTTGAATTATATTTTTTCAGATTTTCTTCGCCGGTTTTATTTACTGTTTCTATAATCTTTTCGCAATCTGATTTATCAAACGGCTCAAGTTTATATAAATTATTTTCTTCACGGTATTTAGTCAATCCATTCGGCACTACGGCTATGCTTTGCATTGACGGATATAATTCGCATAAGTCGCTCAGGGTTTTATCTAATTCTTTGCCGTCGTTTATATTTTTGCATAAAACAATCTGCGCGTTGATTTTAATATTATTTCCCGCCAGTTTTTTTATATAACCCAAAACTTCGCCTGCGCGTTTATTATTCATCATTTTTACGCGCAAATTTTTATTTGTCGTATGAACAGATATATTCACAGGCGATATGCGAATTTTTATTATCCTGTCGATATGCGAATCGTCTAAATTTGTGAGAGTGATATAATTCCCGTGAAGAAAAGAAAGCCGTTCGTCGTCGTCTTTGAAATATAAAGTCTCACGCAGGCAATCTTTGGGCAGCTGGTCAATAAAACAAAAAATGCATTTATTATTGCATCTCTTTTTTTCACCCGCCATATAAGTTTCAAATTCACGCAATATATCGTCATACTTTGTTTTTTTTGCTTTAAGTTTATATTTTTTTATCATTTTCGGATTCTCCGGTAATATATCATAAACGCAACAAGGGAGAGGGGCTTTGCGCACCTTTCCCTATCGTAGGAGCGAACTGTGTTCGCCCGTGTAACAACATAGAATTTTGCGGGCGAACACAGTTCGCCCCTACGGATTTTAGGATTCTACTTTTATTATTTCTTTTCCGTTGTATTTGCCACAGGCTTTGCATACCCTATGGGACAATACAAACTCTCCGCATGAGCATTTTACTATACCCGGAGCGGATATTTTCCACACGTTGTTGCGTCTTTTGTCACGTCTTGCCTTAGAAGTTTTTCTCTTTGGAACAGCCATTTTTTATCACTCCTCTATCTGCTATTTAGATTATATTAATTAATTTATTCTTTTTTCTCAAAAAAATCGTCCAAAATCTTAAACGCCGGATTTTTTTCTTTTTTCTGGCATGAGCAGCCGCCCTCGTTTAAATCTTTGCCGCATTTTTGGCACAATCCTTGGCAGTCATCAAAACAAAGATACCTGTACGGAATCTCAACACCTAAAAATTCCACGATAAAATCAGAAAGTTCGAGTATTCCGTCAGTCTCTGTGAAATAAAAATCGCCGCCGGCTTTTTCATCTTCTTCGGATTTGTCCGCGATATATTTTTCTCCCCCGGTCTCAACCGTCTGCCATGTCTCTTTACCGCAGCGGGCGCATTCAGCCAAAAAATTTGCCTCTATTTCGTAATCTATCGCGACAAGCCCGTTTTTCTGTGATATTTCCCCGATGATATTTATAAAACCGACTTCTTTTGCCCCTAATAAAATTTTATAATTATTTTTCTCTGATTCTTCAACTCTATAATCAAATTTTATCGAGTTTGCCGCTTCTTTTTTTCTTACGGATTCTATATTTATACGCATAATCTTCAAAACCTAATAATCTATTATAATTTAATTTAACATTTTTGTCAATAGTTTTGCCCTGTAAATCAAAATTTTATTTTATATTACCATAATTCCAGACAGTCAAACATAACAGAACTTGTCGCTATATCAAATAAATCTGTCTCGTCTTTATGCATTTCTATTTTTTCGATATACGGCTTTAATTCTTCATTCATTATATATGTCTGCAACTGCTTGTTTACGACGTTTCTCCACGTATCTCCCGCATCTATAAAATCCACGACCTGATCTGACGGGAGCAGCGCGTATTTTTTCATTATATGCATACCGTAAGAACTCTCTACTTTTCTTACGTCCCCTATTTTCATATCAAACGCAGCGTCTATAAATTCCGGAACAAAACTTGTTTCCTCGCTTATAGTATAACCGTCGGGATACGCGAGCGAACCGGGGTCTTCGGATTCCGAGAGAAGATCGTCAAAATTTTCACCGGCAATTATCCTGTCGTACAAATCCTCGACTCTTGCTTTTCTTTCGGCAAGCTCTTCTTCTGAATACTCTTCGGGATTATTTTCCGCGTCCCTTGTGCCGGGAGAGTATAATATCAATATATGCTTGACCCTCGCGCACATCTGCTGATACACGCTGTCTATCATATCTTCGGTTATTTTTCTTTTGCCGTTAGCCTGATCAAACAAATCTTTCCCGAATACACCGCTGAGCGACTCGTATTTTTTTATTTCTTTATATATGCCGTCGTCTATATTAAACCTGATCAAAACTGAATTAAACGCCGATTTTGAATTTTTATACTTGTCGCTTTTTATTACGTCTTTTATAGCGTTGTCTATATCGCTAATCTGTTCTTTTGAGAGCGCGAGATCATGCTCTTTGCAATACGCGGCGATTGCGAGTAATTGTTTAGCCGTGTCTTCTGCCTGCATTTTTGCTATATCACCGTAAGTCACGCCTTCCATATATTCATTTGCCCAATAATCCGGCCAGTCGCCCATACCCGGAATATCTTCCGCGCCGTACCCTATCGACATATATATATTGGCGAGCATCATCGTTTTTGTGTAACTCAGATAATAACTGTATATATTAGACGAAAATACCGTAGTATTTTTCCCGTAAGCCAGCGTCATTGCCGGGTTGCCTTCTTTTGTCCCGCAGGAACTCATAATATTAACGCATGAAAATATAACCGAGCATAATATAAGCACATTTAATAACCGCAACAGAAATTTTTTTATTTTTTTATTTTTATACATTTATATAAAATCCTCTTAAATAAATTTTACTTTCCCTGTTTCAGACTGTCAAGCCAGATTTCACCTATTTCAAAAGCTTCATAAAGCGAATCTTTTTCACCGAATTTGACGATTTCCTTTGAATTTACGTCTGAGCTTTGAATTAATATCAAAACGCTCGTAGCGATTTCAAGCCCTTTTTCGTCTCTTGTGCTTTTTATCGTAAGCGTCAGGATATAATCGTCCGCGTCCGCGTCGCCGTAACAAATAATATTATCTTTCCGCACAAGCGGCTTGCCCTTATAAGTCAACGCCGCGTTTTTATTTTCTTTCAGTTCTTTCAAATCTTTCACTTCTGTTGACTCTGTTGATTCTTTTGATTCTTTTGATTCTTTCTGCTCATTCTTTTCGCCCATTTAATTACCTGTTGTTCCTTTCTGTACTACGTAATCTGATAGATAATCCAATTCTGATTCTAAGAATTAACGGGCGGCATTAATGCCGCCCTCTACATTAAATATTAAATATATAAATTAAAGAGCCGCTTTTGCTTTTTCGACCAATGAAGCAAACGCGGGTTTATCCGCAACCGCAATCTCCGAAAGCATTTTTCTGTTCAGCATTATTCCGGCTTTCTTCAGGCCGTTCATAAATCTTGAGTAATTTATCCCGTTTACCCTTGCCTGAGCCGATATTCTCGTTATCCACAAAGCTCTGAAATCCCTTTTCTTTTGTTTTCTGCCTATATAAGCATAATTCCCGCTTTTCATGACAGCCTGTTTAGCCATCTTGAAATGCTTTGATTTAGCCCCCCAATAGCCTTTGGCGGCTTTTAACACTTTATTTCTTCTTTTGCGCGTCATAACAGCGCCTTTAACTCTTGCCATGTAATTTATCCTCCTAAATTATTAATCTTAACATTCTTAAAAATAAAACTCTACGAGTAGGGCAGTAATTTTTTTATAGCTTCTAAATTCGATTCATGCAGATACGCGCCCTTTTTAAGATGCCTCATTCTTTTATTGTCTTTAAGATTAACTTGATGGCGTCTGTTCTGGCGGGTGTACTTGACTTTTCCCGTTTTAGTCATGCTAAAACGTTTTGCCGTGGCTTTATGGGTTTTCATTTTATTGCCCATTTCTCAGCTCAATCCTTTCTTTAAATAAATTTTATATTAAACTATATATTAAACTTTAAAAGTAGTGTTAATATCTTATACTTTAACTTCTTCTCTTTCTTCTTTTACTGCATTTTCTGCATTTTCTGTGTTTTCTTCTTTTACTGCTATTGATGCCGGCGGCGGCTGGCCGACCGGTTTTTCGGCAATTTTCGGCTTTTCGTCGGGTTTTACTTTTTTTGGCCCGATAAACATAGATATGCGGCGCCCCTCGCGCACGGGTCTTTTTTCCACAATACAAAACTCCAGACAAGCCTGTTCAAATTTTTCAAGCATCTGATACCCAAGTTCCATGTGCGCCATTTCCCTGCCCCTGCTCAGCTCAAGCGTGATTTTTACTTTGTTGCCGTTCTCGATAAACTTTTTGGTCTGGCCGAGCCTTGTGTTAAAATCATGAACGCCTATATTCCAAGAGAGTTCTATTTCTTTTATCTCTATGATTACCTGCTTTTGTCTTTTTTTAGATTCTTTTTCTTTTTTTGACTTTTCGAATTTATACTTGCCGTAATCCATGATTCTGCACACGGGAATCTGAGCCGTTGGAGCAATCTCGACCAAATCCAGCCCTTTATCCTGCGCCATATTTAACGCGTCGCCTGTTTTCAAAACTCCGATTTGATTGCCTGAGTCGTCTATAACTCTCACCTGAACCGCTTTGATTTCGTTATTGACAGAAAGATCCCTTGTATTACTACCGATAGATAAGCACCTCCAAAATAATAAAAAACAATTAAATAATATAAATAATATAAATAAAAAAGCGAAGAAACCAAAATTCCCCGCTCAAATACGCGCGCAGGCATACCAGCCGCACGGTAAATATATTAACCATAAGACCCAAAATAACAGTTTATGGTGAGAACGGAGACGTTCTGCTTCTTTTTATATTATATAATCTAAGAACAAATTATATCATATAAATTTTGTTTTGTCAAGAGTTTTTTTGAATTTATTTTTATATACGCAATTTTCACATTCGCAGCAATTTTTGCCGTTTTTTGTGCGTCTGGCTGACTTATATATCACCCATCCCACGTAAAATATTATTAACCCCGCGATAACTACTGTTAAAATTACAGGCATAATCAAAACAGCCTCCCTATCTGATAAACCGCGAAAGATACCGTCCAGGCGACGCCTATCTGAAAAACCATAATCAAGCCAAGCCTTTTCCAACTCCCCGATTCACGTTTAATAGCTCCCAACGCCGCAACGCACGGAGGATATAAAAGCGCAAACAACATCAGGCAATACGCGTTTAACGGCCCGAATCCTATGTTGCCTAATTCAGCCGCAAGCAAATTCATGCCGCTTTCAGACATCACGCCTGCAATCCCGAATAATATCGCAAAACTCGCAACGACAATCTCTTTTGCCGCAAATCCGGCAATAAGCGCGACCCCTGCCTGCCAGAATCCAAGCCCCGCAGGAGCCAAAACAGGCATAAGATATTTACCCAGAACCGCCCCGAAACTCTCGCTTATGTCTTTAGTATATCCCGAAAAACCGAAGTTCATGACAATCCAGACTATCACAGAAGCCGCAAATATCACAGTTCCCGCCCTTGATAAATAATCTTTTATTTTGTCCCAGACGTAAATAAATATAGTACGCGCACTCGGGGATTTATATTCTGGCAATTCTATAAGAAGCATGTTTTCTTCTTTGGTTTTATCAAATCTGTGAATTATCAGCGCTGATAAAAGCCCGGCCGCAAGCCCTATTATATACATTGAAAACGCGACAAGCGCAGGATTGTCCGGGAAAAACATTCCGGCAAACAAAACATATATCGGCAGTTTCGCGCTGCACGACATAAACGGTATGACAAGCATGACCCTTAATCTGTCCTTCATGCTTTCAAGCGACCTTGCCGCCATAACCGCCGGGACCGAACACCCAAACCCTAAAAGCATAGGGATAAACGCTTTCCCCGAAAGCCCCGCTTTTCCCATTATGCCGTCCATTACATACGCGACTCTTGACATATACCCGCTGTCTTCCAGAAACGCGAGCGCGAGAAACAATATAAAAATATTAGGCAAAAAAGTCAAAATCCCGCCGACTCCCGCAATAATACCGTCAATAATCAAAGAATGCACCATTTCGTTTATTTTTAACGCGGTCAAACCTGAATCTATAAATCCCGAAAAATTTTCTATAATAATTTCAAAATATCCTTTAAGCCAGCCGCCGATTAAAAAAGTTAAAAAAAATATAAATCCCATAATTAACAAAAATATCGGCAGACCTGTGAATTTATTTGTCAAAGCCGTGTCGATTTTATCCGTAAACGCCTTTGATTTTTCTTTGTTCACCAGAATTTCTTCTATTACGGTTTCTATAAATTCATATTTTTGATTTATTATATCAGTCTCGTAGCTTCTGTTGATTAATTCTTCAGAAACAGAGTGATATTTTGTCAGCTCCTCGTCTTTTTCCAATAATTTTATCGCGTACCACCGGTAATTTTTAATATCCGGATATTTCTGCCCGAGTTCTTTTGATATAACTGCTATTTTATTCTCTATTTCACGCGAATAAACAAACGGAAATTCCCTGTGTTTAGATATATCCGCACTGACATGCGCCATCTCGAAGTGATGGCTTTGCGAAGTTTTCGCGTGATGCGAGGCGGCGTGAATCAAAATATCAATCCCCGTTCTTTTTATTGCCGAAACGGGTATAACGGGTATGCCGAGCATTTCAGGCAGCCTGTGCAAATCTATTTCCATGCCCCTTTTTTCGACTATATCCATCATGTTTAAAGCCACAACCACAGGTTTGCCAAGTTCAATAAGCTGCAATGTCAGATATAAATTTCTCTCCAGAGACGAAGCGTCAACGACATTTATCAAAACGTCAACTTCGCCGCTCAGAATATAATTTCTCGTCACTATTTCTTCCATTGTATATGAAGTAAGGCTGTATGTTCCGGGCAAATCCACAAGTTTATATGTCTCATTGTGATATTTCATCGCGCCTTCTTTTTTTTCTACCGTCACGCCGGGCCAGTTGGCGACTTTTAGATGCGCCCCCGTGTAAGCGTTAAACAGAGTAGTTTTCCCGCAGTTCGGATTTCCTATAAATCCTATTGTCATTATATATATCCCCCGCTTTTATTTTCGGCTGTATTATTTGATTTTATATCATCTACTTCTATATTTTGCGCAATCGCTTTTCCCAACGCGAACCGCGTTCCCCTGAACACAACTACCAAAGCCGATTTTTTCTTGTTTAACATATATATTTTTGTCCCCGAAATCATGCCGAGGGCTTCAAGGCGTTTCGCCGTTTTGACCGGCAGGCTCATCCCACAGACAAAATAAAATTTATCTTTAATCCCGTCCGTCAATTTTAATGCCATAAAAATTATCTCCCGAATTTATTTTATATTATAAATTATATATCGGGAAATTGCTTTTGTCAATGTCATTATATTTAATTTTCGTATACACAGTCAACCGGATCAAGTATTTCCAATTCTTTCAATATCCAATTAGCCCTGTTTAAATCATCATCAGATAATCTTTCTCTTTTTATAAATTAAATGCCTCTTAATCGGAATAATATTCCGATTATACCATAATTTATATATTATAATCAAGTGGCAGAGGTGATTTTTATTGAAAAAAAGAAAAAATTTTGTCGGAATCAAAATTAAATTTGCAAGATTGGCCGAAAAGCCTAAAGCAACGCAGAAAGATATCAGCGCGCGTTTAGAAATACAGGGAGTTATATTATCGGACAGCGCTATTGGAAAAATAGAAAATGGTTCAAGTTCGATAACAGATATACAAATTTACGCATTTGCCGAAGCTTTAAAAGTTACTCCTGAATGGTTAATCTCAAGAGATTAAAGCAGCCTGTTGAAAATTTTATTTTCATTAGGCTGTTTTTTGTTTATAAAATTTATTGCTTTTTCTTATCCGGATTAATATCTTTAAATCCAAGACCTATAACTTCCCTTGCGTCGGCGAGAATAAAAAAAGCGTTCGGGTCATATTCGTTTATTATATTTCTGAGGGAATATATCTGCGAACGGTCAATAACGCACATTATCATAGGTTTAGATTCTTTGGTAAACCAGCCCCTGCTTTCGATAATTGTTACGCCTCGGCTTAATATTTCCATGATATTATCGGCTAATTCCGTGTATTTTTCGCTTATGATAAGCGCAAGGTTAGTCCTGTCGCTCGAACCGAGAATTGTGTCTAAAACTTTTGTATAAGAAAAAATCGCGATTGCCGAATACAAAACCACCTGCGCGTCCCGCGCTATTAATGCGGCAACAGTAACTACTATCGAATCAAGAATAAACAAAAGAAATCCCGATGTTATATGCGGGAATTTTAATTTTAAGAGCCATATCACCAAATCCGTCCCGCCTGTAGTATAACCGTTGAGATATATTATCCCAAGCCCGATTCCCTGTAAAACCCCGCCGAAAAGCGCGCACAGTTCAAAGCTCAGGATTTCTTTGAACGGATCTAATGCTCCAAAAATATCAATAAAAACCGAAGAGGCGATAACCCCGATTATTGTCTTGAATATAAATTTCAGGCCGAAAATTTTCGCGCATATAATAAACATCGGTATATTTAAAATAATTATTAAAATACCCACCGGAAACGAAGTCAGATTGTTTATTATGATAGATATTCCGGTAAAGCCTCCGACTGCTATTTTTCCGGGAGTTATAAAAAGCCCGATTCCGGCTGAAAAGATAATCACTCCGGCGAAAAAACTTATAAATTCAAACAAAAATTTTAATTTTTTGTGCTTTCTTATAAAAGAAATATTCATGGTTATATAAATCTCCGTATAAATTATATAAATTGTTAATTTTTTGACAATATATATTTTTATTGTTGTAATAGCTTTTTATATTGTGTATAATATTTGTAAAAGATTTGTGTTTTTTTATTCAGGATATATTTATTATGATTGCTCAAAACTATAATAAAAATACCGGCGGCAATAACAAGCGCATGATATTATTTGTATGTACGGGAAATACATGCAGGTCGCCTATGGCTGAATATTATTTTAATTATTCAATAAAAGAAGAAGCGAAAAAATCCGGCAAAATTTTAGAAATAACGGCGGAATCCCGCGGGCTTCACGCTGAGACGGGAAGTTTTATGGCCGGCAACGCCAAAAAAGTTTTGATATCAAATAATATCATAGATAACGATGAGAATATTATTTACAGGGCTAAACAGATTGACGAAGAAATTATAAAAGAAGCCGAATTTATTTACGGGATAACGGTTCATCACGAATTGAGATTAAAAGAAGAATTCCCGGAATTTAAAGATAAGATTTTAAGTATGCCTGAAAATATCGGCGACCCTTACGGCGGGAATCTCGAAGTTTATGAGAAATGTTTTGAAAAAATAAAAAAATCTGTTGATGTTATAATAAAATCACTGACAGAGGAAACTAAAAGATGATAAGGATAATCCCTCTGGCTGAAGAATATATAGACAAAATCGTGAAAATCGAACGTGAAAGTTTCGGCGACCCGTGGAGCAAAAAATTATTTGTCGATTTAATTGACAATCCTTTGGCGGTATGTTTTGTTGCTGTTGAAGACGCTGAAGTTGCGGGATATTTGATCGCGTATCAAATAATTGATGAAATCCAGATATTGAATATTGCCGTTAAAGAATCAAAGCGGAACGGGAAAATCGCGACTGAATTATTTAATGTTATTTTTGAATATGCTAAAATTGAAAGCGTCAAAGAATTTACTCTTGAAGTCCGGCAGTCTAATATTGGCGCGATTGCGTTATATAAAAAATTGGGGTTTAAAATCGACGGCATGAGAAAGAATTATTATAAAAATCCGAAAGAGGACGCGATTTTAATGAGTCTGAAGTTGGGAGAACTTAAAAATAAATGTTAATACTCGGTATAGAAACTTCATGCGACGAAACGTCTGTCGCAATAGTCAGGGACGGCAGGGAAGTTTTATCAAATATAATTTTATCGCAGGCTGATATTCACGCGAAATACGGCGGGGTCGTGCCTGAAATAGCGTCGAGGGCGCACACGGAAGCGATATATTCCCTGTGCGAAGAGGCCGTAAAATGCGTGGGTATTGCAGATATAGACGCAGTCGCGGCGACTTACGCTCCCGGATTGATAGGGGCGTTATTAGTCGGGGTGAATTTCGGCAAAGCGTTGGCGTATAAATTAAATGTGCCGTTTATTCCAGTAAATCATATAAAAGGTCACATCGCTGCCGCTTATCTTGTTGAAGAAGCAAACCCCCGTCAACGGCTTGCGCCGCCGTTTTTGGCGTTTGTCGCGTCAGGTGGGCATACATCGATTATGGAAGTAGGGCGCGACGACCCCGGCGCGCCGTTTTGCTACACCAACTTTAAATTACTGGGAATGACAAGAGACGACGCGATCGGCGAAGCTTTTGACAAGACCGCGAGAGCCATGGGATTTGATTATCCCGGCGGCGCGGAAATAGAAAAATACGCCTGTCTTGGAGATAAAAACAGCGTAAAAATCCCGTTTGCCAAAGTCGAAGGCAGCGAGCTTGATTTTTCTTTTTCGGGGGTAAAAACGCATATAATAAATTATATCAATACGATTAAACAAAAAAACGGCGAATTGACTGAATCTGATAAATATAATATAGCCGCTTCGTTTACTGAAAATATTATATTATCTGTCACATCGAGAATAAAACGCGCAATAAAGTTTACAGGGCATAAAAATCTTGTATGCGCGGGCGGAGTTATGGCTAACGGGCATATTAAAGACGCTCTGAAAAATCTCTGCGATGATTTAAAAATAAAATTATATATTCCGGATAAAAAATATTGCGGGGATAACGCGGCGATGATAGCCGCTCAGGGATTTTATGAATATCAAGCCGGAAATATCGCGGGATTAAACCAAAACGCGTTTGCGTCTGTTGACTGGACTTGAACAAATATTAAATTGCAAGTTATCAACAGCTTTTCATGGGAAATTCTGTTGATATTGTGGAGAAGTCCCGTAAAACGGGCGTTTATGCTTTAGTTAAGTAAAATTCATGTAAAAAATATATGTATAATACAAGGAGTAAAAATATGTCGGTAAACAAAGATGAAAGAGAAAATTTAATTAAAAATGCAACGGACAAATTCGCGAGACTTTTAAATTCCCAGCTTGACCGGGTTGACAAAATAAACGCCGCAGGGGATTTTATTGATTACGCAAAACTTGATAAAATTATTATAGGCATTTGCGGCGGAGACGGGATCGGCCCGATGATAAGCTCGGTCAGCCAATCAGTTTTAGAATACCTTCTCGCGGACGAAGTTAAAAAAGGCAGGGTTGAGTTCAAAATCATAGACGGTCTGACAATCGAGAACAGGATCGAAAAAAACAAGCCGATACCCGACGACGTTCTCGAAGAATTAAAATCCTGCCACGTCATACTGAAAGGCCCGATGGAGACCCCGCAGGCCGGCGACGGCAGGCCGAATATCGAGAGCGCGAACGTCGCAATGCGCAAAGCGTTGGATTTGTTCGCGAATGTTCGTCCTGTAAAAGTCCCGGCGCAGGGGATAGACTGGACGTTTTTCAGGGAAAACACAGAGGGAGCGTACGCAGTCGGCAGTCAGGGGATAAACGTCAGCGACGATCTGGCAATAGATTTCGCGGTCACGACAACCGAGGGGACGAACAGGATCGCGAGATTGGCGTTTGAATTCGCGAAAAACAACAATAAAGACCATGTGACAATCGTGACAAAAGCGAACGTCATAAAAACAACTGACGGCAAATTTTTAAATATATGCCAAAATATAGCGAAAGAATACCCGGATATCAAAACGACTGACTGGATTATAGATATTATGACGGCGGATTTGATAAACGAAAAACGCCGCGCTGATTTTAAAGTATTTATATTGCCGAATCTTTACGGGGATATACTCACGGACGAAGCGGCCCAGATGCAAGGCGGCGTAGGGACTGCGGGTTCTGCGAATATCGGCAAAAAATACGCGATGTTTGAGGCGATTCACGGTACTGCGCCCCGAATGGTCGCAAGCGGCAGGGGGCAATACGCAGACCCGTGCTCGATGCTCAGGGCGTCAAAAATGCTTTTGGATCATATCGGTTATAAAGAGCAGGCCGCAAAACTCGAACGCGCACTTGATATTTGCATGTTCGAGGAGAAGAAACTCGTGATGACGAGCCGCGACACAGGGGCGACGTGCGAGCAGTTCGGCGAATATGTGAAAGAGACGATTCTGGGATTGTAAATTTACAACAACCCCCGTCACTTCGTGTCCCCCCCTTTCAAAAGGGGGCTTTCCGGCAAAGATTTTCTATGTTAAATGTTAAATGTTAAAATATATATTAATTTATAATAAATAAGGATTATTAGAACTATGTCTGAAACAGGAACCGGCAAATCAAAACAAATATCCCCTGCGGTTGTGAACCGTCTGCCCAGATATTACAGGTATCTTACTGAGCTTATATTAGCCGAAAGATTTAAAATATCATCAAAAGAACTTTCCAAAATTATGAACGTGACCGCCTCGCAGATACGTCAGGATTTAAACTGCTTCGGGGGATTCGGGCAGCAGGGCTATGGATATAATATAAAACAGCTCCACATCGAAATAGGTAAAATACTCGGGGTTGAGCGGGGTTTCACGGCTGTTATTGTCGGCGCGGGAAACTTGGGGACGACAATCTCAAAAAGCGGCCTGTTTATTAAGCGCGGCGTGATTTTAAAAGGCCTGTTTGATATAAACCCTGATATAATAGGCAGTGAAATTGCGGGATTTAAAGTCACGGATATAAAAAAAGCGGCGGATTATTGCATTGAAAATAAAACTGACATAGCTGTTTTGACCCTCCCGAAAGACGAGACTGAGCCTGTGGCGAATATGCTCGCGGACGCGGGGGTTAAAGGCTTCTGGAATTTCTCGAACATGGAGCTTAAAATAGATAAACCGGGCGTTAAAGTGCAGAATATGCACATGGGCGATTCTCTGATGACGCTTTGCTTTGACTTAAACAATTAAATTTTTTATTTATCTTCTGAGCATATCCAGATTTTTATATTCGGATAAAAATTTTATTGCCCTTTCAACCGCGTCTTTTGAATCTCCCCACGGCTCGTTTTCGTAGTTATAATCAAATTTTTTCACGAACCATGAAACATCTGCCAATAATTTTTCGCCGTATTTTATCATGACTGATTTGCAGTCGTCGGAGAAATCCGAATATAATTTTTTTGACAGCGAATATTCCCCGGTATAAAGCAGGGACGAATAATGATTTATACAAAAATACGGCTGGTTTAACAGTTTTTGTTTGAATTCTCTTTCGCGTTCCCATAATAAAACCGTATTTTCAAGCATTTTTATCAGGAAAAATTCTATTTTGTCGCAGACATAACAGCTTTGCGACTGCCTGTCGAGTTTTTTGCTGTTTTTTGCCGGATTAAACAACCCGCCTTTTAACGCTTTGTTAATATTAAGCGACAAGTGGCTTTCAATCATAAGAGCCAGAGCGAGGCGGTTTTTCATATTAAACATAATATCAAAATGCTTGCCGCAGAAACCTTTTTTATTCGTTTCGATTCTTATGTCAGGTTCCATCATTGCCGCGCCGAGTATAGTATCGAGTTCAATATCCTCAAGTTTTTTATAAAGCGAGCAAATCGGGCAGCCCGAATATAAATCAAAAGCTTCGTTTACGGGTATCGTGTATATTTTTTCGATCATAAGCAAATAATTTCCTTACATAACTTATATAATTATAAATAATAGATTTAATAAATTTATATTATAATTTTAAAATAAAAATCAAAAATAGTCAAGGGTGAAATTAAATTATATGAATATTTTAAATATTTCGGAATCTGAAAATCAAGTAATAATAGAAAATTTAGAGAATTTTGATTTGTCAGATATTTTTGACTGCGGCCAGTGTTTCAGGTTTAATAAAAATAAAACCGGAAATTATTTTGAGGGGATCGCGTTCGGGAAATATCTGCGTGCGTATCAAAAAAACAATAAAATTTATTTTGAAACGACCCCCGAAGATTTTAGTAATATCTGGCGAAATTTTTTCGATATTGACCGCGACTACAAAAAAATATTTGAGACATTGAGGCAAAAAGACGAAGTTTTAAAAAAAGCGTCGGATTTTTGTCCGGGGATAAGAATTCTAAAGCAGGAGCCTTTTGAGTGCCTGATTTCTTTTATAATCAGCGCGAACAATAATATCCCGAGGATAAAAAAAACAATAGAGAGATTATGCGAAAATTTCGGCGATAAAATAATATATAGCGATAAAATTTATTACGCTTTTCCGTTCGCCGAAAAAATAGCGGGTCTGGCTCTTGACGATCTGGAAGTCATACACTCCGGGTTTCGAGCGAAATATATTCTCGGGGCGGCAAAAAAAGTCGTCGGCGGCGAAATAAATCTTGATTTGATATATGATATGACATTGGACGAAGGTTCTGAATATTTGCAATGGATAAAAGGCGTGGGGGCGAAAATCGCGGCGTGCGTTTTATTGTTCGCGTATAATAAACTTGAATCGTTTCCGATAGATGTATGGATAAAAAAAGTGCTGGAGAAATATTATCGCACAGATTATTTTTCACCTTGGGAATACTTCGGCGAATATGCCGGAATAGCGCAGGAATATTTATATTATTATGAAAGAAAGCAATAAAATTTTAAAGTTTTTAATTCATGAATTTTTTATATATTTTTGAGGGATAAAATTATGGTCAAAGACAGGGACACAACAGTAGGTTATCACTGCCCCTTTTGCGGAATGTCTATATTAAACAGGATAAATATATTCTCGATGAGCGGCAATCTAATTAAAATGAAATGCGTGTGCGGAAGCAGCGAGCTTGTCGTGCAAATGCTGAAAGACAATAAATTTAAAGTTACTGTCCCGTGCATATTATGCCCGAATTCACACTCGTTTACGTTATCTTCGGGAACGTTTTTTCAAAAAGACCTTTTTGCCCTTTCGTGTAAATTCACGGCTATAAATATATGCTTTATCGGCAAAGGCAATAAAGTATATGACGCGTTGAAAAAAAACGAGGAAGAACTGATGCAGACTTTTGCCGCCTACGAAGAAGAATACGGGGAGGTTTTAGACGATTTATCCGCTGAAGATTTATTATTTGACGACGATTATTTTAACGAATACGACGATTTTGATGATGATTTTGACGATATAGAAGATGCAGAAGAATTTGATGACGATTTCGATGGCGATTTTAGTCATGAGAGAAAAAAGCCGGGATTTGTATTATATAAAAATAAAAAATTCGTTCCTGGTTCTGATAATCCTGATAATTATGATAATTATGAAAACTCCGGCGATACAGAGCTGAAAGCTATAAAAAATACAAAAAATATAGAAGAGATAGAAAACATAAAAATCGGCTCATATCAGATTGTTTCGCAGATTCTGGATATTTTATCGCAGCTTTACGACAAAGATAAAATTTTTTGTAAATGCGGAAATCTTGACGGCAAAATAGTTATTTTAAACAACGCCGTTCATATAGAATGCAAAAACTGCGGGTCTTACAGAAATATAAAAGCGTCTAATGTTTCAGACACAGAATATTTAAACGACATAGACGCGTTATATCTGGATTACGATGACAAATAAAGCCTGAATTTTTATACTTTTTTCAGAAAACCAAAAGTAAGTAACACTCCCTTTTGTTATGACATAATATATTAACAGAAGGGAGGTATTAATTCATGGGTTGTTTTAATAACGGTTGCGGCGACGGCAATAATGGGAATAGCTGGTGGTGGATAATCATCATAATTGCGGTTATTATTTTGTGTTGCTGCAACGTCTTCTAAATTATAAAAAATCAAGCTATATATTTATAGATAAACTGTAACTATCGGGTAATTAATAATCTTAAAAATTATAATATATTACAACTTCCTTTTATTATATTATTATACTATTGTATTATCTGCGAGTAATTTTGTAAAAACATAAAAACACAAAAAGTAAACGGCTGTGAAATAAAATATCCCTGTAAATAATATACCGGGACTTTTATCCGCCGTTAAAATAAAAGATTTATAAAGATTTAACGTAAAAAATAAAAAATAATCGCGCAGGGAACGCGTCAACGCGTTCCCTGCGTAAAATTTTATCTGAATTCAACATCGTCTCCGTATAATAACTGCGAATTGCTTTTGATATAATCAATTAATTCATCAATCTGCGCGTATGCAATAGAAACATACGTGTCAGCCGCCCCGCAGTACATCGCGATTCTTCCCGTATCGGCGTCGCATAAAGCCGCGCACGGGAATACTACGTTGTCAACAAAGCCCGTCGTCTCATACGGAGCCTCAGGTGTTAAAATAAAATCCCTGCATCTGTAAAGCACTTTCGACGGCCTGTCAATATCAAGCAAAGCCGCCCCCGTGCTGTAAACAAATCCGTTGCAGGTAAAACAAACCCCGTGATATATAAGCAGCCAGCCCTCTGACGTTTCTATCGGGATAGGCCCCGCGCCTATTTTAGTCCCCTGCCACGAACCGCCGCCTCTGGTCATTACCCTGCGGTGTTTGCCCCAGTAAGTCATATCGGGGCTTTCGCTTAAAAATATATCTCCGAACGGGGTATGCCCTGTATCGCTCGGGCGGCTGAGGAGAACATAATTGCCGTTTATTTTTCTCGGGAATAAAACGCCGTTTCTGTTAAACGGTATAAACGCGTTTTCAAGGCGTATAAATTTTTTGAAATCTTTTGTTTTGCCGAGGCCTATCGTCGGCCCGCCAAAATCCGTGCACCACATAATATAATATGTATCTTCGATTTTTACGACTCTTGGGTCATAGGCATAATTTGGCTGATACAGCGCGCCGCTTTCGTCAACCCATTTTATTTCTTCGTCGTCAATATCCCATTTAAAACCGTCTTTACTTGATCCTACATGAATATACATTCCCCCGTCTCTATGGTCCGACCGAAAAACCCCTGCAAATCCGTCGCCATACGGGACCAACGCGCTGTTGAAGATTCTTGACGATCTTTTAGTTGGATTGCGTTTTATTATAGGATTTCCGCTGTGCCTCCATGTTACGTCCGTACAGCCCGCGGGTTTATCCTCCCATGGAATGTTTTTTATAGATTCGCCTATTACTTTGATTTTTGACATTTTACACCCTCCTGATTTTATAAAATTTAATTATATTAATTATAACACGAATTATAAAATTTTTTATGAACTTTTTTTATTTATCAACTATCGACAACAAAACCGCTTTTTTTGAGTTTAATTAATGCGGCGCGTTTGGATACGCCGTAAACTTCGGTTATGCGTTCCGGAAGCAAATCTTTTGCGAGTATATCCAGATCGTCGTCCTGATTTAAAACTATATGCCCTTTCCACACGTCATATTCGCGCATAAGCTGATTGACAAACGGAATAAAAGTCGCGTTGGGCATAGCGAGAGACGCCGCAAAACAGTCAGCATGATGTTCCATCCACGATTTCGCGGTCTTCAGAGAGCGGCTTCCCCCGAAATTTTCTACTGTGTCGCGGCGGCAGTAAACAATCGGCGGCAGTCTTTTTTTATTTATATTATTATTTTCTTCTTCATATATTTTATATACTTTCGGATGTATCATAAGATGCCCGCCTTCGTGCAGTCCCGTAAACATCGCGAGGCCTTCCCTGCCCGGTTCCATCACAAAATTGTCGATAATAACAGTATTTTCTTTGACAAGCATATTTGATACGCGCATATTCTCTCTGTCAAATACTTTTAGAGTTCCGCCGCGAAAAGCGACCGCGCCTAATATTTTTTTGTCCGGGTCTGGGTTATATATATCTTTAAACATTAGCGTCACGCCAAGATACGATTCTAAAAAATGCTCAAAACGGATCATTCCGGGTTCACGCAACAGATTCGGCTTGTAATCTTCTATCACATCATGCGCAAACCCGCCGATTTCACGGTCGTATAAAACCGGCGTGTTGTTATTATTATAATCGACCCGGTTTATTTTCATAGTAATCATTGTTATTGTTCACCACTTTCCCGCCGCTCCTTTTTTGCCTCTATTTCGCGTATGAACCGTTTCCAGTCTTCTTCGGTTGCGTTGCCTGCTTTTGTCTGCCGGAGCGCAAAACGCGCCAGCGTCCCCACTTCGTCATACATCAGCGTATCTTCGATGTCATACGGCACCTCTCCGTTTTCATAGCTTGCCAAATCGTACATTCTCGCGGTTTCTTCTTCAGTCAAACCGAGAAACCGGGCGAATATTTCCATTTTTTCAGGGTCGAACGGACGGCGGCGGCGATTTTCTATATCGCTCAGAAAGCTGACTGATATACCCAGTTCTTTTGCCATGTCAGACAGAGTCAGCTCACGCGGGTCGCCCATACGTTTTCTTTTAATAAAATCCCCGAATCTCATACGTTTTTCATGCATATATCTTTTACCTCCATGCCTGATTGCGTTGTTACGCTGCCGGGCGTAATTATATTATGCCGTATATTTTTTTATTTGTCAAGAGATATTTTAATTTTTCTTTTGTTTTTATAATATTTATGCTATAATTAAAATTAAATAAAATATAATCAGGAGATAAATTAACGCATTGTGCTAATAAACGCCCTCTTTAGCGGCATAGCCGCGTAAAGGGGGTGGCACGCAGTGCCGGGGGATTCATAAATTTGATTTCGATTTCGTTCGGGAAAATCACCCGTCAGCGGCTGCACCGCTGCCACCCTCTTTTGCGAAAGAGGGCTTTTCGAGAAAATCCCAGTTTTTCGCAGTTTTTTCTATTAGCACCACGAATTAATTTAGATAATTATTATGAACGCAAAAGAAAAATATATCATGTCGCTCGATCAGGGGACGACGAGTTCCCGCTGTATAATATTTAATAAAAACAGCGAAATAGTCAGCATGGCTCAAAAAGAATTCAAGCAATATTATCCAAAAAACGGTTGGGTCGAACACGACGCGGACGAGATTTTAACAACGCAGATCAGCGTGGCGCGTGAAGCTATGCAAAAAATAAATACGGATTATACAAGTATCGCCGCTATTGGAATCACAAATCAGCGCGAGACTACTGTTGTCTGGGACAAAAACACAGGCCGTCCTGTATATAACGCCATAGTCTGGCAATGCCGCCGAACGGCAGATATTTGCGATAATCTGACAAACGAAGGCTGGAAAGGTAAAATCCAGAATAAGTGCGGGCTTATTATCGACGCGTATTTTTCAGCGACTAAAATAAAATGGATTCTCGATAATATTCCCGGAACGCGTGAAAAAGCTGAAAACGGCGAGCTTTTATTTGGAACAGTCGATACATGGCTTATCTGGAATCTGACCGGAGGCAGATTACATATAACTGATTATTCCAATGCATCGCGCACAATGCTGTATAATATATTTGAACTCAAATGGGATGATGAAATTCTTGAACGTCTTGATATACCTAAGTCTATGCTGCCTGAAGTGAAACTATCAAGCTGCATTTACGGCGAGAGCGACCCGGCTGTATTTGGCGGCCCCGTGATTATCTCAGGGATTGCGGGAGATCAGCAGGCGGCATTGTTCGGTCAGGCGTGTTATGAACCCGGCATGGTTAAAAATACTTACGGAACGGGTTGTTTTATGCTTATGAATACAGGCGAAAACCCCGTGCTATCCCAAAACGGGCTGCTCACGACTATTGCATGGGGAATTGAAAATAACAAAATAGAATACGCCCTTGAGGGTTCTGTTTTTACTGCGGGAGCGGCTGTGCAGTGGCTACGCGATGAAATGCGCATGATAGATAATGCGTCCGAATCTGAATCTTGGGCGGTTAAAGTCGAAGATACGGCAGGAGTATATATTGTTCCGGCGTTTACCGGGCTTGGCGCGCCTTACTGGGACGCGTATGCGAGAGGGACAATTACCGGGCTGACTCGGGGGACAAATAAAAGTCATATTATACGCGCCGTACTGGAATCGCTCGCTTACCAGACTTTTGATATTTTAGAGGCGATGCAGGCAGATTCCGGTATTTCCCTCAAAACGTTAAAAGTAGACGGAGGGGCATGCGCCAATAATTTTCTTATGCAGTTTCAGGCGGATATAATTAATACGTCTGTGCAGCGTCCCTTATGTATAGAAACTACGGCGTTAGGCGCGGCTTATCTTGCCGGCCTTGCGGTAAATTACTGGTCCGGTAAAAACGAAATTATCTCAAAATATATGATTTCGAGAATTTTCAATCCGCAAATTAATATATCACGCCGCGGCGAATTGATAAACGGCTGGCATAAAGCAGTTGAACATTCGCTGAAATGGGCTGAAATGGGCTAAAATGGATTGAAATTAATTAAAATAAAAAAAGCCCCTTTTTTGAAAGGGGTGTCGGCGGTTGCGCCGCCAACGGGGATTGCGCTGTGCTGCTGTATGGGGAGTTCGCAACCCTTCGTCAACATTTTATGTTATGTTGCCACCCTTTTCAAAATAGGGCTTTTGCGTGAATTTCAGATATTTTATATATTATTTTATTTATGATTATAATAAAAATCGTCAGTTTGATTTAATATATTTTAGCACACACCGGTCACAACCCAGTCACAAAACAAAATATTTTATATATTTTTCAAAAATTTTTATAGCAAAATAATATAAAAACGAAAGGAGCCGGAATCCGGCTCCATATATATGTAGAAGGTAGGTACCACATATTTTAACGTTGGGTTGTTTTATACTTGTTTTCTATTTTATTATTAACTTATTATTAGTTGCAGCAGCAACACAAAACTATGATTATTATGATTATCCAAATTATCCATTCGCAGCCACCGCCGAAAAAGCCGTCATCGCAGCCGCAGCCGTCTCTTCTGCCAAATCCAAATCCCATGCTTTTCACCTCCTTTATTATTATTTTATGCGGCGAATATAAAATGGTGAGTGTAAAAACTAAAAATCGCAGGATTTAATTACTGTTAAAATTTTTATATTATTAACATTTTTTGCCTTGACAAATAAATCCATTTTAATTATGATTATAATAAAATATATTTCAAATTCCGAACTTATGTATCGAAATTCGAAAAAATATTATAAAATCATAAAAGAATAAAAATAAAACGGAAATGAGAAAGGTAATGGGTGAAAAAAATGTTTAAAATTGCAAAAGAATTACTGACGAACAAAAAATTTCTTATCGGTTTGATAGTTATTGCGCTGGGCGTAACGATAATTTTGTCGGGTATTACGGGCGCATGGTGGTATATTACTTCAGATGACGATGCTAGTCTGGCCGCGTCTTTAGATATGGGAAATCTGGAAGTTTTAGTTGAACTAATCGGACCTGCGCCAGATAAAGTTTATCACCCCGGAGATGAACAAAGTTTTAGCGTTGCCGTTGAAAACAAAGGAAGCGCCGATGCTTTTGTGAAATTGGATTTTATCGGAGATGATGACAGTGAATCAGGAAATGTAAAAGTGCATATAAAATCTGATGTGATTGAAGAATTAACAAAACCTTCGAATGAGTATATCGATTTTGAAGGCGATAGTTTTTGTCTATATATGGATAGTGGCAATAATATCTATCTGGCTCTGTATGGAGAAACTACAGTGACTTTAAAAGATTGCGTCACAGTAAATTTAATTGGCGGCAGCGACGACGAGACTGATAATTACAGCGATGAGGATATAGGAATGAAGAACGATACTATGAACTCTACTGTTGAAATTACATTAGAGTGGGAAGCTACGCAGGCAATCAGGGAGGCTGTTCTGGCTAAATTCGGCATAGATATGTTTGATTTAGATATTATTGCTTTTGAGTAAGATTAATAATTATACATAAAAACACGTTGATTTGATATTTTAATAAAATGAAAAATGTTTTAAAAAATACATATAAAATAACAATAAATATTATATTGTGGCTGTCAGTCCTGCTGGCATTATTTCTGTTGGCGGGCAGCATTTTCAAAAATGAAAAGCAGTTGTCTCCATGGGGGACCGGGTTTTTTACGGTATCGACAGGCAGTATGTCCCCCGCTATTTCTGCCGGGAGCCTGATTTTTGTGCGTGAAGTTCGCGCCGAAAAAATCAAGCTTAACGACGTTTTGACTTTTTACGAATCAGAAGATACTAATACTATCACTACTCACCGGGTTGTCGGTATAGATATAAAAGATTCCGGCTATGTTTATATCACAAGGGGCGACGCAAATAATATCGACGACCCGCCGGTATTATATAAAAATGTAATCGGGCGGGTGGTTTTTTCACTGCCTTTACTGGGATTTTTGCCAAATTTATTGAAAAGCCCTGTATTTATCGGCGGTTTTATAATAATTATTGGCGGAGTTGTATTGTTTTTGGGAATAAAAGATTTTAGAAAAAAACAAGTTTTGGTTTTGCTGATATTAACATTAACGATTAATATTATAATATCGGCAATGCCAAGCGGCGCGTGGTGGCATATACAAGGCAAAGAAACGGTAGAATATACAATAAAAGCGTCTTATTCTCCTTCTGAACCTGTTACAAATCCGGAACCCAGACCGGAAGTAATAACTGAACCCGCTACACAGCCTGCTGTTATTACTCAGCCACAAACGGAAACAGAGCAACCTGAGACAGAAACGCCCACAGAATCCACGGCAACAGAAACACCAAATGAAACGGAGGAAAAACCGGAAACAGATGTTGAACCGGATATTTCAGAAACTCAGGCGGCGATAAAACCGCCTAACGAAATATCAACAGAGCCAATAATAGAATTACCTATAGAATCAAATGAAAAATTTTATGATGAAAATAAAAATAAACGAATAACGCTGGTCAACGGTTGGTTCGCTGAGTATGACAAAGATAACGACGTCTGGTATATATATGACGAAAACGGGATTTTACTTGGCACGATAATATTGCCGGAAGGCAAAACCATTGAAGATTTCGATATAGAGTATATAAAATCGCATTTAATACCTTTTGTAAATATATATTCAGAAACAGAGTCAAAGCCGGAACTGCTAAAATCCAATCCGTCGACGGGCAACAATTCCCACGTTTTATTATTCGGACTGTTGATTATATGCGCCGCTTTTGTTTTAATCATACTCCATAAGCAGCATAAAAAATTAAAATAACGTGAACCCGGCGAAAAAAGCAATCCCCGTAAAAAACGGGGATTGCTTTTTTTATATGCATTATTTAAATTTCAGAGTTAAATTTTTCTAATTTATAGCAGCCTTCCTCGTTTAACTCTCTAATGCCGTTTATATAATCATAACCTAAATTTCTGTAAAAATCACATGCCGTAATCGACGCCCATAATTCCGTTCTTTTCGATTTTAAAAAATATTCGTCGTTTTCCAGAGTTTTCACGATCAGCGTTCCAATCCCTTTACCCTGTAATTCAGGCAAAACAAATATAGTTAAAAGAATACTTTCGTCTTTCTTTCCCTGAAAACATGCAATAGAGCCACAGCCGACTACATTATCGTCTGTACAGGCGACATAAAAGTGTGATTTTGCACTCAATTCCAATACTTTTTTATTGCTGTACATCTGCGCCATTTTTTCCATTTCGTCTACTGAATAGTCTTTTATATTAACTTCTAAAAAGTTTCTGCGGATTATTTCAGATACAATATCCGCGTCGTTATATGTGAACCGCCTGATTTTAATATTCATTTATATTATACGCCGCCTGATTTTAAATTTATTTTTAATATTATAGTTTAACCGGAATTTGTTAAATAACTTTGGAGCAGTTCAAACAGTACATCAGCGTCAACCGGTTTTCCGATATGGTCGTTCATTCCCGATTCCAGACATTTTTCAATATCTTCTTTGAATACATTTGCTGTCATCGCGATAATGGGAATATCTTTAGCGTGTTTAATATCTATATCCCGTATCGCTTTCGTTGCCTCATAACCGTCCATCTCCGGCATATTTACGTCCATTAAGACCAAACTGTATTTTTCGGGCTTATCCCTGAACATATCAACCGCAATCTTTCCGTTTTCGGCATAATCAATAGAAACATTGGTTTCTTCCAAAACTGCGCCTATAATCTCCCTGTTTATCTCGACGTCTTCAGCTATAAGCAAAGTATACGGATGAAAATCGTAAAATTGTTTGGATATGCCATGCCGTATGCTGTTTGACGGCTCATTAATCTGTTCGCCTATACAAATATTTATAGCGTTGATAAGAGTCGACGAGAACAGAGGCTTTGAGACAAAATGCCTGACTCCGGCAGAAAGAGCGTCTTTTTCAATAGTATTCCAGTCAACTTCCGAAATCATAATAATTATCGAATTTTCGCCGTTAATATCTTTAATTTTTCCGGTCAGTTCGATTCCGTCCATATCAGGCATTTGCCAATTAATAAAAAATATGTTATAAGGCTTATCTTTCGTGTTTCTAAGCATTTCAATGGCTTGTTCGCCATTGCCCGCAACGTCACATGAAAGTTTCAGCGTTTTCATGACATTAATAAAATAACCCCGTGTCTCGGCCGAATCATCTATTGCAAGAATATGTAAATCTTCAGGTTTTATGTTCGCGGACAGATTTGGCTTAGTATTTGGGGATCCCGCAAGTTTTACCGCCCTTATCGTAAATATAAACGTCGCGCCTTTTCCAAGCTCAGATTCGATCCATATTTCGCCGCCCATTAATTCAACAATACGTTTGGATATGGCAAGACCCAAGCCTGTGCCGCCAAATTTTATACTGATGCCTGCGTCGGCCTGATTAAAAGGCGCAAACAGCCGGGTTTGCTGTTCATGTGAAATCCCGATTCCGGTATCGGCAACTTCGAACCTGAGTATAATATCATTCCCGGACTCTTCGGTTTTTTTAACGCTTAGTACAATAGTGCCTTTTTCCGGCGTAAATTTTACCGCATTTGTCAATAAATTTGTTATGACCTGCGATAAATGCAACTCGTCGCCTTTAATATATTCAGGAATATCCTCGCTGAGATTAACTATAAAATTCTGCCGTTTTTCCTCAACCCGTACATTTGCTACGTTTGTTATGTTTCTAAGCATTTTTTCAAAATTCAATTCACCGTATGACAATTCAAATTTATCAGCTTCAATTTTTGACATATCGAGAACATCGTTGATAATATCAAGCAGCTGCCTGGACGCATTGCCCGCTCTTTCAAAGCAATAATTCTTTTTTTCAATATCATTTGTATTCGCTCCTATGTTTATCATGCCGATAATCGCATTCAAGGGCGTGCGTATTTCATGGCTCATTTGGGACAGAAAAAGCCCCTTTGCGCTTGAAGCCGAGTCCGCCTGAATTTTAAGCTCGGTAACTACGTCAATCATACGGCGGTAATTGCTTATATCGTTCATGGTAACTATATAGCCCATATAATACCCGCTTTCTGATATTATATCTTTTGAAAGCGAATAATTGCGTAATTCTTCTTTGGTTTTGGTTGAAACGGTTATTTCCGCGCCGCTGATTTTTTCCTGTTCGTCTGAAAATAATTTTTCGTATATATCCTCCGGATTAAATTCAACCGAGATTGACCGGAGATAATCTGCCGCTTCCCGGACAGGCGTTTTATCCGTGATAATTTTTATTTCCGGAAACGCCTTTTGGAACGCAGGATTGATATTAGTGATAAATCCCGCCCGGTCCACTACTATTGTGGCCTCCGATAAAGTATCGAAAATTTCCGAAGCCGTAGTTTCTTTTATATCAAACAGCCTCATTTGCATAGAATAAATGGCAAATGTTCCGTACATGATGATAAAAGCGAAAGGGGTTAAATCAAATCCGACGTCAAAAATATGAAAAGAATATAAAATATTCAAAACGGCCGGTATCGCTATTCCAACCCCGACAAGCCCCAAGAAAGGCTTTTGTTTAATATTTTTAATAATATATATATACAGGACAACAAAAGCCAGAACCACAGGTATATAAGAAATCACTGCATGGATCGGGAATAGCTTCCCGGCAATCGGAGTGAGTTCTTCATATCCGGAAATAAACTCATTGTGAAGCGGATTTGTCCAAAGCAGCAATAAATCAAAAACGGTGAATATAATCAATATCCGCAAGACCCATATATTCGTCGCATATTTAGATTCGGCAAAATGCAGTATATAAACTAATAAAACAGCCGGAACAATACAAACCAGAGATTGCGTCAACGGGTAAATTATTGCGTGAATTTCGTCGTTTATTAAACAATTTATCCCGTTAAAAAGTACCCAAAAAGAATACAGCAACCCTAATACGGAAAAAATTTTGAGTTTAATATTGTGTTTTCCCCGAAACCATAAGCTGGTGATTATATAAATAAACCCACAAAACAATAAAAGTGAGAAAATAAAAACAATTAATTTGACTTCCATTTTTTTGTTATCGCCTTTCATAAGATAAATATCTTAAATTATAATAGCAAATAATTTATGAAAACAATATCACTGTTATATTATACAATGCGAATTATATCATAAAATATTAACAATCGCAAGAGTCAAATGTAAAAAGTTTAAAAAATTTGTCGAAAAGCGTCATAATATTGAAAAACTCGTCGAAAAAGCCCGGATTAAAAATCCGGGCTTTTTGTTTTACTGATGTTTTAGATTAATTTATTTTTTGCGCGTATGACAATCCGGGTCGGGTGCAATTCTTCATCCAGACTCAGCGGCATTTGCGATTTTTCTGTCAGTTCGTCTATAAACAAATCAAAATAAGACAGGCTTTTATTTGAAATATCAATGCTCCCCATGTCTTTTTCGCCTATAACAAGACGCGTATTCGCGCCGCCGTCAGTCGATTCCAGAAATCCCTTCGCTCCAAATATACGCAGGCATTCATTTCCCCATGAGCCAAATCCGGCAGGGTTCGCGTAATTTATAACCGCGTTCGCAACCCCTCCGTTTTCGAGTTTTATCATACACGAACACGCAGTGCGCATTCCCCCGGTATGCACGGGATTGCCCAACTTTGTTTCTATAGAATATATATCTTTGATTCTCACTCCGGCCGTATGCTCGATAAAACGCATGGCGTGTACCCCTGCCTGACGTAAAAGCCCGCCGTCTATGTATTCTTCTTCGTCCTGTGGCCTTCTGTTATGATACGGATACGATTTTTGCGCGTAAACCTGCATAATATCGCCCAGAATGCCTGATTTTGCAATATCGCGCATTGCTAAATACGGCTGCGCAAAAGTAGTCCCCGCCATTTCATGAAAAAGCGCGCCTGATTTAACAGCGGCGTTTAAAATTTCATCTAATTCTTTTTCTGTCAGCGCGCACGGTTTTTCCGCGTAAACATGTTTATGATATTCCAAACATTTTATTGCGTCCGTCGCTTGTTTCCGGCGTATAGGCGAACACAGCGAAACAAAATCGACGTTTCCGTCATGTATAATTCCGTCCAGCTCGTCATAAAATTTTATTGCCGAAATATCAAAACCGGAATTAATAATAATATTTTTATCAATTTGAGAAACGGCAATTAATTTAGTTTTTGGATTGTGTTTTAATTCATCAAATATCTGATGGCCGTTAGTGCCGTATAATGCTGCGCCGACAGGCGGCGCAATTAATTTATCCGCCATTTTTTTATGCTCCTCTCTTTTAAATTTAAATCTATTTTGCCGCAATCTTCAGACTTTTCGGCTTTGCCGCCCATGAAAATGCCGGATCAAACTTGTCAAACTCAGACGGAAGCAGAGTTTTTTCATAACATGAATAAAGCGCGCTGTCAAGCGTCGGGCAAAAAACGCCTTTGCTGTTTTTTATTTTTATATCTTCCGGGAAATTTACGACGGGAATTTGAGATAACGCGTCGCACATATAAACATGCGGGTAAACAGTTTCCGCGCCGCATGATATAACAGAGCCGTCCGTAATATAATCAAGCATTGCTTTAAGTTTCCGCGATTCTTCTTCCATAGTAAACGGACTGCCGTAGATTTTTTCCGTTCCGTCCGGAAACCGCGCATGAACCAGACTGTCATTTGTAATATCGTTAAGCCCGATTACCGCGTTTTCAAATTCATACGTGAATACGGGCGGTTTCAAAATTGTGCACGCATGGCTGACCGCATAATAAAATTCTGTTTCTGCCTGATTTGAAAATACGCCTTTTAAAAAACAAGTGTCATAAGTTTCGATTTCTTTTGCCCGATATAATTCAGGCGTTATTTGTTCAGGCAAAAGCGATGTTTCTATTGATTGCCCCATTAAAAAGAAAATATTGTGAAGATAATGCGCCGTCGCGTTTGCCATAATAGAATCGTTGACATAATTGCCGTTTTTATCATATAAGCGGCCTTTCCACGACGAATCCCGGTAATAATTATCTTCGCGTGTAGTGCAGACCAATGTTTTCAACCGGACAGGCTTGCCGAATATCCCTGATAAAATATCTTTTTTCAAAGAAAGCATAGTTTGGGAAAAAGACCATTGAAAGCCGACCCCGACGCGTTTTCCGCTTGAGATTTCAACTTGCCTTATAGCTTCCCAGTCCGATAGGCGGCAAACCAAAGGCTTTTCGCATAAAACATCAGAGCCGTTTGATAGCGCGGTCTCGCATTGGCTGCGGTGCAGATAAATCGGCGTGGAGATAATTGCAAGCTGCGCGTCTTTTTCGCGGTAAAAATCTGACAATTCCGTGAAAACCGGGATTTTTCTGCTTTTCAGCATATCATAATAATGGCTTTTTTCAGCGTAAGGGTCAACAATGCCTTCCAGAGAAATCATATCCCAGTCCAAAACGCCTTCTTCAAAATAATTTAAGTATGACGCGCCGTATCCTCCGACCCCGACCATAACAGTTTTTACTTTTTGTTTTTTCATTAAAATTACCCTCTCTTTTTCACTAATATAATTATAATTTTATAATTCTTCCTGCCATTCATGCAAATGCTGTTTAATAAAACTATCGTCGTTTAATTCCGGGTAATCAATATAAACCCTGTCGATTTCCGCCGCCTGACCCGGAGAAAGCGTTTCACCGGGATTTATGCACCATATACCCTCAAAAATACCCTGCCGCCTCAGCACTTCGTGTATTCCCGGAATACATCCCGCGTATTTATTGGCCGCGTCAAAAAAAGCGGCGTTCGCGTCCGTTATTTTCACAGACAGCGCGAGCAGTTCAGCCGGAATATCTTTTTCGTTTCTATATTCTCTTATTTTTTCAAATAAATCCGCAACGGTTTTCGTCCATACCGCCCAATGCCCCAGAAGTCCTCCGACAAACCGTTTCTCAATTTTTTTTCCACTAATATTAAATTCATATTTTGTGAGCAAATCAATTAATATATTATCGTCATTACCCGTATAAAGCGCGATTTCATCGCGTCTTTCAGATAATGCAACCCCGCGTACAAGCTCGATTGTCTGATAGCGGTTAAACGGGGCGCATTTTATCGCGGCAACGCCGTCAATATCAGCAAGGCGTTTCCAGTAATCCGCCGAAAAAATCCGGCCGCCCGCCGCAGGCTGCAAATAAAATCCGATGACAGGCATAATTTCCGCAATAATTTTTGTCCGCTCAATCATTTCATCTTCGGATAAATCTTTAAGCCCTCCCGGGCTCAGAAGCGCCGCGTCCGCTCCGGATTCTAAGGCAAAACGCGCTTCCGAAACAGCCTGTTCAGTCTTGCCGCATATGCCTACTATTTTAATAATCGCTTTATTATTTTTCTTTTCAAACCGTGCGATTTCGTCTAAAACAGTTTTAACGACCGCATAAAATAAATTCACTTCGGGCGATCTGATTTCAAACTGCGTCGTATGCACTGCCACAGCTATCCCGCCCGCCCCGGCATGCAGATAATATCTCACAAGAGTTCTTTGTCTTTTTTCGTCAAATTTTCTGTTTTCATCGAGAGCCAACGGAATTGCCGGAATCACCGTGCCTTTATTTAAAATAGCACATGCCTCGCTTCTCATTGATTTCATAAATTTAATAATCCCCCTTTTTTTCTTCAAAATGGGTGGGTTTTCCGAGTGAACGCCCGCCCGACATAATCCATTCCGCCTGCCAGTCAATCATTGTTTCGAGCGAAACGGACGGATAACCGAATAATTTTGTCATTTTCCCTGAATTGCTGAAAAGGGCCGTTTGCGATAATTCCTCCCCGTCGCAGAATAACGCCTCTTTGTTTAATAACTTCCCGAATTTTCGTGCGGTCAAAGAAACCGAAACAGTTTCGGGCCCCGTTACGTTAACATAAAATATTTCAGGCTCGGCGTATAATAAACTTCTTATTGCTACTTCATTTGCGTCTCCCTGCCAGATACAGTTAAATACAGGCATTCTTAGTGAAATCGGGATTCCGGCATAAACTTTTTCAGCAATGTCAAACAATACGCCGTATCTGAGATCAACTGCATAATTCAAGCGATACATAGTTATTTTTGTCCCGAAAGTACGCGCGGCATATTCAAACACACGCTCCCTTGCCAGACAACTCATCGCGTATTCACCCATAGGCTCCGGCGTCGTTTCTTCGATTGCGCCTCCGGATACAGCCGACATCTGGGGATATAAATTCCCCGATGAAAAAACGACGATACGCGAATTTTTATAGCGTTCAGCCACGCGCGAAGGCAGCCAAGCGTTCATCGCCCACGTCAGATATTCCTGACCGTTTGTGCCGAATTTGCGTCCCGCCATATAAATAATATTAGGCGCGTCCGGCAATTTTTCCAACGCGCCGCTTTCGAGTAATTCCGCGCTTATTATATCAACGCCGTTTTCTTTCAGAAGATTTACGGAAAACTTATCTGTAAACCGTGAAACCGCAATCACTCTTGAATTTGAGCCGGCTTTTTCTATAGCTTTTTTTGCAAGCAAACAAAGAGTCGGCCCCATTTTTCCGCCCGCTCCGAGAAAAATTATATCGCCCTCGATTTTCTTCATGTCAGATATAAGACGTTCCGACGGAGAAGTCAGCAAATCATTAAGTTTTTTTTCGTTCCACATATAAAATCTCCCTATTTTAGTTTATAAAAAATCTTGACTTTTTTACCTGTATGTGCTATCATGTGCTATAATAAATACGCAATAAAAAAATTAAAAAGGAGTAATATTTATGTTAAAAGCGGGTCTTATAGGAATCGGCGCGATGGGAAGCGGCCATCTTGATAATTATTTCAGATTAAAAAAAGAAAATAACCCGGATATTAACTTGGTGGCGGTGTGCGATATTGATGAAAACAAGTTTAAAAACAACAAAAAAATCGAGGGCAATGTCGATGGAGTTGGCGGCGGCGGAGACGTGGATTTTTCGTCTCTTAACTGTTATACTGACGCAGACGAAATGCTTGCCAAAGAACAGCTTGATTTAGTCACGGTTGCCCTCCCGACTTATCTGCATTGTGAATACACGGTCAAATGCCTGAATAAAGGCATAAATGTTTTCTGCGAAAAACCCATGGCTTTAAATCCGGCGCAGTGTCAGGAAATGATTGACGCGTCAAAACGCAATAACAAAAAACTGATGATAGGACATTGTTTAAGATTCTGGGGACAATATGAAGAGACTAAGAAAATTATAGATTCCGGTAAATACGGCAAACCTATAGCCGCATATTTTTTCAGGGGCGGCGATACTCCGGCATGGAGCTATCAGAACTGGCTGCTCAAAAGAGAATGCGGCGGCGGGGCGTTGCTTGACCAGCATGTCCATGACGTAGACACAGTTAATTATTTCTTCGGAATGCCGAAAGCCGTCAGCGCGCTTGGAAGTATATTATACCCGGGAAGCGGTTATGATTCTGTCACGGCACAGTATATTTACGACGAGCCTATGGCGATAAACGCTCAGGACGACTGGGCTCTCGCCTACGGCGGATTTTCAATGACGTTCAGGGTAAATTTTGAGCGCGGCTCTATAATCATGGGCGATAAAGGCTTTATTATGGCAGGCAGAGGTGAAAATGCGCAGGCTCCCAACGAAAAGCCTTTTACTCCTGAATATGACACCGAAAATGCGTATTATAAAGAGTTGAAATACTTTGCTGACTGTATTATAAACGATAGCCCTGTAATTATCAACCCGCCTGAGGATTCGATGAATACGATCAGAATAGTCGCCGCAGAAATAGACTCTGCGGACAAAGGCGGCGTTATAGTAAATATCAAATAATTTTTTAAAGTATATAACATAAAGTATAAAAAATTTCTGGATTTAAGGGGGCGCGCATTGCGTCCCTGAGTTTTATTATAGCACGTTTTAACTGAATATTCTGCAAAAAATTTGTGAACTTAAAATTATATATTTTCTAATTATCTAAACTTTCCAGAAAATCAATGGTAAAACCGGCGTAAAATTTAGCGCAGTTTACAAGGCAATTTTCATTGATATTAAATTTCGCATGATGATGAGGGAAAACTTCGCCGCCGGGCTTTGCCCCGAAAAAAACATATAAACCCGGTATTTTCTGCTGATAATACGAAAAATCTTCCGAACCCATCGTTATTTCCCCCCGAATCAACTTTAATTCCGGGATTGAATTTGCGTTTATAAACTTTTCGGCGAATCCGCATAATTTTTCATCGTTTATTACAGGCGAATAATCGTGTTCGTAAACAAGCTCATAAGAACAGCCGTAAGCGGCGGAAATTCCCGCAAGAATTTCTGTGAACCGTTTTTCTATCAAATCACTGACAGATTCAGAACAAATGCGGACGTCGCCGTCCAGAGTGACGTTGTTCGGGATTATATTAAATTTACCCAATCCCTCAAAACGCCCGAAAGTTATAACTGCAGATTCGGCGGGGTCTAAATTTCTGCTGATTATTGATTGCGCCGCTACGACAAAATGGCTTGCCGCCAAAATAGGGTCAACGCATTTGTGCGGCTGGGAGCCGTGTCCTCCGCTTCCTGTGATTATAACTTTAAAATAACTCCGCCCCGCCATAGCCATGCCCGCACGTACCGCTATTATACCGGGTTCATAAGAAACCCATACATGACCGCCGATAACAGCGTCAACATTATCGAGGATGCCGTCGTCAATCATAAATTTCGCGCCGCCGGGCGAAACTTCTTCGGCGTATTGATGAATAATCACGACGTCGCCGGGAAGGTCTTCTCTGACCTGAATAAGCGCGTCCGCAACTATTAGCAAAATCGCCGTGTGCGCGTCATGGCCGCAGGCATGCATCGCTCCGGGATTTACGGACTTATACGCAACTTCTGTTTCTTCCTGTATAGCAAGCGCGTCAAAATCTCCGCGTATCGCCAATGTTTTTCTTTTTTTTGTATTTTTATTTGCGCCGCCTTTGATTTTTACCGCAATCCCGTTAAGACCGACAGGATAACGTATCCATTCAATATCTTTCCCCGTATAAAAATCCCGTATATATTCGGCTGTTTTAAATTCCTGAAAAGATATTTCGGGATATTTATGTAAATACCGGCGGATTTCAATAATTTCTTCTGTTTTTGAACTTAAAATATCATATAATTTTTCTTTAAGCATATATGAGTTTACACCTCGTTATTATAAATATTTGTATTATAGCATAAAAATCCAGATATATCAACCATTATTTCATGAACGCGTTCTATTTATTACTGTTACTGTATTTGACTTTTTTTCGCGCTTGTATTATAATATTCGCATGATTATTATTTAATTATTTATTTTGAAATTAAATTTGATAGGATAAAAATTTTTATGGATTTGGATATAATAAAAGTCCCGGTGCGGACTGTTGTTGAACTGATACTCAGAAACGGCGATATAAATTCAGGAAACGCCGAATCGAATATATTTGATATAGCCGCGCCGAATACCGCTGCCATTCTCGGTTCAAAAGCCCACAGAAAAATCCAGAAATCTAAATTCGAGGGCTATAAAAGCGAAGTTTATCTTAACCAAGAGTTTGAATTCGAGGATTATGGCTTTAATATAAGTCTCGGAGGCAGGGCTGACGGGGTTTTCACGGACGAATCCGGGACTGTCTGTATCGATGAAATAAAAAGTTCTCTCACGCCTTTTGAATTTATTGACGGCGAAAATATAATTCACTGGGGTCAGGCTATGTGCTATGCCTATATGTATATAATTAAAAATAATACTGAACCCGTTGAGATTGAAAATAACGAGAACAGCGAAACCGGGGAAAATTCCGAAGATAATAAAGATAACGAAGATAGTGAAAATAGTGAAGAGGAAACCGGAAAAAAGAAAAAAAAGAGAAAAGCAAAAAAGCTTCCTGAGAAAACAGAACCCCCGGAAAAGATATATAAAATAAACGCCCAGATAACTTATTATCAGCTTGAAACCGAAGAAATGAAAGTCTATAAAAAATCTTTTGATTTTGACGGACTTGAAATTTTCGTAAAAGATTTAGTGAGCAAATATTCTCTGTGGATAAAAATGGAGAGAGACTGGCGTATTATAAGAAACGCTTCGATTGATAAACTGACTTTCCCGTTTGAAAAATACAGGCCCGGTCAGAGAGAACTCGCCGCAGGCGCATACAGGACGATAATCGCCGAAAAAAAATTATTTGTCAATGCCCCGACAGGTATAGGCAAAACTATCTCGACTATATTCCCCGCGATAAAATCAATGGCGCACAGCAATTCAGACAAGATTTTTTATCTTACAGCTAAAACAGTAACGAGAACGGTCGCCTACGACGCTATATATAAAATGCAGGTACAGGGGCTGCAATTCAAGACAGTCACAGTCACTGCAAAAGATAAAATATGCTTTTTATGCAACAGGGGTGAAGCGAGAATATGCAACCCAGAACGCTGCGAATACGCCAAAGGGCATTATGACAGGGTAAACGGCGCAATATCCGAGACGTTTAAAAATGCAAACGCTATAACAAGAGAAGTCATAGAGCAATACGCCGTAAAGCATACAGTATGCCCGTATGAGCTGTCGCTTGATTTGTCTGTATATTCAGACGCGGTAATATGCGACTATAATTATGTTTTTGACCCGGTCGTATATCTCCGGAGATTTTTTCAGAATAATTTTGACAAAAACTATGTTTTTTTGATAGACGAAGCGCATAATTTAATTGACAGGGCGAGGGAAATTTACTCGGCTGAAATAGTAAAATCAAAGTTTTCTTCTCTCAAAAAATCAAAGATTATCGGCAGGCAGCATAAGTTTCTGAAAAAGGCAATCGCAGATATAAACAAATATATGATAGAATATAAAAAACGCTGCCTCGGAGAAAACGGCGAAGAGCCCGGCGAGACAAATCACAAAAAATATATTGTTTTAAAAGAGCACGACAAGGATTTCGGCGATCTTTTATGGACGTTTCGAATCGAAGTCGAGAGATATTTCAGCGAAAACAAAGATATTGCCGCAGCCGCGCCTCCTGAAATTCAGGAGCAGTATCTTGAATTGCTGCAGACTTATTTTAATGTTATCATGTATCAGGTTATATTAAATTTTTATGACGAAAGATATGTGACTTATATATCAGCTGAAAACTCTGACTTGACAGTAAAATTATTTTGCCTTGACCCGTCGTTTTTAATCGGCGAAGCGTTGAAGCGCGCGAAATCTTCGATTATATTTTCCGCGACTTTATCGCCTTTATCGTATTATAAAGAGGTATTAAGCGGCGACGAAGAAGATAAAGAGCAGAGCCTGCCCTCGCCTTTTGATAAAAATAATTTATGTCTTATAATAGGGGCAAATATAAATACAAAATATAAAGAACGCGAAAAAAGCTATGATCAGGTCGCGGAATATATAAATATAACAGTGCAGAAAGGCGGCAATTATATCGCTTTTTTCCCGTCGTATGAATACATGAAAAACGTCTATGAGATATTCTGCGAGAAATATCCCGAAACTCCGTCGATTATCCAGACAATCGGCATGAAAGAAGAAGAAAGGGATATATTTCTCGAAAATTTTCAAGGTAGGGGCGCGCATTGCGCGTCCGATGAAAAAAATAAATGTTTGGTCGGGTTCTGCGTTATGGGCGGGATATTTTCAGAGGGGATAGATTTAACAGGCGACAGGTTAAACGGCGCGATAATCGTTGGGGTCGGGTTGCCGAAATTATCGTCTGAACGCGATATTATCAAAAGATATTTCGAGACGAAAAATAATTTAGGCTATGAATACAGCTATATGTATCCCGGAATGAACAAAGTTTTACAGGCGGCGGGGCGCGTTATCAGGACAGAGAACGACAGGGGCATAGTTTTGCTATTGGACGAGAGGTTTAACTATAATTATTACAGGCAGCTTTTCCCCGGGCATTGGAATCATTACAGGGTGATCAGAAATCCCGCGCAGCTTAGAAAAATAATAAGCGGGTTTTGACTGGGAAAAATAATTTTTGAAAATCCTTGACTTTTATATTTTTTTGTTGTATAATACATATATAAAAACTCCCGCATAAGCGGGGGATAGCAACCGCCGCCGTAAACGGCGGTATGCGGTTCAGTTCTCCGGGGTTTTGCATATTAGTCGCTAAGTTTGGGAACTGGGGCGACTGATTTACTGTCATTCTGAGTATGTATATCAACAATATCACTATTGCTATGTACTCCAAAATTCTATATAAATTTTCCGGAAAGTCAACGGACTTTCTTTTTTTATACTTGACGATTTATATTATTTGAATTATAATATAATCATAATCCAAAAAAGGGGAAGTAAAATAATGGCTATAAACTGGTCGGAAAAAAATATCGCTGAATTGGAACTCTTCTTTTCGACCGATACAAAAAAAGGGCTTACAAGAGAACAGTATTTGCAGTCAAAAGCGCAGTACGGGGAAAATATAATAGATTCGGAAGTTTTGGAGCAGCAGAATTTTTACGGGTTAAAAAAGAAAAAAAGAAATATAAAAGCCATGCTCTCAGGCTCTGTCGGGATTATCGGCATATTATATTTTCTGACGGTGATAATTCTCAGAGTTATGGATTTTGACGTAAAAATTTATGTTTTTCTGCCGTTTTATATATTTCTCGCGGTTTTTGCGCTTATATTAAGCGGCAATTCCGAAAAAAAATACGAGCGCTTATATAAAATCGCGCGGCCCAAAGCCCTTGTTATCAGACAGAACAAAAGAAAAAAAGTTTTTATAGAAAATATAGTCCCCGGCGACTTGATTCTCATTTCTGCCGGAGATATAATCCCGGCTGACGCAAGAATTGTTTCAGCCGATTATCTCTCGTGTATTCATATAAATAAAAACGGCGACATAATTAAAGAGGGAAAAACTGCTGAAATTCTCAAATATAACCCGACAGAAGTGCCGGTAAATATAGTATATGCCGCAGACGTTGTGGATTACGGCAGCGCGTCGGCGATAGTAATCGCGACGGGGGAAAATACAAATATATCAAATACGACAAATATGCTTAAAGACAACTGGGATAACAGAGATTTTAACCCGCCGGATATAAATAAATACGAGCCGGGGGACGGATATTCGTTTATGCAGAAGTGCGTGAGCAAACTTTCGAGGGATTTGTTTCTTGCGTCGGTTTTATTATCTGTTATTATAATTTTCGCGGGGATAATACAAAACAGGGATTTTATCGCTGTTATCATGACCTGTATAACTGCTTCGGCCGCCTGTTTTCCGGAGCAGATTGCTATCGTCGCTGATTTTGCCGTTGTGTACGGGCTGCACAGGCTGTCAAAATTCGGGATTCTCGTAAAAAAGACAAAGATAATAGACGAAATAAATAATATAGATACTGTCATAGCGAAAAAAAACGAGTCGTTCACGCAGGATAAAATGCAATTAAAAAAAATATCACCCAATTTAGATTACGAAGTTTCAGTCGAAAATTCGTCTGAGATAGGCTATATTTTGAGTTGTATGCTAATGTGCTCAAATGTCACTGAGATTGGCGGCGGGAATAAAAAAATATATTCGGGGTCGGCAATCGACGTCGCGGTTTTTGACGCTTTAAAAAAATGCGGGCTGACTTATGACGCTGTTAGTCAGGTATATCAGAAAATCGGCAAGACTGTGTATAATCCAAAAAACGGTATAAAAAGCGCGGTTGTCTTAAAAGGCGGCAAATTTAATTTAGTCTGTTTCGGCGAGGCGTTTAACGTTCTGGAACGCTGCATAAGAAAAAAAGACGGCAGTTTCGACCGCAGGAGTTTTAATTTATATAAACATAAAATAGAAGATTTATATAAAGAACACGATTTGATTATGGCCGTCGCGGTAAAAAATTTCAATTACAGAAATATAGACAGGATCGGCGACGAAATCGAAAATAACCTGAATTTTTTAGGATTTGCGAGTTTTTCAGAGCCTAAAACTTCGGCGGTATTTGAGAGCATAGATTATCTTAAAAAGAGCGGGATAACCCCCGTTATGATTGCGGATTCAGATAATATACAGGCCAAGAGCGCAGCCGTCAAATTCGGGATAGTTAAAAATCAGGCTTCGGCTTATATTATAGACGACGGTAAAATAAATAAAATGGGCGACAGCATGTTTTATATAAACTCCGATAAATTCAGGTTGTTTACGCCGGTTGCCCTTGAAAACAGGATAAAATTATTAAAAGCGTTGAAATTCAGGAAAAAATCCCCCGCGATGACTGTAAACGATATCGAAGAAATATCGTTATTGAACGAACCCTGCGTCGTTTTCACATCTGTAAACACCGAGACCGGGATTTTAAAAAACAAAGCCTCTGTCATAACCAAAAATCTCACTGTGTCTACTATATTAAAAACAGTAAAAAACGCCGTTTTGATTTACCGGAATATATGCCAGATCGCGCATTACTGGTCAATGCTGTTTATATCACAATATCTTCTGATATTATTTGCCGTTTTATTTAACGGGGCGTATATTTTAAATCCGTTGCAAATAATATGGTCCGGGATAGGATTGGGATACATATTCACGGTTGCTCTGTGTTTCAACGAAGAAAACAGAAAATGGCATATTTTACGAAACAAAATAAAAGACTATAAAGAACAGAAAAAATTTAACGGGGCTATATTAAAATACGGGTTAATTTACGGACTCTTGATTTTTTTGTCTGTGATTATATCGTTTTTTGCAGGACTGACTTTAAAAAATTCTGTTTCTGTCGTCGAAGCGATTAAAGAATATATAAATTACAAAGATGCAAATACTATTATAACTAATATAAAATCAGCGCAGAACGCGGCTTTTGTCACATATATTATATCATGCTTTTCGATAGCTCTAAATTATATAAAAGGCCCGCGGTTTTTTGATTTCAGGGTATTTAAAAACAAAGTTTTTATAATCGCTTCAGTAATAAATTTATTGGCGGTTCTGAGCGTGATTTTTATATTCCCCGTCAGAGAGCAAATCGCTTTTAATGGCGACAACGCTGTTATTATTGCCGTTGCCGTAATTCTCGGATTATGTCCGGCGGTAATTGCGGGATTTTTCAGGAAAAATATGTTTTTCGGGAGAGGGTAGTATAATAAATATGAGAGAACCCCTCCACCGCCTTCGGCGGTTCCCCTCCCCTGTTAGGGGAGGCTTTGGGCGCAATACTCTTTGCCTCCCATGAAAGGGGAGGTGGCACTTTAGTGCCGGAGGGGTTTGTCCGCAAGGCACTTCAACGCAAAAAGGGCGGGAAAAATTCCCGCCCTTTGATGTTTTCATTTTAATCAAAAATATAAATCGACACAATAATCCAAAGGGTCAAACATCGTATAATAATCATACAGTTCCTGCGTTAATAGCCCTTCTTCTAAAAGTTCATCGCAATATGGGATTATTTCATTTTCTAAAATACTGTCATATTCTTGCTTTGAATTTGCATAGCCGAAATCTTTGGTTTGAGCGTCATAATATTTATCAATATATGTTATCTTAACAGGCCATGGATATATTTTTATTTCATAATATCCTTCCGGGTTTTCATTTTTTGGGGTATCATTAACGTAAATTGCCGCGTCGATTAAAGGAAGTATTGATTTTCCATTAACGCTTTTTGATACATACAGGCTTTTTTCTTCTATTTTGTTTAGCATTTCGTTTAATGTGTCATCAGACATCATATTATATTCTTCCATGTATTTCAAAAATGTGTCATAAGTGTACCATTCAACATCAAGCAATAAAATATCCCTTGTTTCCCCGAATCTTACATGAGCGTATAAGTCGACTTCATCTGTGGATTCTTCGGTTTCTTCGGTGGGTTCGGCAGGCAAATATATATTTACATCGGGTTCCCCCACTCCCTCAGAGCCAACACCGCTCCCGATATTATTCATATTAATAAAAACAGGCAATATATTTATAAGCCCTATAACAAGCGCAATCACCGCGGCTGCCGAAACTAATTTTATTATACTCGCCTTAATATTTTTATTTTTTTGAGTTTTCTCAAAATTTAACATTTTATCAGTTATTTTCGCAAGAACTTCGTCGCTTATGTTATCTGCGAAATATTCTTTGTTCATAATATAACTCCTCCTTTTGTCAAAAACTTTTTTATTTTTCTCTTTAATCTGTTTACGCGTAAATCTACCGCGTTTTGTGATATTTTGAAAGATTTTGCGATTTCTTCAGACGAATAAAAATATATATATTTCATCGCAAATAAAATACTCTCGCCGTCGTTTAATTTCCCGATTATTCCGTCGACAAGCATTTGAAACTCGACTTTGTTTTCAAACGCCACAGGCTCGCTCAAAAAATCAAATTTATCTTTATCGCTTCCGGTCAGTTCGCCGATTTTGCGCATATTGCTCTTGCAATAATTTAACGCAACTGAGCGCGCTATAACTGCCACGAATGCCGCCATGCTCCCGCGTGTTTCATTATATTTTTGTAATTTTTCCATTAATTCCATAAATACTGTGTTCACGCAGTCGTCAATATCCTGGGATTGATTTGCGCTGTTTAAAATCCTTGCGACAACCGAGCGTATCTGCGGATTATATTTTGCGTAAAAATTATTGTTTACTACTTCAGGCATATCATTTATATCGTTATCCATAGTTTCCACATTTATAAAATCCAAAAGAATCTGCCCCTCTCTTATTTTTGCTTTTTGACGTGTCTAATTATATATACAATTCAAATAAAAAAAATCTGTCGCGGATTTATAAAATTATATCATAAAAAAATAAACAATTTACATTTTGATTTATTTATGATATAATTTTAGCAGAGAATTTATTTTTATGCGTTTTAATATCAAGGAAGATGATTATATATCTATGATTAATTCAGATACGATCACCGCAATCGCGACCCCAAGAGGAACCGGCGGCATTGCAATAATAAGAATATCAGGCCCTCTGGCTTTTGAAATCGGGGAAAAAATATTCAGGCATAAAACTAAAAAATATAAATCTTTTGCTGATATATCCCCAAATGCCGCAGTTTTCGGCGATATAATCGATATATCAAAAGACGGCAGGGTTATCGACGAGGGAATCGCAGTAAAATTTAAAGCCCCGAATTCGTACACAGGCGAAGATACGGTTGAAATTTCATGTCACGGCGGAATATATATCGCAAACTCTGTTCTGACTGCCGCTGTAAACGCGGGCGCACGATTGGCCGAACCGGGGGAGTTTACAAAAACGGCTTATCTCAACGGCAAAATTTCTCTTACGGGAGCTGAAGCGGTCGGAAGGCTTATATGCGCAGTCAACGAAACCGGGGCAAGAGTTGCCTCGGCGCAGTCAAAAGGCGGATTGTCAAGAAAAATCAGTGAAATTTCTGATAATATAAAAAATATTATCAGCGAAATTTATGTTTTTATAGATTACCCCGGCGAGGATTTAACTGATATGACTCCTGATATTATGCTTGAAAAATTAATTTTGATAAAAAATCAGTTAGAGTATTTAAAGCAGACTTATAGTATCGGCAGGATTATATCAGACGGGTTGAACTGCGCGATTATCGGCAAACCAAATTCAGGTAAATCGACTTTATTAAATATGCTTTCGCAAAATAATATTGCAATCGTGCATGACACACCCGGAACTACCAGAGATATAGTATATTCGAGAATAAATACGGGCGGGTTTGTGTTAAATTTATTTGACACTGCCGGAATAAGAACATCGCATGACGAGATAGAGAATATCGGCATAGAAAAAGCTCTGTCTAAAATTGAAGAATGCGGGCTTATCATCGGCGTTTTTGACATGAGCGTAAATTTTAATCAGGACGATTATAATATACTTGAGATTTTAAACAGAGAAAAAGAAAACGGCAAAAAAATAATTGTTGTTTTAAACAAATGCGATATAAATTCAAATTCAATCCCGCAGGATTTCGCCATAACCCCGTTGATTATCTCGGCGAAAAATAATATTGCGCTAAACTCGGATATTTCAGCTCGCGACGCGTTTATAAAATATCTTGAGGATATATATAAACTTGGCGGGTATGATTTAGATTCCGGTGAGATTCTGACGGAAGAACGGCAGTATTTTGAAATTTACTCAGCGTGTGAGAATATAACTTCGGCAATAACTGCATTAAAAAACGGATTTACGCAGGATATTGCCGGGCTTGATTTAGAACTTGCGGCAAAAAATCTTGACAGGTGCGACTCAAAATCCGTATCAGAAGATATAGTAAACAGAATATTCAAAAATTTTTGCATAGGGAAATAATATTAAAATGATAAATTTTAAAAACACAAAAAATATAAAAGCGTTTGCTTTAATTTTATTTGCCGCAATCCTGCTGGTTTTTATTGCGGTTATCCCGTCATGTTTTACTGAGACGGACGAATTAGAATCGCCTATTAAAATTTCGGATTTTGATAGAAGCCTGCTCGACGATATATCAGAACAGGCCGAAATATACAGGCCGTATCTTGAAAGCTTTGAAGAATCTGAAAAATCTGAAGTTTCAGATAAGTTAAAAACCGCTATAGAAAATATCAGATCAGGCTCAAACGGCGATATAGATATAAATGATATAAATGAAATAACAGATCAGTTTAATAAAGCAGCGGAAGATTTCAGGATTTATTATTTTGATTCGGAAAACGGCAATAAAATCAAAGACGCTGAACTTATAAATAAATTATATATAGACGGCGTGAAATGCGCCTATGACGAAAAATCCAGAACTTTTTTCTATACGATGGGACAAATCCAAGACAGGGAGTTTAAGTTTAATTTTTACATAGAAAGCGGCATGAAAACATTTGTGTTCGCCGAAATTTATAATTCCGGCGGCGATAAATTAAATTATAGATTTATCCCTGAATTAAACAAAGAATATATTTTAAAATCTTATTCAGACAAAGTTATATTTGAATATAAAATAATATTCACGGTTTTGCCTATAATTCAGATAGACAATATCGGAAATATCGTCGATGAATATAAAAACTGCACAATTTCTGTGACAGACCCGGATTTTTCGTATAGCAATCCGTTTTCTGATTCTGCGACGCGTTTGTTCTTCGATACGATGGCGAAAATACATATAAGAGGCGGAATAGCCAGAGGATTCCCTAAAAAATCTTACGCTGTTAAATTCACGGACGAAAAGGGGGAAAATAAAGATTTCGCTTTGTTTGGGATGAGAAACGATTCGGACTGGATTCTTGACGCTATGTATATAGACAAAGCAAGAGCGCGAAACCGGATTTCTACGGATTTATGGAACGATTATAATTCCCGGCTGTATTATATGAAATCCAGCGAAAAATCTCAATTAAACGGAACCCGCGGGATTTTCGTCGAGGTTTTTCTGAGGGATGAGTATATCGGGCTGTATTGTTTTACAGAAAAAATCGACAGAAAACAATTAAAATTATTAAAAGACGAGGGCAAGAGTTTTATATATAAAGGAACTTCGTGGGAAGACCCTGTTTTATTCAGAAAAAGCAGGAATTACAATAATAATAGCAGTTACTGGGGAGGATTTAAACAAAAGTACCCCAATCCAAGTAAAAATGGGGAAATCAACTGGAAACCCCTTGCTGATTTTGTGGATTTCGCTGTAAATTCGACGGACAAAGATTTTGCGGCAAATATAGAAAAATATATAGACATAGATAATTTTGTAGATTATGTTATATTATTGTGCATATCTTATGCGTATGACAACACGGGGAAAAACTGCCACTGGTCAATTTATGATATTACAGACCCTGATATGTCAAAAATTTTTCTGACCCCGTGGGATATGGACGCCACATGGGGAAGAAGCTGGGAATCAAGCAAAATCCCGGCAGTCTCTGACTGGATGGACATAGAATACGAACACGACACTTATTTGTTCAGGCGGCTTATAAAAACAAACGCGGGCGGATTCGCGGACAAACTTAAATCGAGATGGGAAGAACTCAAAGATAATATTTTATCTCCGGAAAGCATTGTCAGCCGTTTTGACGCCGTATTTGATTTATTCAGCAAATCCGGAGCGTGGGATCGCGAGAGCGCAAGATGGCGCGAGAGCAAATTAGATCTTGAAGCCGAGCGAAAATATATAAAAGAATGGACGTTTGAGCGGTGGGCATTTATCGACGATTTTATGAAAAATAAACTTGATACGCTCAGCGTCCAGAAAAACGGCGATTTATTGACGCGCGAACAGATAGCGTCGGCATTTTTCGGATATATTGAATCGTTAGGGATTAACGTAAGCGAAAGGGCCGATTTATCCGGATTTGACGACTCAGGCGAAATTTCTGTCTGGGCTCTTGACGCGATGCAGTGGTCGGTAGCGGTCGGACTAATCAGGGGGCTCAGCGATACAAAACTCGGACCCGGGGGGTACGCGACACGCGCCGAAATAGAGATCATGAAAACCCGGCTGTTCGAGATTTATGACAAAGAAATCGGCGGGATTGATATAGAACTTAACTTGTGAGGAGTTTTATTTTTTATGCCGAAAAATTTCTGGGGCAATTTCATATTTTGTTTTAATAATAAAAATTTAAAATTTATACTTGAAAATTATAAAATGAAGTGTTATAATGTAAAAAATGCGTAAAACATACGCAAAGAAAATGCAAAATAAATTAATTTCAGGAGGAATATTTATGAAAGCAAAAGCAATATCAATGACTATATGTGTTATACTTTTATTGTCGTTGATCGTTATGCCTATGCATGTATCCGCAGTCGGCGCGCCGATTGTCGGAGCGGACGCTGAATCATGGGACAGAAGCGAAGGCGACCCAATGAATGCAATCGACGGCGATCCGGGCACGTTCTGGCACAGCCTGTGGAATATGGACGCTGCGGCAGAAGCAGGTTTGGACCTTGACGTAAACGCGGAAGGCGATTATCCGCAAATACTAATAGTAGAATTTGACGGCGTTCATGAATTTGACTGCATAGGCTATCTTGGAAGAAGCACTTCCGGAAGCCGCAACGGTTTAGTTCTTGAATATGAATTCTGGGCAACGGAAACCGGCTCGAAAGCAGATTTGCAGACCGACGACGGCTGGAAAAAAATAGCTAACGGAACATGGGACGAATTCGACGACGAATGGGACGATCAGGAATTCAGGAATGTTAAAGTTGACCCTGTAAAAGCAAAAGCGGTAAAATTAAAGGTATTGGACGGCATAGGCGGCTGGGCGTGCTGCGCGGCTCTGGAATTTAATTTCTTAGACGTTGCTTATACTCCTATGGAAGGATTTAACCCCGGCGCAGGCGGCGGCAAAGGGTCAGAGAACCTGGGAGATGTTATCGGGGGCGGCAAAAATCCCATCATGAACCCGGAATTTATCGACGGCGGAAAAGGATTCGGGTGGGACAACGATGATAACCCGACGAAAGAATCGTCGCCAAGCTTGTTCGTATATGACGAAGACGACGAAGATAACCCGAAATACTGTATGAACATGAATATAGACGAGCAGGAAGAACATGGAGGAAAATACTGGGCGGAATGGAAATACGACAAAGCGTATTCTATCAACGGAGCAATATTCCGGACGGGAAACGACAGCGAGGAATACCCCAGAAGAATGGGTGACGGCTACACGATATCGGGCTCAAACGACGGCAGTTCATGGGAAGTGATCTACACCGGAAAGGAAATGGACACGGAAGCAGAAAACTTCATGTACTACTACATAGACATAGCCCCGACGGCGGCTTACCAGTATTTCAGGCTGAACGCAGATACAGCAGGGGTATCACAGGACGACGGCGGAGAGAATCAAGGCCAGTTAATCCAGTACTCGATGCTTATCTTGACATCAGCTGACGCACCGGCATATGTTGCTCCGTGGAAAGCTACGAGCTACAAACTGGGTGAGGGTTCGACGGTAATCAACGCTGTAGACTTCGACAGTGGGGAGTACAACGAGAGAAACGCGTCAGACGGCGACCACACAATCAGACCCGACGAAGACGTTCAGACGGAAATCGGCGCAAGCGGCTACGGCGGCAATATCGGCTGGACTATGCAGGACGAATGGGTACAGTACACAGTAAACGTAAACACGGCTGGCAAATATAACTTCAAAGCATATCTCGCGTCGGGGTCAGACAACGCAGGCGCTGTCAGCGTATCATACGACGGGACTGTGATAGGTGAAGCCCAAAGCATAAATTTAGGCGGCGACTCGCCGTGGCAGGTATATGACTGGTACAACGTAGGCGATTTTGACCTGCCGGCAGGCAAGGGAGTTATCAAAGTAGAGTTTGTAACGGACGGCGGCGGGGTAAATTTCGCAGCTCTCGACGTTACGTTACTTGAAGCAGCCGCGGCAGCAGAACCGGAAGAATCCCCGGCAGACGAACCCGGCGACGACGATGGCAACGCTGACGACGGCGACGAAACTCCGGCGGCGGCAAATGATGATAACAACGCGGCAACTGACGACGACAGCGAAGGGCCCGGAATGATACTGTGGATCGTAATAGGCGCTGCTGCTGTAGTGATTATAGTTATTATATTAATTATTCTCACAAGAAAGAAAAAATAAATATAACTCATGCAATAAAAAAATCAGGGGCATATAAGCCTCTGATTTTTTTATTGATTTGATTAAATTTTATTAATATTTGCGCTTTCTTGCCGCTTCTGACTTTTTCTTGCGCTTTACGCTCGGTTTTTCGTAATGCTGTCTTTTTTTAAGTTCCGTTAAAACGCCGCTCTTGGCGCAAGACCGTTTAAATCTACGCAAAGCGCTGTCTAATGTTTCGTTTTCTTTTACTCTAACTTCTGCCATATATCGTTATCTATCCCTCCTCTCGCCCCTGCAGAGAGAATTAACATGTAAATATAATATATAAATCATATACATCTTAATTATTTTTTCGTTTTTTTATATTTCGCAGTATATTATACTATATTTATCAGATAAAGTCAAGAGTATATAAAAATTTATTTAAAATTTATGCAAAATAATATTAATGTGTAAAAAATTTCACAAAAGCAAATTATAATAAATTGTGTAATATATAAACATATATAAATAAGGGAGGCGCGGTTAATTTGAGAAAAACAAAGATTGTATGCACAATAGGCCCGGCGTGCGACAGCGAAGATATGCTCGCCAAAATGATGCTTGCGGGAATGAACGTCGCAAGGCTGAATTTTTCGCACGGGACTCACGAAGAACATAAAGTCAGGGTAGACAGGATAAAAAAGCTCAGAAAAAAACTTGATTTGCCGGTCGCTATTTTATTAGATACCAAAGGGCCCGAAATCAGGACGGGGATTCTCGAAAACGGTTCGGCTGAATTAATATCGGGAAACGAAATAATCCTGACTACTGAAAAAATTACCGGAAATGATAAAAAAGTTTCGGTGACTTATGAAAACCTGCCGAGAAATCTTGAGAGAGGCAGTACCCTGATGATTGACGACGGGCTTATAGAACTGAAAGTCAGGGAAATCCAAGAAGATACTGAAATTATATGCGATATAATATACGGCGGCAAACTCGGAAACAGCAAAAGCATAAATATCCCCGGAATTGCCATCGATATGCCGTATATGAGCGAAAGGGACAAAAAAGATATATTATTCGGCATTGAAAACGACTTTGATTTTATCGCGCTGTCTTTTGTCAGAACCCCGCAGGATATAAAAGACGCCCGCAGGTTTTTGAACTCCCACGGAAGTTATAATATCGAGCTTATCGCTAAAATAGAAAATACCGAGGGGGTAAAAAATATAGCCGATATTATAAATATCTCAGACGGCATAATGGTCGCAAGGGGAGATATGGCTGTTGAGATTCCGTTTGAAGAACTCCCGCACCTTCAGAAAATTATAATAACTGAATGTTACTCGGCCGGAAAAAAAGTTATAACGGCGACAGACCTGCTTGATTCTATGATACGCAACCCCCGCCCGACAAGGGCTGAGATTACGGACGTCGCAAACGCGATTTACGACGGGACAAGCGCGATAATGCTCTCCGGGGAAACGGCTATCGGCGCATACCCGTTAAAAAGCCTTGAAACTATGAGCAAAATCGCTGAAAAAACAGAATCTTATATAGATTATAAATCTTACGGCGAAAAAATCGCGCCGCTTAAACGTCTTGAAGCTAATATAACAAACGCGATAAGCCACGCCACATGCCGCGCCGCTCAGGATTTAGGCGCGGCGGCTATCGTAGCAGTCACGTTAAGCGGCAACAGCGCAAGAATGATTTCGCGCTTCAGACCGGACACGCCTATTATCGCCGTAACGCCGTCTGAAAAAACTTACATGAAACTTGCGCTTTCATGGGGGATTACTCCGATGATGAACGCGTATCTGGAAAACGCGCAGGAATTATTCAGCGACGTCGCGGCAAAAGTAGTCGGGAAAGGATTAGTCAAAGACGGGGATATAATTGTCATAACCGGCAGCACTCAGCGTTCTTCCGGGGTGACTAATACGCTTCAGGTGCATTTGGTCGGGGATATATTATTAAAAGGAAAGGGAACCGGGACAGAAAACGTGAGCGGGCGCGTATGCGTGATAAAAACCGAAGAAAAAGATTTAAGCGGTTTTATCTCCGGGGATATACTCGCAATTTCAAGGACAACTACGGATATATTGCACCTGATGCGCCAATGCTCCGGAATTATAACAGAAGAAAGCGAAAGCGATTCGGGAGTAGTTTCGGCGGCTTATGCGCTTGATATTCCGGTTATATCAAACGCGAAAGGCGCTACGTCGATACTCATGACGGGTACAAAAATAAAAATAGACATAGCCAAAGGTTATGTTTATAACAGCGACACAGGCGATATAGATTAAACCTGCAAAAATTTTTATCTGCGCGCTTATTTATTTTATATTCACGCGTCATAATTACGCCAAACGATGAGGGGGAGGATAAATGCCGAAAAAAATTTTGCTTGCGGCTGAATTTCTGATAATTGCATATATATTATTTTTCATACCTCAAAAAATGTCGCATACCGGCGATGAAATATACGCATTTCTGCCCAACGATAATATCCCCCTAATTTCTGAAACTTTTGAAACTTCTGAGATTGTTGAAATCTTTGAGACGCAAACCGAAGAAACTATTTCAGAACCTACAGTCAGAGAACATGCGCAAACCGAAATAATAACCACAGAAAAAATAACCGAAATAACAACAGTAGAAATAACAACGGAAGCACCTACCGAACCTCCGGTTATCCCATATAATATTGCCGGGATAGGCTATGAGGGTACCGCACTTGATGAATTCAAAGGACCGGAAGAATTCGCGGAGCTTCACAAATTAATTGTGAAATATGGCAAAAGAGTTTCGGTATATTATAAAGACCTTACTGACGGCGAAGAATATTTTTATAATCTGAATGAAAATTATTTTATAGCCAGTCTTATTAAAGCTCCGTATGTAGTTTATGTATATAGATGTTTATTGAATATGGCAGAAGACGAAGAAAACAATTACGACCCGGAACAGACTTATAAATATATAAAGCCTGACTACAGAGAAGGTACAGGCGTAATCAAAAACATGGAATTTGGGACAGAGTTTACGCTTGATGAATTGATATATTACGCAATCTGTGAAAGCGACAACGTGGCTATGGACAAAATAAGAAAAATATTTCCCGTTTCAGGATTTATAGATTTCGCCGAGGAGATAGGGCTTCCCCATATTCAGGATATACGTTCTGCCGTAAACGGACGGATATGCGCAAGATGCGCGGCAGCTTATATTGAAGCTATATATAATTTTATCGAGGAGGGAAATATATATTCTGAAGTGCTGAAAGAGCTTATGCTTAGCACAAGAAACAAAATGATTTACGCCGATTATCCCATTGTTCGCAAATATGGCTGGACTGAGGACGCATTTCACGATATGGGCATTGTATATAACGAAAATCGCCCGTATTTAATAGTGATTTTATCCAACAGAAGCGGAGCTTTCGGTATGTTCAGGGAAATTTCCCTCGCAGTTCAGCAATATAACGAAAATAAGCCGGATATACCGGAAGAAACAGAAGAACCTGAAGAAATAGAAACACCGGAAGAAATTACAGCAAAAATCGAGATAACAACTGAACCGCCAAAACCAACAACAGTTGAAAAAACCACGGAAAATTCAACAGAACCAGAAAAAATAACAGAAAAAACGACGGAAATTCAAGAAACTATAGAAACAACAATATTAATTGAAGAAATTGAAATAACAGCGGAAACCACAAGCGAAAAAATCGAAACGGAATCAGCAATAGAAATAGAAACGGAAGAGGGCGGATAATATCCGCCCTGCGTTATTTTTTATGCTGCGATAATTTGCTCATCTCCAGAATTTCCGCGTAAATTTTCAAGATATATTTTTTATATTCTTGATTATTTATTTTTTCTGCGATTTTTTGTAAAACTTCTGTTTCACGGTCTTTTTGAAAAATTTCAAGTTTGTTTGTTTTTTTATATTCCCCGACGTTTTTTACAATCCTGAATCTTTCCAATAACAGGTCTACGATTTTATCGTCTGTTTCGTCTATTTTGTTTCTTAGATTATCTAATTCATTCATAAAATTTTTACCCGTTTTTATTTTTTATCCCTGTAATAATTTATCAGGCACCCCGCAAGGATTATATCTCTTTCATCGTCCGTGAGTTCGGGAATTTGCAGAGTGATATCATCTATTGATATATTAAATAGCCCGCCGCCCCTGAAAATACACGCTTGTACAGATTTTTCTTTATTTTTTATCGCTTTTCTGATTTCCGGTACGCAAATATAATCGCCGATTTCAAACGGCAGATCTTTGCCTTTATATATAAACGGTATCATTCCCCAGTTTATAAGATTGCTCCTATATCGCTTTGTCGCGTATTCACGGGCAATATTCGCAAAACCTCCCAGAACTTTCTGGCATGACGCCGCCTGTTCGCGAGCTGAACCGTCACCGGGTTTGTTCGCAAAAATTACGCTGCCGATACTGGTGTTGTTCGGATCAAACGGAAAAGGAACGGGGTCAATCTGTACGGCTTTCGCCCTTTTAACATATTCCGGGTCTTTTCTTGACAAAGTAAATTCCGCGAGTTTATACGGGTTTGACCTGTAAGACGAAGTTTCGCCCGACGGGATTAACTCGTCTGTCGTCGTCACTTCGTCGGTTATGACGGAGCATACTTTTAATATTATATTTTCGCTTAAAGGCTCAAACGAAGGCCAGTCGGCAATATTCGGCCCGAACTTCAAATCAAGATTTGTCTTTGCGTTATCATAGCCAAAATACACGCGGTTTTTATAAATAGTCCCGTCAAAATTAAAGTTATACTCGTTATAATCAACGTCAATCTCAGTCGCCGCAGTCAGATAACCGCCGTTTGCCGCAGTCGCCGCGATTGACCGAGCGTCCATCAAAGCGACTGAAGCGAGCTGATTCTCAGCCGGCTTTGAGCCTTCCCTGTTCGGAAAATTTCTCGTGGAATGGCGTATCGACAACGCGCCGTTTGCCGGAACATTGTCCGCCCCGAAACACGGCCCGCAGAATGCCGAACGCATAATAACGCCGGATTTTAAAAGTTCAGCCGCAACTCCGTTTTTGGTTATCTCTAAATTTATCGGCTGGCTGCCCGGATATACGCTTAACGCAAATTCGCCGTTCCCGGTGTTTTTGTTCTTGAGTATATCAGCCGCAGCGCATATATTATCAAAAGTCCCGCCCGCACAACCCGCGATTATCCCCTGATCGACTTTTAGTCTGCCGTTTATTATTTTATCTTTGAGAGGGTGTTTACCGCCGGGAGCCTGATGCTCTCCAATATTTATCATATCTTGAATATTAGCGTTGACATCTTTTATCGTATAAACATTGCTTGGGTGGAACGGCATTGCAATCATGCACTCGATTTTAGATAAATCAATAATTATTGCGCCGTCGTAATAGGCAATATTTTCAGGTTTTAACTCTTTATAATCTTCTTTTCTGCCGTGAGTTTCATAATAATTTTTTGTTTCTTCGTCCGTAATCCATATAGACGAAAGACAGGTCGTTTCGGTAGTCATAACATCAATGCCGTTTCTGAATTCTATCGGCAGATTTTTTATCCCGTCGCCGATAAATTCCAGAATTTTATTTTTCACAAACCCGTTCCCACAAACCTCGCCGATTATTTTAAGCGCGACATCCTGAGGCCCTACGCCATTTTTCACGTTTCCGGTAAGATAAACCGCGATGACTTCTGGGGAATTTATATCATAAGTCTTGTCTAATAATTGTTTGACTATTTCGGGTCCTCCCTCGCCTATCGCCATTGTTCCCAATGCGCCGTATCTTGTGTGGCTGTCAGAGCCGAGAATCATTTTGCCGCAGCCTGACATCATTTCGCGCATATACGTATGTATGACGGCAAGATGCGCGGGGACGAATATCCCGCCGTATTTTTGCGCGGCTGAGAACCCGAAAACGTGGTCGTCTTCGTTGATTGTCCCGCCGACCGCGCCCAAGCTGTTGTGGCAGTTTGTGAGGACATACGGCACGGGGAATTTCTCTAATCCGCTTGCTCTGGCTGTCTGGATTATCCCGACGTAAGTTATATCATGTGAAGCCAGACAATCAAATTTTATTCGCATTCTTGATTTGTCGGATTTTTCGGTGTTGTGATTTTCTAAAATTTTATACGCGATATTCTGCGTCTTGTAAAATTCTTTGTTTTTCAGAAGCTCAGAATATTCGCTGTTTGATTTGTCTATGATTTTGTTTTCTGTATAAAAAATCCCGTCGTTTATCAGTTTTATTGCCATGTTTATTTTTAACTCCTTGAAAAATATTTTGTACCTCTTGACATTTATTTGTTTTGGGTGTATAATAATAAATATAAACAGCGGATAGCAACCGCCGCCGGCAAGCGGCGGTGCGCGGTCAGCCCAAATAATTTATGTAATTTCTTTAAAATTAGTCGCTGCAATTTTTGGGACTGGGGCGACTAACTTACTTTATCTGATAAAATCACGATAAGCGTCAAGACTGTGCCTATAAATAAGGCAATTCTAAACCACTTATATTTAGTCATCGTATCACCCCCTTTCGGGAATGAGCCGACCGCGCCCTGCTATCCGTATATAATTATATCAAATCAAAAAAAGAAAGTCAACGGACTTTCTCTTTTTTTATGCAATCATAATAATTTTGCAAAAATCAACCCGCGTTTGATTTTGCCAATTTTGTCTCCATTGAATTCAACCGAAGCTTGTGCTAAAATAAAAACATGAAAGCTTTCACAAATCATAGTTTAAAAATTAAATTTTGGAGGTCAATTTATGGATATTAAATCAATAGGAAATATAATCGCAAAATTACGCAAAGAAAAAGGCTCAACGCAGGAAGAACTGGCAAAATATACGCAAGTCTCGACGCAGGCAGTCTCAAAATGGGAGAACGGCGGCATTCCAGATACAGAATTATTGCCGAAAATCGCGGATTATTTCGGCGTTTCTATAGACACATTGTTCGGCAGGAATATCACGGATTACAGCGATATTGAGAATGCGCTTGCGAAGAAAGTATGGGCAACAACATGGGAAGAACGGTTTAATACTGCGTTTGAATTATGCTGGATAATACAAACGGCACATAACGGGGACAGCATAAAAAAAATACAAGGAGAATTAGGCGATACATGCCAGATATATTCAACTGTTGATGACGACAGCGGTTTTACTTTGATGGGATTGTCGCGCCGTTTGCCGTACTTTCTGATTGCGCCCGAATGCAAAGATAAAAATCTCGCGTTTTTTGAAGGCATTGATTACGTCGTGTTTTTCAAAGACTTTTCTGACAAGGCTGTTTTCGATACAATGATATTATTGAATAAAAGAGAGCAGGATAAAGGATTTACGCCGAACTGGCTGATTAAAAATCTCAAAATTGAAACCGAAAAAGCAACAGAAGTAATAAACATTTTAAAAAAATATAATCTTATTAATACGACACAATTAGAAATGGACGATACAACGCAGGAAATATATACTTATCGTCCCACTCCGTCATTTGTCGCGCTTTTAATTTTCGCGCGTGAAATGATTGACCGCCCAACAAGCTGGCGGTTTTGCACCAACAACAGAACTAAGCCCTATTTATCATAATTTATATTTTTTTCGAAAAAACAGGCACATTTCCCGCGTTTTTTTCATAAAATGTAGTAGATACGCAAAAAGTTTTCGCCAAAACCCTCTTTAGTTAAAGAGGATGGCACGAAGCGAAGCGAGTGACGGGTGTTTTGCAGAATCTGATTTCGCTTAAAAACACCCGCCGCCCGCGGACGGCACCCTCTTTAAATTAAAGAGGGTAAGGAGAGAAAAATTTATGCCTAAATCTATTATTATATCCGGCGGCGGAATTTCCGAATTCGAGAGCGGCGGCAGAGGCCGAAGACCAAACAATAACCGGAAAAAATTCAAAACAAGATATAAACTTCTGATCTTTTTTGCCGTCATAATTTTATTCTCCGCTGTTGTCCTGAAATATTCAGAATCACGGATAAGAACGATTATTGCGCCTATGGCCGAGGCTCACGCAAAAAGAATCGGCGCAAAAGTCGTCAGCGAGGCGATAACCGATGAAATTGAGGCAAACAATATATCTTATGACGATTTGATTTCGTTTGAAAAAGACGAAAACGGCAAAATCGCCGCACTTAAAACAGATATAATCATGATAAACAGGCTTAAATCAAGATTGTCTGTCGTTATTTTAGATAAGCTCTCAAATATAAAAGACATAAATTTATATATTCCTGCGGGAAATCTCATAAACGGCGAATTTTTTTCCGGGAGAGGCCCTAAAATCGAGATTATTGTGCTTCCCGTAGGCTCTGTCACGACAAATATAACAAATGTTTTCACGTCTGCCGGAATAAATCAGACGCGGCACCAGATAATGCTCGAAGTAAATATCACAGTATCTGTTATAATGCCGTTTTCAGTCGAATCGACAGATATTTCAACGTCTATGGCAATCGCCGAGACGATAATAGTGGGCGATGTGCCAAATATGTATATGGGAAATATAGAAAAATAAGAAAATAATATTTGTAAATTTTTTAATTTTTACGCCTAAATAGAAATTATTTCGAAAATCGTGCTATAATATTCTATATTAATTTTGATATTTATTTTATAAATAGAATATTAGGGAGTAAAATATTTATTATGGAAAATAAAAAAGTAATATTAATTTTATTTTTTGCGGCAATGATGATTTTCTGTTTTGTTTTTGTTTCATGTCAGAATAGCAGCAAAGCAAATGATAATAACGCCGGAGATACGCAATCCCCGGATGATAATATCAACGGCGATAATTCAGACGGCGAAGATAATAACGGCGAAAATCCCCAAGCCGAAACTACAGAATCACGCGAGGCTATATCTGATGATTTGCCGGAAATTGATTATAACGGCTATGATTTCAGATTTTACACATATTCAAACCTGCCGGGCGAAATTAATCTTGCCCATGATTTTGCGCCCCCGGAAGAAATAGGCGAAGTTATTAACGATTCTGTGCATAAGCGCAACAGAACAATCGAAGAAAGATTTAACGTAAATATAAAAGCCATCGATTCCGAAGCGAGAGATTATAACAATCACGCGGCAAAAATCAAAAAAGTAATTCAGGCGGGCGACGATGTTTTTGACGTCGCTTTCGCTCATGTTATACGCGCGGCTAATTTAACTCTTGAAAATCTTATGGTAAATTTACTGGAAGTCCCGCATTTTAATTTTAATAAGCCGTGGTGGCAAAAACAGACAAACGAAGAGCTTACCCTCGCCGGCAAAATGTTTTTGGGGTCAAACTCGATGTTTTATCTGGGTCTGGGTTCGACTAAAGTCGTGTATTTTAATAAAAACAAAATCATGGATTACGGCATAGATATGCCTTATCAGCTTGTTTTTGACGGCAAATGGACAATAGACAAACTTATAGAAATTTCAAGAAACACATACGAAGATTTAAACGGCAACGGCGAAAAAGACGAAGATGATTTTTACGGTTATATAACAGTCGCGAATCAAAACGGGTTTTTGATTTCATGCGATATACCCGTGCTTGAAAAAAACAAAGACGATATATTAAAAATCGCCGTAAACGGCGAAAAAACGACAAATTTTGTCGATACAATTTACGACTGGTATTATAATTCGCCCGGAGTATATATGTATTATAAACAGGACGACAACAGCTGGCTTCCGAAAATGTTTTCGAATAATCAGGCTTTATTCGCTTTCGGGAGAATTCAGGACACTGTGACTGATTACCGGGCGAGCAATGTCGAGTACGGAATACTGCCCCAGCCAAAATACGACGAAAGTCAGGCTAACTACAGGGCGTTTTCGACAGATGAATTTTTTATGGTCCCTACTACTCTGGAGGGCGACGCCCTTGAGCGCGCAGGGGTGATAATCGAGGCGATGAGCGCGGAGGGATATAAACAGATTTTGCCCGCGTATTATGAAATCGCGCTTAAAATAAAATATCTTCAGGACGACGAATCGGTCAGGATACTGGAATTAATCAATGACAGCCGGACGGTAAGCTTCGCGTATGTGTACGACAACTGGGAAGGGTTCGGACACATGTTTTCGCATTTGTTCGGGGACAAGCCCACGCACGACTTCACGTCGTATTACGAAGCGGGATTAGGCTCAGCGCAAAAACGCGTTGATACTATTATAAACGGCTTTACCGGATATTAATAATAAATTATTTTTAAAACGCTTTAATTTGGCGAAGCAAGCGAATTAGTTATCATATTTTTCAGTCCTTTATATATTTCAGCAGTATCCATAGGCGATTCTGTCCCTGCGTATTCATGAAGGCGAATATCATTGCTGGCTATCACGCAAAACATAAAAAGTCTGGCTATAGTTTTTGTATCAGACGGTGGAATAATTCCTTTTTTAATCAGACGGTCAAAATCCGCCTGCATGCGTTTTACGCTGAACTCATAAAAGAGTTTAAAAACGCACCTGCGCGCGGATTTATTATTATGCTGTTCTTTAATCGCCAAAGACATTCCAAGGCATCCCATAGGGTCGCGCATTTCTATAAATTCTTTATTGAACATATTGTCCATCAGCGTTTCCAGAGAATCGGCTTTTTTGTTCATGGCTGTCAGCCAGTCAAAATAATGCCTGTATCCTTTTTCGAATCGGGCCAGAACATCTTCCAGAAGGGCCTCTTTGCCCTCGTAATAATAATAAATAGAGCTCATTTTGATCCCTACTTCTTTGGCTATGTCCCTCATAGATACAGACCCGAATCCTTTCAGGGCGAAAAGTTCTGTAGCTACGTCTAAAATTTTATTTTTAGTTTCGTTATCATAACCGGAACCGGGAATTTCTCTATCCGCCATTTGTTTCACATCCTTTCATACTAAAATTCAGAACAAATATTCAGAAAATCAATATATAAATTAAATTTTATTTTAAATTTAATGATATTATACATATATTTAATTAACTTGTCAACATAATCTTATAATCTGTAAAAATCTCTCTTGACAATCTAACGTTCGTTAGGTATAATAAAATTAAACAAAGATTGGTAAGGAGGTTTAAACGGGTATGGATACGGGTAATTTTAAAACTGACGGTATTGCAAAAGAAAAGATAGAAAAGATATATAAAGAATACGAACGGTATGGATATCCAGTGATAGTAATGGACAGAGAGAATAATATAGTATATAAAAATAACGCGGCAAAAATGCTGAACATAAAGCCCAGAGTGGGGACAAACATCAAAAAATATATAGATTTCGTAAACTTAGAGAAGCTGTGCGACGCTGTGGAAAAAAGTGAGTACCGGGTTTTGAAATTAGAAGTGGCGTCAACGATAACACGGTGCGTTATACACGTTGGCAAAAAAATAACGGCGCTGCATTTCTATGACGCGCTTAACTTCCTGAAAGACGACGCGGACGAAGTGGAGACAATCAGAAAGATAGAGGATATAATAAGCAAATACAACGAGCGGAGGAAAACAGCGGGAGTAAAACGCGGCGACGGCGATTATTTTACGGAAAATAAGAAGATAATACGAATCAATGAGCATTTCAGAAAGCACATGATCGGCCTGAACATGCAGAACGACGACAAACATAAGATTTACTGCGACATCGGGGCGTTTTTCAACAATTTCGCCGCAAGTATTTCGCAGTACATAAGCACATTCGGGTACAAAATGAATTTTCACATCGAAGATAAAATGTTCTACTACAGGCTGAGCGAAAACGATCTGCTGCTAATCAATTTCATAATGTCGGCATTTGCGTTCAGGCATTCGATGTTCAATAAAGTAAATATCAGTTTCAGCAGCGACGACAGGATACTGAGATACGGATTCACTACGGGAAACGATTTTTATGAAGCTCACAGGGGCATTTTCGTTAAAGATTACGTGAGCGATATAAACGACATAGAATATTTGGATTTGAATCTCGCAGCTTTGATCGCGAAAAACAACGATTTAAAGCTGCGTGTTTATTATGACCAGGACGGCTCAAATTTACTCTTCCTCGATTTGATTTTCCCCGATAAAATTTCTGATGAAATATCTATGCGGTTTGAAGAATATCACATTACGTCTGAGCAGATAGGTGAACAGGCGGAAATCGAATTTGCGGATGTACTTGATAAATATTAAATATGTATAATATGTAAACATTTTGCGGAAAATAAAAAAGATATTGACAGGGATAAAGACTTTATGATAAAATATAACCAGAGATTGACAAAAATTTAACAAACGATTTGTATAAATTAATTAGGAGGATTTAACATGGCTATTAAAGTAGCGATTAACGGATTTGGACGTATTGGAAGACTGGCTTTCAGGCAGATGTTCGAGATGAGCGATTATGAAATTGTAGCTATCAACGACCTTACCAACCCTAAAATGCTTGCTCATTTACTGAAGTATGACACGGCTCAGGGGAGATACGACGGTCATACTGTGTCGGCTGGCGACGATTCTATCACAGTCGATGGCAAAACCATTAAAATCTATGCGGAACGCGATGCGGCGAATTTACCGTGGGGTCAGCTTAATATTGACGTAGTACTTGAGTGTACAGGGTTTTATGTAACTAAAGACAAGTCGCAGGCTCATATAAACGCAGGAGCCAAAAAGGTGGTTATCTCCGCTCCGGCAGGTAATGACCTCCCGACCATAGTATTCGGCGTTAACGAAAAAACTCTTAAAAAGAGCGACAATATCATCTCCGCTGCTTCCTGCACAACAAACTGTCTTGCTCCGATGGCTAAGGCTCTTAATGATTACGCGCCTATTCAAAACGGTATCATGTCAACAATTCATGCTTATACAGGCGACCAAATGACTTTGGACGGCCCTCATCCGAAAGGCGATTTAAGAAGAGCGCGAGCCGCCGCCGCTAATATAGTTCCCAACTCTACGGGAGCGGCGAAAGCCATAGGGCTTGTTATTCCCGAATTAAACGGAAAATTAATCGGTTCAGCACAGAGAGTGCCCGTTTGCACAGGTTCTACCACTATATTAATTGCCGTAGTCAAAGGTGATAACATAACAAAAGACAGCATAAACAGCGCAATGAAAGCCGCCGCTTCCGAAAGTTACGGCTATACTGAAGATGAAATCGTATCTTCTGACGTAGTGGGAATCACTTATGGTTCGCTTTTTGACGCAACTCAGACAATGGTTCAGAAAATCAGCGACGGATTATTCCAGGTACAGGTAGTTTCATGGTATGATAATGAAAATTCATATACGTCCCAAATGGTTCGTACTATCAAGTATATGTACGGCGTAGATAACGCGTAAAATTTATAATATAACGCGTGGAGCTAATTTAAGCCCCCTTTAGCGGCAACGCCGCGTAAAGGGGGTGGCACGAAGTGCCGGGGGATTCCGGAATTTGATGTCACTGGATAATCCCCCGCCGTCTGCGGACGGCACCCCCTTTTGCGAAAGGGGGCTTTTTTGGTTTTTCATACATTTTTTTATTCAAAAATTTTTTTATGTTACAGTTCTGTTACAAAAATAACAAATATGTTGAAAAATTTTTCGCAATGTTTTATAATCATTCCAAAGATGAAATAATCTCATCTTGAAATAAATAAATTTATTTAATTCAAAGGAGGAAAATCCACCATGAGTAATCTCAAAAGATTTCTCGCACTTGTCCTTGTTGTCGTAATGGCAATAGGCGGTATGGCGATGAATGTCTCCGCAGCACCCGCAAATGACATTGAAGATATTAAAGACAATCCGACTCTTGCGTATGCTATAGACATTCTCAACCAACTCGGAGTTGTTGCAGGTAAATCAACAAATGACGACGGCACAATCGTGTTCGACGGTACGGCAGATGTTACCCGTCAGCAATTCGCACTCTTTACGGCAAGAATCAGCACGGCTCTCCCGGAATTGTTTTTAGTAGACACGGGCGCGTCTGTTTCTAAACCGTTCACAGATTTGACAGACAAAACTTACTTCCCGGCTATTGACTACTGCGCAAAAGAAGGAATAGTTTTGGGCGTAGGCGACGGAAAATTCAATCCGAAAGCAAACGTTACGTTCCAGGACGCCGTAACAATGCTTGTACGTTCTCTGAACTACACAGGTCTTGTTTATCCGGCAGGTTTCCTTGTAAAAGCAAATGACATAGGGCTTATCGGCGACAACGCGATATTCCCGATGAACGGCATCGTAGGCAATACCCCGATCAACAGATACCAGATGGCAATGCTCCTCTGGAACTATCTGTTCACAGTTAAAAACGAACTCATTATGGTCATAAACGCCGAAACCGGCGCTCTTGAACCCAGACAAAGCGACGAATTAGTTCTCACAAAATTTGGTTTCACCAAATATGAAGGTTATGTCACAGGTATACCCGGCTGGGCCGCTGACGTAGTAGTACCCGGACCCGGATCGATACCCGGATATGCGCTGACAGGCAAAAAAATGGCTCCCGCAACAGGAACTTTTGTAGCGGCTAACGCAAATGATATAAGAATCGGCTGGGCAAACTATATCAACTATACGGAAACCACTACTACTACTGGCACTACCATCAAATATAACTGGGCAGAAGGCAAAGCCGACTTCATCAAAGCCAATGTTGGACTTGCAGATAAAGATTTTGAATATCTGCTTGGCTTGAAAGTTCAAATATTTATCGACGTTAAAGCTAACCGTGTCAAGAAGATCCAGATACCCGCAAGAGTATTGGGCGATAAAATCGAAGTAGACGCCGCTCTTAACGATTCTGATTTCGGTCTGAACGACGACAAAAACGCAGTAAAAGAAGTAAACTGGCTGCAACTGGGCATTAACGAAGAAGATGCAGCAAAATATTATATCGGAGACGTAACTACTGCGGAATTCAATTATAACAATCTCTATATGTTTACTGAAGCTGATTCTATAATGAAAGACGCAGGCGTAGACCCGGCTGAATTCAGACTTAAAGAATCAGAGCCGCTGTTTGAATTGGCTAAATTCACCAAAGCTGCAAATAAAGCTAATTACAGACTCGAATACGTTAACAACGGAACCACAAACGGAAAAGATGATTTCTACTATGTATTCAGACCGTTTGTAGTAGGCGTTCGCGTAAAAGACAATGACGACGGCCAGATAAGATTCCTTCTGAATGCTACTACTGGCGACGGAGAAACAGTTGGAGCCAAAATGAAAGCAGCTGCCGCAAGATTCATGGATAAAGAAATAACAAAACTTGACGAAAAATCAGCTTATTTCTTCACCGCTTACGGCGAAAAACTTGACATTTACGGACAGCTCACAGCAACAGAAAAAGCAGTACCGAGATATGTTCAGGGCGGAAACGCATCATTCCTGGTCGGCACTGCAACCACAGCAACGAACGCAACTTTCGGTTTCGGCACATCATTGAGCAAAGCTCTCGGCTCGCTCAGTACCGCAGTCGGAAAAATAGCAAACAACAATGATTCTGAATATACTTTATTTGCAGACGACAACGGTGCATTCCTTGCCGCTTATGCGACAAAACTGTATGAAGATCCGGGCTATGTTGCTTCAAAATATGCTGTAATTATTGATACGCCCGCTGAATACACTTATGTTCCCGGTGTCGGCGGAGTTAAAGTATTCAATGTAGTATACGCTGATACGGGCGCTGCTGCTACCATATATGCATCTGAAGTAGACGGTATTAAACCTAAACAAAATGATGATTCAACATGGTTGGGTAACGGAACTGTAATACGTCTCTTGGGCGACAATAAAGTTTGCACCTATTATGAAGACAATTTCGTACAGGTAGCAAGCAAAGAAGAATACAAAGATATCAAGTATAGCGCAGACGATGACAACTATAACACAAATACTAAACTGGTAACCGTTGACACCAGAAGAGCGACAATAAACAGCGGCACAAAGATAGTTATTTATCAGGTTGTTGATAGAACTGTTGTAGGCGCCAAGGTTTATGTTTACACAGGTAATGACGCTGAATTGAACAGGGTATTGGGACTTGGCGGAGTAAACCACATAATGCTGGTAGCAAGAGATCCTCAGACGACGGGCAACAGCAACGTAGTAGGTTTTGCTAACTATGTATTCCTGCGGACCAACAAGCCCATTAACGCTCCCGCACAGCCGAATACCGGTTATGCTCTCATGAAAAATAATCCTAACAGGGGCGAAGGTTTCAGAATCGGAGACGATTGGTTCTATATAGGCAATGCAGGCCCGGGCGACGGAACAAACGTATGTAACGGACTCAGCTCAATTCAGTTCGGCGGCGCGTTTATAGAAATCACAACCGAAAAGAAAACAAACGCTTATAATACTACAGACTACAATGTTGTAAATGTTAAAGATACTACTCTCCAGGCTAACGAAGCCGGTGATAACTGGGGCGCAATAGCTGACAAAGTAATAGCAGCCGGTACCGATCATGGTACACTCTCAGGCAAACCGGGAACAACAGCGATCGACGCTGCCACTTCTAACTGGATAGTAAATCAATACGTCAGAATGTATGTTGGCGAAGTCACATCTTACAACAGAAACTCTCACATGGTTCTTAACAGCGTAGTAAAAACCGGCACAACACAGAAACTCGATGCATCTGACAATCCTGTGTTTGAAGCTGATGGAGTCACTCCTGTAATGGTAGATGTATTTACTACTACTGAAAAATTCCTGCCGCTCACTACAGACACATTCAGGTTCTATGTAAGAGGTTCAGGTGCTGCTGCAAATGCAGCCGGCGCTGATTTCAGAAGCCTGAGCAATGATGAGTGGAACAGAATCAAAGACGCAGAAGCTAAAGTTTATGCAGTTGTTTATACAGATAATTTTGACAGAATCCTCACTGGCGGTATTATAGTTAAATCTCTCGCTGATGGTACTGACGATGACAAAACTGCTGCAAAAGACTTATGGTTCTTCAGAGACTAATCCAAAGCAAATCTAAAAAAAGTATTATGATGTTTGAAAGAACATTGTAGATATAAAAGAAGAACCGCCGTAACGGCGGTTCTTCTTTGTTGTGTGTGGCAATCGCTAAAAAAATATTTAATGATGTTTGGTTGTTATAGTAATTCTACTTGAAAACCACCCCGCCCTGCGGGCACCCCTCCACAGAGGGGAATTATACAAAACTCCGGAATTGTGCGCAATTCCCCTCCCTGGAGGGGTGGCAAGCGTTAGCTTGACGGGGTGGTTTTGAACTTACTTTATTATATCTTGTAGGGGCTGGCGTCCCCGACAGCCCGCAAATCTGATTTTACGCCTTTTTTGTCGGCGGGACGTCGAGGACGCCGTCCCCTACGAATTTGTGTATTTTGTTTGTGCGGTGTTGACATTTCTTGCGTGATGTGTATAATATAATAAAGCAAATTGAAAAGTAAATTTCACGGGCGATTGATAATCGCCCCTACGATTTCATCTTTTTTGCCATACATTTGGTATATTATAACAAAAAATCAAATAAATTGTCAAGGGAATTATAAAATCATGAACAAGAAATTATTATTGCACACATGCTGCGCCCCGTGTCTGATCGGGTCGCTCCCGGTTATTGATAAAACCGGAAATTTTGATATATCCTGCTTTTGGTATAATCCCAATATTCACCCGTATATTGAGTATAAATCAAGGCTTGACGCTTTGATTGGTTACACGTCTGAAAATAATATAAATCTTATAATAAAAGATTACTACGGGCTTGTCGAATTTACGCAAAATGTTATAAGTAATTTAAAAGAACGCTGCGGATATTGTTATAATATAAGAATTAAAGAGACTGCGAAATATGCGAAAGAAAACGGATTTGATATGTTTTCGACGACTTTGCTTGTCAGTCCGTATCAGAATCACGAAAAAATAAAAGAAATCTGCGAAAAATACGCGAAAGATTATGAAATCGGGTTTTTGTGCGAAGATTTCAGAGTGAATTTCAGAGAGGGACAAAAATCCGCGAGGGACAAAAATATTTATATGCAGAAATACTGCGGCTGTATATTCAGTGAACAGGAAAGATTTTTACGCCAAATTTAACAAAATCTTATTGATTTTTGTTGAATTGTATGATATAATTTAAACTAATATAATTTTTTATAAAAATTTATTTCAGGAGGATTATAAAAGTATGGCATATTTTATCACAGACGATTGCATATCTTGCGGAGCTTGCGAATCGGAATGCCCGGTTGAATGTATCAAAGAAGGCGACGGCAAATATGTTATAGACAAAGAAGTATGCACCGAGTGCGGCGCATGCGCGGGAGTATGCCCCGTAGACGCGGCACAGCCGGGAAAATAATAAAAATTTCTGTAGATAGGGGCGGGGTTTTCCCCGCCCCTGTGATATTAGGGAATAGTAATTATGCTGTTATTGAATGAAAAAAATTTGCGGAGCGATAAAATAAACGAAGATTTGATTATATATCAGATAAAAAACGGGCTTTTATTCGGGACCGACGCTTTAAAACTCGCCGATTTTATCTGTCTTGAACACATGGGTATATATAAAAACGCCGTTGAATTCGGGACAGGTTCGGGAGTGATTTCTCTGATTCTCGCAAAACGCGGCAAAATAAATAATATTTACGCAGTTGAAATTCAGGAGATATACGCCGAACTCGCAAGATATAACATAGAATATAATTATCTTTCGGATAAAATTAAAATAATTCACGGCGATTTGAAAGACTGCGATAATTTATTTTATGATTGCGATACAAGAATATTGCCGCATTCTGCTGATATGATATTCACGAATCCGCCGTATATAAAATACGACGGAAAAACGTCGGGAAACGGGGGAATATTAAGCGGTTTGGATTATAAAAATATATCCCGGCGCGAGATTGCATGTAATATTAGCGATATATTGAAATCAGCGGCAAGATTATTGAAAAACGGCGGGGATTTTTATATTATATATCGTCCGGACAGGTTCCAGAGTTTATTTTCGGCGATGGTTTTTAATAATATAACGCCGAAAAAAATCGTTTTTGTTTACGCGAACAAAAGCAATAAAGCCAGTCTTGTATTGATAAAAGGCAGACAGGGCGCGGGAGAGGGATTAATCGTCGAGAATATTTTTATATGAGGGCATGTCGGACATAGAATAATAGCGCGGGGAATTTATATTTTATACACAAGTTTTATTTATTAAATTTCAGGAGACAGAAAAATGTTAAGTGAAGCATTACAAAACTTTTTGTGGAATGCAAAACAGCCATGGTTTAAAGTAGCCTATAAAATGTACTGGACGCAGTTGGCTGATATGATAAATCTTGATAATCTGAAAATTCTCGATTTCGGCAGCGGTTTCGGGACTACGTCGAATTATTTGGCGAAAAATAACGAAGTTATTGCGATTGAGCCAAACGCGGATATGATAAAAGAACGCGAGCGGGAAAATAATTACACGCAGATAAACGGCACAATAGAAAAGTTAAAAGAATTCGGAAATAATTATTTTGACGTTATAACTTGCCATAACGTATTGGAATTTTCGATGACATACGGTACGGAACCGTCGGAAATAGTGAAAGAATTTTCGCGTGTTCTCAGGAGCGGTGGTATTTTATCTGTAATAAAACATAATAAAACCGGGAGAGTTATTCGCACAGCCGTTTTTGAGAATAATATTGACGAGGCGTTATTATTGCTTGAAGGCGGGGAGAGTTCAAATACTTTTGGTAAAATAAATTATTATGATTCAGAAGATTTAGCCAAGTGGGGCGGTAATATAAAAACAGAAAAAATATTAGGCGTGCAGACTATATACGGATTGCAGCAGAATAACGATATAAAATACGAGCCCGACTGGGTTGACAAGATGTTTGACCTTGAAATGAAATTGTGCGATTTGGAGCCGTATAAAAATATTGCGTTTTTACATCACGTTTTATTGAGAAAAAATTGAGGTATTTAAAATGGGAAACAATTCGTTTTTTGCGTTATTATTCAGATTGAAATATATAAACCGTTGGGGGCTTATGAGAAATTTCAGGACGGAAAACGTTTCTGAACATTCTCTTGAAGTCGCTATAATCGCGCACGCCCTCGCCGAAATCGGCGTCGCGTATTTTAATAAAACTTATGATCCCGCAGAGATTGCATTAAAAGCCATATATCACGACGTGTCTGAAATCTTCACCGGAGATTTGCCGTCGCCGATAAAATATTACACGGACGAAATGAAAAAAAGTTATAAGTCAATAGAAAGCGAAGCCGAAATAAATCTTTTATCTAAATTACCTGAAGAATTAAAAAAATCTTATGAGAATATAATACTGCACGGTGAAAACATTGATTCTATAGAATATAAGATAATAAAAGCAGCAGATAAACTCTGCGCTTATATAAAATGCCTTGAAGAAGTAAATTCCGGCAACCGTGAATTTCTAAAAGCCGAAGAAGATATATATAAAACCCTTGACACGACGGGGCTTGATGAGTTAAAATATTTTATAGATAATTTTCTGCCGTATTTCAGCAATACGATAGACGAGATATGATTTTTAAATTATGTTAGATATTAACTAAATGCAGATAATTTATATAATGTACAGTGTGTGAATTGTAGGGAACGCGCCCCTGCGCGTTCCGCCGATAAAACCCGCGTAGAATCAGACACGCGGCACGTCGAGGGCGGCGTGCCCTACAAAACAACCGCAACGGAAAATAACCATTTTCTTCCCTAAGCAAATTTTATTTTTTAATACAATCATTTGATACAACATAAAAATAAAAATTATTTAATCAAAAAAGGAGAAAAAATTTATGAAAATAGGCGTAATGGTAGAATCTTTTAAAAGCAGTTCTATTGATTCGATAGTTGAATCAAATAATCCCATGCAGGCATTTACTACGGGAGTAAAAAAAGCGTCTGAGCTCGGAGCGGCGGGAATACAGGCATACGCGACTTTCGGCGCGTTGAGATTCGACGAGATGAACAAAACAAAAATAAAAGAAGTATTGGATATAGTAAAATCAAACGGGCTGATTTTTTCGGCGATATGCGGGGATTTCGGCGGTCACGGCTTTGAGGACAAAGCAGAAAACGAAAGCAAAGTCGAAAACTCAAAAAGAGTGCTCGATTTAGCCAAAGAACTTGAATGCGATATAGTCACGACTCATATCGGCACAGTCCCCGGCGAAGAATGCGAAAAGAAAGATATAATGCGAAAAGCGTGCAGGGAACTCGCGGTTTACGCGGATTCTATCGGCTCGGCGTTCGCAGTCGAGACAGGTCCTGAACCATGTGTAACACTCGGCGCATTTCTTGATTCTCTCGGAGCTATGGGCGTGAGAGTTAATTTTGACCCTGCGAATCTTGTCATGTGCGTTGCGGACGACCCTGTAAAAGGCGTTGAAACTCTCAGCAAATATATAGTGCATACTCACGCCAAAGACGGGATTATGATAGGCGACAGAGAGGGCTGGGAAGAATTGCCGCTCGGCAAAGGCGGAGTTGATTTTGACAATTATCTTCTCGCTCTGAATAAAATAGGCTATACAGGATTTTTGACTATCGAGCGCGAAGTCGGCGACAATCCTGAGGCTGATATAAAATTAGCAAAAGATTTCTTGACTGAAAAGCTGGTTAAACTTGGATTGAACGGATAGTATAATGAAATTCAAAGGGATTATATTTGATTTGGACGGGACAGTTGCGGACACGGGCGCAGATTTGTCAAACGCTATAAATTTAATGCTCGAAAGTTTAGGCTTTGAGAAAAAAAGTCAGCAAGAGATATTAAAGCATATAAATTTCGGGGCAAGAGCGTTTGTCAAAGGCTGTCTGCCCGACGAAAAATTATTGGACGAAGCGTTAAAACGCTACATGAAGTTTTACTCTGAGCATTGTTTTGAGCAAACAAGATTATACGACGGGATTGCCGAACTCATTGAATCTCTTCATGTGAATAATATAAAAATGTGCGTGCTGTCAAACAAGCCGGATATTATGACTAAAAAAATAGTTAAAGGGCTTTTAAACAAAAGTTATTTTATAGATATTCTCGGCGGAAGCGAAAGATTTCCGCACAAGCCAAAGCCCGATTCGGCTTTATATATGGCTGAAAAAATGGGAATTGCGCCTGATGAAATATTATATATCGGCGATTCTGACGTTGATATGAAAACTGCTATAAACGCCGGAATGTTTCCTCTCGGCGTAACGTGGGGATATAGACCTGAGAGTTTTATTGTTGAAGCCGGAGCGAAGAAAATCGTGCATAGTCCGGGTGAGATTTTAGATTTTGTTTTGGAATAATTATTTGTAGGGAACGCCGCCCTCGGCGTTCCGTTGACAAAACCAACGCAAATTTATATTCGCGGAACGCCGAGGGCGGCGTTCCCTACAACAATTATTTTATGGAGGAATAAAAAATATGCTGCCATTTAAAATAAATCTTGAGGGAAAAACTGTTGTGATAACAGGCGGAGGCGGGGTTTTATGCTCGGAATTCGCGTACAGTCTCGCAGAGTGCGGCGCAAATATTGCGATTATTGATATAAAACTTGAGAACGCGCAAGCCGTCGCGGATAAAATCGGTGCAAATTCGATTGCGGTTCAAGCTGACTGCCTGAGCAAAGAAAGTTTGATAAACGCAAAAAATATTGTCGATGAAAAGTTCGGCTTGTGCGATATTTTAATCAACGGCGCGGGCGGAAACTCCCCCAAATGCACGACGACGAAAGAGTATTTATTCGATGAAGATTTGGAAAATCCAGGAGAAATAACAACTTTCTTTGATTTATTGCCGGAAAATTTGAGATTTGTGTTTGATTTAAACTTTACAAGCGCAGTCCTGACTACTCAGGTTTTCGCAAAAGATATGAAAAACAAGAAAGATTGCGCGGTTATAAATATATCGAGCATGAACGCTTTTACGCCGCTCACAAAAATCCCGGCGTATTCAGCGGCAAAAGCGGCTGTGTCGAATTTCACGCAGTGGCTTGCGGTGCATTTCTCGAAAGTGGGGATAAGGGTAAACGCGATAGCTCCGGGATTTTTCGTAAGCGAACAAAACAGAAATTTATTGTTTGACAAAGACGGCAATCCCACTCCGAGAGCACATAAGATTTTAGCGGCGACTCCTATGGGTCGTTTCGGCGAGCCGAAAGAGTTGATCGGGACGTTGTTGTGGTTGTGCTGTCCCGAAGCGTCGGGATTTGTGAACGGCGTAGTAGTGCCGGTTGACGGGGGATTTAATGCGTACAGCGGAGTGTGATATAATATGGGGTTTGATTTTTCGAAATATGATAATATAAAACAATTATGCAAAAATGGTGCATTGCGTTGGACTAATCACATATTCGCTCGGCTTTTACAGCGCAATATAAGTATGAACGATATTGAATATGCAATAATCAACGGTGAAATAATAGAATCATATCCTGATGATTATCCATATCCGTCTTGTTTGATACTGGGAAAATCGGGGAATAAACAATATTTACATGTTGTATGTGGGATAACGCCGAGGGAATTATATTTAATAACTGCTTATTATCCTGATCCTGACGAATGGACAGAAGATTTTAAGATGCGAAAGGAGAAAAAATAATGAATTGTTTTGTATGTAAAGGTATCATTGAAGATAAGCCGACTACATTTATGGTTGACTTGGGAAATTGTATTGTAATTGTGAAGAATGTGCCATCACAAGTATGCGTTCAATGCGGCGAAACTTCTTACACTAATGATGTTGCGAGGCGGCTTGAAAAGATTGTAAATGATATGCGAAAAGCTATAACGGAAATCGCTGTTGTAAATTACTCCGATAAGGTGATAGCGTGAAAGGTTTTGATTTTTCAAAATATAACCGTATTATTCTCGTCGGCAGTATGGGAAGCGGAAAAAGCTGGCTGTCTAAACGAATCGCTGAAATAACAGGCTATCCGTTATTTCACTTAGACGTTGAGCATTGGAAACCGGGTTGGGTAGCGGATTCAAAAGAAGAAAAAATCGCGCGTCAGCAAGAGATAATAAGCGGTGAAAAATGGATTATCGACGGCAACTACGGCAGTACAATGGAATTGCGGTTTGCGGCGGCTGATTTGATTATTTATCTTGACATTAACCGTTTGGTCTGCATGTGGAGTGCGGCAAAACGCACAGGCAAGAAGCGTTCGGATTTGCCTGATTATTTAGAAGAACCCAAAGTGACAAGCAAAGTTTTTTTAGATATATGTAAATGGATATGGCAATTTCGTAAAAAAAGCGGGAAAACTATCATGTCTCTGCACGAAAAATATCCCGAAAAAGAGTTTTTGCATATCAAAAGCAGACGGCAGGTTAAAAAGCTTTTGAAAAATACAGGAGGAGAATCATGTCAAAAATAACAATAACCGATATTGAATATAAAAATTATGGCAAGTGCAAAGTTATATCAAACGGACTTTTTGAGATGTACGTCACGGTTGATATTGGTCCGAGAATTATAAAAGTGAATCTGACCGGCAAAGAAAATCTTATGTTTAATGATATTGACAGGGCGATGTGCGAAGATGTTTCGTCTGTATTCGGCGAGGGCAAAAACTGGTATATCTACGGCGGACACAGATTATGGGTAAGCCCTGAGGATATGCCGAAAACTTATTATCCCGATAACGAACCTGTCGGTTTTAAAATCAATGCAAATAAAATTTTATTTACGCCGCCGCCTCAGAAAGTCAGCGATTTGCAGCACAGTATCGAAATAGAGATATACGAAGATAAGGCATGTGCAAAAATCACGCATAAAATCGTGAATATCGGTAAAAAAGAAGTGACAGGCGCAATCTGGGCGTTGTCAGTCATGGCTCCGGGCGGGACTGTGATATGCCCTCAGCCCGACGAAGACACTGGCGTTTTAGGCAACAGATGTATAGCTTTATGGCCCTATACGAGACTGACTGACAGCAGGGCGAATTTTTTTGACAAATATATCACGGTCAAACAAAATAAAAATATAAACGAAAAGTTTAAATTCGGGATAAACAACACAAAAGGCTGGTTAGCTTATCAAAATCACGGGCAGATTTTAAAAAAATCATATAACCCAAATCACCCTGACGGAATTTATCCCGACTGGGGAATGTCAACGGAAATATTCACAAATCATTTGTTTGCCGAAGCCGAGACTTTATCTGAACTTAAAACGCTCAGACACGGCGAATTTATCGAACATACGGAGATATGGGAGTTGATTGACGCGTCTGTTGATACTGACGTTGATTTCAAGTGCGGCGAACAGGATAAAATTGATGATTATGTGAGAAAATATATAATATAAAATATAATAAAAATCTTGGAGAATAAAATTTTGATAATACAATTAGAAGAAGCAAAAAAAGAACTCGCCGATTTAATCGCTCAAATAAAAGAACTCGGCGAAAATATAAAAATAAAAGATTCGGAAAAACAGCAGCAAGAATATTCGGACAAGATAAATTCCGACGGATTCTGGGACGAAATCTCAGAAGCTAATGATATATTAAAAAAATCAAAGATTCTGTCAGAAAAAATCAAGGATTTCAGAAATCTTGAAAATGTCGCGGAATCGGCGTATGAACTTGTTATTATGGCAATTTCGGAAAACGACGAGAGTTTAACGTCTGATATTTTAAGGGAAATAGCTGAAATTAAATCAGAATTTTTAAATTTGGAATTAAAAACTCTCTTAGACGGTGAATATGACGGGAATAACGCGATTATCGCAATTCATCCCGGAGCGGGAGGAACTGAAGCTCAGGACTGGGCTGAAATGCTTTATCGAATGTATATGCGTTATTCAGAAAAGCACAGATATAAATTAAAGCTGCTCGATTATCTTGAGGGGGACGGCGCGGGAATAAAATCCGTGACTTTTTCGGTATCCGGCAAAAACGCTTACGGGTATCTCAAAAGCGAAAACGGGGTACACAGGCTCGTGAGAATTTCGCCGTTTAACGCCGCGGGAAAACGCATGACGTCGTTTGCCTCAGTTGAAGTCATTCCCGAAGTTGACGACGAAGAATACACTAAAATAGAAATAAAGCCCGAAGATATAAGAATCGAGGCGCACAGGGCGAGCGGAGCGGGGGGACAGCATGTAAACAAGACTGATTCGGCTGTCCGGATAGTTCACATACCGACAGGAATAACTGTCGGCTGTCAGAGCGAGAGAAGCCAGACCCAAAACAGGGAAACCGCCATGAAAATGCTGAAAAGCCGGCTTTTGGAGATAAAAGAGCGCGAGCATTTAGAAAAAATCGACGATATAAAAGGCGAGAAAGCGAATATCGAGTGGGGTTCGCAGATCAGATCGTATGTATTTATGCCCTACACTCTTGTCACAGACAAACGCACAGGATATGAAAACGGCAATGTCGCGGCTGTCATGGACGGGGATTTGGACGGGTTTATAAAGGCGTATTTGAGCAAGAAATAAAAAGAGGATTTTTAATGAATGAAAAACAGGGAAAAGTAATAATAATCGGCGGTTGCCCGAGAGCGGGGAAAACAACGCTGTCTGTAAAATTAGTCAAAAGCGGCTTGGGATTTTCTAAAATATCCGGCGACTCTCTCGGCGACGATTTGTTAAGCAATTCCGAGCAGGTAAAAACACTTTTAGGAAGTTTATTAGAAGATGCCGGAGCATACGGGATAAATTCAGTTTTTGATTATTACCCTGACAGTTTTACTTTGGACGATATTTATAAACTGCCGTTTAAAAATAAAATAGATATGTATTTTCTCGGATTCCCTGATATTCCGGTTGAAGAAATAAAATATAATATTAAACATTACGCCAAACCTCCGGACTGGATATATTATTGCGCCGACGATTATATCGGAGAAGTTGCCAAAAGAATATATGATTTTAATATAAAATTAATAGAACAATGCAAAAAATATAATTATAGATTTATCAATACGGGCGTAGGTGAAGACAGAAACGTTATTTTAGATTCTCTGTATAATGAAATAAAAAACAAAATATAGGAAAAATATTAAATATATATAAATTTAAGGAGGCTTAATTCAATGAAAAAAATCAAAAATTTTAAATTGTTCGCGGGAATTGTTTTGTTTGCGAAAGCGTTTATGCTGCTGACTGTGATGATTGTTTTGTCAATACAGAAAAAAAGCATACCGAGAGCAATTATCGCGGTATTTACGGCTGTAAGCGTTACGTCCGCGTTGCTGCTGATTTCTTACAGGCAAGAAGAACTAAAATGCAAAAAGCTCCGTGAAATGGACGCTTTTTATGATTATGACTACGAATCGGCATATAATGGATTAGACGACGATGACGAAGAAGAAGATTTCGGGCTTGGACTTGACGAACATTTAAACGCGATAAATTAACAAATAAAATATAAGGAGATACAAATAAAATGCAATCAGAAACTAACGATAATATTAATAATATTAAATTAACTATGGACAAACTCGTCGCTCTGTGTAAAAACAGGGGCTATATCTACGCGGGTTCTGAGATATACGGCGGCCTCGCGAATACATGGGACTACGGTCCCCTCGGCGTTGAATTTAAAAACAACGTCAAAAAAGCATGGTGGAAAAAATTCGTGCAGGAATCAAAATATAACGTCGGGCTCGACTCGTCGATTTTACTTAATCCGCAGGTCTGGGTTGCTTCCGGCCACGTCGTGAATTTTAATGACCCGCTGATTGATTGCAAAGGCTGTAAAATGCGCCACAGGGCAGACAAATTAATCGAGGACTGGGCGAAAGAAAATAATATCGCAGTCAAAGTCGAGGGCATGAAAAATGAAGAAATGACTGAATATATCAAAGAAAATAACGTCAAATGCTCTTATTGCGGCAAATCTGATTTTACGGATATACGCAAATTTAACATGATGTTCAAGACTTTTCAGGGCGTGACAGAAGATTCTCAGACGCAGTTATATATGCGCCCCGAAACTGCGCAGGGTATATTTATAAATTTTAAGAATATACAGAGAACCACAAGAAAAAAAATCCCGTTCGGCGTTGCTCAGATCGGCAAATCGTTCAGAAACGAAATCACTCCGGGTAATTTTATATTCAGGACAAGAGAATTTGAACAGATGGAAATGGAATTTTTCTGCAAGCCCGGCACTGATTTGGAATGGTTCGATTATTGGAGAGAATACTGCAAAAACTTTTTATTAAATCTCGGCATAAAAGAAAATAATCTTAGATTAAGAGATCATGAAAAAGAAGAACTGTCGCATTATTCTAAAGCTACGACGGATTTTGAGTATTTATTCCCGTTTGGCTGGGGAGAATTATGGGGAGTCGCCGACAGGACAGATTTTGATTTGACGCAGCATATAAAAGAATCCGGTGAAAATCTTGAATATAATAATCCCGACGCAGGCGAAAAATTCGTGCCTTATGTCATAGAACCGGCAATCGGTGTTGAGAGATTATGTCTTGTTTTACTGTGCGACGCATACGACGAAGAAGTCGTAGGGCGCGACGACCTCGGCGCGCCGAATGACATAAGAGTTGTTTTAAGGCTGCACCCTTTTGTCGCGCCGATAAAAGCCGCTATTCTGCCGCTCTCAAAAAAACTCGCCGAACCCGCGCAGAAAATATACGACGAACTCTCGAAATATTTCACGGTCGATTACGACGACGCGGGCTCTATCGGCAAGAGATACAGGCGGCAGGACGAAATCGGCACGCCGTTTTGTATAACAATAGATTTTGACACTCTCGAAGATAATACAGTCACAGTCAGGGATAGGGACACTATGTCGCAAATCAGGATTAATTCCGGCGAAATATATAATTATATATTTGAAAACACTAAATTTTAATCAAACTTTTAATCAAAATACACAGAAATTTTATAGTCCATTCAAGTAATTTTATAATATATGGCTTGACATAATTTGAAAATCGTAATAAAATATAAATGACGCACAGATTTTTCAGGCTTTAGGATTTTATAAAATAATAAACATAAAAGAGAAAATCAGGAGTGTATATTTATGAAAAGCAATCAAAATAATATTATTAAAATCATTGCCCTCTTTTTGGTCATGGCATTGATTGCATGCGTTTTTATTTCGTGCGGAGAAAAAAACACGGATACTTCCCGCGAGAATGATAACGACGACAAAGCCGAAAACCCAAATTCGGATCAAAACGACGAGGAAAACGCTGAAGAAGTCAAGCTTCTGCCGGATTTGCCCGATGTTAATTACGACGGCTATACTTTTACTTTTTTGGCTCACAAAGAGGGCGCGTCAGGCTGGGACTGGGTAGGCGACGAAGCGAGGGAACTCGTAGCTGAAATGCAGGACGGACAGGAAGTCCAGAACAGCGAGCCTATCAACGACGCGGTTTACCAGAGAAATTCTGTCATAAAATCAAGATACGGAATCGAAATCAAAATGGTCTCTGATACCGGGGAAAACAGCACCCTTAAAAAAATAGTAAACGCCGGAGACGACACTTACGACGCAGTTTTGATTTTTAACAACAATGTCCCCGGGGTCGTTACGGGCAATCTTCTCATGGAAGTTTCACAGCTGCCGTACATAGATTTGGATAAACCCTGGTGGGACGACGGCGTAAACGCTATGTCGGTCGTTAATAAGCAGTATCTTTTAGCCGGCGATTTGCTTATATTAGATAACGAAGCGACTAACGCCATGATATTTAACAAAGATTTAATGGCGGATTTAGGCATGGATCTGCCCTATCAGTCAGTCAAAGACGGGAAATGGACGTTTGATAAAATGATAGAAATGACAAAGGACGTTGAACTTGACTTGAACGGCGACGGCAAACTGGATTATCCCGACGACAGGTTTTCTATGATGGTATTTAATGATACGCTTCAGGCTATGTTGATTGCGGGCGGCGGACTGCTGGCTGACAAAGACCCCGACGACGTGCCTTATATGTGTTTTGCCGAGCCGAGGAATCTTCAAGTTCTCGAAAAAGCTATGGATTTGATGTATACAAATTCAAATCCGGGAGTTTTTAACGTCCAGTCGGTAGGGGCAGGTACGGGAAACGTGACATGGATGAAAGTGTATTATGACACATTCATGGAAGACAGGGTATTGTTCATGTGGATAAGAATGAGGGTGGTCGAAGCTTTCAGGGGAATGGATTCAAACTTCGGCATATTGCCTATGCCCAAATACGATGAAGCGCAGGATAATTACTGTAGCTTAGTCAATCCGTACACCGGGGTTATGCTCGGGGTGCCGAAAACTACGGGCGACCCTGAAAGGACAAGTATAATTCTCGAAGCTTTGTCGGCCGAGAGCAAATATACGCTCCAGCCCGCGTATTATGATATAGTGCTCAACAGAAAATTCGCGAGAGACGAAGAATCAAGCGAAATGCTCGATATTATATTTAATACGCAGGTATATGATATAGGCGGGGTTTACAGTTTTGGCAGCGTATTCTCTGATTTCTGCAATCTTGCGGGTAAACAGGACAGAAACGTCATATCTTATTATGACAAAAAAATCGGTTCGATGGAAAAAGCGATAGATAAAGTCGTCACTCAGTTTGAAGCGTTGGACGATTAAAATAAATAATAATATCGTAGGGGGCGAATTATGTTTATGTTCGCTCCTACGAATAGGTTTATATGATTTTTTATAAATTATAGTGAAACAAGTTATAGAAAACCCCACCGCCGCATTGATTGGCGTGAACTGCATGTGAACTACGTTCACATTCGTTACACGTTCGCGGCACCTCCCCTGTCAGGGGAGGCTTTGGGCGCAATATCCCCTGCCTCCCTTGAAAGGGGAGGTGGCACCGCGGTGCCGGAGGGGTTGGCTGTAGATATGCTTTTCTTCTTGTTTTATTATTATAATAAATTGCAGTTGCAATAATTTTTTGAGAGGGATAATATATATGAAAAAAATTATATTGCTTATGCTTATTGCGGCAATAATTGCGGGTATATTAATTTCATGCGGGGGAAATGCGCAAAACAGTCCCGACAATAATAACGATAATAAAAATGGCAATGAGAATAATGAAAACGCCGAGAATAATCAGGAAAGCGACCAGCCCGGCGACGATAATACCCCTGCGGACGCACGAATAGAGCCGGATCTTCCCAGTGACGCGGATTTCGGAGGTTACACGTTTACTTTCCTGACGCACCTGTACGAAGGAGCCGACTGGGTTGGGCCGCTTCCGATTGAGATTATATCAGAAGAAGAAAACAGCGAGCCGATAAACGACGCGGTTTTCAAAAGAAATCTTAAAATAATGGAAAAGTATAATATAAATATTGACATGATAGGGATTGCAGATGAAAGAAACGCTATGAACAAAGCAGTAAAATCCGGTGATGATGTATATGATGCGGCTATTATGTTTAATAATAACGTCCCGGGGATTGTGACGGCTGAGTTACTGACTAATATCGAGAATCTGCCGTATATAGATTTAGATAAGCCGTGGTGGGACCCGGCTGTAAACGCTATGTCGATAGACCACAAAAATTATCTTTTAGCCGGCGATTTATTGATACTCGACAACGAAGCGACAAATGTTTTGCTGTTTAACAAAGATTTAATGGGCGATTTAGGCATTGACCTGCCGTATAATTTAGTAAAAGAAGGCAAATGGACATTTGACGTTATGAACGATATGATAAAAGACACCGCGTCTGATTTAAACGGCGACGGTCAGATGACCGCTTATGAGGACAGATGGGGATTTGCTACATATAACGATACGTTTCATGCCCTTCTCGTGAGTGGCGGCGGGGCTCTCGCAGTTAAAGACAAAGATGATATACCGTATATGGATTTTGCAAGCGAAAAAAATTTAGCCGTGCTTGAAAAAGTCATGAATTTATTATATAATCCGGAATATGTATTAAATGCTCAGGCTCCTCCGAAAGGCGGCAGCGGCGGTGATTTGACCAAAGGCGATGAAATTCATGTAAAAGGGTTTGAAGAAAACAGGATTTTGTTCATGTGGACAAGAATGAGGTTTGTCGAATTTTTCAGGGGCATGGAAGCTAATTTCGGAATAATTCCGTTGCCGAAATTCGACGAAGCGCAGGAAAAATATTATAGCGTGGTAAATCCCTACACGGGAGTGCTTCTCGGGGTTCCCAAGAGCGCGTCGGATTTAGACAGGGTCAGCATAATTCTCGAAGCCCTTTCAGCCGAGAGCAGATACACTCTCCAGCCAGCATATTATGACGTTGTATTGACGAGAAAATACGTAAGGGACGAAGAATCCGAAGAAATGCTTGATATTATATTTAACTCAAGGGTTTATGATATAGGCAGCGTATATAGTTTCGGCAACGTGTTTATAGATTTTATAAATTTAGCCGCAAAAAACGACAGAAATATAATTTCTTATTATGACAAAAAAATCGGCGCAATGGAAAAAGCGATAGATAAAATAGTAAATATTTTCCAGTCAATGGACTGATTAATATATAAATTTATTGGCAAGCCAAAATAAATAAATTCAAGGAGCGAAGTTTATGCAAAAAATAAAAAGAATGCTGTCTCTTATGTTAGCCGTTTTATTGATTTTCGGCGTATTGACTGCATGCGGCGACAAAAAATCAAAAGACGCGGGAGTAGACGAAACGCCGGATAATAATTTGACAAACGCCGACGACGCACAGAACGAGGGCTCAGATACTGAATCTGAAGCGAGAATACTGCCGGATTTGCCGGACGACGTAAATTTTGACGGGCATGTGTTTACAGTTCTGACCCACAGGGAAGAGAGCGACGACTGGCTCACGCCAGAACCAAGAGAGATCGCCGCTGAAATCGAAGAGACCGATGAGCCGATCAACGACGCTGTTTACAGAAGAAACGAAATTCTGAAAGACAAATATAATATTGATTTTGCTATTGTCTCAAACCCGGACGAGAAAGGCCAGCTTAATAAGACCGTTAAATCCGGCGACGACGCTTTTGACGCGGTTTTGATATTTAACAATAACGTCCCCGGAGTTATAACCAGCGGGAATTTGCTTAACGTCGCGAATCTGCCGTATATAGACTTAGACAAACCGTGGTGGGACGCGGGCGTAAACTCTATGTCGATAGACAATAAAAATTATCTCTTGGCCGGCGATATGCTGATACTCGACAACGAAGCGACAAACGCGCTGCTGTTCAACAAAGATTTAATGAGCGATTTAAGCTTGGAATTGCCGTATAATCTGGCAAAAGAAGGCAAGTGGACTATGGATAAACTCGACGAATATATAAAACAGGGGTCCGCCGATTTAAACGGCGACGGAGTGATGAAACCCGACGACGACAGATGGGGATTTGTCGGCTATAACGATACATTGCACGCTCTTCTTGTATCGGGAGGCGGGACTTTGGCGAGTAAAGACGAAAACGATCTGCCGTATATGGATTTCACATCACCCCGCAATTTGCAGGTAATAGAAAAAGCAATGGATATTATGTATAACAAGCCGGACGTTTTGAATATACAGTCAGATATATCCGATGGGGGCGCAAACAGCGTAAACTGGCTCAGGGCGTATCATTCTTCGTTTGAGGAAAACAGGGCGTTGTTTATGTGGGTCAGAATGAGAGTCGTAGAAAAATTCAGGGGAATGGATTCAAATTTCGGAATACTCCCAATGCCTAAGTTCGACGAGAATCAGGAAAATTATTACAGCGTTGTAAATCCGTACACAGGAGTTTTGCTCGGAGTGCCGAAAACTGCGTCTGACCCTGAAAGGACGAGTATAATTTTAGAGGCTATGTCCGCTGAAAGCCGTTACACGTTGCAGCCTGCGTATTACGACGTAGTTTTGCAGAGAAAATTTGCGCGTGACGAAGAATCGAGCGAAATGCTTGATATAATATTCGGCTCAAGGACTTATGACATCGGCGGGGTTTACGCTTTCGGCAATGTATTTCTGGATTTTATTACTCTATGCAATAAATCAAACAGGGATATTGTATCTTATTATGACAAAAGGTCAAACTCAATGGAAAAAGATATAAATAAAGTTATCGCCGTATTCGAAGATCTGGATTAAAAATATAATATAATAAAACAAAAACGGAGATTTAATAAATCTCCGTTTTTTTGCTGTTTATATTGTTTTCCCGTTATTTTGTTTGCCATTTTTCAAATAACGCTCTAATCTGACCGTTCAGCCATCCGTTTATTTTATAAATCCTCTCTTCTTCCTGAATCCTGCCACGCCAAATTAACTGGTTCAAATCATGTTCTAACTGATAGATTGTCAGGCGTTTTTCTATATTGGGTATATATAAAACTGCATGCAGATTTTCAACAACGGATTTTAATAATATTTCGAGATTATTGTCCGGAATTAAATAAAAATGCCAGTGAAAAAGATGAGTTAATTCAAAATCCGCCTCGCCAAATTGCGAGCACTCCCAATCTGTTATTCCAGCCAGTCTGCCCTTGTGTACAATAATATTTTTAGGGTGAAAATCGTTATGCAATAACCTTGCTCCTGTTTGATATTCCAGAGATCTGATATTTGCATAGATATAATCAAATGCCTTTGAAATCACTTTTTTGCTGTTTAATTTCAAATCAGTTTCAGACAGCCCGGTTCTTAACAGTTTTGCATACTCCAGATGGCCGTTTTTCCATATCCCCTTATATCTCGGAACAACAGGAATATAATGACCCATGTCATAAGACGTGTCAGTTATCGAATGCAATTCACTCAGAAATTGGGCGATTTCTTTTCCGATATTATATTTTTGTTCATCTGTAAGATTTTGTATAGCATTAAACAAATCATTGCCCTGGATATAATCAAAAAGCAAATGATAATATTTACGGTCTGAAACAGTAACTGATCCCGATGAATGAATTTTAGACACAAACGAAAGTGAATTTACTCTATAATTCTTTTTTTGTTCCGTCAATTCAGATTCCGATATTCTTAAAATATATTTTTCATCTAATAAATATTCGGTAAATTTGTCTTTTTCTTTAAATATTTTTATCGTTTCCGCAACGATATTCAATATTTTTAGAATATTATTTATCTCTGTTTTACTTAGCATAATATTTCTCCGTTTTAATTTAATTTTATAATTTATATTTTTCTTTTAAATTTATCAGTAAATCATATTGCCTGTCAAAAAAGTCGTTATCGGCTGTATCATAACCGTATATTTCCATTATTTTAGGCTGCATCTGAAAATGAAAAACGGCTATAAAATCGAAAAAAGCAGATATTTCCTCATTAGTCAATAAGCTGTGGCGCAAATAACCTTTCAAAAAATTATCTAATATAAATTTTGATTTTTCAAAAGTTTTATAATCGAAACTCGACCAGTCTGTATCATTGCAAAATAAAGTAACGTCATACATGGGAAAAGATAAATTAGACTCGTCAAAATCTACGATATATATTTGTTTTCCGCCGGTTTTAGTTTTGTGAATATTGCCCCGGTGCAATTCGCAGTGACAATATCCGCGGGGGAGATTATTTATCTTTTCCCACAATTTATCCCCGTAAGCATTAAACAATTCCACTCCGGGATAATTCTTTTTTTTCATTATTTCCACATATCTGTCAATGAAATAATTTTTGCCGCGTACTAATAAATGTCCCGTATAACTTTTCATTACCTGATGAAGCTGACCTATCAATTCGCCTGCCGCCTCGTTATCTTCAAGAGAAAATTCATCTAATTCTATAAAATCATACATGATAAAAATATATTCCCTGCCCTGCTCTTCTACAAGGATATACGGAATTCCTTCTTTAGTTAATATAACCGGTATTACCGGAAACTTATTTTGTAACAGATGCATTTGAATATATGCTGAATCTATAGCTGTTTCAAGATACGGCTGACACCCAATAGTCTTCAAAAAATATTTATTATTCGTGCCATAAACTGTATAAGAACAACTTCCGCCGTCACGAAAAAATTCTACATTTTGAATATTTATATCATAATTATTTTTTACTGCCTTGAGAACATTTTCAATCTTCATTCTGTTTTGCATATTTTTTTCTCCTTTTTAATTTTAAATAAATATTTCATACGGCAACTTAACGCAAAAAAGCTGTGGAAATTCCACAGCTTTGAATATTTCTATAAAATATTAATATGGAATTTATTGAATATATATAAACAAACGCACAATAAACAAACTTGTTATCTGACAAGTTTTATCATGTTATTTAATTTATAATTTCAATAATTTCCACGTATATCTATAATATAATGCTATATACTATCAGATATGCCGGACAGCTATCACCTCTCGGATTAAAAATATGTGTTAAGTTACCCGTATAAATAAATCTTAGCATTATTTTTTGGATATGTCAATAGTTCTTAAAATATTTTTAATAACTTTAATAATCTCTTGACAAAACAGATTTTTTATTATATAATAATAAACGGTTTTTAATTGAGATGTTATTTTAAGCCGGTGTGGCGGAACTGGCAGACGCCCGGGACTTAAAATCCCGTGAGGTTCATCCCTCGTACCGGTTCGATTCCGGTCACCGGCACCAAAATAAAAAGCATAACCCAAAAAAATAAGGGCGGCAATCTGCCGCCCTTATATACAACAAACTATTATATATAATATACGGAGAGATGGCTGAGCTGGTCTAAGGCGCACGACTGGAAATCGTGTGAGCGTTAATAGCGTTCCGAGGGTTCGAATCCCTCTCTCTCCGCCATGAGCTTCCTCGGACAGAGGAGAAAAGCCGCATTTTTGCTGGGCTTTTTAATACGGTTGAAATAGTCCTGCAACGAGAAATAAGTTTGCAGGGCTATTTGTATAAGCAGAAAACAATGGATTTATGCGGGGTTTTGTGCCGTGATTATGGTGGAGGATGTCGAAACGAACAGTATTCACGGATTAGATGAAAATTTTGTTGAATTTACAATAAATATCTTGAAAACAATGTTAATTTGTGCTAAAATAAATAAAATTAATTTTATTGGACAATATATCAAAATAAAAGGTGTTAAAAATCATGGGAAAACTTAATCAATCAATAAATCAAGGAGTAGGAGATATAGCTCGTGAAGTAAATCAACTTCGCGCAGATGAATTATTACATAATCTCATTAAGCAGGATATAAATCTCGAAAACGCACTGCAAGAATTACAAAATGTTAGGGATGTTGTTGCGCAACCCAAAAACCTCCAAGGGAGTATTAAAACGAAACACGGAATCATTGCTGAACATGCAGAAATTGGTTTTAACAATGCTGACAATTTGGTTGTGGGAAAGGAAGCCACTTATGTAAAAGAATCCAACCTTGCCTCTCCTATTGATTATTATCAAAACGAGCAGCCAATTCAATCAAAATTCGTGCAAAAAAGCCTTTCTATCGACTCAATAAATGAGCATCTTGCCAAATATCCTGACTTTTTATCAAGTCAAGGTGGTTCATATAATATTCCTCGTGATTATTATGAAAAAATCCAAGAATGGCGTAATCTTTCACCACGAGAATTAAATAACCTGCCAGCTTCTGAGGGCGGCGATGTCGCCCGTAATGTTGTTAAAAAAATCGAAGAATTGGAAAAAGTCAACAATGTAAAATTTGATGATGTTGTTAAACCGTCTCAAACTGCATACGACGAAGTTCAACTCGAAAAAATAGAAAATACCATTGACAATAAAGAACAACAAGTAAACGAAACCGACAAAGCTGAAAGGGATAAATATGAGCTTAAAGCAAGGGCTACACTCAAAGAAGGTCTAAAAGTTGCTGGAATCGCCGCTACTATTGACGGAGTATTGTCATTTGGAATGACTGTTATGTCAAAATTTAAGCAAGGTAAAAAGTTAAGCGAATTTAACAATGATGATTGGTTGGATATTTTCAAAGAAACAGGTATAGGCGTTGCAAGAGGGGGCATAACAGGCGGAGGTATTTACGCTTTGACGAATGCCGCAGGTATGGCTGCCCCGCTTGCAGCGGGAATAATAACCGCTACGTTTGGATTAATCAAACAGGCGATACACCTTGGCAAAGGAAAGATAAATACCGATGATTTTATTTATAATGTACAGCAGTTAGCGACTGATACTGCCGTTAGCGGTATAGGCGCGGCAGTTGGTCAAGTGATGATTCCTATTCCGGTTGTCGGAGCAGTTATCGGGTCAATTATCGCCAATAAAGTATTAGGTACAATACGGGAAAATTTCTTTGGCGGAAGTTATTATAATTTGGTAAATAGGGCGAAATATCAAAATGAATTATCTGCTACTTATAATCTTTTAACTAATTCTATGGAGCGCAGTCAGCAAACATTTGAAACGATGATACAAACTTATGTTTCGCAAACTCAGCAATTTCAGCAGTTTCAACAACAGGATATTATGAACCAAAACAAGTTAAAAGATTTGTCGGAAAGGATATAAGTGATATTATGAAATATGAAATAACTCCTGCTCCCGATGATTTAGAATATTTTTTATCACAAAATCGTGACGAGACAGAACGAATCGTGTCGGGAATGACATCTATCATTGATGCGAATGAAGAAACTCTCTCAGCACTACAGAATCAACAATGGTTTCAACGAATGTGGTACACAGCTTCTGGTAAAAATAAAGCGACTGTAAAAGAAATGGAACAGAATCGAGACAAATTAGCTACATATAGCGTTCAGGTTCTTCATAGACTTATGGAAGAAACGCGTATTTCTGATGCCATAATATCAAATCTAACTATTCGTTTGAATGAAATTTATTCATCTCATTTGAAATTACAAGAAATGATGTGTGATATTATGAACAAACTAAATGAGAAGATTGAAAGCGTTGATAATTATCATAATCTGATAACCGATATTCAAAATAGAAAATATGACTCCAGAAAAATCTTTGCGAATTTACTCAAAATTCTTTCCCGCTTCGATAAACGAACATTTTCCAATGAAGAATATCTTATTCGAATCAAAGAAACAATGGAAAAAAACAGATTTAACTTTTCTAAAACCATTAGTATTTATGATTGCGCGGAACAGATTCTTACCCTATCAGAAGAATCCGTCGGACAGGTTTATTTATTTGCTCAAAATCACACAGAAATTATTTTCATCCAATTTGCTTGCCGTTTAATTGAACAATATCACTTTGAGCCAAAATCAAATCGTCGAATAGTCCGAAACAATGCTATAAAAATAGCATTGGAAAATTGCGGTTTGACCGGAAACAAGTTATGTGTCATTAATGAATTATATGATGATATTAAAATATCAGCTATCAGTAAATTTGAAATGCTTAAAAAAAATTACGATCCTAAAATAGTTTCAAAAAAAGTACCTAAGCAAATTACAGAAAAAGAAAATAAAAAAAGTTTTCCTGAAATTATTTATAAAGCAGTTCAGTCTTTAAACAAACTTAATAAAAATAATTGAAAGTACGTAATACTATTGAAAAAACCCCTTGCCGTTCGTGAATACCTATGTCACCGCCATCTCTCCGCCAAAAGCCCGTAAATTCAAGGATTTGTGGGCTTTCATTTGGCTTTTTATGCCGCCCTATTTTACTGTTTTTACCTATTTTTACCTGCTGTGCCGCCCGGTACAAAATTCAAGTTTTAGGTTATACAAGATTCGTCGATATGCCGAGTGATATTCCTATTCCTTTCAATGTATGCCCTAATATTTGACTCACGGTGTAGAAGTCGCCCGTCAGTTGGCGCATATTCGTCGCCGCCGTATGGCGCAGGTCGTGAAATCGGATATGGGGCATTTCCAACGGTAATATTTATTTGTGCTACATTTATCAATGTTTCCTGTTTGCATTTCGGGCAGTACAACGGGAAATTCGTAAGTGTCGTATCTTGCCTAAGTTTATTACGGGTTTTGCTTTTACATACAGGACATAACAACCATTCTTTTTTATTCAAATTATATCATTCTGCTAATCGCGGCCATGTAAATGATTGGATTATACTTATTATCGGTTATTTAAATATTTGTTTTCTGTATCTGCTGTCGCCCATTGATTCCCAACTTCGCTTGACGAGTTCATTTGCATTGCTATCACTTTCCAAATCCAACAACCACCCGCCGGATTTGCATACGCGGGTCACTTCTGCGATTTCTAAATCACATTCATCGCCGATAACGCAAGCCGACATCACTATGTCGAACGTATTGTCAGGGTACGCCAATTCTTTGGCAATTCCGTCAACTACGCGCATATTTTTAATTTTCTCGCGCTTGATTTTGTCACGCATAAATTCACGGAGCGTATCGACAGGTTCGCTCGCATACACCCATGCGGCTTTTTCGGCGGCGGCGAATGAAAACCGTCCTGCTCCTGAGCCAACGTCAAGCACGATTTTATTTGTAAAATCCGTAAGTTCAAACAATCTCGCTTTACCCGATGCGTTCATAATACAGCTACACCAGCCGTTGGGACCATCCATGACAATTTCAGGATTCGCATACGAAATATAATCACAGCAATATTCTATCACAAAAATCTCGGCTTTACGCACTTCATCGGAGGTTACTTCTCCTGTGATATCCGCCGCGACTTTTGCTATAAATTCTGCGCGTTCCGGGCATTTTTTCATGAAATACCATTTTACTATGGGATTATATTTTAACGCAATCCCCATATTTCGCAGATATACTGTATCTGCGGCGCAATTATTTCCAATATCTCCAAATGCTTGTCTTATCTCAAACCGTTCTGTGAGTAAAAAATCATTAAAATCAAATTCTTCGCCTTTAATCCAAGACATATAATTTCTCCTGTTTTACCGGAGGGCTAAAATATAGTCACCCTCCCTGATTTATTTGTTTTGCCTCGACAATGACGATGCAGGGCACACCGCCGCCGCCGCAGTTATGGCGCGTAGATACCCCCAAAAGGGTTATGAAACGATGCTTATAACATACGTCAAATCAATTATTTTTAAGATATTCGATGAACGCAGTTGGATAAATATATTTATTGCCATCTTTGCCGACATACGCCGTATCAAAAAGTATTTGCACAATTTCGTCAGCCGTGAGTTCGGGTTTGACTTGCCACCCCATTGCCAAAACGCCTGTGGCATAGGGTATTGCCCAGCTTAAACCGCCCTGACCATCATAAGCGTATAAAAAATCTCCTTCGTTCAATACTTCTGCTATCGTTCTGTACCATACGGGTGCGCGAAGATTTTCCGATATGTCATCTCTCCACATACCGTTTAAATAACCCGGTGTACACAAAGTAATATCGTCCGGCTTATCAAAATTATATCCGCAAACATCAATAATTCCATTTTCATCTGAACAATCAAGGACTAAAATACCTGTTTCCTGCGCCTGCTTTACGCTATCAAGATATTTTTCACCGTTTACCCATAAGATAGCTGTATTCGACGGTGTGGGAGCGGATGAAATACTCACAACTCTTATTTTTTCACCATCAGGTAAAGTTTTATTTTTTTCGACAATCATATCAAGAACATCTGCGTATGATTCCGCGTCACTTTTTCCGTCGATATATTTTTCTGCTCTGCCGTAATAATAAACTTTCGCACCGGGCGCAGTTCCTATATTTTCTCCTACCAACAAGCTGGCAACGCCGGGTCCGTGTATAGAAGATATATTTGTACTTAAATTTGTATATTCGATTATTTTACCGTTATATTCAGGGTGGTCAATTATTATTGCTTTGTCGATTATCGCTACATTTACACCTTTGCCTGTTATTCCCTGTTCATGTATGGAACGAACGCCGAGTCCGGGATTTTTCCCGGCTTCTAACATATATTCCGGTTGAAATCTGCTGTCATTCGGCATTTTATCTTTCGGAGGAAATATTGTTTTTTCATCGAAATCAATGGAAAGAATAATATTTTTTAAACCGGATAAATCATAATTACGTAAATTTTTCCACTTTATATCGGCGTACAAATCTAAATATTTAATATTTGGGTCTTTTTTAAATACGAAATACACTTCACCGTATAAAGTAACTCCATCGCTCCATTTTACAAACAGATAATCTTCTCCGCCGATATTTTTAATTGTATAACTGCTCAATGTATCAGGATAATATGGATTTATGATATATCCTTTTGTCCATATTGTTTGATTCCACATACTGTTTCCGATGTTTACGAGGGGCGCCGAAAAATCAGAAATAATCGTTCCGTCCTCATAAAAACTAATGTTATTCCAATACATTCCTATATCAGGATTATTAAGAAAATTATTTATAAATTCTTCCAAAGTCGATTCGTTATAATTATTTTCTTCCCGGCAAATTACTATATCGCTTTCTAAATCCACAACTAATTCATCATAACTTCTGAACCATGCAAAAGATTCCCAGTTCCCCAATACTTTATTATCGGGAATAAATACATAATTGGTAATTCTCTCATAAAATCTGTTTTCGTCGTTTTCATAAGGTACAATTTCGATTTTTAATTCGGGATATACCATTTCTTCTATCATTTCCGTCATGGTTTCAACCGTTTCTATTGTTTTATCGGGCATTTTGTTTTTATCATTGTTTGTATTCGTGCAGCCTGATAAAAGCGAAAAAATAAATGTTAATGTAAAAAATATGCTCAATAATCTTTTCATATTTTAATTGCCCCCAAAAATATAAATGAATAATATTCGTTTGATTTGAAATAATTTACATACTTACAAATGCTTGTTATCGGTATTTATCTATCGTTTCATCACTCCATATTTGCGTTTCTATATAAGTATGGTCTGTCCAAAAAGACATATTTTCGGTGCGTATCGGCGGCATACCCTGTTTTTTTAAAATATCTATAATTTCATCATAAGTGTATAAATTGTACTTCGGTTCTTCCTCCATCCATGGCTTAAACGTGGGGAATGAATCGCCGTATGTGAATGAAAGCGTGCCTTTATCAAATTCGTCAATAGGAATTTTTATCACGCCGCAATCAAGATACCATTCATAGCCTTCTTCCAACTCATTTTCTGATAATATCCCATAATAAGGAACTTGCCGTTGTGGTTTACCGCCCTTTCTGATAAACATGGAGTAAGCGCGTTTCTCTACAATCCGGCGGTCAAATATATATTTTACATTAGCATAGCGCTTAGTAGAATAACGCTTAGCATATACTTCGCTTTGGGCGGCTAAATCAATTTGAACTTGTATTGCTTCATCATCAGTTAAGTCTGATAAATTCAAAAAAGGTCCTCTTTCCTTTTCAAAATAATGATATAGGTACATCATTTTTTCTCCTGCACTGATTATAATATTATGCTTGTACGGGAAACAAGATGCACATTTCAACGTCTTTTCCCTCAAATGCCCCGGTAGGATATACTTCAATCTCAAAATCATCGTAAATCGTTATTCCGTTTGTTTTCGCCCATGCTCTTATTTCATCATGGTTTTTAAACAAGTCGTCCATTTTGCGGCATGTATATTTAATATATTTCCCCGGCGGCACGACGAAAGAAACCCAATTTTCTTCCAAGACACCTATTTTTGTTACCGCGCACCCTGCGATATATTCATGCTTATCTGTAAGGAGATAGGCATTAACGCCATAATCTACAAGCGGAACGACTGCGTTTTCAATCTTATTCCGGTATTTTTCACCGTAAGTGTTCCACAATCCCTCAAGGCTTTCTACGGTCGCAGGAAGTCCTAATTTACGATAACTTAATCCAATTACTTTAATTTCTTCATCGATTTTGATGATTTCAATATTCATATTCCACCTCGTTCAAAATATAATCCTGTTTTTAGGAGGGAATAGTCACCCTCCTGTTTGTTTTTGTTGATTTTCTGGTAACTATAACTGTATGTTTCATAATCATCACTCCTTTGTTTAGTATTAATAAAATTATATCATAAGCATACAAAAATACAAGATAAAGTTTATTTATAATCATTTTTTACCTGCATATAATATAAATTCGTTTCGTTCTGTTTTTGTATTACTCCCTGCCGCATAGAACAGCAGGGAGTATGTTTATAATACGGTGTTGCAAGATTTTATTTAATAAGAAACCACGCTTCCCATTTAGATTCGGGGAAGTATTCTATGTCAATCCCTGCGAGTTCATAACCTGCGGCGGGTAAATATTCAGTTACGCAACGCCCCATAAAACTGCCGACATTTTTTTTGTGTTCGTCCGGTATAGTAAAAACAACGTAAGTGCCGCCGGGAACAGTTACAATGTCAAACCCATCTACGTTTTCCGCGCCATTATATAAAAAACCTATCGTATAGTCGAACTCCTCTGTTTTTTCTGCGGGCGTTGTAACGCACATATCATGTGCTTCGCCTTTTGCATATCTGCCGTGGAATTTATCGAACATTTTTGTGCTGTTCCATTCATTCCAAAGCGCGCCGATTCCGTTGTAGTGCGCGTCATTTACTGTTGTCATTCGTTTTGTTCTGCCAATCACTTGAAACGTTTCTTTTTCTTCAATTCTGTAATCCATTGATTCTACTCCTTTAAGTATAAATTTGAAGATAAGACGGGGAAAGACTTTAAGCGTTACGCCGTCGTCGCGCGCTGATTTCGGCGTTGTCCCATGCAGTTGATTAAATGCCCGTGAAAAAGAAGCGGGGGAATCATAGCCGTAACGCAAAGCGACATCAATAACTTTATCGTTATTCACTTGAATGTCATGCGCCGCGAGCGTCAATCGCCGCCGCCGTATATATTCTGACAACGGCGTCTGCGCCATGAATGAAAATATACGCTGAAACTCCCAAACAGAACAGTTCATGTACTGTGCCGCTGTTGAATAATCAATCTCGTCAGACAGATTATTCTCGATATAATCAATCGCCTGGTTCATACACTTTTGCCAATCCACTTATCTCACCTCCTGTAACAATTATATCATGGAGTTTTAGATTATTCTTTGCTTTTGGTGCATTTAAATGCAATGTTTATTTTATATATTATCCCAAAGTATATCCCTCGAATATAAAATAATTATACGTTACCTAAAATACAAACTACTTTTTATTTAAAATATTATACCATTTTTAGAGGTTTAACACAATGATAAAAAGTTAAATTTTTGTTTTTATATTAAAATATGGTTTTAATGAAACCATAGCGTTTACTCCATTTCGTTTATTTATTATATACGATTTATATAAGTGATTTTCAACAATATATCATAATTTGAATGTGTTTTTATTTTGTTTATTTTTATATGATATAATATATTTACTTTTATTTGCGTTGATATAATTATTTTTTGTAGTAGAAAAAATATTGTTTTTGACGAAGCGAATTTATATAATATACAGTCGGAACGGAACGGCGGAAATATATTTAAAGGAGAGGAATCATGAAAAGTTTCACAACATTAGATTTACAATATGCCCATAGGTTCTATGGGTTCAAAGGCGAAGCTCAGTATCTTCACGGGCATACGGGAATACTGACGCTTGAAGTTGAAGATACCGTTAATGCAGGAGTCAATATGGTATTCCCATGCAATGAAATCAAGAAAACCGCTTGGGAAGTATTGAAAAACTTTGACCATGCTCTTATCTTACGGGAAGATGACCCGTTGCTCCCCGCAATTCTCGGAGTATACGACGCGCAAGGCATTAAAAACGGCACACCGCAAAATACAATGAAAGGCGAGGCTTTCAAAACGGAGCTTGCCACAGCATACCCGGATTCCCGTTTGGTTGTCACGAAAGAAACAATGACCGTTGAGGGTATGATTAAAATTGTTTACGATTTGCTGAAAAACAAACTTAATATAGTTAAAATTACTTTTACAAGCGGAGTAAACGGCGCGGTAGAAGAATATGAGCCGAAAAATAGTATAACGCGTTGCCCGTTATGCGGTATTGCGTTAAACGAAAATGGCGTGTGTCCTAAATGTGGATATAAAAAAATAGTCTAATTCTTTTATTCATTCAAAAATTACTAACTGCCGTTCCGTACCGACTGTTATATATAAGAACATTCGTAACGTGCAATCCTAAAATCAATTTAATATATGATTATAAAAATTATTTACATTATGTTAAGGTATTAAACCGATTAATAATATTAAATAATATACACAAATAACAAAATAAAAAGAAAGATTTAGATTATATGAACATACTATACATTCATACGCATGACAGCGGGCGTTATATTGAGCCTTACGGATACAATATACCAACTCCTAACCTTATGAGCCTCGCAAAACAATCCGCGTTATTTCGTCACTGCTACTGTGCCGGTCCGACATGTTCGCCGAGCAGGGCGGCACTATTGACGGGAACGCTGCCGCATGTAAACGGTATGCTTGGACTTGCCCACAGAGGTTTTCAGATGAAAGATTACAATATGCACCTCTCGCATTATTTAAAAAAAGCAGGATATGAAACGGTTTTGTGCGGGGTACAGCATGAAGCCCCTGATGCCGGAATACTCGGCTATGAAAAAATACTGACAACAAATACCCCTGTAAAATCCCATTTCGAGCGGGATATTGTAAATGCCCGCGCCGTCGCGGAATATATAAGAAATTCTGCCGGCAAAACTAAAAACTTTTTTCTCTCGTTCGGAATGTTCAATACGCACCGCGTATTCCCGGACGTCAACGACGCAGGGAATATAGAAAATATATCAGATATAAAAGATATAAAACAGGATTACATAATGCCGCCGCATGTTATGTATGACATAAAGACAAACCGCGAGGATATGGCAGGGTATCACATATCTGCGAAAATAGCGGACGAATGCGTCGGCATAGTAATGGAGGCGTTAGCTAATTCGGGCGTTGAATATAATACTGTCGTTGTTTTCACAACCGACCACGGAATATCGTTCCCGCACATGAAATGCAATCTGTATGATACGGGAATCGGCGTTGCGCTGATGATAAAATATCCCGTCAGCCCCGCAAACGGAACATCAAACGATTGTTTAATATCTCACATCGACGTATTTCCTACCCTATGCGATTTATGCGGCATAGAAAAACCGGAATGGCTGATGGGCAAATCGTTTTACAGTATACTTAACGGCGATATGACCGAAATAAACGAAGAAATATTCGCGGAAGTTACATATCACGCTTCATACGAGCCTATGCGGTGTATCCGCACTCAAAGGTATAAGTTGATAAAACGCTATGATTATCACAACAGTATAGTTCCCGCAAATACAGACGACGGAAACAGCAAACAGTTTCTGTTGGCCGCAGGGATTATGTCCCGTCCTGTGGCAAGGGAAATGCTGTTTGATTTATATCTTGACCCGCTTGAAAGGGAAAATCTCGTAAATGACAGCGCATATATTTCTGTTTATAACGATTTATCCGAAAGGCTGTCTGTCTGCATGGAACGGACAAATGACCCGCTTATCACCGTAAATCACCGCGTACCCGCTCCGTCAGGCTCAAAAGTGAATAAATTAACCTGCCTTCACCCCGTTGATTATGACTTTGAGTAAATTATGCTATATATTGGTAATCTAAAATGATAAAAATATATTGTGATATGCGTGATTAGGCGGTTTCCTCCGCCAAAAGCCGGCAAACTTGCGGGTTATCTGGCTTTTTTATTTTCCCTTGCCGGTTGTTCTCGTAATAACGCTGGCAGACGCAGTTATTATAACAAGACGCATAAGCAAAAATAAAGCGTAATCTTAACAAGTAAAATTTTGTTCGCAGCAGCGATAAAAAAACAATCCGGGAGCAATCCCGGACTGTTTTTGTTGATTTCCTAAATAATTTTGCAAATGTACAAAAATTTTTGAAAAAACTATTGCATTTTTGAAAATAAGTGTTATAATAAATATACATTAAGTAAAATTACGTTTTATAAAAAATATAATATTCAGGAGGAAATTATGAAAAAGATTTTAGCGCTTGTAATAGTTTTAGCTATGATGTTTGCATTGGCAATACCGGTAATGGCGGCAGATATGATCACGCTGCCAACGGCGCCGAAAGCAGAAATCGTAATTGACGGAGTACTTGACGACGGCTACGGTGAATTCTACAATCTCAATAGTTACAGAGACGATAGCATGGATGGCGCAACCGGAAGATACGCTTCCGCTTGGAATGAAAAAGGTCTATATTATTATGTGGAAGTTTATGACACAACACCAAATCACAATCACGACAACACCTATCAGCGCGACCGCGTCGAATTTTTCATCGACTGGAACAGCGCGAAAGAAGATTCGCATTCAGGGTCAGATAACCCATATTGGCAGACATGTATCGCTTCTGCTCCGAACGACGACGGATTCCAGTTAGAACCCACGGGAAACTATCAGGATTTTACGGATGACTCTGAGGGCGAGGGAATAATTTATGTAGTGAAACCGCTCGAGGGCAGTGATTTGAGCAAAGGGTATATAATAGAAGTATTCCTGCCTATCGCTTTGACCGGCGGCGCAGCGAAGGCTCTGGTAGAAGGCGGTTCTGTACTCGTTGACTTCCAGATAGGCGACAATCAGTACGACGAAGGACGTTCTTCTCAGGTATTCCTTGCAGGAGACGACGACGACGTTGATAATCAGTGGCAGTATCCGAACGCTTGCCGCGGCATATTGCCGTTAGGCGCGGCTAAAGCACCGGCAGTAGTCGACGAACCCGAACCGGCGCCAGACGTTGTTGATGATACTCCCGCACCGGCAGCTCCGGCGGCTCCCGCTCCCGCTGCTCCGACAGGCGACAGCGCAATAATGCTCATTGTTCTCGTAATAGCACTCGCAGGAGCAGTTATTGTAACAAAACGCGTAAGTAAAAATAAAGCGTAATTTTTGATTTTTAAAACATAAATTGAAAATTCCTTTTGAAAATAAAACAGACTTGTAATCTTTTTGGCTACAAGTCTATTTTATATGCTATTGAAAAAATCATGTAATAATAATTTATAAAAATGACTCTTTCGGAATTTACAGCTAATGATCTATAATTATCTAAATAAATCAAAAAAAGGAGTTTAAACTATGAAAAATGAATTAAAAAAAATCATAACGGCTTTGTTATTTATAATAATACTTTTTATTTTATCTATGGTATTTGTATCCTGCTCTGAAAATAATTCTGAAAAAGACGTCTCAAAAGATCAAATAACTTCAGCAGAAAACGACGATAGTAATATCGCTGAAGAAACTACAGACGATATTTACGCGGACGATTTACAGGAACAGGATTTCGGCGGAGCCCCGTTCAAAATAGCGATGCAGGATGCGTTTTGGCTGACACTTTTGTATGATGCGGAAGAAGAAATCGGAGAGCCGATGAACGACGAGGTTTACAGGAGGAACCGGAGAATCGAAGAACGTTTCAATATTGAAATCTCTCAGGAATTAATAGAATATGGGACACTTAATGCAACATTCAGGAAAAATGTCGGAGCGGGGATAGAGGCTCACGAAATATATCTGCTCGTTGACCGCGACGCTTTGACTTTCGGGGCCGAGGGTATGGTATACAAGATTGCGGAAATACCGAACATAGATATTTCCAAGCCGTACTGGAGCCAGTCGATGAATAAATCCCTGACGATAGGCGGAGAGCTGATGTTCGCCTACGGGGCGTTTAATCTGACCGTTTACGACTATACGCACGTGATGCTCTTCAACAAGCAGATGATTTCAGATTTACAGCTTGAGTCACCTTATGAGCTTGTCAAGAGCGGAAACTGGACGTTTGACAAGTTCAGCGAAATGGCAACGGCCGCCACCCGGGATTTGGACGGAGACGGTATTATGGACGAAAATGACATATACGGATTCGTGTCGCTTGCCAAATATATCCTGCCTTCTTTCTGGGTCGCGGCGGGTGTTGAATCAATCTCAAAATCGAGCGATGACATACCGCAGTTTACATTAATAGGCGACGAAAAATTCGCTTCTATTATAGATAAGGCTTTTGCTATGACTTATGACAACGGCTCATGGTTCAGGGGAGACGCCAAAAACGACGCCAATATCAGCGAAATAGGCGACAAACTTGTTATAAACAATCAGACTTTGTTCTCTAACTGTACATTTAAAAAAATCGGCGATCTGCGCAGTATGGAGACAGATTTCGGTATAATACCATATCCGAAATATACTGCAACGCAGGATAAATATTATACTTTCGTGGAGGGCGGAAATCCGGGGATTGTTCCGATAACGGCTTCAAATCTGCAAATGACAGGGACAATACTCGAATCTCTCAACGCGGAATCTGCGAAAACGGTTATTCCGGCATATTATGATATTTCGCTTAAAACGAAACAGGCAAGAGACGAGGAATCGGTTGAAATGCTCGATCTGATTTTTGAGAACAGGATATATGATCTGGGCAATACATTATGGTGTAACTTTTTTAGAGACGGTATGTTCCTGACAATGTTTGAGAAAAACGACCGCAATCTCGCTTCACAGCTTGAAAAAGTTGAACCTGTGATAAACGCTGAAATTGACAAAGTGGTAAAAGCACTCGGTTTACAGGAATAAAATAATTCCTGCTTTTATTATATAAATAACGATAATAAAAGAACATTTATAACCGTTATAATCGTTTGATTTTAATATTTTAATTATACTTGTAAAATCTGTTATGCCTTCGCCCATTATACACCATTTTCCGTTTGCGTTAATATCTTTGAAATGCACATGATTTATGACTCTGACTGAATACATAAATCGCATACATATAACAAAAACATAAAACAGGGCAACAAACAAAGCAAAATAAAAGCCTGTAAATCTTTGAATTTACGGGCTTTTTGGCGGAGGAAGAGGGATTCGAACCCTCGGTGCACTCTCATGCACACTCGATTTCGAGTATTCCTCGCCATTTGGATTATAGTAACATTTGTTGGTAAATAGAATAACATAAAGAGAGCGAAAAGTCAAGAGAAATCTGGCTTTTCGCCCTCTTTTTTTTGTTTTGACGCGATAACGCCCATTCCATGCGGGGTTTGAAAAAGTGCTTATTTTTCGATTTTTTTTGGAAAAATGGCAACGCGGAGGCAACGCAAGACCTCAGAATCTATGCCGTATATCGTGATGCACGAAAGAAAAATGGCAACGAATTTATATGATTTTTGTATTTTTAGCAGAAAAACATTCGCCTATTATTGACAAATATATAAAAACGGAGAATGTTAAAAATGGAAAATTACGAAGAATTAAAAAAGAAATATCCCGAATACATCAACCTTGACCAGTTATACAGGATATGCAAAATCGCTAAACGAAGCGCATTATACCTTATACAACATGGGATTATACCCGTGACAGACACAGGTAAAACATGGCGGCATAAAATCGCTCTTGATGATGTTATTACATATCTAAAAAACCGTGAACGGTTTGGCAGTATGATACCACGTAGGGCGGTAAAATCACGACCTACGAAAACGGGTAGCAATCGCAACTCATTTTCAAAAATAATAAAACCGGGACAAGAATGGAAAATAGCCGAGTATTTCAAATTTATTTATGCCGATTATGATGATATTTTAACAATGGTTGATGTGGCAGAAATGACGGGACTATACAAAAGCACGGTTTTGAAACTGTTAAAAGCAAAAAAAATCAAATCAATAACAAACAAACCGAAATATCTTATTCCCAAATAGTATCTATTAGAGTTTGTGGTTACCCGGCGTTTCATTGAAGCAAAAACTGATTCAGAAGTATTCAAAAAAATATTAGGAGGTTTTGAGATATGGAAAAATGCAAAATCGTCGCAATAGCAAATCAAAAAGGCGGGACAGGCAAGACAACAACCGCCTGTAATTTAGGTTATTCCCTCGCTGATATGGGTAAAAAAGTATTACTCATTGACTTCGACCCGCAAAGCAATTTATCTATGTGTTTTGGTATTGAACGCCCCGATGAGCTTGCTTTACCAATGAACAATATATTATCACTCGTTTTGGACGGCGAAATCATGCCCGATAAAACCGAATACATCATACACGGAGAAAAGTTAGACATAATACCATGCAACATAAACCTTTCCGTCACGGAAATAAATCTCCGCGACGAAATGGGCGGCGAACATACGTTGTCGGAACTGCTTGAACCCCTGCGCTCGGATTACGATTATATCATAATTGACACAAATCCGTACTTGGGATTGCTTACAATAAACGCGCTTGCGGCTTGCGACGAGGTTATAATCCCCGTCAGCCCGCAGTTATGGTCGGCGACAGGATTGACGGATTTATTGCAGACGATTTTCAAGGTCAAGCGCAAAATCAATCCCCGAATTACCGTTGCGGGTATTCTGCTCACTATATGCGACGAACGCACCCGGTTATACCGTGAAGCGAAAAACCTGTTAGATGAACATTACGGCGGTAAAATCAAGATATTCGATACGCATATACCAAACACGGTAAAAGTGGGCGAAGCCAATTATTCAAGCCGCAGTATCATAGACTACGACGCAAACAGCAAGGCGGCTCATGCGTACACAGAATTTGCGAGGGAGGTGTCGGATAATGTCGGGAATAGTTAAAGATAAAACGAAACCGCGTCTTAAAAATCTTGACGATTTGCTTCTACTTAATGATAATGTAAATCCGTTAGAACAATCCGTGCCTATCATTGAAACTCAGCCAATTTCAAAGCGTATGGTAATCAACCTCTTGATTGACAAGTTGACCCCGTATAAAGGACACCCTTTCAGGCTGTACGCGGGCGAACGCCTTGACGATATGGTGGCAAGTATAAAAGCAAACGGCGTTCTTGTACCTATTATCATCCGCAAGACTGATACTATGTTTGAGATACTCGCCGGACATAATCGTGTAAACGCCGCAAAACTGGCAGGACTTAATGTGATACCCGCGCTTATTTTAGAAAACATATCTGACGAGGACGCACAGGCTTATGTTATAGAAACGAATCTTATGCAACGCTCATTTTCGGATATGGCTCATTCTGAAAAAGCGGCGGTAATTGCTTTGCATCACAATAAAATGTTTTCGCAAGGCAAACGGAACGATATTATAGAGCAAATAAAAATGCTTGAAAATCCGCATGAGTACGGGGAAAACGACACTTGTGCCCAAGTTGGGCACAAGTTAAAATCAAGGGATATAGTTGCAAATGAATATGGATTATCACGGAACACAATCGCTCGATATTTGCGTATTCATCAGCTTATCGTGTCAATAAAAATCTTGCTCGACGACGGTAGTATTGCTTTCATTTCTGCTGTAACGCTGTCATATCTAAAAATAGAAGAACAGACGTTATTAGTTGACTGCTTGGAACGAAACGATTTATCCGTTGACATGAAAAAAGCCGAGATATTACGGCAATTTTCCGAAAAGGGTAAGTTAGATGGCGAAAATGTATATAAAGTCTTATCAGGGGAAACAACACCAAAGCCGAACCGTACTCCAACCGTCAAAATTGACAAGTCAGTATATTCAAGATATTTCAAGCCGAATCAACCAGCAAAAGAAATACAGGCAGCCGTTGAAAAGGCGTTAGAAATGTACTTTGGGCAACAGGAATGATTCAATTACATAAATGCAACAGCCGTCACTTGACGGCGGCGGTTGTTGCATTTAGACGATTATATAATTTTACACTTAAATTTATGGCTTATTTCTTTATATATTTAGTGTTTCTCGACGTTCCGACTTTTTGTATTTGTCCGCTTTTAATCATTTCGGCAAGCACGGCTTCTATCGTCGTAGGGCTGACATCAGGCAGAATATAACAGATTTCGGATTTTGATATGGGGAGCAGGCTGTTCGTCACGGTTGCTTCAATACGCTGGCGTTTTGTGACTTTTTTGCTGTTTACGACGGCAAAACGCTTGTCAAGTTCTTTATAGCAATACAATAACGTCGTTATGAAATTCTCTATGAACGGAAAATAACTGTTTTGTCTTTCATGCCAACCCGTTGAGCTGTCTTTGAGCGCTTGATAATATCTGTCTTTTGAATAATTTATCTGTTCTTCAAATGATATATACCGTCCCGCATCAAACCCATTCTTGTATAACAGCAATAACGACAACAGGCGCGACATTCTGCCGTTTCCGTCCGTGAAAGGGTGAATACACAGAAAATCAAGAATAAAGCACGGTATCAGTAAAAGCTGATTGATATAGTAACTGCTTCTGGCGTTCATATACGCAAGTATGAGTTGTTTCATTGTTTCCGCAGTTTCGGAAGCGGGCGTAGGCTCAAAACGTACACGGCGAACGCCTCCTACGATTTCCATGATAACATTGTCAGATTCTTTGTAATTCCCGCCGTTCACGGGCGAATAAGACAACATGATTTCATGCAGCCGTAAAATATCGCTTTCGTGTATATCGAGTATTGTATAGTTATCATGAATCAAGGCGAGAGCGTCACGATACCCGGCAATTTCAGCTTCGTTATGATTAAGCGGCGCGCTGTTTTGATTTACGATTTCATTGATACGTTGCTCGCTTGTAACGATACCCTCGATTTCATTAGACCCTTTGATAGACTGGACTTTGGCAATACTTTCGAGTTTGCTGAAAATCTCTACAAAATTCTCTTTACGTTCGTTTTCGCGTTCCCGGAGTTCGGCAATCGCCGCGACGGTATTGACAAGCCCTGCGGGGAGCATACCATTTTCCAAAAACGAATAATCAAAAAACATTACAAATAACCTCCATTTATTATTTTTCTGCATATATTATATCAAAAAATATGCAGAAAGTCAAGAGGTTAGTGCATATAAAGTTTATTTTTATATGCAGAAAAATTTCAATATAACAAAAAGCCATTAAAAATCCAACGACTATATACAAAATTTAAAATATTATTATAGCTTACCGCTATCAGCCATAAAAACAAAAAAATTAAAAAATAAAGAAGGTGCTACATAATGGCAGTATTCAGAGTAGAAAAAAATAAAAATTATACAGTCATGAGCAATTATCATTTAAAAGATAAAAACCTTACGCTGAAAAGCAAAGGCTTATTGTCAATGATTTTAAGCCTGCCCGAAGAATGGAACTATACGACGCGAGGACTTGCTTCTATCTGCAAAGAGGGCGTTGACTGTATCGGAGCTACACTCCGCGAATTGGAAAACGCAGGGTATATTGAACGTAACCAACTACGTGACGAACGCGGCAGAATAACTGACACCGAATACGTTATATACGAGTTTCCACAGAGTTATCCACAGAATCCACAGGGTAACAGCCCAAATACGGACGAACCGGATACGCCTTTGCCGCATACGGGTTCACCATGGTAAATGGTTTTGGCACTCTCACGGCTTTGGTGGTTATTCAGCGTACAGCTTTCTTGTAAAAGTGCGGGGAATGGATTTTAAAGACGCAGTACAAACGCTGATTGACGGGCAGCACAAATATATTTTTGCTCAAAATGACCGTTCCCCGCCAAAGTTTCCGAAAGAACCATTAATATTACCAGTCGCAAACAAAAATAACGACGCTGTTTACGCATATCTTCAAGGCAGGGGCATAGACAAAAGCGTTATCAAGTGTTGTATAGAAAATGGCTCGTTATATGAAGCCGCTAAAACACATCATTGCGTGTTCGTAGGTTTCGACGGTAATAAAGCGAAATATGCTTGTGTACGTTCAACGAACGGAAATATAAAACAGGATATAAAAAATTCGGATAAACGCTATGGTTTCGTATTACCGCCGAAAAACGCTGAAAGTTGTAATCTTATTATATTGGAAAGTGCCGTTGATGTTTTGTCCCACGCTTCGATTTATGAAATGAACGGGCAAAAATGGAACGGACACAGATTGTCGCTCGGTGGTATTAGCTCTCTTGCTCTAACAAATTTTTTAGAACGGCATACAGAAATTAATAACATTTATTTATGCCTTGATAATGACAAAGCAGGAAAAGAAGCCACAGACCGTATCATAAATGAATTACTTGCGGATAAACGGTTTTCGCATATAAAAATAACCGTCGCTCCGCCGCCGTTAGGCAAAGACTTCAACGACACATTAAAGGCAATTAGAAAATTAAATATACAAAAAGCACAAAGCAAATTTTATGATTTAAAGGAGTTTTAGAATGGATAATCAAATTAAAATATTTAAAAATGAAGATTTTGGCGAACTTGAAATACTGCTTATTGATAATGCACCATATTTTCCGGCAACCGACAGTACAAAAATGCTTGGTTATAAAAATCCGCATGACGCAATTTCAACGCATTGCAGAAAAGAGGGGGTCGTGAAACGCGAGGGGGTCTCCTTTACTGTAAATCAACATGGCACAAAAACCGAACAAGTTGTAGAAAAAACCTATATCAGCGAAGGCAACCTATAACCGTATGGAAATCACGCTTTACGAAGCCGCCGAGAAATATTTGCGCGGCGTGTTACAGGAGCATTTCGACCCGAAAAAACTACCGCCGATAACGAAGTGGCAAACGGAGCGCGAGAAGTTGACCGCCGATAGGAAACAGCTTGACGTGGACTATTCAAAACTGCGAACCGAAACCGCCGCCGTTGAAAAAATCAAGCGGAGCGTTGACGATATTCTCCACGAGGAAACGGGAACGCCCCAGCGCACACGGAAGCACGACAGAGATATATGATTATATAGTTATGGTGAACATAATTACCCACCGTAACTATATAATTTATTTATTCATCGACAGGAGGCATACTTATTTTCATTTTAGTAATTACCGTCTTCATCACGATTGTAAACATACTTATTCAAAAGATCCTGTGCTTCCTGACGACCGTCACGCCAATTAGCAAGATCACATCGAATATCAAAATCACTTTTACTATTCCATCTATCCAAAGAAGATGATGAAGAATAGTTTGTTGTAGATACAGTTTTTTTGGAGTTCTCCTTTTCCCTATCTATACGTTTATATTCCAATAATTGGTCGAGTTTATTACGTGCGGTTTCACGAACAGATTCTTTATCAGATTCATCTTCCGCAATACGGGCAAGTTTACTTTCGTCTTTTAAAAGATAAACAATTTCGATTTCACGATTTCTTCCAAAGCCAAATGCTTCCTGAATCCTTTTGCTTGCAGTCAAAAGAGTTTCTCCTGTATTAGCCTCGCTATTAGAAACGGGGAAAACCCATTTATTGTATATTAAACGGTTAATAGCCTCAATCCGAACATCTTCTTTGTCAGATTTATCTTCTGCAATATTAATAAGAACATTTCCGTCGTTTAAACAGCCAATAACTTCAATACGAATAGATTTTTTATCAAATTTATTTTTTGCAATATGGCAAAATGTGTTTTGATAGTTTTCGCTGTATAACCGTAAATATATTGTAGATTTAATACGAATTGCCTCATTTTCAGATTCATCTTTTGCGATATTAGAAAGGAGAGCGTGGTATTTATCTTTGGCAATATGTTTATGGGTAAGATGAAATCCCAATATCTGAAGAGTTTCAATACGAATAGATTCATTATCCGATTTATCGGACGCAATACGAAAAAGGACATCTTGATTATCCAATTCTTTAATAACTTTCATACGAACAGATGTATTATCAGATTTATTAATTGCAATATGAAAAAGGGTACTCTGACTATCTTGACTAAAAAAATCCAAGTTTTCGATAGCCTCAATCCGAACATCTTCTTTATCAGATTTATCTTTTGCAATATAAGCAAGGATATCTTGCCCAATTATTTCTTTAGTAGCACTCATACAAAAAGACAAGAACTTATCCTTATATTTATCACGTGCAAAGATATTTATTTCCTGCAACATCATTGCAATAGCTCTAATACGATTAGAATTACTATCATATTTATTTTGAACAATACGAGCATATTCAAGTATATGGCGTTTCTCAAACATATAGAATTTCTCCTAACTATATAATAATTTTAGCTGATTTCCAATTCATAAAAGTTCCATAAAATCAATAGTTTTAGCTCATTAAATTTTTGCTTTCACTCCGCTTTTTCGTTAAAATAATCGGAAATTGACGAATGTGTGCGTGAAAACCTTGATTTTACGTTAAATTCATTTTTTAAATTAGAAATAGCCTAATATAATAATTTTTAATAATCGCTTTCCAGCCAATTTCCTGAGGTATCATAAATCATTTTGCCTCTTATTTCGTAATTCTTTTTTATAAAGTCTAAACTTGCCATTTTTATCGCCACTTCACTATGCTTATAATATTCCTGCGATTATCTCTAATTTTAATTTAATCTTTTGAATTTTTCCAATCGCCTTTTGTATCTAAAAAACGATTGCCAACTTTTGTACCTAACCAGTCGCCTTTTGTGTCAACAAAGCGGTCGCCAACTTTCGTCGCTACCCAATTCCCTTTTGTATCCATTATACGATCGCCTACGACTGTATATTTCCATTCGCCGGAATTATCTAAAAGTCGGTCGCCTACTGTTTTTAGTATTATGTTACCGTTTGTATATTTAATATTTGACATATTATGTTCCTCCTGAAAAAATATAAATTTATAAATATACATATCGATTTAAATGTTATCACAATCAAGCCGATAAATCAAGAGCGAAATGTAAATATTTATCATGACGCATCTTCCTAAAATTTTTCATAGTAAATGAAAATCTTGCTTTTGGGCTTCACATATTATGTAAGAAATCAATTCATCTTTTAGTTCATCTTCAACTGGTTTCATTATAAAATTTTCCGTGTTTGTTTCATCGGGTGTAAGCCAACCTAATGATTGTTGCCCAAAATGCAATTCTTTAAAAGCACCCGCTTCGCCTTCAAGAAAAAGTATTTTGTCAGCAAATTTATCATTTTCTTCAAAATATATAATCCAGTCGTGCAAATTATAATCTATTTTCAATACGTTCGCCTCACTTTTTAAGTTGTTTTAGAATTTTATTTAAAAGAGTTTTGTCTTTCTTTAAATCCTTTGTACCTTATTTTGAATGTAAACATTATATATGTTTGTTATCATAAACTGCACATGATATTTTGATAATGATTATATCATTATCAAGCCGTTTATACAACGGGCAAAATGTAAATATTTATCCAAGCCAACGTTCCGACTATCCAGACAATAAATGGTAACGATAGGTAAGACTTTGAAATTATCGCTATCTTTTCCCCCGTTCCGAACCGTGCATGAGACTTTCACCTCACACGGCTCTCCATCTAATCATCGCATTTCTGCTCAATCACACAATTT